>TARA_R110000851_G_scaffold229467_1_pt1 | contig 27389 bp, 24 predicted proteins | sample TARA_R110000851 | Tara Oceans TARA_R110000851 (sample SAMEA4397627) | marine metagenome | biome: Polar Biome; feature: [DCM] deep chlorophyll maximum layer (ENVO:01000326); material: water (ENVO:00002006), including particulate matter (ENVO:01000060) such as... | depth 17 m
GTATATTTTATATTCCATAGGTGGTGAAGATACGACCTCTTCTTCGGGTATCAAAACTCCTTCGGCTATTTCTCTAGCAAATTGGTTTAAACCAAAGGGATCTTTGCCTAATTTGTCATCAAAACCATGTTTATGTTTATGAGGTTTTACTTCGTTTATAGGCTCATTATTGTTTCCACATTTATGACATATAAATAAATCATCCCCACCATCTGCTATTTTCCAACTCCAACCACACTTATCACATTCAATTTTATTACCTACAACAACCTCATTTAAACTATCAGTCCAATTTCTAAATGTCATTGTGCCTTTTAAATTAGCTTCTGCTTCAATATCATTTAAAAAATCATCTTCTTGAGTATTTGTTGTAGTAATATTACCTAATCTATCTTCTAAATTTTGAATGTGGTGAATTATTTCATGAGTGTAACTACGCGCTATATCCTTAGGATGTCTACCTTCAGTATATAATACTATAGTTTGTGTGTTTGGGTCATAATACGCTGTTTTACCGAGAAATTCGCGTGCATTTTCACTATCACCATCAACAAATTCTAAATTTGGTAAAGGTTCTATGTTCATGCCTTTATCTAACATATGTTGGGTTAGTTGAGCTAATTTTTCAATAAGATTAATATCTTTAGTATATGAAGCATTTTCATTAAGGGCAATAACAGGAGTTGAGGTTTTGAAATCTTTTTTACGCATTACTGTTTTAGCATACATTTCAATATCATCATCAGTTACATTTATAGCAAATGGTATATTAATATTATTATTAAAATCCTTAACAACAGCATTAAAATCATCGTCTACTTTAGATAAAGGCTTACCGTGTTTTCTATGTAAACGTTTAAACATCCCTACTAATTCTGGTACTGATATAGGTTTAATATTTCTTTCATCATTTACCCTATCTAAGAAATGTTTTGTAAACTCAATATCAATTCCTAATTTATTAAATAAACTATCAGCATATTTTTCAATTGAATCTAATTGTGGTTTAGTAATTTCTTCTTTAATTACTGGTCTTAAGATATTAAATACTTCTTCTCTTTCATTATCATTTAACTCATCTGGTAGAAATGGTGATAATTCATCAGTTGATATTTTTGCTGCTTTTCTAGCATTAGTTCCACTCATACCTTTATCTTGTGTAAATTGTACTTTTACTTTCATATTGGGGTAAGCTGATTCTATGTTTTTAGTTCTACTTTCAATATCTTCTAAATCATCATCTCTTCCTTCTCTTCCTCCTATAATAAAATAAACCTCATCTTCAGGATTATTTTTTCCTAAACGAACAATATCACCAATTGGTGATTTAGCAGGTTCAATTCTAACTTTCATAGGGAGATATTTTTTAAATATATCCCAAATTAAAATAGCTTCTACTTGACTTACACCATTTCTCTCTTTACTACCAACATAAATAATAAATTCATCTATTTCAGGGTGTGATTCTAAAGCTTTTTTAACTACTTCTAAATGACCTTTAGTAGGTGGTTTAAAGCCACCACCGTATGCTGCTATTACTTTACTCATGAACTTAAGAATTTACCTATTCGCATCTGTGCTTCTTCCTTAGACATAGTATATTCAACTACATCATAGACAAAATCATCATTTAACATAATTTGAATTTCTTCTTTATCTTTTGCTTTTCTAGCATCTGATTTAGCTTGTTCTTTTGGGGTTTTTGGTTTTGTTCCTTCAGGTTTGAATGGGGTAAGATATTTTTTTATGATTTTATCTATATCTTTCATTCTATCATCTAATGTATTAGCTACAGCTACAAAATTATTGCCAAATAGTTCAGCATATTTAGGTAAATTATCTGTTACACTTTTCCATGTACGCATTACAATAGCAGGTGCTAAACTTCTATCTTTACCTTCTGACTTTTCATATCTATCTTGGTTTTGGGATAGTGAGCGTTCTAAATCAGTATAAACATAAAGCATAAATACTTTATATCCTGTTTCTTCTAATTCATTTTTTAGTTTAACTGTTTGGTTATATGAAGCTCCTGTTCCATCCAAAATAAAAGATTCTTTTCCTTCTATAGTAGCTTCTACATCTCCTTTAAATTGTTTATTAGCAGCAGCCATTTGTTTAGCTTGCTCACTTCTTTCTTCAGGAGTAGCATTTTTTAAATCTAATGTTACATTAGCTTTTTGTAATAAGGGAACATAAATATCATCTACATTTAATATTTTTATACCACCTAAATCTAAACCTCTTAAGATGTACCCTTTACCAGCTCCTGGTGCCCCCGCTAATATAATAGCCTTTGGGCTTGCTATAGCTTCTTTTAATAGTTTAATTAATGAAATCATAAATTGAATATTTTGTTATAAATATCACAATTTTCTTTTAGCTTGCGTTCTGAATTCAGTAAATGCTGGTTTGTGTTTGGGGTTTTCTAAATCAAATAACTGTTTTACAGTATTAAATATATCAATATTTTCATCTTGTGAACGTTTTGATTCATACATTTCCCACCCTTTACCCTGCATTGATCCTTCTTTAGGACCTCTTTTAGATGATTTTAACCATAAAACCCCATATCTATCTGCTTTTTTACCAAAACATTCTTCATAGCATTTACCATAAATTGCTGTTTGAAGATCATATGTAGTTTGTAAATGGTTAGAAGTTTTAAAATCAATAATCCATAACTCGCCATCAATTTCACAAACCATATCACAAGTACCTGCTACTTTGATTTCATCTGAAAATAAATGGACTTCAGTTTCAATTAATGTTGGGTTGTATGTTTCCCACCAATCTACAAATCTTAAAAACATTTGCCATACTAAGGTATCATACATTGGAATTCCATTTTGTAAAAAGTTTAACTCTTTACCATTAAGATAATCCTCACACATTTCATGTACTTGAGTACCTTCTTCACCTGCTTTTCTTACAATCCAATCAGCACTGTATCCTACTTTTTTTAACCAATCTTGAAAATGTTTACCTTTTGGATAACAACTTAAGACATAAGTAATTGATGGATAATAATCACCATTTCTTTGATAATACCTTGAATCTGGGAGTGTAATTTGTTTAGCATCTTCCGAAATCTCTAAAATCCTATTATAGGACCTTTTAATTGTTTTTTTACTCATACTAAGGATAATTTTTTTTCCATTAAGGCGTATTGTGTTAGAGGAATGGATTTTTGTATTAGGTTAGTAAAATGGGTAAATCCCATTTCGCTAGGGTCTTTCCCTTCAAGTTCAACTAGATGAACTTCCTTGCCTTCATTAATAAATTTTTCTGCAAATTTTAAAGATTTTTTTAATGCGTCATTATCTAGTGCTATATATATTTTTTCAACAGTTGATGTTACAATTCGTTTCATTAGATTTTGTTGTATATTGTTGCCTAATAGCGGTATTGCGTTTCTTTTAATGGCTATGGCGTCAAATGGTCCTTCGCACAGTATTAATGGTAATTTCCAATTTATAAACAATTCAAATGGGATAACATCACGAGAGGTTTCAGGGTTGCGATATTTAACATAAGGTTCTTTTTCAAAAGATCTACCTGTAAAATAATTTAAATTTCCTACTTCATCATAAGAGGGTATGATAATCATTTTTGAGTATCTTCCAGATGTACAGTATCCTATATTATATTTTTCAATATCATCTTTTGTAATACCTCTACTTTTTAAATAATGAGCAGCTTGTCTACCTTCAATGTCTGATATTGTTATATCTTTAAATGATTTATATTCCTCAGGAAGTTTTAATGTTGTGACATTTACTATGTTTTTACGTTCTTTTTCATTTCCTATTAATTTATATAATTCTGTAAATTTTTCGGGGGATGCTTTAACTTGTTTAAATAAGGATGAAATTCTAGTTCCTTTTTTATTACAAACCCAACAATGCCAAGGATTATATCCTTTTTTATTTTCAGAAAAATTAATTTCTAATTTAGATTTATGGTGGTTGCAATACGGACAGGTATGAGCTTGGTTGCCTCTAGCTGTTCGTTTACCTATTCCTATAACAGAATTTACTAAACTTACTAATAGTTCATTAATCATGAATCGTAATATACAAAACTAAATTCGGGTATCAACGTTTAGCTAAAATCTTTAGTATAAAATTTTCCTAAAATATTATCATTAAAAAATTCTTCGGGTGTTTCTAAAACTTGATAAATCATTTGATATTTTACTTCATAATAAGTAAGTAGTTTTTTAGATGGAGCAAATACTAAAATTTGTCGTTCAAAATTTTCTTTAGGTTCTGTTTTATATAATTCATTTAAATATTTATTTGAACCCCAATAATTTTTCCAATTTGATTCTTTTACAACTAATTTATATGATGGTCTACGACCTACTACTCCCGCATATTCTGCTATTTCTTTTTTACCTAATTTTACTTTAGAAGTATTTTGTAGTATTTTCCTACCTATGTAAGATTTTTTTGACGGTGTATGTATTATTCTATATACAAAACCATGAGTTAAATCTGGGAAGTCAGAAAATTCTATTATTTCTTTTTGTTGGTATTTCCAATTTATCATACGTCGAAATTTACAATAACTGTTGTATCTGTAAATTGAGATACAGGTAATGGGAAAGATAATTTTCCCACAGCTACTAATTGCTGTGATTCATTATATAATCCTACACAAGTAATATAAGGTTCAAAAAATGAACCAGTTACAAAAGGATAATATTGTTCACTACTATCACCTGGGATAGACTGAGTTAGTAAAGATGGGTTTAATGAATACCCTAATTCATTTTCTAATATAACACATTTATATTGTTGTTCATAAATAGTTAGTGATGAAGAAAATGCTACAGTTGTATTACTTAATAATGCAGGGTTATTGTTAATTGATTTACCTATATTAGTAGAACGGGAGTCTCTAGTAAGTATAACCATACCATGAGAGTAAAATATTTGACCAATTACTACATTTTGAGATCCAGATATAATATTTCCTTCACCATCATCCTTTAAAATTACTCCTGCGGGGTAGTCAGGTGTTGATGTTGAAAATATAAAAGTTCCTGGTATTATTTTTTCCCCATATAGTTTAGTTGGGATTGATATTGAAGTTATTGTTGATATGGGAGTGTTTTGTTCACTTCCAGTATCCCAATATCTTTCTTGAAGTAAAGAAGATTGAAGGTAATTATCATATAGAGGTGATTCTATACTACCAATAGATCTATCATCTTCTCTTGTAACTCCTGGGAGTATGCTACCTGTGTTTACAAAATCTCCCCTACTTGAAGATATATAGTTTGTATAATACAATTGCTTTGCACTATTCCATATTGAGTTTACAGAAGAAGAGTATTCAAATCCAGTTTGAATGTTAAGTGATGATGTATAGTTTACATTTCTACCAGAGTAGATATTAATACCATTTTCAGACCCTGTAATTTCATTACCTGTAAAGGTAAATCCTTTATCTGCTGTAAATGGAGTTATTGTAACATCCTTTGTTGTAAATTGTTTCCAAGCGCTCATTCATTAGAAGTCTAACTTGATCCTTACAAGTAATTCTTTAGTAAAGTCTTTTAACAAAGGTCTTGAAAGTTTAGCAACTGCTACTAATTCTTGAGTATTGTTATATAAACCTACTGTAGTGATATATACTTGGGGGTCATTAATAAAAGAATTATATAATACAGCTCCATCTGAACCCGATATAAATGATGGGTTTGTTGAATAATTTGAATTTTGACTTCTAGCTCTACAAAATATAAAATCTGATGAAAGATTTTCTTGTGAATTTAAAGTAAATCCTGGTGATGGTGATATTGATGAGGCATCATCCATAGCTTCAAACATTAATTTAGGATTGTTTTCTTGACTATTTGTTGTTCTATCTGTTTGTAAATTAATACCTGAATCTGCTACAGTACCATCTAATGCTTCACCACTTAATAATAATACTCCAATATCTGGTAATAACCACCCATAAGATCCTGAGTTTTCAGTCCACCCTTGAGGTTGGGTAACAGATGTATAAACATTACCTGCTGAACCTGATACTATATTAAAAACTCTACCAGCTTCTGAAAATACTGCTGCTCCTCCTAATTTACTATCATCTGTAAGGTATATATTATTCCCACTACCATCAGAAAGTGCTAAAGTCCATACTCCTGGTAGGATTTCTTCTTTATATCCTGCTCTTTCAATAGGCAAAGCATAAAAATAAGATGATGATTGGTTACCAAATACAAATGAAGATTCTTCATCTCCTAGGATTAAATTTCTATATTGTCCATAATTTGTTCTTGTTGGTGATAAACCATTAACATTAGGGTTGTATAATAAACTACCACTACCAACAGCATCACAATAAGCTATTGCAAATTGTACAGAACCTGTAGCTTCTTCAGAACCATAAACGCTATAATAAAATTGTCCAGTAGCACTTGCTGCTTGTACTGATGATGTAAACATCGTTGTTAGTGTAGGTTGGTTATTTTCCCATACTGTACTGGTTACATTTTCAGTACTAATAATCATATCCTGCGGTTCTATTGGATAGAATGCTGTTATTTGATTATCATTTGTTAAATTAATATCGGCCATATTTTTTATTTTTATGTTCTAGTGATTTGGACTGGGATTTGAATTCTTGCTCCTGAATCCATTCCTATAATGGTTAAAGTACTATATAAGGTACTAGTTGAATTACCTCCCTGACCAAACAAAGTAGCAATACCTGTTGCTGTTAAAGTGCAAGAAACTCCTATTACTGTTCTAGATACATTAGTACCATTTGTAGTCATTGAATTTGCATTTAAATTATTTGCAGATAGTGATGTGATACCATCCCCTTGAACAACTGAAAATTGTCTTACATCACTAACTGTGAACATATACCCTGATGCTTCATTTACTGCATTATTGCCTAAGTAATTTGAAGTTTGTGGTTTTATTGAAAGTGTGTTGGTTTGGCTTAATTTTACGGCTGCGTAACCACCAGGTGAAATTACAGGCATTGTTGCTGTGTCTCTTGGTAAAGTTACTAACTTGTATTTCATCATTTGAGTTTCATCCGGGAATGCTTCTAGTAAAGGCATATTTTGAATAGCTTCACCATAATAAGCAGAACCAGATGGGTTGGTTGGATTATACAGAGTATAATCTATTTCATCATCTGATAAAGCGAATGATCTTATATTGAAAGAAGCATCACCTCTTGCTAAAAGTTCTCTTCCTTTGGTTGTTAAGATAGCATCAACTGTTACTACCTGATTATTTAAATATCCCATTTGTTATATTATTTTAATTATAAATATACGTTTTTTTTGTTTTTATTCCAAGCTATATTATTCAATTGGAGTTCTTCTTGTGTCATTATCTTCATCTGCTCTAAAAGCATTTTTAGCTCTTAATTGATTTATTAAAGTTTGAACATTTCTTTTTTGAATAGGTGTAAAATCTCCAGGTATTAAATATCCTGATGGGCCAAATGTTCTAGCACCTTCTGATCCTGTTGGATTTGATTGAAATATTATAACTCTATCAGAAGCGTTAACTCTTCTTCTTATAGTAAAATTAAATATTTTACCACTCTCTATATCAAAATTCATGGGGTTTGGAGAAACATAAATTCTATCAAAAATAGATGCTGAGTTTACACTTGCTACGAAAGAAAGTCCAGGACAGACATAACCATGGAGATCATCCGGTGAATGTGGAACATCTACTACTGTGAAGTCTTGTTCATTTATAAATGATTTTGATGAACCAACCGATGATGAATATGCAATTCTAATTTCATCTCCCTTTTCAATTAAAAAAGGTAGAGAATAGTCTTGGTAATTTGCTATTTGTGGGAAGTGACCTTTAGTTAGTGGGTTGGGAGAAGCATAAGAGCCAAGTGAACTTGTAGCATTTGCTGATTGTCCTACATCCCACGTAAAATATATTGAATCTTGCTTTACTCGTTTAGAACCTATAGGCCATCCTATTTGGTTGTCTTGTCCTGTCACTATGTTAGTTGCAAATTGTCCTTTTTGTAAACATTTATTTACAGAGTGAATAGCACCTAACCCTGGACCTGAAATCCATTGATATGTTGAGGCGAAAGTAGGAAGTACTTCAGCTGATGCTGTAATTGTCATTCCTCCCCCACACAATTTTAAATATCCACCTTGATAGTTTGGAGAATTTGGATCTGTATCCTCACTTGCTGATAAGAAAAAATTAAAACCTGCAAACCCAGAAGAAAGTGACCAACCACCTGATCCTGGTGGTTTCTGTAATGTTAAATCTACAAAATTACTTGATGTTGCAAAACCAACCCCGGCTCCTGAACCTGTAGTTTTATACATTCCAAAAATACTTCCAGTGTTGAAAGCCATAAACTTAGCATATGATGTTTGTCTATTTTGATTAGATAATAAAGCATTATATTCTAAAGCACCTTGATATATTGTATTATCACCAACAGCTAATGAACTATAATTAATAGTTGCAAGTGATCCTGATAGTCCTTTTACTTTTCCTACATTATAGCTAACATCAGATTTTCTATCTACCTCAAATGTACTTCTTACTTCTGTTATTTGATTATCAGATCCATCAATATTAATTACTATTGGTGTTATTGGAGCTTTATCACCTCTAACATCATCTAAAGGTGATTCAATTAATTGGTCTATATTAAATGTTGTAGAATCCCACAACTCATAAGTTTCTTTTGAAGATCTATAATGAGCAAAATAAATTGGATGTTTTGAAATTGTTGAAAATGCTACTCCTTCAGAAGGCATTTGTTGGGGATTTGAATCTCCTAACCAAGGTGGTGAAGTATATGTTGTAACAATTGTTGATTTATTGTGAACTAATATACCATTTGCATAGTAATTACTATTAGGACTTACATCTATTAAGTTATATACTTTATAATCTCCTTTAATTTTATTTACTGTTGTAATTGTTGATAAATCTTCATTTATAGTTTTACAAATGTCTAAAGGCTTTAATTCAGAAGCATTTACAAGTCCTTTATCTTTAACATAAAATGGATGTTCTTCTGTTGTTTGTAAAATATTACCATTATCAAATGTTATTTCTATTAAAGATGTAACTGATTTTGTGTCAATATTTCCTACAACACCTTCTTCTTGTTTATTATCATCCGGGTTATATGTTAATATAGGATCCCCAGATTTAAAATCTTCAACATTTTTAACACTATCTCCTGTTAAAGATATCTTAGTACCTTCTACAAAACAGACTGTAGTTATTTTGAATGTTTCATTAGATCTTGAAAATACACTTCCTGTTATATTACCGTTTAGATAAGTAATATTTGTTAGTGGTGGAGTATAAGTATTATAATCTGCACTTTGTAATTTACTTCCTAAATATCTTGGTATGATTGAGGATTTTTGAGTATAAAAACTATCTGGCACTCTTGCTTTTAATGCTGATTGTGATATTATAAGTTCAATATTTGATGGAATTGGACCATTATCATAGTCTACAACTTGCAAATAAGTATTTTTTACACTTTCAGTAGCATTATTTATTAAAGGATAATATGCTGAGTTTTCAAATTCTAAGTTATTTGGAGGTAATTGAGGGTTAAAATTAACATACTCTGACTCTTGAGGTCCTGATGGGTTATATTGTATAAGTGGGAAACTTCCGATAACTGAACCACTTAAATATCTACTATTTTGTGGGTTATAATTAAATACTGTCCATCCCGGACTTGTTGCATCTTGTAAAAAGGAAATACCTTCTAAATCGTTTAAACTTTGAATAAATTTATTACCTGCTTTTCCATAAGAATCTATAGGGGTTGGTGTGCCTATATAATTAGGAAGATTTAATTCAAATGATGGTTCATTTGCAAAAGTAGATAAATTATTATTAATTACTCCTGTATCTGGATCTTGAGTTTCATTATTAAATGTTAATTGTTCTGGAAACCAGCCTGACCCATCATATATAGAACCGGTCCATGTGGATCCTATCAATGCTAAACTTGCTGATCCTATTCCATAATTATTAAGAGTTCCATCTTTTTGATTGTCGGCAAATTTAGTTCTTTGTATTCTTTCAGGTGAAAATAAAACTTCTATGCCACGGACTGTTTCCGTAAACACATCTGGTGTTGAAGGTGGTCCATAACTTGTTGCATCACTAAGTCTAATTGGTCTACCTCCGTTGTTCCAAGGTTCTTTAAACCAATATTTAGTTATTCCATATTGTGAAGTTGTAGAAACAATAGTTTTTGTAGTTGGGTCTAAAGCTGTCGTGCTGTAATATTTAAGTACTGCATCATTATTTCCTAACATATTAGAAAATACTTTTTCCCACTCCATATTGTTATATTGTGGGTCTGTAGGACCATAATCAACATTTAAACCTACTGCATAAAATTGATTCATTGAACCCGATGTAGATGGGAATTTTATATAAGGACCCCATTGGTTTGGTGTATTCTTTCCATCTATGATAGCAGGAATGCCTGAGTATTCTGGGGGTACTTGATTTATAGGATTTATATTTGCTTCAGCAGGTGGTATAGGTGTGAATTTGGATTGGGTATCGACTACAAGTTCTCCATTATTTAAATTTGCAGTATTCCAACCTAGAAGAGTTCCAAATTTGGTAGATGGGGTAGATTGACCTGGAACGAAATTCATTTGTGAGGGTAAAATTAACCCTACAATCCACCAATCTTCTGGTTGGAGTGGATCTTGGTAATAAAATATGGAACCCGTTCTTCGGTAGAAAGTTTTATTTAGTTCCCACTCACCCCATAAATTATAAATTTGATCTAACCCCAATCCTTCTTTTGTGGGGTCATAAAATGAAGATGTTGATTGTAAATCAAAACTTGCTGAAGGGAATGTATTTTGAAATGGGTCTGTAGTATTCCATGAACTATTTTGATATGCACCAAAACTTGCAGTAACTGTTAAGTTATATGTAGTATTTATTGTATTTGGCTCACTAAAAGGATTTACTAGTAAAGATTGAGTTGTTACTGTTATTTCACTTCCACTGAATTCTCCATTATAAAATTCATCTTGTGACTTGTGTAATTCATAAACACTACCAGATATAGTTTTATTTTCTATAATGTAGGATTGTGTAGTAAATGAATTCCATATACTTGATGAAAATGGTGAAATAGCACCTTGGAAGTCATTTGCATTTGGTTGGTTTATAGTATAAAAACTAAAAAGCAAATTTTGCATAGTTACAGAGGCAGGTATAGGATTATTTGGATCACTAACATCCATACCTTTAAGCCAAAAAGTAATATCTTCTCCGGGAATCATTTCATAATATGAAGAACTTGCAGCTGTACTTCCTATAGGAGACAATGAAGCTGAAGTTATTATATCAGTACCTATAATTCCTCTCAATGATGATGATACTGCAAATTCAAACCCTTCATCAAATCCTAACTGACCTACTGAATTCATTTGATAAAATGAAAATCTTGTTTTTATTGGTGTTTTTAATCTTAAACCTTGTTTTAGAGAAGTTCCAAATTTAGATAATACTACATCTCCATAAACTGCTGCATTTCCACCTTGAGGGATAAGATTAATATATTGGTCTGGTACGTTACCAGGAGTATTAGATGAAAAATATGAGAAAAATCCGGATTGGGTAACTTCAACATTGTAAGGATTTAAAACCCCTCCTGTTGATCCATCAATATCAACCATCTCAATACTTCCTGTAAGTTCTAAATCTCTATATGAGATTGGACTATTCATTCCTGTAGCTGTGGATTGACCACCTACTATTGATCCTGTTTCAGGTGTGTATGCTATTATAGTATTTGGGTTAACTGTAATAGGTACACGACGATTGCGCTCTAACATATGTTGTTTAACTATAACACCTGTAGTTACGCTAGTACGAGCGGGTACATATGATTTAATTGCTTTAAATAATGAATTATCAAAGTATTTAATTAATCTTAAATAATCCCAAATATCACCCTCTGTATATTTTTTAAAATAATCATTTGCTATATTTCTTAATTTAGGGTAATAATTTTCTTTACCCTCATAAGCAAATCTAGGATCTGCTAATACATCGGATATTACACCATAACCATAAGTTGCTATTATATCATCATTTACTTCATCTTGAGGTGAAAATCCTACTTCTAAACTTGTTATATCTTCAGTATAACTTTTACTAATTAAATAGTCTTGATCTATACTTCTATATTTAGATAATACATTACCATAATCATTACCATCATCAACTTGAATTTTGTTTGAAATTCTATTTCTAATTCCTATTGCTGGTTGGTCTAAAAAATATGTTTCTACATTAGGTTTACTATAAGTGTAAGTAGATGCTGCTTCATATCCAATAAATTCATAACTTGAAGTTAGTGTTGAATTTGAAGGATTTATAAAAGATTGGGTAAACACCATAGGTGCTGATCCTGTAATTGCCGGATGTGATGATGATATAAGAGTTATAAATGATCCACTTATGGATGAAGTAAATTTATATTCTAATTCATTTCCTAAAGGTGCTCTAAAATTAACAATGTCAAATGATGATTCTGACCCTGTAATTTTATTACCTTCAATAGATTCGGGATTCATTACAAAATCATTAAATACTTCTTTTGAAATATTGTTTGAATAATATCTAAATTCTTGAAAAGATCCTGAAAATATTTTGGCTCCTTCATTTAAGACTTCAGTCATTACATCTGAACCTGAAACATATCCTCCCACATAAACACCATCATATTCTGTAACTCCAAAACTGTTCCAAGATTTATTTATTGTTGGTTTTACAGCTGCTGCTATATCATATGTTACATCATCATAAGTTCCCCCTCCATATCCTGAGTTAAAAGCTGTATTTGCTGAAGACATACTTACTGATCCTGACCACCCTAATGAATTTCCATCCCAACCATCTACTTGTTTGTTAGCTGCAAATAGGGTATATGTTACTGGTGTATCATTATCACTAGCACTTACGTGTTGATCTCTTTGTAATAAAACACTCCACCATCCCCCATCAAAGAAAGGTAAGGAAATATCATCTGATATTTGTACCCCCCCATCAGGTTGAGAAGCAGACATATAAAATCTTAATTTACCATAATTGTAATAATCACTAAAACTAGATCCTGAGTATGATCCTGATGGTTGGTCTTCATAAAATAAACCAATACCCCAATCCATTTGTTGATCATTAATCCCATTTGATTTTTTAACGGCTAAAGATTGACTATAAAATTTACCCCCATAACTTGATGATGGGTGTCCTGTAGTTTTAAATCTAAAAGCTAAACCATCGGGTACAATATACCCCCCACCTTCATCTTGTACATTTAAATTTGTTAAGGTTAATGTTATTGTACCTGTCCACCCTTGACCTAAGTTAGCATCATTTAATTGATTTATTTGAGCTCCTGTTATAGTTATTTGATCTCCTGCTTGGTAGTTAATTCCTTCACCATTGGTGCTAAATGAAGGCCAACCTGTAGATGGGACACCATCAGCAACACCAATTGAGGGTGGGGCAACACCTTGGATTTGAAGAACTCCATTATCTGATTGGAATAATAACCCACCATATTGACCATTGCCTGTTCTTGTAAAATATCTATCAATTTGGTAAAATCCAGTTGCAGTTGCAGTAAGAGTACCTCCATTTATTATTGTACCTGTTGTAATTGGAGTATTTACTACTCCAGCAGTTAAAGTTGTATTAAGACCAAAATCAATTTTATTACGTTGTAATGGCATCCAAGGTATTTTAACCGACGAACTTGCCATATATTGATTAGCAACCGGGGTATACGCGTAACTATAACGTTTATACCATAAATCATAATCGTCTGAGTTGTCCTTATTTTTACCCCCAAATTCATTGATTCGGAGTATTGTATTTGGAATACCCCAAATATTAATTAATTGTCTTAAACCACTGATTGTACCTTTTTTCTTAGTAAGATAAGCCATATTGTGATAAAGACGTTTATATATTTCTTTACTTACTTTATCAATAGCATACGGGAATCCAGGTTCTATTAGTTGTTCTACATAGTTAAGCCATGAATATCCTAAATTCCAGTAATTTATTATTTTACCATTATTTACAGCTACATAATCTGTAATTAATTCGCTTCCTGTTGGTGGGACATAGATTCCATTATCTTCACCTGTTAACCCTATAAAATTATCTTGATTATCATAATTATTTCCAAAAGTTTCAAATCCTAAACCTTTTATAGCATCAGCAGCTAAATCTAAAGGTAATCCAGATTCTGGATCATTAGTAGTATTATACCTTTCACTTAATGCTTTAGTATATAACCATACTTCATCAAAAGATTGACCTACCATATTAGAAAATTCTACATATTCATTGTTATCTGAATTTTCTGTTATGAAAGTTGGTATAGTATAATATAACCAGTTTTGATTATCTTCATCATATAAAGATGCTGATAGTCTATAACCCCCATAATATTGGGAGTTTTCAACATTACTACCCATCCATGTTAATACCTCTGTACTTCCTGTTGGTTGTAGGGAATAAGGGTATGAAGATCCAGTTTTAGGGTATGCAAATGATGATGAATCATAATAAAGATAACTTTCATACCCATCAAAATTTGAAACTAAATTTGTAATATTAGTTTGTAGACTTGATAAACTCTGAGATATTTCTATTACGTTAGGGTTTGATCCTGTTATTGTTGTAATTGTATCAATGTCAGATTGATATGATTGTATTTGAGATACTTTTTCATAAAAGTTATTAATTCTCTGTTTTGCAGAAGAAAAATTAATAAATTCATCAAATGTATTATATGAATAGTTAGGAGTAATTGTTACTCCAGTTTGGTTTAAATAATTTAAAACACTATCTAACGATGATGATGATTCGGTTTTTGTTAAGTCATCATAAGATTTTAAAGTTGTTGAATTATTAACTAAATCTTGAAGTGGGATATTAATATTAGGACCCTTAATATAATTAGCATTATCTATAAAATTTGAAAAATCTTGTATAAATTCTACTTTATAGGCTACTGTTTCTCCTACCTTAGTTGCAACATATAATCTTTGTTCAGCATTATAATTAGCAGGTAAGGGTTCATATAATTTAATTAATATAGAGGGGTCTGTTGCCTTTTCAGCAGTATTTTCTAATGCAATATTAACAGCAACTACATAATTATTTTGGTAAAAACTTAAATAAAATTCATCAAAATATTCGGTTGAGTTTAATTTATCTTTTAATGAAGAAAAACCATTTTTAATGTCTACTGGAGATATTACATTAGATTTTATTCTTATTTCTGTCCTATCTCCTGATATTTCTGATATGTAAAATGATTCGGTTGGTGATGAGGCTAATTCATAATTGATAAAATTATATACAGCAAATAACTCACCATTATCAAATCCTCTACCATATAAATCTACTGTAGGCTGTAATGTAATATTATTTGTTGGGATAGAAGCAGATCCAGTATTAACTACAGCAATACCTTGACTATTTGTATAAGAAGTTGCATTTGTAGTATTTGGTGTTGCTGTATTCTCTTCAATTGTATAATCAGTAAAGTTATATTCTTGAGATAATAAATTTTTAGTTATACTATAAGCATAAAATTCAATTATACTTCCACTCTGAAAGAATGAACCTGATATATCTTCACTTGGGATAATGTCAGATTCAGCAAAACCATACCCCATATTAACAATTGTAGATGCTGGTACTTGAATACAGGAAGAGCTAATATTAACACTATTTTCCCCGTTATCAGTCATAGGAGTGAAGTTTTCATTTTCTTGTGATTCATCTGATGTATATTCCATTAACTATTATATTATTGGTTGTCTGCAAAATTTTGGATTACTTCAGCAATCTCTTGTCTTACTTCTAAATTTTCTATTCTTAATTCTGCTATTTCTGCTAATAATGATTCTATTTCTTCTCTTTGTGGGGCGTAATCAATATAATCCCCACTAGTTTGTACTAAATATCTATGTGAATTAACATCACCATCTTTAGGTATTTCATAAAAAAACTTGCCATATAATATCCAAAAATCTTCTTGAGTAGCCAAATTAACATCAAAAAATGATGGATCATCTACAGATGTTAATTGTGTAAAACTTGTATCTATAGTATTATTAAAAGCTTCCTTATCAAATACTTGTCGTATTAATTTTATATTTTTTCTATTTGTCATCCTTTTGCTACCTTAAACATAATATTTTCATCAAAAACTTTTACTTCACCATTTATTGATGTTTTAACTAGAATTGTATAATATCTTTCAGGTTCTAAACCATTGCAATATAAATCAAAGAAACTTGAAGTATCATCAGCACTAATCCTTGTATATTCAGGATCAAAATCAATTACAAATTCATTAGTTTCTGTATCTTTAACAGCATATAATGATTGTGATTCTGGTAGGAAATAATTAGTTGTATAAAGAGAGGCTGTTAAAAATGCTCTATCTGGATACTTAGGCATAGCTGCAAATCTTAATCTAGGGATACTTTCTGAAAAATATGTACCTAGATTGTTATAAATAGAAATAAAACTCTCTACTTGGGGTAATATAACATTTTTAGAAGATCCAGTATTAAAAGTATAATCATTAAATCTAAATTCTAATTGAGGAGGATAAATTGTATTAGTATCAATTGAAAAAAATCTAAAAATTGTATTGTTTGCTTTAGTATTAATAAATTCACTCCCTGAAGGTTGTTTTACCAAAAATCCTTCATTAACAAACCCATCAGTATTATTTAATGAATAACTATACCAAGTTTCAACTGTTTTTGATACATCGACAAGAATGTCTTTTGTATCAGCATAAGTAAAAGCTTGGGATTGTGTTACGGGGTCTAAAGTTAAATTAGAACCTGTATACCAATTTCCCCCACCTTCTAAAGATGGATTAGATGAAGCTGTTACGTAAGGAGAAAATCCTGATGACGGCCACTCTACAGATCCTGAATAATCTAACCAATTCCAACTAGTACCATTAGTTACTATTGGGGAATCATTATATCTTCCGGTTCCCATACCCCAATTTCCACTAATAGGGTAAAATTCTAATTTTTGATCTAAATTTAATCCTGTTACTACAGCATTAAAATTTCTTAAATATGCTTTATATTCCCCATTTGTTATTTTATCATTATACATCTCAGCAATTTGGCTTGTAGGAAATTTAACTAAATATCTACTAACTTGTGCTGTGGCATTTGCTTGATAAGTTGACGCCTCAATAATCTGATCTAATCCTGTATTTTTATTTGGGAATTCAGTATATAAAGTTGCATCTTTTTCAGGAAAAATTTTATAAATAGCCATATCTTATATATTATCGTTTTTTGATTTTTGTTCTACCATATAATCCATATAAGTATTTTGTGGTGTATATGCTTGTACCTCCTGATTTGGAACATCTTCTCCTTCTTTATTCTTTAAAGGAGTACCACTTGTTGGGTTTGGGGTAAAATTATTTTTAGTAGATGGATATTGTTTTAATTGGTATGTACCATCTTGACCAACTGTATTAAGTTTATTAGGTGCTATTCTATTAGGACCTCCTGTTACTCCTTGCCTTACTCCAGCTTCACTTGATTCTACATCTAAAGCAGTAACTTTAAGAGCTGGAGATTTTACTTTCGATGTTGAACTATTATCATATAAAATAGAATTTTGATTTGTTCTAGAATCTTGGAGATATGGATTTTGTGATGAGTAGACTTGTTCAAATCCACTTCCAGCTGCCATACCATCTACAACAATAACAGGATCATTAATTGGACCTCCTTCAGGTTCTGGGTTTTGTGTATCTAAATTAGTTTTATCAAAACTATCTCTTAAGGATTGTTTTGGGCCTTTCCTAATTCTTTCTTCTATTGCTCTATCTAAATTATTTGTTCCGATTGCCATTTCTTTTATTTTATAGTGGTACTACTCTACCTTTAAGGTCAGTATTAGGATATTTAACTTCAAATATCATTGGGTCTATTGAAGGATATACAACATCATTTACAGTTGCTCCTGGAATGTCATAGGCATAATCACTATATCCTAAAGATACTCCTGTTAGATTATTTACTGTTACATTTTTTACAGTTTGGACTCCTTCTACTTTATCTAAAAGAATATACAAATTATTAAGTAAAATGGGTTGATTAATCTGCCAATTATCTACTGCAAATAAATTAGTTAATGATGTTATACATTTAGTAATAGTTGCATTGTTATTAAAATTAGGTAATACTATAATATCAAATATTACTTCTATATTAATAATAAAAGCATCTTTTATTTTAACAGAATCATTAATCATTCTATACTCTGCTAAGTAAGTTTGGAGGTTTTGTTTCATTAATGGTGAAGCTGTTCTTAAATTACCATTAGCATCATATGTTAAAACAAATAAATCTAGCATTGTGGGTAATTCACCAGGTTGAAATTCGTTTATTTTTACTGGGGCTGCATATGCTTTCGCTATAGTACCTAAATTAGAGGGCATAGATAAAGCTCTTATTAAATAATCTTCTTTTGTTACAGTACGTAATTGATTTTGAAAGTTACCAACAGCATTTAATCTTAATTCTTCAACAGTATCACCATCTTGACCCCCATCAGCTGCTAATTCATTATTTGAAGAAACTGATTTAAATATTTGATTTGCTAATGCTGTATCTGGTAGATTGGGGTTTACAAATGTAAAATTAGTATCATCTAATACAGTTAAAGTACCAGCCTCAACATTAGATCCAATTCCCCCTCCTGTTAAATATCTAAAATTTAAAGTTGTGTTATATGGAGCAATACCATAAGTATTTGTAAATATAAAATTTAAGGGTGAAAAAGCAGTTGTTAATTGATCTCTTTCAAATGGTAATCCTAAACCTACATTATCTGGGTTTGGAACTATCTGTTCATCATTATTTGTTGTTGCACCCGCCCCAAATTGAATTTGTAATGATCCTGAGTCTATAAAACGTGATACAAATCTTCTTTGTACTTGTTTTAATCTAAGTAAATACGGAGCATCTTCTTCTATATTAAATTGGGGGTCGTTTGTATTTGTGTTTCTAATCGTATCATATACGTTTTCTTGCGCCATATTAGGTACTTCATACCAGGTATTGCCATCTGTGTCTACGCAGTCTAATATGCCTATAATATTAGTATCTTTAATATTTCTTTCATCAAATCTTTTTGCAGCATTAAATGTAAATGGTGTTGTATTAATAGTTGCAGATATTGCTTTTCTTGTTTTCTTTAATAGAAAATATGTTGGGTTATCACCTGAAATTTGATATACTGATGTTGTTGTAGGATTTAATGATCCTGATGCCGAAAAATCAATTACATCTTCAATTAAAAACTTCATATTACTATCTAAATTAGAAGTAATTTGTGTGTTTTCTGGGATGATCATAGCATAGTTGTAATCTGGAACATATTCACCACTTTCTAATATAGCTGGTACTTGTTGATAAAAATCAAGATTTACACTAGCTGCAGTTGTTACTTTAGGAGTATATCCTAATAAGTAAGCCATTTGGTATAAATTTTCCTGCTGTCTTGCTTTTTGGATAAATGTTTCTTGTATTTGATTATCTAAATAAAAAGATAATACATCACCTACATAAGATGCCATTTCCATAAATAACATACCTGTAGAGGTATCTGTAAAGTCATTATAAGTATTTGGAAAATATGTTTTTGAATATTGTATTAAAGAATTTCTAAATTGGTTGAAATCTTTATTAATATATCTTATGTCTCGTTTTAAATCTGCCATTATTGTAGTAATATAGTTATATCATCAGTTATCCCAAAGTTTGCTATAGTATAGGTTAACGTAAAACTTATAGTATTTCTATCAGGTTGGTTATCAAATTGAATTTCTTTTACATCTACTTGTGGGAAGTAATTTTTAATATCATTTTGTATTCGTTCTTGCAATTCATCGGTTGTTCGATCTAAAACGTTTTCAAATAATAAATTTCTTAAATCTGCCCCAAACATAGGATTAAATACTCTTTCTCCCTTATTAGTTAATAAATAATTAATTAAATTAGATTTTGTTTGTTCTCTAGTTGTAAATGTAGGTACAAAAACAGCAGGCCCATTTAAGGGAAATCCAAACCCAACAGCTTTACGGCCTACTGAGTCAATTGGAAATCTGTTTTGTAAAATTCTTGCCATTTATTTATTGTTTATTCATTAATCCTGCTATCATACCCATATCTACTTCTCCAGCTGGTAGTGTTCCATTACTTGAATCATATCCTCCTTGTGGTGCAAATGATTGTGGCACATTAGCAGATGTAAATTTTGCAGCAGTATCACCCAATATGTTTGAGTATGCTGCTCTTTTTTCTTCAGCACTCATAGCAGGTTGTTGTGGAGTTTGTTGCTCTACAACCTGCTGTTGAGGTGATGATGTTATCGTTGTAACTTTTGGAGTCTTAATAGCTTCCAGTAAAATTTCCTTCAATTCTTCTTGAATTGCTTCTTTTACTGCTTCTTTTACTAGCGTTTTTAATTGTGATGACTTCATTTTTTATTATAAATATTAAATTATTAAATTTTTTAATCTCCTTCAAAGAAACTTCCAGTTGATAGAGAAACTATTCCTCCTTGATCATTTTGAATTTCACTTTGATATTGAACTTCGTACCTAAGAAGATATTCCCCGGGTGTAGTATATGTGATTATAGATTCTATTGCATCTCGGTCTACAGTTTTAACTGTTGTTATATTTCCATCTTCACCAGAACCGCCATTATTATAATTTGAATAAATTTTTACTTCAACCTCACCCTGCAAATATCTACCATATTCACCTTGACCGTAGTCTCCTTGAACATAATCACTCCAAACTTCATTACCTCCTGTGTCTATCTTTAAATAGACAGATTTATTAGGTTGAGTTGTTTCAACGAAGATTTCTTTAAAATAGGTACCAGATCCATTTTGAATAATAGGTAAACTAATATCTAAATCAGACATAGTTACACCATTAGGTAGTAATATAGTAACTGGAGGTGGGGGAGGACCAGTTGTACCTCCAGGTGCTGATGAATTTCCTTCATCACCACCATCAACTTCATCACCACCCCTGTCTATATCATCATCAGCTTCTTCCATATTATCAAGATTCCATTTATTTTGCCAATATCTAACACTAAGTGAATCAACATTAAATTTAACTTCATCTATTAATACTTTAACTGATGTACTATATGAATATGCTCCTCGTTCTTCCATAGTACCAATTGGTGGTCCTATATTATAAACAGTAATCCCTTTAAATATATTAAAATCAGAAGGATTCAAGTTTGTTGCTTTTACTCTTCTTTGTGGGAATGAATATTCATTATCATCATTAAATTCTATAGTTAACCTCCAATCAAACCCAGCATTATATCCAAATCTACCATTTTCATCTTTAATTATTTGCTGACCAGATCCTGGGTCTATTTGTCCTTTAGTATAAGTACCATCAGGGTCTAGAGGTACAAAAATTGTGGGTTGTCTTTGATATAAGAGAGGATTATTACTATTAGGACTTAATTGAGATAATAATTCATCTTCATTGGCAGTATTTAAATTTGGATTTACAAAATTTCCAGATTCAGCTGCTACATTTCCTATTTCATTAATTAAATCATTTACTTCTTGTTGGGTCATAGGTCCACCATCTTCACCCCCATTTTGGGCTAATTCTTCAATACAAATATTTAATACACCATCTAAAGTTTGTAATTTTGTAACTATAGTTTGAGCAGCTTCTTGTATAGTTTTACCTGCAGATGGTACTACTTTAAGAGCACCTTTAGCTCCTTTTAATAAATCACCTAAAGTATCTAAAGAATCTGCTAATAGAGTAATAACATTTATAGGAATACCAGCACCAGGTGGGAATGATGTAGGGACAGGAATTGATTTTATTACCTTAACAGCTACACTTACAGTAGTAACTATAGTATTGGTAGTTTCAGCTGTAGCTTCTACAGTATTAAAAGCACCAACAACATTTTCAAGAGCTCCCTGTATTTGGTTTTTTTGTTTTACTATATTTAGTAATTCTGCTTTTGGGGGACAGGATGCCTTAAATCTATCTATAAGAGCATCAATAGCAACTTCAAACTTAGTTAAGTTTTTAATTACTTTTGTAATTGTTTTTATTAGAAGGCTAGATAGAAACGACATTATTTAGATTTACTTACTTTAGATTTATACATTTGAATTTTATTAAGCATTGTTTGTGCTTTAACAAGTGTTTGTGTAGCAGGAGCTGGTATAGCTGCATTAGGGACAAAAGGAATTGGTGTGCCAATTGGTGTTCCTAATGCACTACATAATGATATTAATGATGTCATTAATGATGAAAAATCTGAAAGGAATTTATCACCTAATATTATAGGTTCAGTAGCACCTTTATCACCTAAATAAATTTCAGGAGATGATACTATGGTTTTTGGGGTATCTATATTTACACTATTTACTGAGTTTAGATTTATAGTATCAAAAGATGAAAGTAGTATAGAATCTGATTTTGAATTAAATAATAATCTACCTGAATTTAAAATTACTTGTTCTTCTTTAAAAATAGGAGCTGCTGTGGGGGAAGAGGCATATGATTTATAGCTTTTACTAGCTAAATCAATTGGTACTTCTTGTGTAGTTGTTAAATAAATACTAGATTTATCTGTATTTATATCTTCTACTTGAGGAATCCAAGGGTCAGTAGTTTCTTCATGTTGGCCATTTTTTATTATTGTAATAGCATCACCATTTTCTCCTGACTTAGACCATGTATTGGGGATTGTTGCATCTTTATTAGTTGAACCAAATCTAAGAGACTGTCCCCATCTTCCCTGATATATTAAATCACCTTCATATGGTTGAAGATTTCTTATAGATAATTTTTCTTTAAAATCTTTACCTAAATCAATTTCAGTACTACCATCAGAAACTCTTCTAATTGAGCCAGCAGTTGTTTGTTCATAATCTTGAGATTGTGCTGCTGGTGTTGATTCCCCATTAATAGGATCTGGGATAGCATTATGATGTGTACTATTCCAAATGTTTATAGCCTGAAAATAATAATATGTTTGATCATTAACATCACCTTGAACATTACTATTTGGTAATGATATTATATAAACTATTTCGTTTTTTAAAGGTATATTAGAATTATTAGGAAATAAAGGTCTTGCAAAATTATCTGTTGTAAATTGAGGGCTAGGGTTTGGGGTGTTTAACTTATCAAAAAATAAACAACCTATAGAACTCCAATTACCAAAATTTTTAAATGCTTGGTTTTCTGTTTGTTCATCCACCATAGCATGTCTTACCCTAGCTGCAAATACCCCAGAATTTTGAGGTTTAACTGATGGTGTGCCCTTAAGTGAATTTAATCCTGTAGGTTGTTGAGCCATTATTTATTTTCTTTTGAAATTTTTTCCATTTCAGCTAATAATTGATCTTTTTCTTCTTCACTAATTCCTAGCCCACCATCTTCATCTTGGTTTTGAAGCGCTCTTTGAACAATAGTAGCCATTTTAATTAGAGCATCATCATTTTTAACCCCAATTTCCATATATTCTTTAATAAGAGGGACTATAAGAGTAGCATCACCTATTTCTTGAACTAAAGGTTTTAATTCTGATATTAAAGCTACTACTTGAGTATCTCTCTTTTTTTGGTTTTGGTAGATTTCTTCTAATAAATCAGAAAATTTTTTATCTCCAAAAACGTATGAATCTAACTGTCCCATAATGTTTTTGATTATAAATATGCACTTTTAAAACTATTTTGGTGGAAAGTACCCATGTTCTAAATAAAACATATACTTTTCTTTAAATATAGCATATAGTTTATTAGCTATTTTAGTTATTTTTGGAGTTTTAACATCTACCATCTCACGAATGTAGATATAAAGCGCCTTTTTATTAAACACATCAATAGCATCTCTTTTTCTAAATAATTCTAAAATGGCATCAGCTATGGTAGCATCATTACCTTTGGGGAATAAGACATAAATTTTATCAGTACAATAATTTACATACTGGTCTATAAATAAAGATAAACGATCTTCATATTTATAATCTTTATTTTCTTTTAAATTTCTACTACTAAATTCCTCCTCCTCTATTAAAACTTTAGTATCGTCTAATCTATTTTGTGATATAATGAATGAGGGGTCGGATGTATCTAATTGTGAGTAGTGGTTTAATTCTGAAATTGCTATATTTTTTATTTTTTTCCCATAATTTTTCTGGTTGTATACTATTAACCAGCGTTTAACTATAGTTCCAAAATATGAATATGCTTTAGCTCCATTTTCAGGATTAAATAAATGTATTTTAGATAATAAAAAGGTAATTATCTCATGTTGTAAATCTTCTAAATTATCTACCCCATCAGTATGGTAAAACTTAAAGGTATGGATGATATTTTCTGTAAGTTTATAAAAACCCCAATGTATATGTTCGGCATATATATCACTTCGCTCTTCGGGATCAGAGGAGCGATTGTATCTTACAATCGCTGCTTCTGTCACTTTTGAAAAATATACTTTTTTCTGAGGTAGTGATTTATGCCTCCTTATTATTTCATCCATCTGCTATTTTATTCTTTTAATTGGAAATCATTTAGAATTTCTTGAATTTGTTTAATTTGCTTAAAGAAAAAACCTACCTCATCATCTGCCTCAAAAGATCCTTTTACATCAATCTTTTTTACCTTCTCATCGGCAACTTCTATTACCCTGGATATTTTATCTAAATAGTCAAGATATCCTAATACTATATCTTCTGCTCTTTCATTTTTTTTAAGTAAATTAAAAGTTGTATATCCTAAGACTAAAACTAAAATGCTTAAAATTGCAATTATTACAAATAATGTAGTTGGATAAATTTCCATATTTATAGTTTATCAAAAATGTTTTGTAAACCTTCGCTTTTAATAGAGCCTAATGCTTTATTTTTTGTAGAGGTTTTCTTATTATTACCCAATGTAAAATTATTTTTACTGGTATCCAAGTTATTTTTAAATTTAGGTAACCATTCAATTTCAAATTCAATTCTAGCTGCCATCATATCTGCCTGGTGTAAAATAAAGGGTAATGAAGTACGGGGTTTTTGTTCTGGCATATAACCTTTTAAATATTTTTCATTAGCTGAATCATATAACCCATCATGTGTTTGGATTGCTACCATCTCATTAAATGTATACTTAATATTATTATCTTGAAGAAGAAATAACCCCCTATCTGGAACAGCTGAAAATGCTAATTCTTTATTAAACATATAATCTTCACCTAATTTATCTTTTCTCCACTTATCAGTCTGGGGGATATAAGCTTCATGGTTATCATCTCCCATTTTTCCTAAATCGTGATTAATAGCTGAAAATGCTAATTCTTCAATAGTAAATGTAGTCATATCGCAACCAAAACCTTCCCAAACAGCAGACATTGATAAAGCAGCTTTAACCACTCTATTAACATGATCTACATATCCACCAGGAAAGGCAGAATGATATTCTTTTTTATGGGCAGCAGGCATAAACATAATACGCTCCGCATACTTTTCATAAAATTTTGTTAGTTGTTCTTTACGAGGAGATGAAATATAAGTATCAATATTACTCATAAATTCAACCCAATTCATTTGAATTTGATCTGCTGTTAATTTCATAACTTTTATTTTTGGATTATCCGTTTCTTAAAACTCCGGCTTCACGTTCTACTAATGATTCAAGATTTTCAACTTTATCATAAACCTCTTTTAATTTTTTTCTAAAAGTATCGATGTCGCTTCCTCCACGGGATACCATTAAGTCTAAGTTTTTAACTCCGGATTTTATATTTATAAATCCTTTATCAATTAATTCTTTGTTTCTAAATGCCATAATTGTTTATATATTTTATTAATGTGTCCATAATATACAATAACCCCCTCATTCATCCAACCTATATTCCTCATTCCCCATTTCCTTACTCCCTTATTTTCCTAAATATCTTCAAAACCCGTATTTCCAAGGTACCCAAAATTTCTCTGGTATCCTACTTAAAGTCGTAATTCTTTTGATAATTTAAGAACTTCAAGAAGATGAAGACATTTTTCATACTCTTCTCTTTCTGGGGATTGGAAGTGTTTAATGGCTAATTCTAAAGAAGTTTCCAAAAAATCATCACCATGTGCTAGTATAGCCTCAACATGATCTTTATTACTAAGATCTATTTTTTTAATATAAAACCAAGCTCTATTATAAGCAATTACTTCACCGGCAGCTGCTAATTCTGCGGGATCTAATTCCATATTTGAATCTTTTAATAATCGTATTGCTTTTTTCCTAAAATTTATATGATTGAGGATAAGTTTTTTATGCATACCCAGCCAATATATAGGAGTTGAGGTTAAGTCAGCATAGTTAGTAGTGTTATTACTCACATCCTCTTCCCCAAATAGATTAAATATATTATCAAAATCAATATTTTTCATACTTAGTAACGATCTTTAGATGGGCCGCCTTTTACCCTATAAAGAGCATACTCCCATCTTTCAAGTACATTCTTATATTTATGTTTATTTTGACTTTCCATTTTTTTAGTTTGTTGGTCGAATTTTTTCTTCAACCCTTCATCTTTAATAGTTTGATAAATTTCATATAATGAATCTTCGTAATGGCTCATTTTAGGACTTTTATAATGTTATCGTTGTCTTTTAATATATGTAATAAATACTAGCAATCCAAATTATTTTTACCTTAATATTGTAAGATGTCCTGATTTTTGATATATTTCTGGGGAGCTGTATTTTCTAGCATAAAAGGTATAAACATACATACCATCTGCTACGTAAGAGGGTCCACCTTGCATGCTACCATCCCAATAGGGATAACTACTATAGTCTTCACCATATCCCTCAAAAACCAAACCTCCCCACCTATTATAAATTTTAAACTCTACATCAACCCAACATTCTAAATCAAGAATAATTTGCCAAACATCATTAACCCCATCATTATTTGGAGTCATTACATTAGGTATAAAAATACTCCAGGGCCAACATTCATCTACTATTAATTCATTACAAGGTAAATTAGTATTACAATCTACTTCAATAATCTCAATAATAGTATCTGTTAAAAAAACATATTCTAAAATCTCTACTTCTAAAGTATCTGTTGTATATATGTAATTATCAACAATCACAGTATCTGCTATGTATTCGATGAGTGTATCGGTTAAATACACGTATTCTTGCGTTATAACGGTGTCAATTTGGTATGATATAACAGTATCTGGTGGGAGAGTTATAAAAATAGTATCACATG
>TARA_R110000851_G_scaffold149766_1_pt1 | contig 27355 bp, 27 predicted proteins | sample TARA_R110000851 | Tara Oceans TARA_R110000851 (sample SAMEA4397627) | marine metagenome | biome: Polar Biome; feature: [DCM] deep chlorophyll maximum layer (ENVO:01000326); material: water (ENVO:00002006), including particulate matter (ENVO:01000060) such as... | depth 17 m
CTTGCTAGGTTTTTCTTTTCACTCTAGTATTATAAAGCGCCTTAGTTTTTAAAGGGAAGTAGGCACGTAAAGGTAACCACCCTAGGAGAACCTCAAAATGAAACAGAAAATACCGCCCGCATGTCCCATGGACTCCATTCTGCGCCTGCTGATGGGGCCGTGGACAACTTATATTCTTTGGGTCCTAAACGATGTTGGGCCACAGCGGTTTGGGGCGCTGAAACGGGCAGTGCCGGGAATTTCAACCCGTGTGCTGACGGAGCGGTTGCGAATGTTGCAGGCGGCCGGAGTGATCTGGCGCGATCAGACTCAAACGATCCCACCCGCGGTTACCTATGGTCTGACTGAGCGAGGTGACGATCTGCGCCAAGTGCTCGAATCCTTAGGTGAAATTGCGAAACGGTGGCAATCTGAAGGGGCGTTTGAAACGGGTAATGTTGCTGCAGAATGATCAATTCAACGATGTGGTGGTCCAAACGATGCTAATCTGCTGCCGCGGAACTTGCCGAATTAAGCCAATATTATTCGCTTATACTCCGAGTCCTGCGGAAGCCGAATTTGATGTCTTGACGGCTGGGCTTGGAACGATTCAGCTCTGCTGATGATCCGCCCCGGCTTTCTTTCCTCAGCAGACCGCCTCGTGCTTGAGGCTTGCGTGCGTCGCCAGCGCGAGGACCACGGTATTGCCCGTCGGGCAAATGCGATCCTGCTGCTCGACGACGGGGAAAGCTGTGCTCGGATCGCAAAGTTTCTCTTTTGTGGTTGCCGCCCGTAATGCAAGAAGTTTTTGACCCTATTGGCGTGTGATCGAGTGCGCACTTTTGTCAGGCCTTTAAGATGCGGCATTTCCAAAAGCCGCGGGCCGGGATGGTGATCAGCGGATCAGGTCCAAATCTACTTGCCGAGCTTTGTGCTCGCAGAGAAGCACTGGTTTTCCCAATCCGGATCTGTTCGATCGTTTTGCCCATTCAGGTCTTCGACTTCTCACACTCCCCTTGGCACCGTCGCTAGCAGTTTGACATGAGTATCATGCCACGCCTGCCAGCGCCGGATCCCTGTAATCTTCGTTCTTCGTCAGCATCGCCCATATCTGGCGTGCCATCTTGTTCGCCAGCGCAATCGCGACCAACATCCTGGGCTTTCGCGCCAACATCCGTGACAGCCAGCTGCCGTCCGTAATTGTGCGCTGCCCAAGCCAGTTCAGCCGCGACATTGCTCCAATGATCAGGAGGGCCCGCAAGGCATTTACATCAGCGGTACGCTGATGAACCAACCGTTCCCGGCCACGAAACACGGCTGCGCGGGACTGTTGCTCAACCGTCTTGGGCGCCACGAAGCGCATTTCCGGCTGGCGGGCCGCGATCACGATCGCCTTGGCGTCAGCAGCGTCATTCTTCTGGCGCTTAACGAACGGGCGAGCGTACTGTGGCGCGATCAGTTTTACCTCGTGGCCAAGCAACTCCATCTCGTGCGCCCAGTAGTGCGCGCTGCCGCAAGCTTCAAAAATGACCAGGCAGCGCTCCTGCTGAGCCATGAACACAGAAAACTGCGTTCGCGTGAGCTTTCTGCGGAACTGGACCTCGCCTGTCCGGAAGGCGCCATGAACCTGGAAAACATTCTTTGCCAGATCGACCCCAATCATCATATCCTTCATTTCGTCGTCCTCCTCTTTGCGTGGCATTGAACACCACGACCTTGGCACGAATCGATGCCGTCGGGGGAGGGCGGCAACCACTCCATCTACTTGGACGACGATACCATCCGGGGCTGGCATAAAACCTACCTGCAAGATGGTTGGGATGCGCTTGCCTTCGACGGCTGGAAGGGCAGTCAGTCCCGTATGACGCAGGCACAGGAGGCTGCGTTGTGCGCTTGGCTGGAAGCGCGCTTCTGTCGCTCGACGGTCGAGATCAGGGCCCATGTCTCGGCTGAGTGCGGTCTGAACTATTCCCATTCTGGCTGCATCAAACTTCTCGCCCGACTGGGCTTTGAATACCGCAAGCCCAAGCCCCTGCCGCGCGTGGCATCAGCGGAAAAGCAGGCCGCATTCATCGCATTCTACGAGCGCCTGATGCGTGAGTTGCCCGCAGATGAAGCTGTCTACTTCGCCGATGCGGTGCATCCGGAATACCAGACCAAGCCTGCATTTGGTTGGGTGAAGGTTGGATCAAATCCAGCGGTTCTCAGCACGGCAGGGCGTGGTCGTGTGAACATTCATGGGGCTGTGAACCTCGAAACCTTCGATGCACCCTTTGTCGAACCGTTGAGCGTTGATGGGGTCAGTGCCGCACAGCTTCTGACCAAGATCGAGGAGCGCAATCCCGACAAGCGCATCATTCATGTCATCTGGGACAACGCTGCCTACCACAAAGGGCCCGATGTCAGAGCTTTCCTTGCCAGGACAGCTTGCCGTATCCATCTGATCCAACTGCCGCCCTACTGCCCTCATCTCAATCCGATTGAGCGGCTTTGGGCCGTCTTGCATCAATACGTCACCCACAATCGCTACTACCCAAGTCAGAAGCAGTTCGCCGACGCCATCCTTGCATTCATGCGTGAAACCATCCCGCAGGAATGGACGAAATTCCGCGACAAGGTCTCAGACAACTTCCGGGTCATAACCCATGATAACTTTCGGGTTTTGAAGTAGAAGCGGTATAATAGAAGGTTTTTCGTGCGATATTCTACATAAGATTGACTCAGCGAACTCAGTAGTTGACCTGCTCAAAGCCATAATTACCTTCGTATCGCGCCACTCAACGAAAACAGAGCGGTGATAAATGCTTGGGCAGTTTGACCCCCAACGCTCTAGGCCTACATGGGCGTTTCGTCGTCGGGTTTGTTCATGGCGCCATTCCATTCTGACATATGGTCGTTTCAGTGTTTCGTTGCCTTATTCTAACGTGAACTTGCGACCAACCCTGTGCTGGTCTTTCGATACGCAGACGGAGAAACCCCCGATACGCGGCGGAAAAAACGCGACAGGCTGGCGGTTTCGGAAAACCCGAGGCGGTCGGCAACTTCAGCCAGCGGCAGATTGGACGTGTCAAGAAGCTCCCGAGCCCGGCGCAAGCGCACATTGTCCAAAATCTGGCCATAGCTCATCGACTGGTTGGCAAGCTTGCGATGCAACGAGCGTTCTGACAAATGCAGCGTTTCGGCCACTTCCGGCGCATTCGGAAATACGCCGCGCACCTGCATCAGCACCTGATAAACCAGATTTACAGTTCCGGTGTGCTTGGGGCTGGTATCAAGCATGTTCTGGCACAAAACACGATAGTTCGCCGCAAGAGGCGCGTTTGCCAGCGGCAGTTTCAACGCGCCTGTTCCGGGATAGAAATGAAAGCAACTGCGAGGCGCGCGATAGACGATTTCAGTTTGCCACCGTGCTTCCAGATTCATCCAGCCGGCCGGGCGGTCCAACGGGCATTCGATCAACCGGATGGGGAGGTTTTCCTGCCGCATATCCCGAAAGAACGTCGGGCCGGAGCCAAGCAGCCGTTCGTGAACGAAATCCAAAAGATCGGGTGGCACATGTTGATCGTCAGCAACAAAACCATTTGCAAAACCGTTGTCATCTTCGATGATGTCATATGCCAGCAGGGCGTATCCAAGCGCTTGCATCTGTGTGAAAACCTTCAAACCGGCAGTCACATTTTCCGAAACTAGTGTTGCCAGCCCGATTGGTCCATACGAAATCAGACTATAGCGGAGCCCGGTGAGAAATCCTACACCTTCGATATGCGCGGTACTACTGCAATATGCGCGCAGGAATGTGAGTTCCTGAATACCATCAAGCGTGCCCCATGGATCCGAAAGCAAGCTGGGCTGCAAATCTGCTTCTTTTAGTAAGGGATCAGGATCAATGCCGTGTTCGATCAACACATCACACATGAACTGGATGCTGTGTTTGGGAAGGCGCAGGTTTTGAAGTAAGCCAACTTTCACTGCGGATGTCTCAAAAAATCTACTGTTGGGTAAATAATATTGATTTGGCAGAAAATGTCAAATTTATGGCATCGCCGGACATTCCCTGCCAGCGCCATTCTTGCAATGATTGATCCACGAGATGAGAGCAAAGGGACCGGCCACGATAAGCGGCACGTTCTTGGCATTTACAAATCCATGACTTGTGACCGCGCCTGTTGATGATCTGATGCACGCCAAAGCCCGACATTCTCGCTGAAAATTTACGCGCATCCGCGAGATATCTATCTCGGGCGGTGCAATTATTCGCCTTGCAGGAGAAATTTCCGGAGGCGAGAATCTGGGAGGAGAAACTATGAAACGTCGGAATTTTCTACGCAGCGCCGGGGCCCTTACATTGGCCTGCACATTACCTGCGCCAATGATCCTGCGGGCAGCAACACCCGAGGATTTCCACATCGCCGGCATCCTGTCCTTTTCGGGCGCATACGGCTTGATCGGTAACGACATGCGCAAAGGCGCGGAGCTTGCCGTCGCCATGCGCGGCGGCGAAATGTTGGGCAAGAAAGTCCGCTTCAGCTGGGAAGATGACGAAACCAAACCCCAGCCCGCAGTTCAAAAAGCAAGCCGGCTGTTGGCCGAAGGCACGCAGCTGATGTTCGGCGCTGTTAGCTCCGCTTCGACGCTGGCACTGCAAAGCCTTTCAACTCAGCGCAAAGTGCCACATCTGGTTACGATTTCCGCAGATGACAGCATCACAAAAATGGATGGCGCACGCTATTCCTTCCGCACATCCAACACGTTGGGCATGGAAATGAACATGTGCGTGGAATTCGTCAAAAAGCGCGGGATCAAGAAGGTATATGCCGTCACGGCGGACTATCAGGCCACGCGCAGCGCCTTCGACGACTTTGCGGCAAAAGCAAAAGCTGCCGGAGTCGAGATCGTCGGGAATGATTTTGCCCCGCTTGGCAACCGCGACTTTTCGGTCATCATCGACAAAATGTCGCGATCCGATGCCGAAGGTATTCTGGTTGTGGCGACAGGCAATGACGGCGTCACCTTCTGCAAGCAGGCAGGTCAGGTTGGCCTTGGCACAGAAAAAGTGTTGTTCGGTCCCGTACTTCAGGATGAAATTTTCGCAGCAGCGACAGGGGAAGCCGCGTTGGGCGTGAACTCTGGCGTGCGCTACCACTTCTCGCTCGATAATCCGGCAAACGCCGAATTTGTCGCCGCCTATCGTGATGTAAATGGCGATTATCCTTCGGCCTTTGCAGGCGAGGCATTTGACGGTTTGCGCTGGTGGATGGATGTCATTGAAGCGACAGACAGCTGGGATGTAGAAACTTGGGTGGATGCGTTTGAAACATCGGTCTTTGAAAATTCGGTCGAAGGGCGCAAGGAAATGCGCGCTTGCGATCATCAAGCCAAGCAGGTCGGTCTTTGGGGTGAAGTTGTGAAAGGTGAGGCACCATTGCCGGACCTTACCGTGAAAATCACCGAAGAATTCTCCGCAGATAGCCTGTTTAGCGACTGTTAATCGATCCTCCCTGACTGGGCGGCGCTGGCTCGTTTGGCAATGCGTCGCCCATTTTTTCAGCTGGAACCGAGGAGTCTTGAAATGTCCATTATCGTGATCGGGCTGAGTCTCAGCTTTCTGCTGTTTCTTCTGGCGGCGGGTCTGACGCTTATTTTTGGAATGCTGGGTGTGATCAACTTCGCCCACGGCGCACTGTATATGCTTGGCGCGTTTGTCGGGTATCAAATTGTCCATATGACCGGGTCTTTCTGGTTGGGGCTGCTATTTGCGCCGCTGATCGTTGCCTGTGTTGGCGCGCTGATCGAGATTCTGGCGCTCAAACAGGTCTATGACCGCGACCACATCTTTCAGCTTTTGCTCACGTTCGGCTTCATTCTGGTCATTGATGATGCGACCAAAATGATCTGGGGGTTCGACTATAAACAGGTGCCGACACCTGCGATGTTCTCAGCACCGATTTCCATGTTCGGCAGCCAGATCCCATCTTACCGGCTTTTTGTAATCGGGTTTGGCGCTGCGGTTTCGCTGGCGCTGTTCCGGCTGCTGGATCGCAGCAAATGGGGCATGATCATTCGCGCCGCCAGTTCCGATCCGGAAATGGCACAGACGCTGGGGGTCAACGTAAACCGCGTTCGAACCGGCGTTTTTGCGCTTGGCGCGTATCTTGCGGCCCTTGGCGGGGTGATTAGCGCGCCGCTGGTGCCGATTGAACTGGGCATGGGGTTCAGCGTTATCATCGACTGTTTTGTCGTGGTTATCATTGGCGGGCTTGGCAACATTCGCGGCGCTATTTTCGCGTCCTTGCTGTTGGGGATGACTCGGGCGGCCGGATATACCTACGCAACCGAATGGGTCGAACTTCTTACCTTTGCCTTGTTGATCGGAACGCTGATGTTCCGGCCTGCTGGCTTGTTTAGCACAAAGGGGCGTTCGGCATGACACGCAGGACAATCGGGCAGACCCTGTTGGGCATCATAATCGCAATCATGATCATCGTTCCATTCTTTATGCAGGATGAACAATGGGTTAACCTCGTCAGCTTGATCCTGATCTGGGCCTTGTTCGCAATCGGCTTTGATCTGATTTTTGGTGTGACAGGGATGCTGTCATTTGGCCATGCAGCATTGTTCGGGTCAGGGGGTTATGCCTTGACCATTCTCACGCTCAGCTATGGTTTCGGGTTTATCCCCGGTCTTTTTGCAGCGGCAATTGTCGGGGCGGCATTGGCCTACCTGATGGGGCTTTTTGCGCTGCGGGTTTCGGGGCTGTTCTTTGCGCTTTTGACGCTGGCACTGGCACAGATGATGTATATTCTGGCGTCTAACAAACTACGTGCGTTTACTGGTGGGCTGGACGGTATCCCGGGTGTGCCGCGGCCTGTTCTGTTCGGCATCGATTTCTACGACAACCACAATTACTACGGGTTTATCGTGGTGGTTTTCCTGATCGGGTTGGCGTTGATGGCATTGCTGCGGGCATCGCCATTTGGCCGCGCTTTGCGTGCGGTGCAGGCGAATGATGTGCGTGCCGCGCAACTTGGCTACAACGTGCATAGCCTGCGACAGTCGGCGTTTGTCGTTTCGGGTGCTTATGCCGGTGTTGCGGGTGCTTTGCTGGCATCGCTGATCTTCTACATCAGCCCGCAAATGCTGCATTGGAGCACGTCAGGCGACATTCTGATAATGACGGTGCTGGGCGGCAAGGGAACTTTGCTGGGGCCTATCCTTGGCGTGGCATTGTTCGAACTGCTCAAAGAAGAGCTGAGCCAGATCACCCAGTACTGGTACGGTATCCTTGGTCTGGTCTTTATTTTCGCCACGATTTTTCTGCGCAACGGTATCGCTGGCCTGTTTCACGGCAATCAGGACGAGGGAGACATGAAATGACCGCCGGTTCACTAAGTTGTCGCGATATTCAGGTTTCTTTCGGTGGGCTTAAAGCCGTGAACGGGGTGACGTTCGATTTCCAACCGGGTCAACTCTACGGGATCATCGGACCCAACGGCGCGGGCAAGACCACGTTGATGAATGCACTGTCGGGCCACGCGAAGCTAAGCGGCGGTCAGGTGACGCTGGACGGGCGGGATGTGACGGGCCTGTCAGTGCATAAACGGACCCGCATCGGATTGGGGCGCAGTTTCCAGATCACCAAGATTTTCGCAGGCATGTCGGTGCTTGAAAATCTCCAGCTTGCCGCTTTTGCGCATCTGTACAGGTTGCAGCCCTTCTGGATTCCGGCGGGGCGCTTTCTGGCTGTCAGAGAACAGGCCGAAAGTGTTCTTGAAGAAATCGACCTCACCGCAATGGCACACCGGCCAGCAGAAACACTGTCGCACGGCGACCAACGCGCCTTAGAAGTCGGGCTGGCGTTGCTCAGCAACCCGTCAGTGTTGTTGCTGGACGAACCGCTGGCAGGTGTCGGGCATGACCAGATCGAACCGGCGATGGAGTTGATCAAACGCATCGTAAAAGGTCGCACCGTGCTGCTGATCGAACACAACATGGACGTGGTGATGCAAGTTTCCAATGCGTTGGTGGTCATGGTGCAAGGGCAACTCCTGGCCTCCGGCAGCCCCGAAGAGATCCGCGCAAACGCCGACGTGCGTGCGGCCTATCTGGGAGAAGAGGAATGAACCTGCTTGCGTTAGAAGAATGCAATGTCACCTATGGCAAAGCACAGGCGTTGCACAACGTGCCGATCGAAGTCGCGCAGGGCGAAGTCGTCTCGCTGATCGGGCGCAACGGCGCGGGCAAAAGCACCATTCTCAAAACCATCATCGGTCTGAAACAACCGGTTTCAGGGCGCAGAATCTGGAAAGGCGACGACGTGACCGCGCGGCATCCGAACCAGCTGGGGCGTCTTGGCATTGGCTATGTACCCGAAGACAGGCGCATTTTTGACAATCTGACAGTGCATGAAAACCTGCGCATCGCCACCGTCATGGGGCGCACCGGTGCGTGGACCGAAAACCGGATTTTCGAAATGTTTCCGGTGCTGCGCGAACGTTCGTCACAGGCGGGAAACACGCTTTCGGGGGGCGAGCAGCAAATGCTGGCAATTTCGCGCGCGCTTTTGACCAATCCAGAACTGCTGCTGCTGGACGAGCCGACCGAAGGGCTTGCCCCGCTGATCGTCGATGAACTGGTCGAGTCGATGCGGCGGATCAACGAAGAAGGCATGACGCTTTTGCTGGTTGAGCAGAACCTGCGCGTGCCGATGAAACTGGCCCATCGCCAATATGTTGTCGATAACGGCACCGTCCAGTGGACCGGCACAACAGCGGAATTGCTGGCCAACCGTGAAGAGATCGAAAAGCTCATCAGCGTGTGAGTTCAGACTGACAAGGGCGGGGGAACCCCCAATTGCAAAGCTAGGAAACCGTTATGCGTGTGATCGATTTCTTCGACAGGGGTGTCGCAATCAACCCTGACGTGATCGCTTTGGAAGATGCTCAAACCAGCCGGAGTTACGGCGAAGTTCAGGAGCGCTCATATCGTTTCGCCAATGCGATCACTACCGAAGGTTATGGGCGCGGCAAGATGGCGGGCGTCTATAGTCCCAACTGCGTGAGCGGCCTTGAAGTAATGCTGGGGCTATTTCGTTCCGGCACGATCTGGGTTCCTGTCAATGCCAAGAACGGCGTCGAGGAAAACGCCTATATCCTTGATCATAATGATGTGGAGATCCTATTTTACCACAGTGATCTCGCACCCGCACTGGAAAAACTGCGCGAACTTTGCCCGAAGATACAGAAATTTATCTGTCTGGATCGACAGGACGGCACAGTCCAGTGGTTGGAAGACTGGATGGGATCGGCCGCATCAAAAGATCCCGATGTTCAACTTGGCCCTGATGATCTTGCTGGAATTCTGTCCTCGGGCGGGACCACGGGACGGCCCAAAGGGATCATGCTGACGCAATTGAACTGGAACACGCTAATCGCGAATTATTATGCCAGTTTTAATGCTGGACCGGACCCCGTGCATTTGCTGATCACACCAATGACCCATGCGTCGGGGGTGCTTGCCATTGCGTTGATGGCCGCCGGTGCGCGCAATGTCATCCTGCCGGGGTTTGATGCCGCAACCGTGCTGGACACAATTGAACGCGAGGGTGTGACCCATCTGTTCCTGCCGCCGACCGCCGTTTACATGCTGCTGTCGCAAACGGGCGTCGGGCAACGCAGCTTTCCGTCGCTGCGGTTTTTTCTTTATGCCGCCGCACCGATGGCCATCGACAAGCTGCGCCAATGCCTGAAGATTTTCGGGCCGGTCATGGCGCAGTGTTTCGGTCAGGCTGAATCGCCTATGTTCTGTGCGTTGCTGACCGCAGAGGATCACAATGTTCTGGATGATCCGGCCCGTGAACACCGGCTGGCAAGCTGTGGCAAGCCGTCGCTTTTGACGCCGATGGCGATCATGAATGATGACGGCAAAATCATGCCGCGCGGCGAGCATGGTGAAATCGTTGTGCGCGGAAATCTGGTGATGAAAGGGTATTACAAAAACCCCGAAGCAACCGCCGAAGTATCCCAATTCGGTTGGCACCATACCGGCGACATCGGGTATCTGGATGACGAGGGTTATCTTTATATCGTGGACCGCAAGAAGGACATGATCATTTCGGGCGGCTTCAACGTCTATCCTTCGGAGGTCGAACAGGTGATCTGGTCGCATCCTGCGGTTCAGGATTGCGCGGTGATCGGCGTTCCGGACGAAAAATGGGGCGAGGCGATCAAGGCGGTGATCGAACTCAAACCCGATGCATCGGTCGAAGCGCAGGCGATCATTGCGCTCTGCAAGGAAAACCTTGGCAGTGTAAAGGCCCCCAAATCAGTTGAATTCTGGGATGAACTGCCGCGCAGCCCCGTGGGTAAAGTGCGCAAAAAGGACATCAGGGATGTTTTCTGGCAGGGACAGGCGCGCAAAATTTAAGGAGCGGATCAATGAACATCGCAGACCTTTTGACACAATCCGCGCGGACATATGGCGACCGGCCGGCTGTCTGTCTGGGGGTGTCGACGTTCAACACCCACGCCCGATTGCGGGACCGCAGCGCGGCATTGGCAGCCGACCTGAAACAGCGCAATCTGGCATACGGCGAACGCGTCCTGATCTATATGGGCAACCGGCCCGAATATATCGAGATCCTGTTTGCCATCTGGACTGCCGGTTGTGTTGCCGTTCCGTTGAATGCCAAGCTGCACCCTAACGAGGTGGCCTACATCCATGCCAACTGTGATGCCGCCCTTGCCTTTACCGACCGCCCGGAAGACGTTGAAGGGTTTTCAGCCGTCATTGCAGTCGGTGGACCGGAATATAACGCGGCCGTTCAGGCGTCTGTGACGCTACAGCCTGCACACGCTGCGCAATCCGATCCTGCGTGGATTTTCTATACCAGCGGCACGACGGGCCGCCCGAAAGGGGCCATCCTTACCCACCGCAACCTCTGGACCATGACCACCAGTTTTCTGGCCGATATCTGTCCGGTTACGGAAATGTCGGCGGCGCTGCATCCGGCGCCGCTGTCTCATGCGGCGGGGCTTTTTATGCTTCCGTTTGTGCAGCGGGGTGCGGCAAATGTCGTGCCGCAAAGCGGTGGCTTCGATCCGCATGAAATCCTGACGTTGCTGCATGAATTCCCCCATTCCTCATTTTTTGCCGCACCCACGATGCTGACACGTCTGACGGCCTGTCCTGCGCTTGACAAAGCGGCCATTGAAAACCTTGATTTGCTGTTCTGCGGCGGCGCGCCGATCTATGTCGAAGACTTGCGCCGTGCGACAGCCCTGTTGGGCAACCGCATCTGGATCGGGTACGGGCAGGGCGAGGCACCGTGTACAATCACCTACCTGCCGCCACGTCTGCTGTCGCAAAATATACCCGAAAGCTGGCTTGGATCGGTTGGCATCCCGCGCACCGGTGTTGACGTACGCGTGGTGAACGAAACCGGCGCACAATGCCCGACAGATGTCGCGGGCGAAGTGATCGTCAGTGGCGATGTGGTCATGGCGGGTTATTGGGGCAATGACGCAGCAACGGCTTCGGCGTTGCGGGACGGCTGGCTGCATACCGGCGACATCGGTAGCATTGATGCCCACGGTTTTTTGACGCTCAAAGACCGGTCCAAAGATGTGATTATCTCGGGTGGGTCAAACATCTATCCGCGTGAGGTCGAAGAGGCTCTACTGCGCCACCCCGGCGTGATTGAAACAAATGTCGTCGGCCGCGCCGAGGCCGAATGGGGCGAAGAAGTCATCGCGTTTGTCGTGGCAGAACCGGGCGTGACCGCACAGGAACTGGACCTTTTTTGTCTGGATAACATAGCGCGGTTCAAACGGCCCAAGGCCTATTGCTTTGTCCCCGAACTGCCCAAAAGCAGCTACGGCAAGATTCTCAAGACCGAGTTGCGCCAGATGCTAACCGACCCCGATACACAATTCGAAAAACCCTGAACAAGGAGACCTGAAATGACTGCCATTATTGCCGGTGTCGGCATGATCCCTTTTGCAAAACCGGGCGCATCGGCACCTTACGACGAGATGGGCGAGGCGGCGATCCGTCTTGCGCTGGATGACGCCGGTATCGCGTTCGAAGACGTGCAACAGGCCTATGCCAGCTATGTTTACGGCGACAGCACAAGCGGTCAGCGCGTGATTTACCGCGTTGGCATGACGGGCATCCCGATAATCAATGTGAACAACAACTGTTCCAGCGGCTCCACCGCGCTTTTCCTCGCGCGGCAGGCGGTCGAAAGCGGTGTGGCGGAATGTGTACTGGCCGTGGGTTTCGAACAAATGGCCCCCGGCGCGTTGGGCGTTGTCTTCCCCGACCGTCCGTCGCCGCTGGCAGAGTTTGATGCCGCCACGGACCGGCTGATCGGAGATGTCGATTTGCCGATGACGCTGCGATATTTCGGCGGTGCGGGCAAGGCGCATATGGAACGGTTCGGCACCAAGTTGGAAACTTTTGCCAAAATACGGGCCAAAGCCAGCCGACATGCCGCCAACAACCCGATGTCTGTGTTCCGCAAGGAAATGACCACGCAGGATGTAATGGACGCGCAAGTGATCTGGCCCGGTGTGATGACGCGGCCAATGGCCTGTCCGCCCACCTGCGGCGCGGCAGCGGCACTTGTTGTGTCCAAAGCGTTTGCCAAAAAGATGGGGCTTGATGCCATCGTCAAAATCCGCGCGCAGGCGATGGCGACGGACAAGCCGCTGGACCCTGAAACCGGCGATATGATCGAAGTGGTAGGTGCAGGAATAAGCCGCGATGCCGCGCGCATGGTTTATGAACAGGCGGGCGTGGGTCCGGACGATATCGATGTGATCGAACTGCATGACTGTTTCGCCCAGAACGAACTGATTTCTTACGAGGCAATAGGGCTATGTGCCGAAGGTGAGGGCGAAAAGCTGGTCGATGATGATGACAACTCCTTTGGCGGGAAATATGTCACGAACCCGTCCGGCGGACTGCTGTCCAAGGGGCATCCGCTGGGTGCCACGGGGCTGGCACAATGCTTTGAGCTGACCAACCAGTTGCGCGGAAAGGCCGGGGACCGTCAGGTCGATAATGCGCGGCTTGCGCTTCAGCACAACGTCGGGCTGGGCGGTGCGGCGGTCCTTACACTTTATGAAAGGACTACGGCATGACAAAACCACCAATGAGAGATCGGGACGATTACGGCGTGGCACTTGTCACGGGTGCCGGTTCGGGCATCGGGCAGGGGATAGCCCTGCGACTGGCGGAACTAGGCGCGCGGGTTGTGGTCACCGATATTGCCGAAGCAGGCATTGCCGATACGGTCAAACAGGTCGAAGCAGCAGGCGGTACGGCGCTTGGGCAAAAGCTGGATGTGTCGGACCCTGTGTCAGTGAATGCGGCATTTGATGCGGCAGAACGCTGGGATAAATGCGTAGATATTTTAGTCAATAACGCGGGCATTGTTGGGATCAATCCGTTCCTCGATTTTCCGCTGGAAGACTGGAACCGCGTTATGGCGGTGAACCTGACAGGCAGCATGCTGTGTGCGCAGCGCGCCGCGCGCGAAATGGTTCGGCAACGCTATGGGCGGATCGTCAACATCGTATCCGTCAGCGGCATCCGCGCGGGGGTGGGGCGCACCGCTTACGGCACATCCAAGGCGGCACTGATGGGGCTAACACGCCAAATTGCCCTTGAGGTTGCGGCGCATGGTGTCACGGCAAACGCGATTGCACCAGGAGCCATCACAACACCGCTCACCGAAAGCACCTATACCGAAGAAACGGTTGCGCGCCTGTTGCCGATGATACCGGCGGGATACATGGCCGACCCTGCGGATATCGCGGCGGCGGTTGCCTATCTGGGGTCGCCCGACGCGCAGTATGTGAACGGCGAAACCCTGATTGTCGACGGTGGATATGTCTGTGGCGGAATGATGCATACCGGTACGCTGGATCTGGGATTAAAAAGTTCAGCGTAAACAGGACCTGTCGCGCGGCGGGGTGGTATGCCTTGCGCCGTGCGACCGGTTGAGAACGGGCCGTATTTCGCTGCCACAGGGTTTGCTGATTCCTCCGGTCATAACCACAAGCACTTTGACCGGCGTAACCTGACCACCGCTAAACCTATGTTACCTAAAGCAAATAAATTCTTGATTTGATAACATATTTTTGATTACTTACTGGTTAGTAAATAGAAAGGCGAACGCATGACCCATCTGAATGTACTGGTCGAATACCGTGGTCCAGTTGCGTGGCTGACGCTGAACAGGGCCGACAGCCTCAATGCTCTTTCTGTTGATCTCATTGAGGAACTAAACGCGGCGACACAGGAAATTGAGGGGTCAAAACAGGTACGCGCTGTTGTGCTGATGGCTGCGGGGCGGGCGTTCTGTGCCGGCGCCAATCTAAAAGAAGTGTTGGCCGGTCTGAACGACGCAGATACGAAAAAAGGTGATTTTCTGGACGCAATAGGGGTGGCATTTCAGGCGCTACGGGATTTGCCGATGCCGGTGATCGGTGGGCTGAATGGCATTACCGTTGCTGGCGGGCTGGAACTTGCAATGTGCTGTGACGTTCTGATTGCGGGTGAAAGCGCCAAAATCGGTGATGCCCATTCGAATTTTGGTGTGTTCCCCGGTGCCGGGGGCGCGGCGGTTTTGCCTGGCCGGATTGGCTTGGCGAATGCGAAATACTTGTTGTTTTCGGGCCAAAGCCTACCCGCGCGCGAATTGATGCGCATGGGGCTGGTGCAGGAAGTGGTTGGTGATGAAGCACTTGAGGCGCGGCTGCACGAATTCAGCCAGTTGCTCGCGACCAAAAGCCCGCTGGTCCTGTCACAAATGAAGCGGGTCGCAAATGCATCAATCGAAATGACGCAGGCAGACGCCCTGAAATACGAACTTGCTGTGTTGCGCGAACATCTGAAATCCAACGATGCGGCCGAAGGCCTTGCCGCATTTGGCGAAAAACGAAAGCCGGTTTTTACCGGCACATAAACGGAGATCAAAATGACGAAAGTTTTTATTGCCGGAGTCGCGATGACCAAGATGGGGCGCCTTGACGGGGCGACGGTCAAGGCGCTGACCCGCGAAGCTGTCGACGGCGCGCTGGCAGACGCCGGAATTGGCACGGACGACGTTCAGGTCGCCTATTATGCGAACACGACACAGCGCCATCTTGAGTCGCAGTTGATGATCCCCGGCCAGATCGCCCTGCGCGAAATGGGTTTTGCCGGTATTCCGATGGTCAATGTCGAGAACGCCTGTGCCAGCGGGTCAACCGCTTTGAACCTTGCGGCTCAATTTCTCAAAGCGGGCGAGGGTGACGTGGCCTTGGCGGTTGGTGCCGAAAAGATGTGGACAGGTGACAAAGCCAAAATGTTCAGCTTTTTCGATGGTGCGTGGGATGTGTCCACTGTCGAGGAAAACACGGAAAAACTGATGGCGCTGGGAAAGGGTATTGACGTACCCGATGGCACTACCTCGGATAAACCGTTTTCGGTTTTCATGGCGATTTACGGGGCGTTCGGGCTGGCCCATATGCGCACATTCGGCACAACCCAAAAACAGATCGCTGCGATTGCCGCGAAGAACCACATGCATTCGGTTGAGAACAAGAAGGCGCAATTCCGTACGCCTTATACCGTTGACGACGTGTTGAATGCGCCACCAATTACCTATCCTTTGACACTGCCGATGTGCGCTCCGATGAGCGATGGGGGCGCGGCGGCGATTCTGATGACCGAGACCGGATTGAAAAAGTTCGGGATCAGGCGGGATCGCGCCATCGAAGTGCGCGCAAGCGTGATCCAGACCGGATCGAACCGCGGACCGGACGATTATGAAAACCACTTGACTGCGATTGCGGCACGGCGGGCCTACGAAATCGCAGGGATCGGTCCCGATGATGTTTCTGTCGCCGAAGTGCATGATGCGACAGCCGTCGGCGAGTTGATCCAGATTGAGAACCTTGGGCTGTTTCCATTTGGCGAAGGGGGTGCTGCATCCGAACGCGGCGAAACCTCCATTGGCGGGCGTGTGCCGGTGAACCCGTCGGGCGGGTTGGAATGCAAAGGCCACCCGATTGGCGCGACGGGGTTGGGCCAGGTTTACGAACTGGTATCGCAACTGCGCGGCGAATGCGGGCCGCGACAGGTCGAAGGTGCGCGGATTGCCATCGCTGAAAATGGTGGCGGTCTGATCGGTATCGAAGAGGCCGTGGCCTCGATACTTATTCTCGGGCGATAGGAGCGACAGATGTTCAAAACTGAAGAGCAAACAATGGCTTGCGATTCCTTGCGCCGGTTTCTGGAAGATCAGATCGAACCGGAATATCTGAAGGTGAAGGATGCGCCGTTCGAAAAAGAAGTCATTCAGGGCTTCATGACGCGACTTGCCGAGTTCGGCTTGACATCGGCCCCGCATCCCGAAGAAGCGGGCGGTATGGGGCTGGATTGGACCACCCACCTGATGTTGTTCGAAGAAGTTGGAGTAACAGCTCTCGACATTGCGTTGCCTATCCTGATCAACGTTGTCGCTGGTGAAATTCTCCTGAAGCTCGGATCGGACGAAATCCGTGAAAAATATATCAGGCCTTTGCTGGCTGGTAAAATCACCGCATCAATGGGAATTTCAGAGCCAAGCGTAGGGTCTGATGTGGCTGCTGTAAAAACCCGAGCGCGGCGGGACGGCGATGACTGGGTGATCAGTGGTGAAAAGACCTGGATCACCAATGGCCGCTTTTCGGATTTCCTGATTTGCACCTGCGCCACTGATGAGGGTCTGACCCATATTCTGGTGGATCGTAAAGAGCATGGCTACGAAACCCGCGACATTAAAAAGATTGGGTTGAACGCGCAATCCACGGCGCAGATTTTCCTTGATGATGTGCGTGTGCCGGTCGCCAATACAATCGGTGAGGTCGGGCGCGGCTTGCAGCAAACGCTTGTCGTGTTCGAACGTGCGCGTGTTCACATGGCGATGTGGGGCATCTCTTTGGGGCGGCGCGCGTTGGAAGAATCGATCAAATATTCCCAAGAGCGCAGCCAGCACGGCAAGCAGATTGCGGGCCACCAGTTGATCGCTGACAAGATCGCTGTAATGGCCACAGAGATCGATGCCGCGCGGCTTTTGACGTTCCGTGCCGCTGGCATGATTGACCGTGGCGAACGCTGTGACAAGGAATGTGCCATGGCCAAATGGTACGGAACGGAAATTGCGGTGAACGCCACGCGGCAGGCCATGCAGATCCACGGCGGCAACGGCGTCACCACTGATTTTATCGTCGAACGGTTGGCGCGTGAGGCGATCATCGGACCGATCCCGGACGGCACAACAGAAATACAAAAATTGCTGATCGCACGCGCGCTGACCGGCGTGCAGGCATTCAAATAGGAGCGGTCATGGAAATCAAAGGCAAAACAATCATCATCACCGGCGGGGCATCGGGTCTTGGTGCAGCAACGGCAAAATATCTGCAAGGGCTAGGTGCCAAAATTGGTATTTTCGACATGTCGCAAGAAGCTGGTGATGCGCTTGTTAAAGAGTTGGGCGCGTCAAACGCGATGTTTTGTAATGTCGATGTGACCGATGACAAAGGCGTCGACGAGGCGGTTGACGCGGTGGTTGCAAAATTCGGTGCGCTTCATGGGTGCATCAACTGTGCCGGTGTCGTCAGCCCGATGAAAGTGATCGACCGCGACGGCAAGGCGGCGTCGCTCGACAGCTTTCGACGTACCGTCGATATCAACCTTGTTGGCACATTCAACGTGATGAGCAAATCGGTGCAGCGGATGTTGCGGAATGAACCCGAGAACGGCGAAGAGCGCGGTGTCGTTGTCAACGTCTCCTCTGGTGCTGCGATGGAAGGGCAAATCGGCCAGCCGGCTTATTCGTCGTCAAAGGCGGGGGTGATGGGCCTTAACCTTCCTGCCGCGCGCGAACTGGGTGCCAAGGGCATTCGCGTCAACGCGATTGCACCGGGCCTGTTCGGGACACCGATGGTCATGTCGCTGCCCGACAATGTGATCGCAAATCTCGAAGCCTCTGTTGAAGCGCCCAAGCGTGTCGGCCGGATGGAAGAATTCGCTCATTGCTGCGCCTTTCTGATCGAGAATTCATATATGAACGGCGAAACCGTGCGGCTTGATGCTGCCACGCGCCTGCAGGCGAGATAGGGTGATGCTGCAACGCTCTGGTCCCCTCAAAGGTGTACGCATTGTTGAAATGGCAGGTCTTGGCCCTGCGCCGTTTGCTGCGATGCATCTGGCTGATCTGGGCGCTGAAGTGGTGCGCATCGCGCGGCCCGGTCAGAAATTTCCGTTGCCGATTGATGCGAAATACAATCTGTTCAACCGCTCGCGCCGCAGCCTGACACTTGACCTGACAAAGGCCGGAGATGTCGACCGGCTCTGGCAGTTGATCGAACATGCCGAGGTGCTGATCGAAGGGTTCAGGCCGGGCAAAATGGAAAAGCTGGGATTTGGTCCGGAACAGGTGCAGGCGCGCAATCCGGCCTTGGTCTATGGCCGATTGACCGGATGGGGACAGGAAGGGCCGCTGGCACATGCAGCGGGCCACGACATGAATTATGCCGCCATAACCGGTGCGGTTTGGGGTTTGGGCGATGCAGACCGCCCACCACCTGCACCGATGAACCTGATCGCGGATCAGGGCGGCGGCGCGATGATGCTGAACGTTGGTATCCTTGCGGCCCTGACTCATGCGCGCGCCACGGGGCAGGGGCAGGTGGTCGATACGGCCATGACGGACGGGGTTAACCTGCTGATGACCATGCAGCACGGGTTGGCCGCATGTGGCGCTTGGTCTGATAAACGGTCTGGCGATTTTATCAACGGCGGCGTTGCGTGGTATCGGTGTTACGAAACGGGCGATGGCAAATATGTGTCCGTTGGATGTGTCGAGCCGCAGTTTTTTGCCGAACTTCTGGCACTTCTTGGCCTGACGCACGATCCGCGCTTTGCCGATCAATACGCGGCCGCAGCGCAGGCCGGAATGATGGACGCGCTTACCGCGCTGTTCCAGACTGCGACCCAACAGGAATGGTGCGACATACTCGAGGGCAGCGATGCGTGTTTCGCGCCCGTCGTGTCATTGGCTGGCGCGCCGGACCATGCGCATAACCGTGCGCGGGGCAGTTTTGTCACCGTGGATGGCATCGAGATGCCTGCTCCTGCACCGCGCTTTTCGCGGACACCACCCGAAACGCCGACAACCGGCGACGCCGGAGAAATCGGGCTCGAAGAAATCCTTGAACACTGGGGGAATACCGCATGACTGCCTTATCTTTTGTCGATGCGATGCAGCTTTTGCTGGTCGGCTTGTCGCAAGGGTGCCTTTACAGCCTGATCGCGATTGGTCTGGTGCTGGTCTACAAAGCGACCGAGCAAGTGAATTTCGCCCAGGGCGAATTTATGATGCTGGGGGCCTTTGTCGGGTATCAGTTCATCGTGCTGATGGGGATGCCCTATTGGCTGGGCGCGATGCTGACATTGGTCTTCATGGGCGCATTCGGCTACGGCGTCGAGGCGCTTGTTGTGCGGCGCCTGACCGGCCAGCCGGTATTTACGGTTTTTATCCTGACGCTGGCATTGGGCATCGCGCTTCGGGCGGTTGCGGGAATGATCTGGGGATTTGGCAACTATTCGCTGCCCGCACCGGTTGATGGCAATCTGACACTGGGCACGGTAATTATCTCGTGGTCCAGCTTGTTGTCGATTGTTGTTACCGCGATTGTCGCCAGCGCGCTGTATCTGTTTTTCCGTTACGCGCGGCAGGGTGTCGCCATGCAGGCGTTGTCTCTGAACCAGTTGGCGGCGTTCTACATGGGTATTCCCGTAAAAAGACTGACATCTTCGATCTGGGCAATGTCCGCAATCTTTGGCGGGATTGCCGGACTGCTCTTGGGGCCGATGACGCTGGTTTCGACTCAGATGGGTTTCATCGGGTTCAAGGCTTTTGCAGGGGCAATCGTTGGTGGCTTCGGCTCCATCCCCGGTGCGGTGATCGGCTGCTTGCTGATCGGTGTGACAGAACCGTTTTTCGATATCATGTTCCCGACCCTCAAAGGGATTGGTGCCTATCTGATCATGTTCCTTGTTCTGTTGATCCGTCCGCAAGGTTTGCTGGCGCAAATTTACGCAAAGAAGGTTTAAGTCATGCGCGTTGTCTTTCGCAAATCCTACGTTCAGGATATCCAGCTTTTCCGCGACCGCGGGCAGGCATTCTGGTATCTGCTGTTTGCCGCAATCGCACTGGCGGCACCGCTGTTTCTGGACGGCTATTTTCTGGACGAACTGTCATTCGTGTTCATCTACGCCATCGCGGGTCTGGGGCTGATGGTGCTGACCGGATTTTCGGGGCAGGTGAGTTTCGGGCAGGCGGCGTTTGTTGCAATCGGTGCCTATTCCCACACAATCCTGTTGACCCGCTACGGCGTGCCGTGGGTCTTATCGCTGCCGATTGCGGCACTGATTGCGGGGCTCGTCGGGCTGATCGTTGGGCGCATTTGCGGAAAGATGCACGGGCTGTATCTGGCGATTGCTACGCTTTCGATTGCGATTGTGACCGAACGGCTGATCGGTGGCGCGGGTGATTTCACAGGTGGCCATCGCGGCCTGTCGGTTCCGGAAATAAACATTTTTGGCCTGGTCATCGACGAAAGCTGGAAAGGCTACCTGTTGAACTTTGTGATCCTTGTTGGGTGTATCCTGATCACGCGCAACTTGACGCGCACAAGGTCGGGCCGCGCCATGATCGCGATCCGCGATTCCGAAGTGTCGGCGCGTGCGCTGGGAACAAATGTGGCCTTCTTCAAGGCGTATGCGTTCTTTATCTCGGCGGTCTTTGCGGGCCTCGCGGGCGGGCTTTTGGCACATGCGTTTTTCTATATCACGCCGGAAAGCTTTGGCATGGGGGAATCCATCCGCCTGCTTTTGATGATTGTTGTGGGCGGGCTCGGCACAATTCACGGGGCGGTTTTCGGGGCATTCTTTATCGTCTTGCTGCCAACCGTGTTAAGCTGGGTCAAGGTCATCTTGCCCAGTGCTGTCGCCACATCGGGCGGTTTTGATAGCCTTGCTTTCGGGCTGATCCTGCTGGGGTTTATCCTATTCGAACCTGACGGGCTTTATGGGCGCTGGACCAAAATCCATCACTATTTCAACGTATTTCCCATGTACAAAAAGCGCAGTTTCCAGCGCCAGAAGACATTCCTCAAAACGGAGCGTTTAAGATGAGCGGGTTGGAAGTAGATAACGTTTCCCTTTCATTTGGCGGCTTGAAAGCGGTGGACCGGCTGAGCTTTTCGGTTGAACCGGGAACGGTGTTCACCATCATCGGCCCCAACGGTGCCGGCAAAAGCACAGTGTTCAACCTGATCTGCCGGATTTATGACCCGTCACAAGGCGACATCCGGTTCAACGGCAAAAGCTTGCTAAATGCGAAATCCCATGAGGTGATCAACCATGGCATTGCGCGGACGTTCCAGAACATCGAACTGTTCGAACATGCGTCACTGCTCGATAACCTGCTGATCGGGCGCATACGCCACGGTAAATTTGCGCCACTCAGCGAGCTGTTGTTTACCCGTTCTCAGATGCGTCAGGAATTGGCCCACCGCCGCAAGGCCGAAGAGATCATCGAGTTTCTCGACCTCGAAGGTTACCGCCACGCGCGGGTTGCGGACTTGCCGTATGGCGTGCGCAAAAAGACCGAAATGGCGCGCGCCCTGGTGTCGGAACCGAAGATCCTGTTGCTGGATGAACCGTCAAGCGGTCTGACAAGCGAAGAAACCGACGATACCGCCTTTGTCATCGAAGACATCCGCGAAGATCTGGGCGTGACCGTTGTCATGATCGAACACGACATGAAATTGGTGAACAAGGTGTCGGACATGGTCTTGGCCATCAACGAAGGTCGCCTTCTGGCAAGCGGCAGTGCGTCCGATGTTCAGGGAGACCCCGATGTTCAGGCGGCCTATTTGGGAGGGCAGGCAGCATGACCGAGGTACTTCGCGCCAGTAACGTCGAAACAATGTATGGCCGGGTCATGGCCATTCGAGGCATCAGCCTGACGGTCAAGGAAGGATCGGTTGTTACCGTCATGGGCTCTAACGGGGCGGGTAAGACGACAATTCTGAAAACCATTTCCGGTGCCCTCGATCCATTTAAGGGGCAGGTGGAGTTTGAAGGCCGCGATATCACGGCGCTTGACCCAGATGTCATCGCGCGCGCCGGCATTGCCCATTCACCCGAAGGGCGCGAAGTGTTTTCCCTCTTGTCGGTAAAGGACAACCTGATGATGGGTGCCTATTGCCGCAAGGATCGCGATGAAGTGGCGCGTGACATGGAAAAGGTGCTGGGCTGGTTTCCCGTGCTGCGCACCTTTCTGGAAAAGCAGGCGATCTATCTATCTGGCGGGCAACAACAGATGTTGGCATTGGGTCGCGCGTTTATGCAGCGTCCGCGCCTGATGTTGCTGGACGAGCCGTCGCTGGGCCTGTCACCGCTCCTGATTTCCGAGATTTTCCAGATCATCAAACGGATCAACGTCGAAGAGGGCGTGACCATGTTGCTGGTCGAACAGAACGCCAGTGTTGCGCTGCCGGCCGCCGATTTCGGGTACGTCCTTGAAACCGGCCGGATCGTTATGGAAGGCGAACGCGATGTTCTGATGAAAAGTGCTGACATCCGCGAATTCTACCTTGGCATCAAAGCAGAAAGTGCGCGCGGCGACCACCGCTGGAAAGCAAGAAAGACGTGGCGATGAACACAATGCAAGACCAATCCACCGCAGTATGGACGCCGCCGCCGGTCCAGATTGAAGGCTGTGATACGTTCTCCAAACTGTTCCGGCAGAACTGCAAGAAGTTCGGCAACAAAATCGCAATCCGCGAAAAGGATTTCGGCATCTGGGAAGAATTCAGCTGGCTGGACTATTACGCATCCGCGCGCAGGGTCGGATGTTCACTTATGGCGTTAGGTTACCGTGAAGGTAACGTAGCCGCGATCATCAGTGAAGACAACAAGGAGTGGGTGTTTGCCGACCTTGGCATCCAGTGCATCGGGGCGACGACCCACGGGCTGTATCCAACTTTGCAAGAAAAACAGGTTGCCTATCAGTTGAACGATAGCGGGGCGAAGGTGCTGTTTGTCGAGGACGAAGAGCAATTGGACAAGTATCTGGGCGTTCAGGACCAGCTTGAACATATCGAAAAAGTTGTTGTGTTCGATATGGAAGGGCTGCGTAGTTTCCGGCACGAAAAAGTCATCGGCTGGGAAGAATTTCTCGCACTGTCGGATGCAAAGATCGAAGAACTGAGCGTTAAATTTGAACGGCGCATTGATGGGGGCGATCCCGAAGATATTGCAACGCTGATCTATACGTCCGGCACAACCGGTGCCCCCAAAGGTGCCGCGATGTCGCACCGCTTCTTTCTAGCGCAATCGGATAATTACCCCGAATTGCCGCTCGGACCGGGCGATGAAGTTTTGACGTTCCTGCCGCTGTGTCACGCGGCTGAACGGATCCTGTCTGTCTGCGTGCCGATCCGTCACGGCATAACCATCAACATCGCGGAAAGCGGCGATACATTTGCTGCTGACATTCAGGAAGTCGCGCCAACATTCATCTTTGCGGTGCCGCGCGTGTGGGAAAAATTCTATTCCCGCATCAACTTCGTGATGAACGATGCCACTTCATTTGGCCGGTTTGCCTACAATCTAGCCTTGAAAACGTCCGAACGTAGGGCGGCGCTCATTGCCGCTGGAAGATCCGTTCCGGTGGCGCTGAAGCTCACACACAAAGTGCTGGATTGTCTGGTCCTTCGCAACATCAGGGTCGAATTGGGACTGGCACGTGCGCATACGATCGTATCGGGTGCCGCACCTATCTCTGCCCGACTGCTCAGCTGGTTCAATGCCCTCGGGGTGACAGTACAAGAAGCCTATGGCCAGACTGAAACCGGCATTGTGACAGCGACCATACCCGGCAAATCACCAATTGGGTCCATCGGACGGGCGATGCGTAATATCGAAGCGAAGCTGGCCGATGACGGCGAGATTGTGATCCGCTCGTCCAGCAATTTTTCGGGTTACCTGAACCAACCCGAAAAGACGGCGGAAACAGTGATTGATGGCTGGGTTTATACCGGCGATGTCGGGACGATGAATGGCAACGGCGACCTGACTATTCTGGACCGCAAGAAGGACATCATCATCACGGCAGGCGGCAAGAACATCACACCATCGCAGTTGGAAAACGAACTCAAATTCTCGCCCTATATTTCTGACGCGGTGATCATCGGCGACAAGCGCAAATATCTAAGCGTGCTGATTATGATCGACCACGAGAACGTCGAAAAATACGCGCAGGAAAAACGTATCCCGTTTTCCAATTACAAATCCCTGTGCGCGAATGAGCAAATTCAAGAGCTTATCGAGGGCGAAGTGGAACAGGCGAACAGCGGTTTCGCGCCCGTCGAACAAGTGAAAAAATTCCGGCTGATTGACGTTCTTTTGACAGCCGAAGACGAAGAGCTGACCCCTACGATGAAGCTCAAGCGCAACGAGATCGAGCGCAAATACAAAGATCTGATCGAGACAATGTACTGAAACACCAAAGGGAGAGACCCATGAAGAAACTAGCAACAGCACTTGCGTTTACCGCAATGACAGTCACCGGCGCGATGGCCGACGGGCCGCAGGGCGTGACCGACGACATGATCACGCTTGGCACCTATACGGACCTAAGCGGCCCGTTGGCAGTCTGGGGTGTGCCCGAGGCGAATGGCCTGCGCATGCGCGTGGACGAGATCAATGCGGCGGGCGGCATTCACGGACGCAAGCTCGAAATCATCATTGAAGACACTCAGTATCAGGTGCCGCGTGCTATTCAGGTCGCCAACAAACTGATACAACGCGACGAAATTTTTGCAATGGTAGGCGCGCTTGGCACCCCAATGAATCTGGCCGTTTTGCCAAAACAATTGGAAGCCGGCATTCCAAATATGTACCCGATGTCAGCTGAGATCGAGATGCATGAACCTCTGCACCCGATGAAGTTCGCGTTTTTCCGCTCTTACACCGACCAGTTCCGCGCAGGTGTGGCGTACTTTAAGGAAAACGGCGGTTTTTCTACGCCTTGCGTTGCCCAAATTGCCAATGAAGCCGGCGAGTCAATGGCCCTTGGTGTGACTGAGCAGTTGGCAGAATACGATATGAACGTGGTCACAAAGACTGAACATTCGGCGACTGAGACGGATATGCTTTCTTCTGTGACAACGTTGAAAAATGCAGAGTGCGATATTGTCTTTCTGGCAGGCGGTGTGCGTGACGCCATCCTGATTGTCGCTACTGCGAAGAAGTTAGGATTTGAGCCCACTTTTGTGACAGGGATGGTGCCCTACATGGATGCCGTCGCAGCAGCGGCGGATGGCGCGATGGAGGACCTGTATCTTGTATCGCCGTTTGTCTTTGCAGACGTCGAAACATCGGAAGGTGAAGCGAGGCGGATTTTGGAAAGCTATGCGGAAATCCACGGTGAGAAAATGGCTGCTCAGGCGCAGCTTGGTTATATATTCATCGACCTGATGGCCAAAGCCTTGGAAGGCGCAGGCCGTGACTTGACGACTGAAGGCTTTCTGGCGGCAACCCAGGCAATCCAAGGGTATGTTGATCCAATCGGCGGCCAGACCGTAACGTTTGGCCCCGGAGATCATCAAGGTATTGACGACCTGGTCATGGCAAAGGTTGAAGGCGGCAAATGGACTGTTGTAGCTCGAGGTCTGGACTACTAAGTTCGATCACATAAATGTGGGCGGTGTTTCGGCACCGTCCGCTGTTGTTAAGGGCTTTACGTTGACCAAAATCCATTGGCACAAAAAAACCAAAGATGTCAAAGGACAGCAAAAGCTGAAGCGGCGGGCCATGCTCGATTTGGCGGCGCATTCATTTTCAACAATCGGTTACAAACAAACATCGCTGGATGACATCGCCGCAGCACTCGCTGTGAGCAAGCCCGCGCTTTATTATTACGCCAAAAACAAAGAAGATATTCTGATGCAATGCGCCCGCATTTCGTTGGAGCGCGTCGAGCTGTGCTTCACATCGGCACAGGACGTTCAGGGTAACGGGCTTGATCGTATCCGCGTGTTCTTTAGAGTTTACGCGAGCATGGTCGTGAACGATTTCGGCTCTGCGTTGATGCGCGAAGCGAGGCGCAATCTGACCGGAGAAAATCAGAAGAACTTGCGTCAGACTCTGATAGACGGTCAGAATTTCCTTGAGGGTATCATCGCAGAAGGGATTAATGACGGCTCTATCCGCGATTGCGACTCAAAGCGCCTCGCTCAGGTTCTTTTTTCGGCCTTCAACCAGATGCCGATCTGGTACAATCCGAACGGGCCGCTTAGCCCTGAGAGCATTGCAGATGAAATGTTGGAACTGCTGATCTACGGCGTGGGTGCGAAGAATACTTGGTTCTAAATTTGTTGGCTATTCAAACAGTGCTGATTTTTTCCAATATCTAACAATTCCTGGCCAGGATTCAACATAAAACGGATTCTCAGCGTATCAACAATGTTGACACATGCTCCCGTTGAGCTTATGTCTCGGGTTCAAGTTGAGGATGAGACATGCGCGTGATTGTGAAAAAGTGGGGTAACAGTGCCTCCGTTCGGATACCTGCAGCCATTATGCAGGCAGCGAAGCTATCGCTCGATACACCCGTTGATGTTCGTGAAGAAAATGGGCGCATCATTATCGAACCGGATCAATCGCCAGAATTCGTGTTGGACGATTTGTTGGAATCTATTACCAGCGAAAACTGTCACGAAGCGATAGAAACGGGCGGACCATTGGGCCAAGAAGCTCTCTGATATGGCCTACATCCCAGAAGCCGGTGACATTGTATGGCTCCAATTCAATCCGCAAGCGGGTCATGAGCAAGCCGGACACCGTCCAGCACTCGTTTTGAGTCCGGCAAAATACAACAAGATTGGCTTGATGCTTTGCTGTCCTATGACGACAAAGTTAAAGGGATATCCGTTCGAAGTGGTCATCGATGGGCCGCAGACCAGCGCAGCACTTGCAGATCAGGTCAAAAGCCTGGATTGGAAAGTGAGAAAAGCAAAGCGAAAAGGCCAAGTTACCGCAACGGAGCTAGCAGAGGTGCGCGCCAAATCCGTGGCCTTGATCCAGGGGTGAGGTAGATTTTTTGCCCATATGTGGAATATTATTGATGTAAATCCTAATGTTACAAAATACCGGTAATCTATCTTATGTTAAATATGTCTTATCCTAAGGCCCGAAATCCAAAGTCTTGAACACCTTCTCAACGGTAACCAAGCCATTGATACCGCAGCTTATGCGGCTTGACTGCCCG
>TARA_R110000851_G_scaffold237966_1_pt1 | contig 27311 bp, 18 predicted proteins | sample TARA_R110000851 | Tara Oceans TARA_R110000851 (sample SAMEA4397627) | marine metagenome | biome: Polar Biome; feature: [DCM] deep chlorophyll maximum layer (ENVO:01000326); material: water (ENVO:00002006), including particulate matter (ENVO:01000060) such as... | depth 17 m
TCCTCCATTCAAGTGTGTCATTCAATATCATGCAGGCTCAAAAAATCTATTAAAACCTTTGAATAACATAGTGTTATTTGTGTTGGTGTGTCATTTAGTATCAATCGGCATCATTAAGTCTTATTTTAAAATGTGGGTGAAAATGTGGGTGATATTAATCCATTGATTTGCTAATGTAGGGCTCATTGATATCGAATTATGAATAAAGGCAACCAATGGCGCTTAATAAATTGACAGCAGTGCAAGTGGCAAAAATCTCTAAACCCGGTCGTTATCTTGATGGCGGCGGCTTGTACCTAAACGTTTACGATAGTGGTGCAAAAGCATGGGAGTTTCGTTTCACTATAAATAAAAAAACACGCTATATGGGGCTTGGAGCTTATGACAAAAATATCAACACCTTAGCCAATGCCAGAGATCAATGTGCTAGTGCCAGAGCTTTGGTCAAAAAAGGATTGGATCCAATTATCCATGCCAAAGAGGAAAAGGCACGCGTAACTGCCGAGCACGAAAATAAAGAACGTGAAAAACGCGAGCAGGAAGAATTGCAAAACGCGACGTTTAAACGTTGTGCAGCTGATTTTATTGAAACAAAAAAAGCTGAATGGAAAAATGCAAAACACAGATCTCAGTGGGAAAATACTTTACGAGATTATGTCTACCCCTACATCGGTGAAATGCCTATCAATGATATCGATGTCAATCATATTCGCCAATGCCTAGATTCTATTTGGCTTACAAAAACGGAAACAGCGAGCAGGGTGAGGCAGCGTATTGAGGCAGTTATTTCATATGCAATTGCTAATAATCTGCGTGATGCGTCCAAAGGGAACCCTGCCATATGGAAAGGCTTATTGGAAAATTTTTATCCAAATGCTGAAAAGGTTAAACGACTTAAACATTTAGAAGCAGGTACCGAGGGACATTTTGCGGCTTTACCCTATGCTGAATTACCGAGTTTTATGGCTAAACTAGTAAAACTCACGGGCTATGCTCCTTTGGCATTAAGGTTTCTTATATTGACAGTACCACGCACCACAGAGCTTCGTCTTGCGACATGGAACGAAGTGGATTTTGATAAAAAAATGTGGGTTATCCCTGCAGGACGGATGAAAGCTTCTAAGAGGCATCGGATTCCATTGTCTGATGCGGCAATTAAGTTGTTAGAAGGTCTACCCCGAGGAGCAAAAACTGATTTCATTTTTCCAGGGTGGAAAAATGGAACAGCTTTAAGTGAAGGGGGATTATCGAGTGTATTGCGTATAAGGATGGGGATTGATAAAAAGCTCGCTACTGTGCATGGTTTTCGAAGTACATTTCGTGACTATATCGGCGAAGAAACTGGATTTCCCGACAGGCTTGCGGAGTTTGCTTTGGCACATCAATTGACTGACGAAGCTGAAAGGGCTTATGCACGCGGTGATAAGCTTAAAAAACGTTTTGAGATGATGAATGCATGGGCTAATTATTGCGATAGTAAACTCAAAATTCCTAATAACTGAACGACTACAGCATAAAAAATTGAAATAATTTAGCTAGTAAGCGATAGTCGGTGAATGTCTACTCAAAGATATCTGAAATTGATTAATCGTTCAGGATGGCTCTGGTTCAGAGCCATTTATCTATTTAGATTGAATCAACCAAAAGAATTAGTAAATTTAATCAAAAATAAAGATATACCTAAAAATTTTCGTAAAGACATATCTTCTATAGTCACAGGTAATTTAAAGCCGAATAAGAATTCTTCATCCAAACTAAAAACAACTGCAGAGAAACGTCTAGATCTCTTAATTGATTTATTTGATTATGAAGACGAGTTACAACGTAAATTTATTGAGTTCGAAAGAAAAAAATCAGAAGCAATTAAACATAAAACTTTGAAAGTTGAAAAAGAATTAACACAGTTAGAGATAGATTTTCATTCGAAATATCGAGTATCACCAAAATATTTAAAGTCTGCAGAATACTCCCAAATGATTCGCCAGAATTTTATCTTGTGCTGCGAGAAACACGGCACAACCCGATCATGTATAAAAAAAGCCTATGAAGATTTCAAAATTCAAGTTCACAAAGTCTACCCTCCGATTACGGATCACCTAGCATAAACCACAGTAGCTGTTAACACCGAAATTGAAATGACAGGCCGCATCTCATTTCAATCGAGTGATTCATGTACCTCCCCCCAATATGCGTTAATGGAATAAGGAAGTTTCATTAGGACCAAGCGCATGCAAGATTCAATTCATCAATATTTAAGCGTCATTAACGTGTCAGAACGTTATCAAGTCAGTACTGCCACTATTTGGAGATGGTCGCGCGAGGGCGGTCTGCCACTTCCTATAAAACTGAATGGCACGACCCGTTGGCGATTATCAGATCTTAGATCATGGGAATCTCGTCAGACAGACAAAACTGTAAACACGATTCAGCCTCATCTCTAAACCTATAGTCGGTTATATAAGTTAACAAAACACTGAACCATAAGGACGCATTATGAATGTAATAAACTCTTATCAATTCGCTCACATTGAGATATATGCCAGAAAGCCTTCAGGGTTGAGCTCTTCTTCGGGGCGACGCACTGTTAAGCAAATTTTAGGTGAAGCTTCACGGCTACCATCATATTGCCCACATATAAAAGAAATCCATCCACCGGCTACTTTAGAAGGATACCCAATTGAACAATTGGAACATCAACTGGAAAAATACTTACAGCAAAACCTCGCTGTTAAAAATGTGAATGGCAACGCCCAATTCAGACAAGCTCGTCAAGATACATTCGTATTACTTACAGCAATATACAGCTACCCAGAACCTGTCGAAACTTACAATGAAATAGTTGGAAGAGAATTTTTTGACGCCTGCCTTGTATTTCATACTAATGAGTTTGGATCAGTTGACTGTGCAGTGATGCATATTGATGAGAGTTATCCTCACATCCATGTATTTACTTTTACTAATAATGGTAAAAAACTTCATCCAGGTCATTCAGCAAAAATACTAGCCATTGAAGCGGGTGTTCCAGCTAGAGAAAGAGCACATATCTACAAAGATGCGATGAGAGATTTTCAAACGAGGTTCCATCGTGAAGTTGCAGAGCAATTTGATATGGAAAGAGATGGGCCGAAACGACCAAGAATCAATTCAAAAGACTATAAAGCAGCTAAAAAACGTGAACAAATATCTGATGAACATGAAAGATCTGAGTCAGAAAATAAAATAAAGAAATCAAAATTGTTAAAGCAGCGTCTAGAAGACGAAAGCCGAGCTATATTGGAAAGAAACCGAGTTACCGATCAAGAGCGACGTTACAAATCTCTTATAGAGAAAATGGAAGAAAACTTTATAACTATAAAAAAAGAGCTCAGCTCAGAAATTAGTGATCTTAAGAAAGAAAACAGCGATCTTCTGCAGTTAGTGGCAAAGCTAAGAATAACAGAAGGAAGTGAAATTGAACCAAAGCCGCGCTGAGCTGGTTGTTAATGATAATCAGTAATTAAGTAATTTTTACGTATTTAACTATTTTTAAAGTGAGTAAAGGATGAAATTGACTAACCCCGACGATTGGAAAGAGGTATTTCCGCCTGCTAATGACAATACATTTGGTCCTGAGCAAGATATCGAAAACGACACGGACAAAATTAACGCAAAACTAAAAATGTTTATTGGCATTACTCAGTCAAGTGACTGGATTGGGTTTGTTGAGGAGATGTTGCATCATTGCCCTTTTGTTAGGGAGAGAGGTAGACCGTGTACTGAAAATGTAAAAAATAGCATTATTGGCAGATCTGGATATAAAACATTTACTGGATACCTCCGAAATGAATTGAAAGTGAAACCAGCCACCTGGGAAGCCTGGAGAAAGGCATTTCTTTTAGTTGAAAATTTTAGTTATTTAAGAGAAATAGGTGCTACATCCAGTAGTATCAATAACCTAAATAATTCTGTAGAAAATTTTCCCATTAATGCTACTAAATGGCTCAATGCAAATAAAGAGGTAAAAAGTAAAAAGTCAGTTAGTGACAAACAGGAAAAAGCACAATTAGTTAATATGTTGGAAAATGTAAAAAATCATTATTTTGAAGTAGCTAAAGAGAGAAATGAGCTTGTTCAGAAGCTTAGCAAATCGAAATCTCGTAATTTAATTTATAGGTTATCGTTGAGTGAAGCTAAGAAAACAATTAAAAAACTGAATAATCAAGTTGAAATTTACAAAAATAATTCTGAAATCTATAAGAAAAAGTACTACGAAGCGATTAAGAATTAAATAACTAAACTTAGAATTTTCATGACAGATCATTCTAGCTGAATAGTTTTAATATCGAATAACATTCAAATTTGAAGAAATAATGCTTATGCTCTAACTAAATCTCCTTAAAGTGTGTCTGTATTGCTACTATATAGGCCAGAATGAAATAGTAGGGCCTTACATGAGTCAAACAGAATGAGAGTTTTGATTAGCTGGATTGGTCGAAATGATCTGAATAGTATTTTTTCTGATGAGCAAGGCCCTATCATTTCTACAGTGCTTGCTGAGCAATTTGATCAAATTGAGTTGCTTTACAGTTATCCGGAAGAGGTGGTCACTCCTTACCTCCAAAAGCTCCAGAGTTTAATTGATATCAACATTCAATCCTGTGAGGAGAAGCTCTCCTCACCGGTAGATTTCAGTGATATTTATAATGCAGCATTCAAACATCTCAAGAGCTTATATGAAGATCCCAAAATGGAAATCTGTGTTTTATTAAGCCCTGGCACACCTGCTATGCAGGCCGTCTGGATCCTGTTGGGTAAAACCCTTTATCCAGTCACATTCTTTCAGTCCACAATAGAGCAGGGAGTTCAAAAGGTAGAAATCCCTTTTGATATCTCAGCAGAATTTATTCCAACGAAGTCTTTACCCAGCCTTAAGAGGTTAGAGAGCCAAGTCATTGCGACGGAAGTTCCTATCGATGCTGCGTTTGATGACATCCTTACCCAAAATCCACACATGCTCCAATTAAAAACACGTGCCAGTGTTATGGCTCAACGTGATATCCCGGTTTTGATATATGGTGATACGGGCACTGGGAAAGAGTTGTTTGCCAGGGCAATACACAACGCCTCAAATAGAAGTAAAGCTGATTTTGTTCCGGTTAATTGTGGTGCCATCCCTGCTGAGCTTATTGATTCTGTTCTGTTCGGACATATTAAAGGTGCATTTACTGGTGCCAATCAGAATAAAGTTGGTTTGTTTGAACAAGCTAATGGCGGAACAATATTTCTGGATGAGTTTGGTGAGCTACCTAAAGAAGCTCAGGTACGATTATTACGTGTTTTGCAAAATGGCGAAATTACGCCTGTAGGGTCTACTAAACCAATCTTCTTAGATGTACGCGTAATAGCTGCGACTAATAAAGACTTAATGGTCGAAATAGCGAAAGGAAATTTCAGAGAGGATTTATTTTATCGTGTTGCAGTTGGGGTGCTAAACCTTCCACCTATACGAGAGCGTGCAGGTGATATCAGTCTGTTAATCGATAAAATCATGCAAGTTATCAATAAACAAAGCCAAAATGATTCAAACATAAATCAGAAAAAAGTTTCTGTAAGCGGAAGAAATATTCTTCTTTCTCACCCTTGGCATGGTAATGTTCGAGAGCTTTACTCAACTTTGCTTCGGGCAAGTCTATGGTCAACTGAAAACATCATCTCTGAATCAGATATAGTTTCGGCTTTATTTAATATGCCAAATAGCCAGACTGATGTGATGTCACAGCCATTTAACAAAGACTTTGATATACATGATGTTATGGGTGGTGTAGCAAGACATTACATTAAAAAAGCACTTGATGAATCAAATCAAAATCTGACACAAGCAGCACAAAAATTAGGACTTGGTAGTTACCAAACCTTAAAAGGTTGGATGGATAAATATCAAGTAAATTGAAAGTTGGCACACCCTTCGCATTGAAGGGGCTATGGATAGAATAAATTTTATGCAATCAATCAATTTCGAGTTCTTACGCTCGCATAATGATCTTTTAGCGAATCTTGGCGGTCTTGCTGAAGCAGTGATGCATATTGATGCAGGCAGCACACTGACTCGATTAAGAAGCTTTGCTGAGGAAGTCACCAAAGCCATCTATAAAGAAGAGGTACTGCCCCGACTTCCTCAATCAAGTTTTTACGAACTGATTAAAAATCCAGTATTTGTTGATTGCGTAACACCATCTCTTATTCATCAAATCAACTTTTTACGTGTTTCCGGTAATGATACCGCCCATGGTGCTGAAGGCGACAAACGTAATGCCCAAATGGCATTGGGTGCTGCACATCAGCTCGCCATGTACATGGCTTTAAAATATTACGGTATCAAGCAAGAAGCTATCTCAACTTTTCAAGATATTCCAGATCCAACGCTAAAGCTTCAACAACTCAATAAATCCATTTCCAGTTATGAAAAGGAACTGCAGAAACAGCAAGACGCTTTGCAGTTGGTCATGGATCAACTTGAATTTGAGCGAACTAAAAACAGCGAAGGACTTGAACCGCCGGCTAAACCCGATCAACAAAAGCGTCAACAGCAAAGCCAGCAGGTTGCCGATAGCTTGCAATGGAATGAAGCGAAAACACGCTCATTAATGATCGATGCCATGTTACTTCAAGCTGGATGGGATATTTCAAATTCAGATGAAGTGGGCCAGGAAGTAGAAGTCGTTTATCCCGATAATATTTCAGGAAAGGGTTACGCAGACTATGTTCTGTGGGGAGATAATGGCCAGCCATTGGCGGTCATTGAAGCAAAAAAATCAGGCAATACAAATTTACAAGCGGGTAGGGAGCAAGCACGTCTTTATGCCGATGCTATGGAAAACATGGGTTTCCAACGACCAGTCATTTTCTATACCAATGGCTATGAGACCTTTATTTGGGACGACTTGCAATACAATAGCTATCGACCTGTTTATGGTTTTTACAGCAAAGATAGTCTTGATTATCTGATCTATCAACGGCACTACCGCGTTGCTGAACTTGAGAAGTTTAATCCTGATCTGAAAATTGCAGATCGGCCCTACCAAATCGAAGCCATTAAGACCGTCGCTGCAAATTTCCAAAATCAACGGCGTAAATCGCTCATCATTCAGGCTACTGGCACTGGTAAAACCCGTGTGGCTATTGCCTTGGCTGAATTATTGTTGAGAACAGGCTGGTCTAAACGAGTGCTTTTTTTATGTGATCGTAAAGAGCTTCGAATCCAAGCCGATGACGCTTTCAAAATCAATTTACCCAGTGAGCCACGCTGCGTTATTGGTGAAACAAATCAAATCGATCAAACAGCTCGAATTTACATCTCTACCTATCAAGGCATGATGAATCGTTTTGCTCAGTTAGACGTTGGCTTTTTTGACCTGATAATTGCAGATGAGAGCCATCGTAGTATTTACAATAAATATCGAGATCTATTCGATTACTTTGATGCATTACAAATTGGCTTAACAGCTACACCAGTCAAATTTATCAGCAGAAATACATTCGACATTTTTGATTGCGAAGACACCGATCCAACTTTCGAATTTGGTCTTGATGCCGCGATTAACAATGAGCCGCCTTATCTTGTTCCATTTCGAGTCAAAGATCTCACAACCGACTTCTTACGAAATGGCATCCATTACAACGACCTTTCAGATGAGCAAAAGCGACAACTTGAAGAAGATCTAGGTGAAGAGGAAGCCAAAAATACCACGATAGCGGGTAAGGATATTGGTCGAAAAATATTCAGTAAAAAAACTGACCGCATCATCCTGGAAAACTTGATGAATAAAGGCATCAAGGATGAGACAGGTTCATTAGTTGGTAAAACTATTATCTTTGCCCAACGCCAAGAACACGCTGAACATTTACAAAAAGAATTCTGCAAACTCTATCCACAATATGGCAGCAAGGTCTGCAAGGTTATTCACAACGCCATCCCAAAAGTGGACAGCCTGATTAAAGAGTTCAAAAATCCAGATAATGATTTCAGGATAGCTATTTCTGTGGATATGCTTGATACCGGTATTGACGTGCCAGAAGTGGTCAATCTTGTGTTTGCCAAACCTGTTAAATCATTTGTTAAGTTCTGGCAGATGATTGGTCGTGGTACACGGCTACGTCTCAACCTATTTGGTAAAGGTAAACATAAAACTGAATTTTTGATTTTTGACCATTACGGCAATTTCGACTTTTTTGAACAGCAATATCAAGAGCCGGATGACGTTGGCAGTAAATCACTCTTACAAACTACCTTTGAGTCGCGAATAGAGTTGGCACAATCAGCACTGAAACAACGCAATACCTCGGCATTTGATCTGGCAGTGGCGTTACTACAAGAAGATATTAACGATTTGCCTGAATCGAGTGTAGCGGTTAAGCGTCAACTTAGAGTGGTTCATCAACTACAACAAACCGATTTATTGAAAACACTGGATGCCAAAACACAGCATATCCTGGCAAGCATGATCGCCCCGTTGATGTCGGCACGCGTATTAAAAGATAAACACGCTACCGCCTTTGATAAATTGATGGCGAATATCCAAAAATGTCTGGTAGAAAAAGCCAGCTGCTTTGATGATGGTCGAGTTCAATTACTAGCAGAGCTAGATAAATTAGCCATCAATATTCACGCAGTACGACAAAAAGACACCATTATAGAAGAGGTCCGTAGTGCCCAGTTTTGGGATAATCCAAGCGTAGATAGCCTGGAAAATGTTCGTAAAGAACTTCGAGGTATCATGAAATATCGCCAATCCAATGGTGGTGGTATATATGAAATGCCTACGACCAGAACAGCGGATTCTGGTATAGAAGAGAAAGATGTCACTGTAACTATCAGTGGTATGAATGAGGCTTTAGCTTACCGGAGACGAATCAAATCAATTCTGGATAGCATGATTGAAGCGAATCCAACCTTACAAAAAATACGACAAGGTGAGGCGATCAAAGAGGCAGAATTACAAACACTTGCCTCAACTATTTTAACCACGCATCCCGGTGTGGATTTGTCGGTTTTAAATGATTTTTATGGTCGTAAGACGGATCAACTTCTGTTTACGTTGAGGGAGATTATCGGGCTCGATCCAGTGGCTATTGAAAGACACTTTACCCAGTATCTACACACTCATCCAACCTTATCAGCCAAGCAAGTGCAGTTTATGAACTTGCTGAAAAACTACATTGCACAACATGGCAGCATAACTATCGACAAACTCTACGAAGCACCATTCGACAGTATTTCCCATGAGGGGATTGATGGTGTCTTTGCTACAACTGATGCCGATAGTTTAATTGCCGTGATGCGGCCGTTTATCCGAAAAGAACAACCAAATCCAAGCGCAAGTTAAAAGGAAAGTTCATTGATTAATACAGTACCACTCTATCTGACAGTTCTATTAGTCATACTCACCGCGGTGATTGGTTACTTGGTTGCACGTATGCTAATGGGCACGAAAGTGTCACAAGCCAATTCTGCCAATCAGGTATTGCAAAATGAACTGCTGATGCTGGAACAAATGAAGTTAGAGAATGAAGCTCTGCGAATTGATAAACATAAACTTGATATTGAAAACAATACTTTAGAATCTAAAGTTAATTCGCTTACTGAACAAGTTGAAAGGTTTGAGTCTCAGCTGAAACTTGTTCAAGAATCCAGAGAACAGGCACAAAAAGCACAGCATACAGCCGAACAGGATAAGCGAGCCCTGCAAACTGAAATTTCTGAAACTGAAAAAACAAAAGACGCACTGAAAGAAACAATTTCCGAGCTTAAAACCGAGTTAACGGATGCCAGGGAAAAGCTTGATATTGAAAGAGAATCTCATTCTGAGTTACGTACAAGATTTGCAGAGCTGAATAACTCACTGGAAGAACGCCAAAAAGGCTTTGATCAACAAATCAAACAATTTGAGCAACAAAAACAGGCTTTGTCAGAACAGTTCAAATTGCTTGCTAATGAAATACTCGAAGCCAAAACAAAATCATTAACCGAAACCAACAAACAAAGCCTCACCAACGTGATGAATCCGTTCCAAGAATCCATGAAAGAATTCAAAAAAGAAGTCCAGGAAATTCATCATCGCGAAACCACCCAACAAGGTGAACTGAAAAAAGAATTAGAGCATCTGAAAGAACTGAACAAAACTATTTCCGATGAAGCCCACCAATTGACCACTGCCTTACGCGGTCAGAAAAAATTACAAGGTAATTGGGGTGAGTTGGTGCTGGAAAACGTTCTGGATCGCTCCGGTCTGGTGTTAGGTCAGGATTACAAACGTGAAGTCTCAATTACTACCGAAGAGGGCAAACAACGACCAGATGCCATTGTCTATCTTCCACAACAGAAGCACTTAATCATTGATGCAAAAGTATCGCTGGAAGCCTACACCCAATACGTCAACAGTGAAGATGATGTCCTTCGTGCCCAGGCATTGAAAGCCCATGTCAGAGCGATCAGTGACCGTATTACTGAACTGGCCGACCGAAATTACTACAAGCTACCCGGGCTTAACTCACCAGAAATGGTATTCATGTTCGTACCAATTGAATCTGCCTTTGTAGAAGCACTCAAGGCAGATGAAACCCTGTTCCAGAAAGCGATTGAAAACAATGTACTCGTCGCAACCCCAACCACACTGTTAACTAGCCTAAATATTGTACGCCAGCTATGGCGTTATGAAGATCAGAACAAGCACACTGCGGCTTTGGCAGATAAAGCTGAAAAGGTTTTCAAAAAATTGAATGTTTTCCTGAATAGTTTTGAAGGCATCAAAAAAGGTTTGGAGAAAGCCAACGAAGCCTATACCAAAGCTGAAGGCCAATTGGTGAGTGGACGAGGCAACCTGGTCAAACAAGTGGGCGAATTTAAAAACCTGGCTCCAGCCATCAAGGCGCAGCTACCAAGTTATTTCACCGATAAAGCAGATCTGGAAATCAATTACATTCCAGAAGAGCAGCAACTTAGTGACAACCCTGTCACAAACGATATTGAATCAACAGAAGAAGAGACCTTATAAATGCTCACAGGCCAAATAAGAAGCGATATAGACAAACTTTGGGAAAAATTCTGGACGGGCGGAATAACAAACCCCCTGACGGTTATTGAGCAAATCAGTTATTTGATGTTTGCCAGAATGTTGGATATGCAAGAAGAGGTAGCGGAAAGAAAATCAGCTAGATTAGGTAAATCCTTTGATCGTGTTTTTCCCAATACCTCAGAAGGCCAATTACTGCGTTGGAAAAACTTTAAAAATCTGTCTGGGAAAGAACTGCATAAACATCTCAAAACTCAGGTTTATCCTTTCTTTGCCAGCTTGGGCCAAACACAAGCTTCAGACAATGAGGTAGATATTGGCAGCGAAGGATCAGCAATAAGAGCATTAGCCCATATCGGCGAATACATGCAGGATGCCGATTTGGAAATCAAAAATGAATCAGTGTTGGCAGCTGCGGTGGAGATGATTGAAAAACTGCCACTGACCCAAAGTGATGTAAAAGGTGATATTTACGAATACCTACTCAGCAAACTCACCACTGCTGGTATCAATGGACAATTCAGAACGCCACGACACATCATCGATATGATGATCGAAATGGTCGATCCAAAACCGACAGAAAATGTTTGTGACCCAGCGTGTGGCACGGCTGGTTTTCTGGCCAGAACCATGGAATATCTGAACCGTAAGTATTCCAGTGAAGCCGGCACATTTACTGATGAAGAGGGGAATGTACACCACACCGGTGACTTGCTTGAGCCTTATCGTGAACATATAAACAAACAGATGTTCTGGGGCTTTGATTTTGATACCACCATGCTCCGTGTATCCAGCATGAATATGATGCTGCATGGCGTAAATGGCGCCAATATTCTTTATCAGGATAGTTTAAGCAAATCCATCAAAGAGCACTTTCCACAACAGGAAAAGGATTTTTTTGATGTCATCCTCGCCAATCCACCATTTAAAGGCACTCTGGATGAAACGAACACCAATCCTGACGTTTTAGGCATCGTAAAAACCAAGAAAACAGAACTGTTATTTATCGGCCATATCCTGAGAGCATTAAAGCTCGGCGGAAGAGCAGCGGTCATTGTTCCAGATGGTGTGATGTTTGGTTCTAGCAATGCTCATCAGCAATTAAGGCAACAGCTGATTGAGCATAACCAACTTGAAGGTGTTGTTAGCTTGCCTAGTGGTGTATTTAAACCTTATGCGGGTGTCTCTACGGCCATTTTGATTTTTACCAAAGGCGGTGCAACCGAGCGAGTTTGGTTCTATGACGTACAAGCCGATGGAAGATCATTGGATGATAAACGAACTGAAATTGAAGCGAATGATTTGCCAGATGCACTTGATAATTGGCGGCAGTATCGTCAGTTGGTTGATCATAATGCCAGCACTAAAGAAATTGAAAAACATTTTGGCGATAAAACCCAAAAAGCGTTTGTGATTGACGTAGAAGACATCAAAGCCAATAAGTTCGATCTCTCCATTAACCACTATAAAGAAATGCTATATGAAGAAGAGGAGTATGAAGATCCGAGAGTCATCTTGTCTAAGCTAAAGACACTTGAACAGGAAATCATGGCTGACCTCAATGAACTGGAAGGAATGCTGTGAGCCTTCCTCCTGAATTCCAGAAGTTCCCCTCTCATTGGGATGTTTTACCTTTTCCTCAAGCAGTCAAAGACGCTACTTCAGGCAATATAAAGATTCAGAAAAATCAATATATAGAAAGTGGGAATATCCCTGTCGTTGATCAAGGCCAATCACTTTATGGCGGCTTTACCGACGATGAAAGCTCAAGATGTAGGTCTGAACTGCCCGCCATTGTATTTGGTGATCACACTCGCATTTTTAAGTACATTGAGGAGTCTTTTGCCATTGGAGCTGATGGCGTTAAAATTCTTGAACCGTTGGGATCGTTGGATAAACGTTTTCTCTTTCACTACCTAAAGCAACTCAAAATTGAATCTGCGGGATATAGCCGCCACTTTAAATTTTTGAAAGAAACTTATATTCCAGTCCCACCCCTAGCCGAACAAAAACGCATCGCCGCCATCCTTGACAAAGCCGATGCCATTCGCCGTAAACGTCAGCAAGCCACCCAACTCGCCGATGACTTTCTCCGCGTCACCTTCATGGATATGTTTGGTGATCCTGTGAAGAATCCGAAGGGGTGGTCTATTTCATCGCTGACATTACATGGCGCCCTTAAAAACGGATTGAACTTTGGGAAAGGAGAGGCAGGGAGTTCGTTACGTTACTTAGGAGTAGGGGATTTTAAATCATTAAGTAGCATTAATGATATGCGAACTCTGAAGACAATTCAGTTAAACAAGGTGCCCGCAAAAGACTATCTGCTTAAAGATGGCGATCTTGTTTTTGTGAGATCGAATGGTAATAAAGCTTTGGTTGGTCGTTGTATCACTGTTTATCCAAATAATGAGCCGTTAACCTTTAGTGGGTTTTGTATTCGTTATCGGGTTAGTAGTGATATTGAGCCGGAATATCTAAATTATCTATTTCGTACTCCATCAATGAAACAGAAGATGTTAAAAGGTGGCCAGGGCGCAAATATTCAGAATATCAATCAAAAGATATTGTCTGCTCTTGCGATTCCTTTACCTCCTGTAGTGCTACAAAAGAAATTTTGCAATATTGTAAAATCATATAAAGATTCAATGGTTCGTTTTGATAGTGCTAGTAAAGATGCAAGCAATATGCTGGTTGCTATCAGTAAAAAAGCCTTTTTAGGCGAACTCTAGGGAGAGAGTATGATCAGTGATATCCAAATCAATCTACCGGTAGCCACATATCAAAATCCAGCAAAGTTAAACGATCTTCGCCGCATCAATTTTATCTTTGGGGCCAATGGTACTGGCAAGACGACCATAAGCCGGGTGATTGCGGGAGAGAATGGCCATGATCGCTGCCTGTTGATGTGGCAAGGTGGAACTCGGCTTGAGAGGATGGTGTATAACCGTGATTTTGTGGATAGAAACTTTAATCAGGATGGCCCGTTACAAGGCGTTTTTACATTGGGTGAGAATCAGGTTGAGGCCGAGCGCGAAATCGATCGTTTGCAGCCCGAGATAAATAAAGTAAATGGCCAAATATCAAGACTTAATATTCTATTGGATGGAGAAGATGGCAAATTCGGACAACGTAAAGAACTCTTAGATATCGAGCCCATATTAACGGGTAAATGTTGGAAACAAAAGCAGAAACACGACCCCTATTTTCAAGCTGCCTTTATTGGTGTTCGAAATAATGCTGAGAGCTTTAAAGCTAGGGTATTGTCTGAGCAAGTATCTAATAAGGCAGAATTACATTCATTGGATGTGCTGAAAGAAAGAGCACAAACTATTTTTTCAAATAGCATCGACCGTGCTGTGCCACTTAACGACCTTCCAGCCGATGCACTCATTGATATTGAGAGTTGTGCGCTACTCCAAAAAGTGATTGTCGGGAATCAGGATGTTGACCTTGCAACACTTATCGATCGCTTGAGAAATAGTGATTGGGTAAAACAAGGCCTTGAATATCACGGCCAAGACCCCGAGACGTGTCCGTTCTGTCAGCAGCCAACGGACAAGCAATTTGCGGATGATCTCGCGGCATTCTTCAGTGAGGCCTATGACAACGACATTAAAGCGTTAAAGGAATTGCAAGTATGTTACCAAAGAGCTATCGAACAGTTAGTGACAGTTCTGCAACAAAATGTTGAACGCAACAATCCATTCTTGAATATCGAGCTGTTTGAAGCAGAAGTTCAAGGGCTTACAGAGAGACTGAAAGGCAATCAGGCTAAGCTGACAAACAAGCTTGCTGAGCCGAGCCGAAAAGTCGATCTAGAGCCGGTTCGAACTCTCATCACAGAGTTGCAGACCTTGGTGACGGTGGCAAATGAAACCACGACCCATCATAACCAGACCGTGGCCAATATAACCAGTGAAAAAAGTATGTTGATGGCCCAAGTCTGGCGCTATGTGCTCAATGAATTGGCGGATGACTTGCTGGAGTATCAACAAGCTAAGGAACGATTGGAAAGAACAGTTCAGGGCATGGAGGAAAGCCTTGAAGCAAAAAATAAGTTACTTCGAGTTCTGCAAGAACAGATTAAAGAGCTGGAGAAGCAGACTACATCCATTCAGCCAACCATTGCAGCAATCAACGAATTATTGGAAAAATTCGGTTTTAATTCCTTTTCTATAGGTGGTGATAACGAAGGCCGTCATTATTGAATTGAGCGTGCCAATGGTGATGATGCCAGCCTTTCACTAAGTGAAGGTGAAAAAACCTTTATTACCTTTTTGTACTTCTATTACCTTTCTAAAGGTGCTCAGTCTCCGTCGGGAACAACCTCAAATCGGGTAATTGTATTTGACGACCCAGTATCTTCATTAGATAGCGATATTCTCTATATAGTCAGTAGCCTGATTAAGGGGGTTATTGAAGAAGCTAGAACACAGAACTCTTTGATTAAACAGGTATTTGTACTGACTCATAATGTCTACTTTCATAAGGAAATATGCTTCCACAAGAATCGCAGCAAACAAGACGCTCTGTCCGATGAATCTTTTTGGATGGTTAAGAAGTCTGTGGATGGCTCAATGGTAATTCGCTGTGAAAACAACCCTATTAGATCTGCATATGAATTACTTTGGGATGATGTGAAATCACAAAACATTTCCAGTGTCAGTCTGCAAAATACATTACGCCGCATACTGGAAAACTACTTCACCATGTGGGGCGGTATGGGTAAGGATGAAATTTGTGGATACTTTGAAGGTCGTGAAAAGCTGATCTGCCAGTCTCTTTTTTCGTGGGTCAACGATGGCTCCCATTCAATTCATGACGATCTTTACATCAATCATGGTGAGCAAACTAACGAGGCATATTTGCGCGTCTTCAGAGACATCTTTGATAAGGCTGGGCAAGTCGGTCACTACAACATGATGGTTGGTTCTGCAGATGAAACTGATAGCTAGGATTTTGAGCCCACTACTGCCACTGTATATCTTGCTGCTACCTAGTGATTCACTAGCCGCTTAATTTATATAAATAGATAAAAAAATAAATGATAAAAATAACAAAAGCACTAATAATTGACGAACCCTGGATCAGTAGAATAATCAACGGCGAAAAAGACTGGGAAATGCGTTCTTTCAGTTCCAGAATCCGAGGCCCCGTTGGCCTCATTCGTAAAGGTTCATTGCAAGTAGTTGGTATTGCTAACCTTAGTAATGTTTCCGGACCTTATGATAATGATGCACTGATTGCTAATACATATCATCACACTATTCCCAGTGAGATGTTTGATGATCCTGCATATAAATGGCGCTTTGCATGGGAATTAACCGAAGCTAAGCCATTACCCGAACCGGTTCGTTACGTGCATAAAAATGGGGCGGTCATCTGGGTCGATTTGGATGAGCAGGCAGTTGCAAATATTGCTCTGCAGTTAAACGGCGATCATTCCGATGCTTATATTGTTAAAGCAAGTTCAGATGATTTTGAACCAGTTAGCGCTATACGCCAAAAAACTGCTCGTTCGAAAAAATCTGTTCAAATGGAATCACAACATGCTCAGCTAACATCAGTAGTTGAACCTTCTACCTTCGTTCAGCTAGAAAATTCAGGACTTACTCTTGTTCCCAAAGCCAAAGACGGCAGTGTGTTCTCGGTAGAAACATGCAATAACAAAGGGATTTATACGGTTGGCAGCAAAGGTGAAGAAAAGAAATTTCGTAACTTTGATGAAGCATTGGCCTTCCTAAAAGCCATGCCCACCGCCCGTTGGCGCCGTAAAAATATTAATGGAACACCTGGTATCGTTACGGCGGTCGATTGGGTCGCTTTATAAAAATAACAATAACTTTTCTCAGGGAAATCAATGAACAATACTGATTATAACTTGGCTAATCTATGGCCGAAATTTGGTGAACTCCTGTCCGGACAGTCGTCAATTACCTCTACGGAAGGCTTGAGTGCCTTTATCGTACTAATTCTTTTTGCGGTGTTTGTGATTTTTGCCGTCTTGTCTTTTATTCACTACTTAAATGCCAACAGAAAATTGGGATTCTATCGAAACCTGCTCAAAGGACTAACAGGTGGTGAGTTGCTTGAAAAAAGACGCGACATTCTTGTTCAGGCTGAGAAAAACCCGAGTTATGGAAATCTATGGCGTGAGTTTGATGAGTCTTTAGTTCATATACCGGTGCGAGAGCGTCTTTGTAATACGCTTGATGCAGAGCATTTTTTTAACACACATACCATTGCCAGGCGTTTAACCGAGAATCGTTTGCTGGCTGCTGTGCCAGGTTTTTTAACGGCTCTAGGTGTTATTGGTACGTTTATCGGTTTGACGCTTGGCCTGGAAAGTCTACGTTTAAGTAATTCAGATACGCAAAGTGTGGAAGCGCTTCAAGCGGGTATTTTTGGTTTGATTGGTGGTGCTTCTATTGCATTTATGACCTCGGTTTGGGGTATTGCTACCAGTGTGGCTTTTAACTTTTATGAAAAGATGCTCGAAAGAAGCATTCGATCATCCATCAACTCTTTTCAGAATAGGGTCGATTATCTTTATCCTAGAGTGACTGCCGAGCAAAGCTTGTCGAACATTGAAGATTTCACTAAGCAGAGCATGGAAAAACTTGCAGAGCTTGATGAAAAAATTGGCCATAAGATGCAAGAAGCCATGCAGCAAGCCTCCAATTCCATTCGTGAGGGAATGGAGCAATCGCTCAACAGTATTCTGGGGCCGGCAATTCAGAAGTTGGTTGAGAATGCTCACAATGGTTCAGAGAAAGCCCTAGAGTCAATGTTAGATCGTTTTCTTGATGGTATGGGCCAAGCCGGAAACTCTCAGAAAGAGATGATGAATGATGCAGCAGCAGGTATTAACGCTGCAGCAACAGATATGGCTAATGGTCTGGCCGGTTTTACTACTAAGCTGGATACACAAATCACAGGCATGTTGGATAAAAACGCCACTTTAATGTCCGGCTTTGAAGACATGATGCAAAGACAGTCTACGAGTCAAGAGGCACATGAAGCTAAACGTCTACAGCAATTTGAACAACAAATTCAGGATTTCCAAAGCTCACAGTCTCAGCTTACTGATGGCATTAACAATATTCTCCAAACACACGAAAGCCAAAATGACAGAGTAATGGATCGGATGTCTCAGTTGGTGGAAAGCTTCAAGACTTTAGCAAACAGTCACGCTGAAGCTACAAAAGCAATGCAGCAAACTACAGTAGATATGAAGTCTTCATCAAACCAGCTTGGCCTGCTCTCAACTAACCTGAAAGATACGACTGACAAGCTATCATCACAGTTTGTAGAAATGAATGATAAGGTTTTACAGGCGGTTGAAGAAAATAGAAATAATTTGGTCATTACAGAACGATTGGCATTACAGCTAGAGAATATTCAAGGTAGTTTGGAAGCCACTGCATTAACAATGGACAAGGCGGCTGAAAAAGCGGATCACGGGCTTTCAGCTGTTGATAGACACTTCAGCCAATTGATGACGTCATTGGAAACGCATCTTAACTCGTTGAATAAGCAGGTTGCCTCGTTGCTTGATGACTACTCCAATAAAGTCAAAGACCAAACGGTAGACCGGATGACTACCTGGAATGAGCAAACCAGCACGTATATTGGGCATATGACGGATGCCGTTCGCACACTTAGTGCTGTGGTGGATGAAATTGATGGAAAAGTTTCTGCTTCACGTACTGCAGGTATACGTTAATGCGTCGTGTGCTCTCTAGGAACCGATCTTCGGTTGATGAAGAAAACCCCTATTGGATAACGTTTTCAGACATTATGGCCGGTTTGCTTGTCATATTTATCCTGGCTTCGATTGTTTTTATCATGGAGCTTATTCAAAAGAGTGAGCAGTGGGATGAAGCCATCAAGGAAATCGCTAAAGCTGAAGAAGTCAGAAAAAATATCTTGCAAGAGATTGAAACTGAGCTTAGGGAAAAGAACATCCCGGTTGAAGTGATTGATAACGACACGGTATTACGTATTCCTGAGCATGTTTTGACCTTTGACCAGGGCAGTTCAGATCTCCCTGCTGATGAATCTATAAGAGAAGTAGCTCAAGAAATAGGGAACGTCCTATACCAGGCAATATCCTTTGAGAATAGATGGCAATATCTGGATACTATTTTTGTTGAAGGACACACCGATCCAGCCCCCTACAATAACCGAATGTTAAAAGGAAACTGGGGACTCTCAACCCTGCGGGCAATATCACTCTGGCAATTTTGGAATGAAAAGATGCCGGAAGGGAAACGTCTAGATGAGTTACAAAATCACTCGGATAAAAAATTGTTTTCGGTGAGTGGTTATGCGGACACTCGGCGCAGTTGTGGGCTTGATTGCAATGATGAACAGTTACAACTGAGCTATCAGCAGGACAGACGCATTGATATTCGATTCACTGTTAGACGTCCAGCTGTAGAGGAGTATCAATCTGTTAGGGAGGTGTTGAATTAATGCTCCAGCTTCCTGACTTGAATTTTGAATTACCGGCTTGGCCTGAGAAAGCTTTTACTCAGATTCATGCTTGTGTGCATAAGATCAAATCTATTGGTAAAACTGCTGGTTCTGGTTCATCTCAGTTCAAGGATGCATGCCAACGAATTAAAAAAGCCTATTCCGAGCAGCATCATCCGGATCTCTCTCAAATTATTAGAGAACGCGTCGATGTAAGGGCGTTTACATATCTGATTTCAGATAAATCTTTCGCTGATAACGTATTAATTGACCGAGCTCTCCTCGAACATCTAGAGGCTATTAGCCAACCCATAAGTAAGCTGTCATTAATGCAGTTAATTCGTGCATATTTCATTTATTTTGATGAGATCACCAGCAAGGATGCGTTGGACTTTTGGTCTTTTTTTATCAAAAAGCAATTAATGTCTATTGATGTGGCGACGGGTAATAATGAATTAAAGACTTATGCTGAGCATAAGGAATGGCTGTTCGGACTCTCGGGGCCAAGCAAACTGGCTCAACGTGCTCAAACTGATCAAATTGATTTGGATTTAATGATCAGCAAGCTTGGAATGGATGGATACTCGGGCGGCAGGTTTATGACCTTGGCTCGGTATCAATATTACCTTCAACACATTACCGATTTGCCTGTTGGTGTAGATAGTCTGTTGTTTGCTGAGATAGTGAAGCCTGAGGTATTTAATTCTCCATATGAAAACAAGCGTTTATTAGGTCATGCAATTCTTGAATTAATGATTGATCGCTCTGCTGGACAACAATTAACTGATGCATGGCAACGAGTCATATTGAATATAGCCGGTGATCCCCGTATACCGAAGTCCAGTCCACGGTTTCAGAAGTGGTGGGCAGTTCTAGGGGATAAGCGAATTGCATTGGTTAGAGGCTGGCTGAGTCGCTTTGATCTGTCTTTGTTCCTCAAAGTACTTGAGCAGAGTGCAAAAGATGGTGATAACGATGATATGGAACGTATGTTTACACCTCGGAAAGTATTCATGGAAGGGCTTGAATCGGCAGGAGTCATATCTGAGTCACGGCTTTTCTTGAGTAAATACGCTGTTCAATACCTCAGAAAGCACTATACAAAAGATGAATTACCAAATTACGCGCTAGTTTCTTCTCAAGATACGTCAATGATTTATCTCAATATCGACAACAAAGTGCACATGATTGAAGGTAGCCACAGCTTTACCCTTAAATTGATGGATAAGATTCCTCAACGTTGTCGGGTGAATGATTATTCCGTCAGAGAAATTTCCAATGATGAGTTAAGGACTACGGTCGGCTTTCAATATCGTAAAGATTTTGGTGAGGAAGCTGGTTTGATTGAATTAAGACATGATCAACACTTGAATTGGCAGGCGAATGCGATTCATTTTTTAAGAAAATATAAGGTTCAGGTTTCCTCTGCAGATGTCATTGATAAATCAAAACAAAGACTGTTTAAACAAAAATTTGGTGCTATCTAATGGGTATTAAAGATCTGATTCTTAAACTCAGAAATGCTGATGTTAAAAATCCACTTTACTACAGGGTGGATGACAACGAAGGGATCGATTTCAACATTGAAAGTGAGGCTCTTAAAAATATAGAGAAATCAGCCTTGGAGTCCCCATTATTTGGGATGCAATTGAGTTACCTAAGAGGACTACATGAGCAGGGATTAGCAGAAAAGAATGCGAATGGTTTTACCGTGCTTTCTGAAAATGTGGTTGAGCTTGAAGATTACTTTTTTGACTTATTTGATTTGCCAAAGCCATATGAAGGACGTTATCAATCTGATATCCGAGGAAATACCTCCCAAGCGGCTTTTACAGTTAGCTTGCAGTTAATTCTGCAAGACGGAAGTGCTGTTAAACACTACAAGTTAAGTGGGCCATTTTTACAGATTTCGGAATCTGAAATTTTTCGATTAGCTCCTTTCGAATATAAGGCATTACGTGCAGTTGATGCACATAGTAAATTAGAGCCTGGTAAAAAAGGGGAGTATGAAAATAACTGGTTAATATTTCAGCTGCAACTTGCCAAAAAAGCAGGCATGCAAATCGATCTTGGCGCATTTAACAAATTAGAGCTCATTCACCCGGAAAAAGTTGGTGTTGCTCTTGAAGAGACACCCGAAGGAGACTTAATACTTACGCCTACTTATGGTTCAGGTATGAACGTAGATGACATCAAAATGCGATTAGGCCAAATAGATGCCAATGATCATCAAGCTATATTTCGGGTAAAAGATCGTTTTGTTTTGCTTGATGAAGAGAGGCTAACAGCAAGTCACGAAATATTGACTAATCGCAGGATCCCCAAAGAGCAGGTCGCTAAATTTCTCAAAGCACCAACAGCCTACCTGGATTCAGCATTGATTGACCTCGACACCGGTTTTTCATTACGTGTGCATGGTGCGGAAAAGTTTGTGCACCGATACTTTGGCGATGTTGAGGAGTCTGGCATCGACTGGTTTGCTCAGAATAATAATATTGCTGAACCCTTTGAGAACATCAATAAAGTAATAGACTCAGAAGAGGCTTTAAATGACGTAAATCAAAAAGTAGCTGATGCGCGTGAGAAGGGTGCTGAAGTCATCGAGCATGAAGGTAATAACTATGACATCAGCAATCAGGGAGTCGTAGACCAGGAAATTGATAAATTACGTGATCTTATAACGGGTAATGCTTTAGTGCCGTCAGGCGAAAACACTGAGCATGATATAGACGAAGACAAAGTAGTCCTGGATCGTGCCGTTGTGGCAATCGACAGTAATGATGAAGATACGTCTTTCAGCCGTGAAAATGAAATTCAAAGTTTGAATTTCAACTCTGAGACATATGAGAAAAATAATCTAAAACGGTTGCCTTTTGAACATCAGGAGGAGGGGGTTAAATGGTTATTGGCTCATTATGAATTAGGAAACAAAACATCTTCACCATCAGGTGCTTTACTTGCTGATGATATGGGGTTAGGCAAGACTTATATGACCTTGGTTTCAATTGCAGAATGGTATCGACGTTGTAAACAAAATGATCAAACTCAAAAGCCCGTTTTGATTGTGGCCCCATTGAGCTTGCTGGAGAACTGGCAAGCTGAAGTAGCTGAAACATTTCATAAATCACCCTTTACAGAGATTATTGTTCTTCAGGCTGGTGGTGATTTAAAACGATTTAAATTAGTGGGCGCAAAAGCTGAGACTCAGCAAAAATTTGATGATGGTGAATTGATTACAGATCAAAACCAAATTCGATATTCATTAAAAGTAGGTAAGTATTACGACGATAGATTAGATAAACCTGGACGTTTAGTCCTAACAACATATCAAACATTGCGTGACTATCAATTCTCTCTCAGTCTTATCAACTGGAGCGTTGTGGCATTTGATGAAGCCCAATATCTGAAAAACCCTAACGCTCTAGCTACCAGGGCAGCAAAAGGATTGAATGCAGATTTTAAATTGCTGGCCACAGGTACTCCGGTAGAAAATACCCTCAAGGATTTTTGGTGTTTAATGGATACCGCTGTACCCGGTTTACTTGAAGCTTGGCAAGAGTTTCGAAGAAATTATATTGTCCCGATAACGCAAGCCGAGGGTGCCGAAGCAAGACGAATAAAAATAGAAATGGGTGGCATTCTAAGAAAGCAAGTTGGTGACTATATGTTGCGGCGAACCAAAGAGGGTAACTTAAAAGGGCTACCCAAAAAAAGGATATTTGTGGGTGTTCAAGGAGATAACCGAGAGTATTTACCGTTACTCGCCGCAGAAATGTCAGGTGAACAATTAAAGACCTACGAGACTATTATTGCGGAAGTAAAAAATGCAGCTACCGAAGATAAAAGAAAGGTAGTCCTACCAAGTCTTTTAAAATTAAAGCTGGCCAGTATTCATCAGGATTTACTGCTAACCAGCTCGTTTAAAGACTTATCTCAGAACATTTCGAAACGAGCATCACTTTCATCAAAGGTTAACTCTTTATTGTCTTTGCTTAAGGAAATCAAACAGCGACAAGAAAAAGTTCTGATCTTCGCCACAAGCAAGAGTGTACAGGCTTTGGTGAGTGTACTTATCGCTCATGAATTTAAAATATTAGTGGAAACTATAAATGGTGAAACTAAGGCCGTATCAAATAATGATAGTGATGAAACCCGCAAAGGGATAATTGATAAATTTCAATCTCAGGATGGGTTCGGAATATTGATAATGTCCCCCGTAGCGGCCGGGGTAGGGTTAACGATTACCGGTGCGAATAACGTTATTCATCTTGAACGACATTGGAACCCAGCAAAAGAAGCACAAGCCACAGATCGGGTTTATCGAATTGGTCAAAAACGAGATGTAAATGTCTACATACCCATCTCACTTCATCCCACACAGGCTTCTTTTGATGTTCATTTAAACAACTTGCTAAGCAACAAAATCGATTTGAGTGATGCGGTAGTTGCCCCTGAAATTGTGGATTCTACTGATTTGGCGGGGTTGTTTTGATTGAATCAAGCATTAATAGTGAAGAACCCATTAAAAAGTTGGAGCATTTATTACTAGGTAAGAAAATAAGGGCTATTAGATAATTAAAATTTGCTTATTAATACAGCCATATAGAGAAGGTTAAATGACTTCAAATTTATTCATCAAATCAGACGAATTCGCAAAATATTTAATCTCGATTATCGACTTACCTCTTTTCGATAGCTCGCCAAGGCTACTTCTCAGTAACGTTTTATGCTCCATCTCGCTAGAACATTGGCATGCTTGCAGGGATATCCTACAGTCGAATATGTTGATATCCGGAGTCGTTATTCATAGAGCCCAATTCGAAGCATTGCTTCGTGCTATATGGATTCTCTATGCGGCATCCGACGAACAACTCCGAAAGCTCGACGTAGCATTGACGATCGTCACTGAGCAGGGAGCAAAGAACCTTCCTCAGGTAAACGATATGATGAATAGTCTTCAAAAGACAGCGCCACAGAATGCATATGAGGCATTAAATCGATTTAAAGATAGCTCTTGGAAAGCACTGAATTCTTATGTTCATTCAGGGATTCATCCGATTAAAAGACATTCAGAAGGTTATCCTTCGATACTAATTGAAAATATTGTAAGAAACGCTAATGGACTCGCAGTGATGAGCGCAATGCATATGGCGATCTTGACTGGTATGCAACCGTTGCAAAAAGAGATATTGAGTCTTGCCAGTGAATATCCGAACTGCATGCCCCAACCTCTATCACAAACATGACAAAATATTAATCAGCACTAAGGTATTTAGACCGAACAACAGATTTGTTTTGCTATCTCCTTGAATGTTAATGCTTCAGATCATTTATTGATTTAAATATGAGCCATAAACCCAATCCCACTTGGTTTTGTGCTTATTGAACTAATCGCAACATCCATCGGATGTACTTTAATTGGTCGCTTTTTTGCGGGAGAACGCTCAACAGCATTTGCTAACGCAGTCTCTAATTGGATGCGGACCAAGCGAGGCGGAAGATTGGATAACTTGTCGATCACATCTCCATCTAAAGTTTTGGTGAAATGTTTGCCCCATGCATTAAAGCTCAAGAGTTCCCGATAAATTGAGGCAATGATGGCTCTTGACTGTTCATAAGTAGGCGGGGCAATTTTGATTTCTATCATTCTGGAGCGAATAGGTTCAGGTATTCGCTCTACATAATTTGCCGAGGCTATCCAAATAACATTGCTAACATCAAATGGAACGCCTAGATATTCATCTACAAAGCGTTTCGCTGTGTGTTTTTCAAGCAGGCTATACATAGGTCCAAGAGGGTTGTGTCTAGAATCTGAACTGACTTTGTCAATTTCATCCAACATTAAAACTGGATTGGCATAACGACTCTTCCGGATACTATTGGTTACAAAGCCGGGTTTACTGTCCATCCAAGCACTTGTTCCTCCCCCAATAACAAAGCTGGACGAAACGGAAGCAAAATCCAACGAAAAAAAGTCAGTTCCAAGCACTGCTGCAAGCTCTGAAATGAAACGAGTTTTACCCACACCAGGTGGACCTGTAAGTAGTAGTGGCGGTATAGATATTGTTTTGGGTGCAGCCAAAGAGCTTAATAAAAGGGTACTTTTAACTCTCGAAATGACCTCATGGAAATTGCCAAAAGTTTCGTTTAACACTTCAAGTTTATGAATAATTTCTTGGGTGATAGTTGCTAATGGGCGGTGCTCTTGTTCTTTTAATAAATCACGCAAGACATCTCTTCTAGTACGATTCGCTTCGGAATTTATTTCTTGAAGTACTATTTTTTCATCAAAAATAATTAAATTATTTGGCGAGGTGCCTCCATGGCTCCCCATTCTCTTAGGATTGACCTTATTAGAGTTCATCGAAGACAAAAAATCTTCAAAATTTTCTTCTGTAGACATATTCGTCGCTCCTTAAACTATACGTCTCAATACACAACGTGTATTGTCTTGACCAAAAATAAACCTAACCATCAATGGGTTAAGTTTAACTGTTAAATGTCTATAATTACACAATGTGTATGATAAGTCAATGCATGTTATATGCGATTGATATTCATGCCTAAACCACAACATCATATGTTACAGAGAGTTTGGTTCAGCATCATCTTGATGCTAATAGAGTTAATCCCTACGCCGCCCACTAGTATAAAAGTTCAGGTTAGATCGTTAAACTAGATAGAAGAAAGATATAGAAACTGGAGAGCTAATTAATTTCGACTTTTAGGTTCATGGACATCAACAAAATTTTTTGCGTTATGCTTGCTTAGGAAAGAGGCTTGCAGTAGCGTTGGCATGCTTATTTTTGATTTATTATCAGTAGCTTACTAATCTGAAAATAAAGGTCATTAATGATCTTTATTTAATTGACAGAGATTAGCCCTTAAAGATTTTTCTTTATATTCATAAGCTCAAGTATCAAGTTAAATAGTAAATCATGGCTTATTGATTTGTCTTTGTTTGCTATCGTATTTTCCCAATCAAAATTATTTTCATGTTTAAAGCTATCAGATAACCATATTAGCATCGGTACATGTTTTTGGGCTTCAGGAGCAATTCGATAAGGCAGTCCATGGAGATATACACCGTTTTCCCCCAGAGATTCACCATGATCAGAGACGTATAGGAGCCCTACATTATATTTAGACTCAAGGGTCTTTAATGATTCAATGGTTTCAGAAATTAGTTCATCCGTAGCTAAAATACTGTTGTCATAAGCGTTAATGATCTCTTGTTGTGTACACTTTTGCAGTTGATTTGTTTCACATTCAGGGAAAAATTTCTTTTGGCTTACTGTACTACGTTTAAAATATTCCGGGCCATGGCTACCTAACTGATGCATGACGATAAATGCATCTTTTGAAGGCGGTATTGAAGCTACTTTACTTTCAAATGCTGGAATTAATTCCAAATCACTACATTTCTCACCATCACAATCAATAATATCTTGAGTAGGAATTCGGTCACACATTCCTTTGCAACCGGAATTGTTATCCAACCAAGTTACTTCAACGCCTGCTCGCTGAAGAATGTCGAGTACATTGTCACTATTTTTGGCTATATCAGAATCATAATTTGCCTGATTAAGGTATGAAAACATACATGGAACAGAGATAGCTGTTGCCGTTCCGCACGAAGCAACATGACTAAAGTTCACCATTGAATCAGGAGCATTATCTAGCAGTTGCAATAGCTTTGGTGTTGAATTTCTATGATAACCATTAAGAGTGAAATGGTCTGCCCTTGCCGTTTCGCCTACGATCATTACAAATAAATTTGGT
>TARA_R110000851_G_C13102142_1_pt1 | contig 26944 bp, 32 predicted proteins | sample TARA_R110000851 | Tara Oceans TARA_R110000851 (sample SAMEA4397627) | marine metagenome | biome: Polar Biome; feature: [DCM] deep chlorophyll maximum layer (ENVO:01000326); material: water (ENVO:00002006), including particulate matter (ENVO:01000060) such as... | depth 17 m
GCGGCGTGAGGCTGAGATGTGTCGTAAATTCCTGGGCAGTCCAATCAAACGATTGAACCTGGCAAGCGCCAACCAATGACTAAAGCTGATTTACTCAATATTCGCGAAAGTCATGTTGACTTGGATGAGATTGTGAGAAGGGCACGGAAGCAAAACTCAAACAGTTAGGTTCAGCAAGAAGGCCTAGCTGATTAAGCGTTTAGCCAAGAAGCGTGCGCTGAAATTGGGGTTTTTTGCAAAGAGTGATTTTAAAACGCGAAAATGGCTATCGGTTTGATGCTTCTTTATTGTTATAAAGAAAGCCAACAATCTATTTTCCCGGGATGATACATTACGTCAACTTGACGACGACCAAATATTTAGTTCTAGTCTAAGTAGTTGCGCTAATCTGCTGTGTGCTGATAAGGGTGTTGATCTACTGTATTAAAGCGGATTTGAAAGACTGTAATTCCGTTAGTAGAAGTTGCTTTTATTTGTCCACCGTGGGCTTGAACAATTGACTTGACGATTGCCAGTCCCAGTCCTGCTCCTTCACCATTGCGGCGTCGCGAGGGGTCTGGGCGATAAAATCGCTTGAAGAGATGCTCCAGATGTTCGGGCGGAATAGTTGGTCCTGGGTTTGTGATACTCACAGTTACCCCGTCTTTATCAGTCTGTACAATGGCTTGTACGCTATTGCCAGCAGGAGTGTATCGAACAGCGTTTGAGATTAGATTTGAAAGCGCCCTTCGCAACATGGCCCGATCGGCGGCCACCGTAATTTCTCTGTTACCTGTCACCACAATAGCGACTTGCCGAGCTTCAGACCAAGCTTCAAAGAAGTCTGCTAGCTCCAGCAACTCGTTGACAAGGTGTATGTCTGTGAGCTCAGGTTCGATGAGTCGATTGTCGGCCTGCGCCAAAAACAACATGTCACTGACCATCTTGGCCATGCGCTCATATTCTTCCAAGCTAGAGTAGAGTACCTCACGATATTCCATTGCCGTTCTGGCTTTCGACAAAGCAACCTGCGTTTGGGTCGTCAGGTTCGTGATGGGGGTGCGCAACTCATGTGCGATGTCACCGGTAAAATTGGACAGACGTTGAAAACCATCTTCCAGACGATCAATCATGTTGTTGAATGCGGCTGCCAGAGGCATTAGTTCCGACGGTACGCCTTGAGTTTCCAAACGAAGATGTAGCTGTTCTGAGGTGATGGCGTTGATCTGGCGACTGATTCGGCGAATGGGGGCATGGCCTTGATGAACAGCAAACCATGTGGTGGCGATGGCGATAAGGCACGCAAGAATTGTTAGCCATCGTAGATATGCGTGAAAACTTTCCAGATAGTGCAAATGAAAGTCGATCTCGGTCGCAAGTGCGATCTTAAGTGGACTCTGGATCTGGCTTGTGGGTGAGATAGTTTCAAAAACAGCGCTTCGATACGTTTGACCGTTGCTTGTCCAAAGACTAACCGTATTGTCGTCGATCACGCGTGTGGGAGGAACGTCGGTTAGAAGTGGAGTAAGGTTCCCGCCGGGTGTAGCATAAATGGCTGTTCCATTGGCGTCGGCTACGAGAAATTCGGCGTTGTGATGGCCTGAAATTGCTCTGGCGAAGCGGTTTTTCAGGAACTCGATGGATTCGCCGGCCGCAACAAGCTCAATTGTCGATTCAATTGATTTGCGCGCCGCGTTAAGCTCATCAACGTCTTGATCGACGAAATGATTATTTATTGAACGCTCTATCAGCCATCCAAAGCTAAGTAAAAGCAAGGATATGCCTGCCCCAATGGATATCGTCAGCCTTAGTGTAAGGGAAGGGGTGCCGTTTATCCAAAATTTCATGGATTCTGTTGCTCCGGGATGTCCAGCATGTAGCCCATACCACGTACCGTGTGGATAAGTTTGGGCTCAAACGCATCATCAATCTTCGCCCTGAGACGACGAACGGCGACATCAATGACATTGGTGTCGCTATCAAAATTCATATCCCACACTTGCGAGGCGATGAGCGATCTTGGTAATACTTCACCTTGTCGGCGTACCAGAAGCTCTAGCAATGCAAATTCCTTGTTAGTGAGGTTAATGCGCACATTACCGCGTATGGCCCGTCGTCGGGGAATATCAAGTATAAGATTTGCAATCTGAATCTGTTCTTGCATCATGGTGGCGTTACCACGTCGCAGGAGAGTTCGTACCCGTGCCAGCAACTCGGAAAATACGAATGGCTTGACCAGGTAGTCGTCTGCACCGAGTTCCAATCCTTTCACGCGATCTTCGACGCTGTCTCGAGCGGTAAGGAACAGTACAGGTGTACTGGACTGGGCATCACGCAGGGCCTGAACAATTCGCCAGCCGTCCACATCAGGAAGCATTACATCTAGAACAATAAGATCATAGTGTTCCGTGAGCGCCCGGTGATGTCCGTCCAGGCCCGTATGGACTAAATCAACGAGAAAGCCTGACTCTACTAATCCTTGACGAAGATACTCGCCTGTTTTTAATTCGTCCTCAACAACTAATAATTTCATAACGTGTAATCCAAGCGGTTGCATGTCAGGTGACCGTTATCCCCGAGATATGAAGCCAACTGAATATAACTCTACTTTAACGTGGCGAACATGTCAGAAACATTGCGATTGCATGACTAGAGTGTAATGAAACTAGCCATCTGAAAATCATTACTTAAATGTAATTCCAACGTCATGTCGTCGACAGGTGTAGGGCATTACAGTAAGCGAAAGGCCTATTTATTTGGATCCCGTTTTTGGAGGCCGCGTATTTTGTGGACGGAGGTTGTCATGAAGTGTTCGATGAAAACGATGCTGAAAGTTGGTTGTGGAGTGCTGCTCTCGCTCGGTGCTTTGTACCTTGCCTTTCCGACATTCCGGGAGGTGCTTTTAGCAGTCGCACCATTTCTGTTGTTTCTTATTTGTCCCTTATCGATGTTTCTAATGATGAAAGGCATGAGTTCCCAGGATCAAAAAACAACGGTTCATACGACATCGACTCGCCCGGGTGACACTCCAAAGCGTATTGGTGATGAACCAATTGAAAGCAATTGATAAAAGACAGGTGCCACTTTAAAAAACGTTCAGGTTTTCTGAGTAAATTTCTTTGGTCTGCAGTTTCTGGGGATGGCACGGTGCAACGAGTGTTATTGATTGTGTTCACGATTATCGGATCACTCGCTGCGCTTTGGTTGTTGGGTATGGGAGTAATGATGTTGTGGATGATGGTCTGACTAAAAGCAGTACAGAGCAGCACAGTTTTCTGACAGGAATTTAATTTGAATGACACAAATGTAATTAAAAGGTCACTCTAGTGACAGCTACATACCGCTAAAGTTTAACTCTCAACTGCAGCTCAGCGGTTTACCCGCCGCAGCGTTCTGCATCAATTTTTTCAGAAGGATATTTTCACGTGAGACGTTCGTTATCAACAATCTCTCCGCGTATGCCACGGCGCCGGTTCGTTCAGGGCCTAGCTGCTGGCGGTGTCATGTTGGGTTTATCGCCGTTTGCGCATGCCGCGGGTGCCATTTCAGAGCGTACACGCGCAGGAGCGGCCCCGGTGCTTACAGGCACAGAGTTCAACCTGGAAGTGGGGCAATCGCCTGTGAATTTTACGGGTAATTCGCGAATGGCAGTTACGATCAATGGCTCTCTTCCTGCTCCCACCTTGCGCTGGCGCGAAGGTGATACGGTCACTATCCGGGTCAAAAATACGCTGAAAGAAGATACGTCGATACACTGGCATGGCATTATTTTGCCTTATCACATGGATGGTGTGCCTGGTATCAGTTTTCCGGGCATTGCGCCGGGCGAGACTTTTGTTTACCAGTTTAAGCTCGAGCAAAGTGGCACCTACTGGTATCACTCCCATTCCGGTATGCAGGAAGCCCAGGGAATGTACGGCACCATTATCGTTGAGCCGCGAGATGCCGACCCTATTCGTGTTGATCGCGATCACGTCATCCAGCTTTCTGACTGGACAGACGAAAGCCCGATGCGGGTGCTTTCGAAGTTAAAAGCGCAAGGCGACTATTACAACTATAACAAGCCAACGGTTGCGGATTTCTTTCGTGACGTTTCAGAAATGGGGATGAACGCAGCGCTGGACAAACGCCAGATGTGGAACGAAATGCGTATGAGCCCTACAGACCTGGCTGATCTGTCGGCAGATGTACTAACGTACTTGATGAATGGAACGACACCCGCTGGCAACTGGACGGGGTTGTACCGGCCTGGCGAGCGCGTACGCTTGCGCTTTGTGAATGGTGCGGCCAACACGTTTTACGACGTTCGGATTCCCGGATTGAAAATGACGGTGGTGCAAGCCGATGGCCAAAACGTCGAGCCGGTTACCGTGGACGAGTTCCGGTTTGGGCCTGGGCAAACATACGATGTCGTAGTGCAACCCAAAGACGACGCTTACACCGTGTTTGCACAGTCGATGGATCGCACCGGATATGCCCGGGGAACGCTGGCGGTTCGCGAGGGCTTGGAGCCGCCGGTTCCGGTATTGGATCCGGCACAGTGGTTGACCATGACTGACATGATGGGCGACATGGGAGGTATGGTTAATGGTGCGATGGATCATGGCAGTATGGGCCAGGCCCCAATGGGTCACGGTGAAATGGATCATGCCTCTTCCAGTTCGAAACCATCGGGAATGGATCATGGTGGGATGGGACATGGATCGTCTCCTGCCGGACCAAGCAAGACCGTGCGTCATGCGCGCACCGAGTATGGAGCCAGCATTGATATGCGGGTGGATACGCCTCGTATGAATCTGGACGATCCTGGCATTGGCTTGAGAAACAACGGACGAAAGGTCTTAACGCTGGCCGATTTGCATACGGTTGGCGGCCCCATGGACCCGCGCGGTGCCGAGCGTGAAATTGAGTTACATCTGACCGGCAATATGGAACGTTACAGCTGGTCGTTCGACGGGGTGGAGTTTGGGCAGTCAACGCCTGTGCATTTTCGCTATGGTGAGCGGGTTCGGGTGATTCTTCATAACGACACCATGATGACGCATCCCATGCATCTGCACGGTGTATGGAGTGAGCTAGAAACTCCCGATGGCAACTTCCAGGCTCGCTTGCACACGATTCCTTTGCAACCTGCCCAGCGTGTCAGTTTTTTGGTAACGGCTGATGCACTGGGCCGTTGGGCCTGGCATTGCCATCTTATGTTTCACATGGATATGGGTATGTTCCGTGAAGTGGTGATTGCATGATCACAAAAAAACAACGAAAGGATACTTTGATAATGAAAACACGACTCAAGAAAATAGTCTTTGGCATGGTTGTCGTGTTGGCCTTGCCGTTCGCTGCGCAAGGACAAACTCAAAATTCCCATGTTGGCCACAGTTCGTCGTCTGGGTCTGAGACGACGGGCGATCCGGCAACCGAAATGACGCCAATGGATCATGGTGCCATGAAAATGCAGGGCGGTTCGCCTCCCGCTGATGCACGGGATCCAAATGCCTACTCCGGGGGCTTTAAGCGCAACGAGGGTCAGTATGCGCTAGATCCGCGCTACCGCTTGAAGATGTCAGATGAACACTTGTTCGCCAGCTTGCGGATGGACAACCTGGAATATGTCAGAGCGCGTGGACAGGAATGGGGCGCCTACGAGGGACAGGCCTGGATAGGCAGTACATTCAACCGACTTGTATTTAAAGGTGAAGGTGAGTTTAAAGATGGAAAAATACAGGAATCACGCACAGAGGTGCTGTGGGGCCACGCAATAAGTACATTTTGGGATACCCAAGTGGGCGGCAGGTTCGATTACGGTCGGGGCGAGCCTTCTCGACAATGGTTGGCTCTGGGCGTTCAGGGGCTTGCTCCCTATTGGTTTGAGCTCGATGCAACAGCTTATTTGGGTTCTGAAGGCAGGACGGCCTTGCGCTTCAGCGCGGAGTACGACTTGCTTTTAACGCAGAAGCTGTACCTTCAGCCAGCTATGGAAGTGAATTTTTATGGCAAGAATGACCCAGAACGAGATATTGGACGGGGGTTTTCGGATGGCAAAGTGGGTTTGAGGTTGAAGTACGAGATAACCCGTCAGTTTGTGCCTTATATAGGGGTGGAATGGTCAAGCAAATTTGGGAAAACAGCCGACATGGCTGAAGAAGCTGGTAGTGCCAAGCAAGAAACGCGTTTTGTCGCCGGTGTTGGTTTCTGGTTCTGATGTTAATTCAATGAGGATAGATAGCATGAAAAAGTACGTATTAGCGCTGGTTTTAAGTGTTGCACCTTTGTTGACATTAGCTGCAGGTGAGCATTCGGGAGGTCACACCATGGATGGTAATGACATGCCAGGGCACAGTATGGAAGGGCATGACATGTCAAGTATGTCGAGTGTCGGTAAACCGGGCGATCCGGGTAAGGTGGATCGTACGGTGGAGGTGGTCATGAATGATTCCATGCGTTTTGAGCCCGCTTTGATTGAAGTGCAAAAGGGCGAAACCATTCGCTTTTTTGTCAAGAACGCAGGAAAAATTCCTCACGAAATGGTGATCGGTTCAATAGATGATTTGAAGGCGCACGCCGAAGAAATGCGGAATATGCCTGATATGAAGCATGCCGAACCCAACATGATTACTTTGAACGGCGGTCAGCGAGGGGGGTTGGTATGGACTTTTGATCAAGCGGGCACGGTTGATTTTGCTTGCCTGATCCCCGGTCATATGGAGGCGGGAATGATGGGTAAAGTCAAAGTCAACTGACGGCAACCGACTGGCGTGCTGAAAATCCGGCGTATTCCATTATTGTTTGTGGTGTTGGTGGTCTTGCTGGTAATAGCTTTTTACTTGACTACCTTAACGCGCAATGATGGCTTTATCGATCCGCTCGCTGATCAGGGGCGAATTGTTCAGGGAAAGACTGTGTACACCGCAAATTGTGCTGCATGTCACGGGGCTAATCTTGAAGGGCAGGCGAACTGGAGGGAGCGGCTTGATAATGGCCGCCTACCTGCCCCTCCCCATGATAAAACTGGGCATACGTGGCACCACCCTGACTGGCTGTTAGTCGATATGGTGAAACACGGATTGGTGCCTGGCCGTACCGCCCCGCCAGGTTATGAAAGTGACATGCCAGCCTATGGCGGGTTGTTAACAGATGAGGAAATAGTTGCGGTCATTGCATATATCAAGAGCACATGGCCGCCAAGAGTATTAGAGGCACAAAAAGAAGTCACGCTCAGAAACAGCAAGTGATTTGTGCCTCTGTGAAACGATAAGGATATGCATGAAAGGATGGATTTTCCTTGCCGCATTATTGTCGGCAAATTCAGCGGTGACTGCTGGGGTTGAGAATATTACGGTTTATCAAAATCCGAACTGTGGGTGTTGTTCTGGATGGTCAGATTACATGAAGTCTTCGGGCTTCAATGTCACAACTATCAAGACTGCAGACGTCGCCTCACATAAGGTTCGGTTGGGTGTTCCAGAAAAGTTAAGTTCTTGTCATACCGCTATTCTGGCAACGTCGGGGCAAATTATTGAAGGGCATGTTCCAATTGCCGCCGTCAAAAAGCTTCTTGCCATGCCTGAAATAGAAGGGGTGTCTGCTCCGGGTATGCCTATCAATTCGCCGGGCATGGGAGCACTAGATGGAAATTTAGTAACAGTAGACTTTAAGGGACGGAAATTTTCTCGTGATTAAGCCTGCTGCTAGTCAAATGTCTTTATCCGCAGAGCTGGACGACAATGCTCATGAAGTTTTGGTGAGTGTCATCGTTCCGGTTTACAACGAGGCCCCGGTACTCGATGCATTTCATGCACGATTAAGCTCAACGCTAAATCAGTTAGAGGGAATGCAGAGCGAAGTTCTGTACATTGATGATGGCAGCACGGACGAGTCTTTTGCAAAATTAGAAGCCATTCATTCTCATGATGTACGTGTAGGGCTTGTGCGACTTAGTCGAAATTTTGGTAAAGAAAGTGCTCTGAGTGCCGGTCTGGATCTTGCAAGAGGGCAAGCAGTGGTGGTTATTGATGCTGATTTGCAAGACCCTCCTGAACTGATTATAGACATGATGAACGTCTGGCGAGAGGGGGCTGATGTTGTCAATATGCGGCGGATCAGCCGCGAGGGAGAAACGCTCTTCAAGCGGTTTACTGCTCATTTTTTTTATCGAGTAATGAATCGACTTAGTGATGTTCCGATTGCCCAGGATGTAGGTGATTTCCGGCTTCTAAGCCGGCGTGCAGTTGATGCACTAAACACTTTACCTGAGCGCTGCCGGTTTATGAAAGGGTTGTATGCGTGGATTGGTTTCCATCAAGTTACGTTGAACTATTTTCGTGAACCGCGTCACGCAGGAATGACCAAGTGGAAATATTGGAAACTATGGAATTACGCCTTGGATGGCATCACCTCTTTTTCCACAGGCCCTTTGAAAGTTTCAATGTATCTGGGCTTGGTTAGTTCTTTAGCGGCTTTCTTTAGCGGTGTCTACTTTATGGTTAAAGCCATAGTCTATGGCGATCCTGTGCCAGGATTTCCTACGCTAATTGTCGCCGTTTTGTTTTTGGGTGGGTTGCAACTCGTGGCAGTTGGCATTGTGGGTGAGTATGTCGGTCGTCTTTTCCATGAAACCAAGGCACGCCCCAAATATATCTTGGATCAGGTTAAGGCGCCAGAAGAGCACAAATAATCATTGTATTTCTGATAGACCATATAAGTTATTAAGCGCACTCATATTCACTGCAAGAGCATACTGCTACGTGGTTCTCGTGCGTTGAAGGGTTCCTTTTTGTATTAAAAATATATGAAAATTCTTATCACCAATTTTCACCAGGGCGATGGAGGAGGTCACACTACATACATTACTGCGCTAGTGATGGCCTTTAAAGAAAAGCACGATATTACCGTTATTGCCCCAAAGACCAGTCGTCTATATCAAACTCTTTCCGTATTTGCTGGCGTCCGTGTTATCGCTCACGATTTTAAAGGTGCCTTGTTAAAAACCTTAGGTGATGTTGTTAGTTTTCGTGCCTTACTTCGTAAAGAGAACTTTGATGTCGTGCACGTAAATGGTTCCGTTGATCACCGATTGTGTTTTTTGGCTGCTGTGAATCTTGGTTCAAGGCGCCCTGCCATCGTTTTTACACAGCATAATGATAAAGACATGAATCGTTTAGGTGTTTGGGTGAGAGCCCGTTTTGGCACAACGAAAGTAATTTGTGTATGCGACAATAGCAAGCGTAAGTTGGAAAAAAGTCCATTTTCGCAATGCAGCATCACTAGAATATATAACGGTGTTGATGTGGATAGATTTAGTCCTCCTACCGCAGACGAAGTCGAACGTAATCGTGCTCATTGGATTGGCTCGACGCATTCAGGAAAGCTGGTTATAGGCAGTAATGCCGGGACAGCAGAATATAAGCGTTGGATGGACATGGTAGAGGCAGTAGCCATGTTGTCTCACAATTTACGTAGCCAAGTCGTTGTCATGGTCGCAGGTCTGCCACCCCCAAAGTCTAATTTGGCTAAAGTTTATCAGCTTGGTATGGGACAAAATGTAGTATTTACAGGTTTGTTGCAGGATGTTTACCCCTTTATTACTACTTTGGATATAGGTTTCGTACTCTCTTCTGGAGTGGAGACGATATCGTTTGCTTGTCGGGAAATGATGAGTACGGGTGTTCCGGTTATTGTTAGTAATTCTGGTGGGTTGGCAGAAAATGTCGAACATGGTGTAGATGGTTGGATTGTTCCTGTGAAAAGTCCAGAGGTCGTTTCATCTATTTTGGAGCGTGTCTTAATTAATCGATCCAGTTTGATTCCGATGCGTCTTGCCGCTCGATATAGGGCTGTTTCGAGTTTTTCCCTGCGTGATTTTGTATCAAATACAGAGTCTGTATATATGGATGCCGGAAACACAGTATCAAATGTTGCTGGGAACTAAATTGGGATGGTTCTGTCTTAGATGCGTAACCTCATTATTGAGGCCATTTCTAGTACTTGATGTCAAGATGACTGCAACCTATCGCCATATCGTTTCTGCTCTGATTTCACTACTTCTTATGGTGAGCGGGCCAACTTTGGCTATTTCGAAAGTTGCAAACGGGCAGACGGGCTCCGCAATTACAACAATTTGTGATGACCTAAAGCTAACTCAAGGTAAAGATGCCGGCCCACTCCTTGATACCGGGATTAGTTGCGTTGTCGCTCCGGATATGAGCTGTCCTGGCCCGGGCGGGACAAATAATTGTAATATCAGCCTTAGTTTTGTCTTCCTGCCGGCAGGTTCCGGTAGCTTGGCGTGCAGCAGTTCTTGCCCAAGAACCCACATTCGCGCAATTTTTTATCAGGATCCGTTCCTGACATCTCTTACACCCCCTCCGAAATATCGCTCCTGATCTTTAACTTGGATATTTGCTTATTGTGCAAATTCCATTGAAGTTAATTTTTAAAACAAGGATCCGTGCTTTATATGAGCTATCACGGTCCCTTAACCGGAGTGAATTAAATGAAAAACTCAAAAATCAAAGTAGCTGCTACCGCGCTTTTTCTGGTTGGTTCGATCGGCACTTTCTCGGCCATCGCTCATGAAAGCGAAGGAAAAAAAATGATGTCATCGGATAGCATGCAGGGAATGGGCGGCATGATGGGGATGATGAATATGATGTCTGACATGTCCCCCGAAGATCGGAAAGCCATGACCGAGACTTGCATGAAAATGATGCAAAACCACGGTAACGGCACCGCAAGTGACCCAGAGCAAGAGGGTGCCGCTAAAGCTAACTAACGGCTCCGGCAAAACCTGAACTGAAATCAATAACCGGGGGGCTACGGCAACCCCGGGTTTGATAGTGTCCATTACCGATCTACTTTGAGAATTATCATGAAGATGAAAAGAAATCCCCTGTACACAAGCGTAATCTCCATTCTTCTAGCGACCGCCTCTACCTTTGTGCAACCTGTCCTGGCATCGCCCATGCAAGGCTCTAACGATGCCGATGTGCGCGCAATCACCATCTATAAGAGCCCCAGTTGCGGTTGCTGCCAGTCGTGGGCGGAGTATCTAGAGGCTAACGGATTTGAAACCAAAATTGTTAACACCAATAATCTCTATGAGATTAAGCAGAAACATAATGTTCCACGGGAAATGGCTTCCTGCCATACTGCATTGATCAATGATTTGGTCATCGAAGGGCATGTGCCGGCTAGTGATATTTTGGCTTATCTGGAAAATCCGCAGTTCAATATAATCGGGCTTTCAGTGCCTGGCATGATTCAGGGCTCGCCCGGCATGGAAACAGGCAAAAAGGAAGAATATCAAGTCATTGCTTTTAGTGCCAATGGCCAGCAAAGTGTGTTCCGTGAATATAAAGATTACTGAGGCTGATTCCATGACAGCAATTATTGATTTTGTTGACAGGATGATGCGTCGTTTCGGTTTGTTTGTGTTTTCGGCTACGCTACCCGTTATGGCTTACGCTCAGCCTGCGGTCGAGGCTCTACCCGTGAAGGCTCTGACGGTGAGCTCTTCAGGTGAGCTTGTCGTGTTGCGAGATATAGGTTTGTTTATGATTAAAGGTGGGACATCGACTAAAATTCCACTCCCTATGATCAATGAGCAAGCACATGCTTCAACTTTGGCCAAAGGTGCGGATGGAAGTGTTTACCTGGCTGGTCCGGGTATGGGCGTATGGCGCTACGACATCGGCGGTGCGCGTTGGCAGTCCTTGAATGAGACCCTACCGGGTCTTGGAGTTACTGCCATTGCTGCCCATGCCACGCAGCAAGATACGCTTTACGCTTATTATCCGGGGAGAGGTATGTTCCGATCTAAAGATGGCGGAGCCGAATGGGTAGGAGTTGATAGTGGTCCCAGAGAGCCTGTGCAGGCATTCCTGCATTCGGACATGCCCGGCAGTATGGAGACTGGTTGGCTGTTCTCCGGAACAACCCGTGGCGTTTCTCGTTCCATGGATTGTTTTTGCTTGTGGAGTGATGCGGGTGACTTGCGAGGTACGGTATCCGCCATCAGTTATGATCCGGTCGCTCCTCTTAATGTCTATGCAGTAATCACCGGCGCGATATATCACAGTGCGGATGGTGGCCAGACCTGGAAATCTCTTCAGGTGCCCCAAACTGTGACGGCTATTGTTTTTTCGCCGATAGAGGGGCTTGTGGTGGGTACGGCCACCGGGAAATTGCTTTTTCGGAATGCTGCTCGTGAGTGGGTGCAGATCGATGAATAAGTGGGTTAATGCACTTGCGGTACTCTTTGCGCCGGTAGTTGTTAACGCCTCCGGCGGGCAGCCGGATAGCGCTGGCGAGCTTGACGAAATTCAGCAGGGTCGGCAAGTGTATGAGCAGTCCTGTGCCGTTTGTCATGGATGGCAGGGCGAAGGTGCTACCACCTGGCAACAGCCCGATGAAAAAGGCGAAATGCCGGCACCTCCTCATGATGAAACCGGCCACACATGGCGCCATAGCGATGCCATGCTATTTAAAATGATCGCAAAGGGTTGGCGACACCCCTTCAATGAGTCTGATCGACTGACCATGCCGGCCTTCGAGGATGACCTGACTGATCAGGAAATACGGGCGGTGATTGAGTACCTCAAAACACTCTGGACCAATGAGCAACGGGATTACCAAAACTGACGTCTTTTTATTAATAGTAGTTTGCGAACCTGAACTGTAGTACGTACAATCTTCACTGCGATGAAAAAGCTGCTTCTTCTCTTCATGCTGGCTCTGCTTCCGCTCCAAGCGTCTTGGGGCGTCGTGGGTTTATATTGTCAGTCCGGGCAGCCAGTGTGTTCAACACCATGTGACAGTGAAGGGCAACAAGCTTCAGACGATATCACCACTAGTGCAATCACCACTAGTGCAGATGGCAACGCATTTGATGAAGGAGGTGTCAAACATAACGTGCATTCATGTCACGTATATTGTGCCCCTTTTATTAGCGTGCAACACGCTAATACACCGCAAATTCCCTCTGATATAGCGCATCAATTTCTTGAGATGCGTCATTTTTCAGGCACCCTTGGCGAACGACCCGAGCGGCCTCAGTGGTTTAACGTGGCTTAAATGGCACATTACTGAGTCGTTCTCGCCAGCTATCTCATTTATAGCCGCAAGTTAAAGCGTTGAACTCTTACGGGGTGCGCGCTTGGTGCACGTCTCAATCACGAAAATAAGCTTGCTGCAACACTAAGTTTATTGCCAACTATTAATTGATTGATGGGGTTGTTGTGCATGTCATAACCCCAGGGCATTTGCATGTGCGGTCGTTAGGTGGCAAGTGCGAGTAGTGGAGATTTCTGATGTTCATATTTTTAATATTCATGAGCGATGATGCTTGAAGGCGTCAACCTGCAGGCCATACGCGACGAGCGCAGTTTATTCAGTCATGTCAGTTTTCAGATTGGATCTGGCCAGTGTTTACATGTGCAAGGTGAGAATGGTAGTGGCAAAACCAGTCTTCTGCGCATGATTGCGGGGTTAATTCCACCCTCGGCCGGAATTGTGTCCTGGAATGGGCGATCCATACAGCAATCAGGCGGTGATTATCGTCGTGAGTTGCTCTATTGTGGCCACCTTTTGGGCCTTAAAGATGAGTTGAGCGCAATAGAAAATTTGATGTTCGCGGCTTCATTGGCAGACGACCCAGTTGAGGTTTGTGCTGTTCGCGACGCGTTGCGACGGAGCGGGCTGGCTGACAGGGAGGATCTTCCGGTGCGATTTTTATCGCAAGGGCAAAAGCGACGCGTTAGCCTGGTTCGTTTACTGCTTCAGCCACGTGCACTTTGGATTCTGGATGAGCCTTTGACAGCGCTGGATGCCAAGGCTGTTCGATGGCTTACTGGTGTGATAGACGCACACCTTGATTCTGGCGGCGTCGTGGTCATCACGAGTCATCAGGGAATGGCGCTAATGAACACGCCGCAGGTCATCCGGATAGGCGTATGAGCAAGATGTTTGGATTGATTGCGTTGAGTGGAGTTATACGTCGTGACTTAAAGATCGCCATGCGTCGTAAGGCGGATGCGTTCACACCGCTTGTTTTCTTTGTCATCGTGGTGAGCCTGTTTCCTTTAGGAGTTGGTCCGGAGCGAGATACGTTGCGACAAATTGCGCCAGGCGTTCTTTGGGTGGCAGCACTGTTAGCCGGTATGTTGTCGTTGAATCGGCTGTTTGAGCAGGATTACGCCGATGGCACTCTGGAGCAACTGTTTTTCTCGTCTGCTCCGTTGGGCATGCTGGTAGTAGGGAAAGTGTTTGCACATTGGCTGCTCTCTGGATTGCCCTTGGTGTTATTGGCACCGCTGTTAGGCTTGCAATACGACCTTTCGGCCTCGTCATTGACTGCATTGACTCTATCTTTGGTGATCGGCACGCCGGTGCTCAGTCTGGTGGGAGCGATCGGTGCCGGGTTGACCCTTGGTTTACGTGGTGGAGGGGTGTTGGTGGCGTTATTGGTGCTGCCTCTTTATGTGCCGGTCCTGGTCTTTGGTGCCGGCTCGGTGGCCGCCGTGAATGCTGGATTGGAAGCAGCTTCACATCTGTCATTGCTGGCCGCGATTTTGGTTCTGGCCGGCTTTTTTGCACCGTGGGCTACGACCGTGGCGCTGCGTATTGCATTGGAATAAAGGCAATTGAATGATTAATTGGTTTAAGTATGCTTCGCCCAGAATGTTCTATCCTCTGGCCGAAAAAATGATTCCTTGGTTCGCTGCGGGCGCGGTGTCATTGGCCGCCGCGGGGCTGTATGTTGGCTTTATTTTGGCTCCGACAGACGCGCAACAGGGTGAAGGTTATCGAATTATCTTTTTTCATGTGCCTGTCTCCTGGATGTCGATGTTCATATATTTGGTCATGGCTTTTTGGGCAGCGATAGGCCTGGCATTTAACAGTCGGCTGTCGGCCATGATGGCCTCGGCCTTGGCGCCCACTGGTGCTATGTTCACATTTCTTTCGCTTTGGACCGGCGCGCTCTGGGGAAAACCGATGTGGGGAACTTGGTGGGTGTGGGATGCGCGTTTAACTTCGGAACTGCTTTTATTTTTTCTCTATGCGGGGTTTCTGGCACTGCAGTCTGCGATTGATGAGCCGCGTCGAGCCGATAGAGCAGGAGCGGTGCTCGCGCTTGTCGGCGTTGTCAATATTCCGATTATTTATTTCTCAGTGCAGTGGTGGAACACCTTGCATCAAGGGGCATCGGTCTCTTTAACGCAAGCTCCTTCGATGGCAACGCTCATGCTCGTAGGCATGTTGCTTATGGCCTTTGCATCCTGGATGTATACGGTGGTTGTTGCTTTGATGCGGCTGCGTTGCATTGTGCTGGAAAGAGAACGGCATGCTGATTGGCTAATTGAATTGATTGAGGTGAGGCGATGAGTTGGAATAGTGCGGCTGATTTTTTTGCGATGGGTGGCTATGGGCTTTATGTATGGGGTTCAGTAGGCGTTACCGTCGCAGCTCTGATCCTTGAGTTATTCGTGCTCGGTCAACGGCGCAAAAGCGCCTTGTCCCGGATAAAGCGTGCATCAACTACGGAAAGGAATGATGACAATGAAAAACAGACATAAGCGAATTGCGCTCATCGCGGGTGGTGTCGCTGCATTGGGCGTAGCTACGGTGCTAGTGCTTAATGCGTTTCAAAGCAACCTTGTGTTCTTTTTTACCCCAACTCAGGTTAGTGCGGGCGAAGCTCCCAAAGAGCATACGTTTCGCATTGGGGGAATGGTTCAAACAGGCAGTGTTCAGCGCCAAAACGACGGCCTTACTGTGAGTTTTATCGTCACCGACACCGTTAAGACCATACCCGTTACCTATACGGGAATTTTGCCCGATTTGTTCAGGGAAGGGAAAGGAGTTGTGGCCCAAGGCAGGCTTGAGCCAAGCGGGCATTTTCGTGCTCAGGAGGTTCTAGCCAAACACGACGAGAACTACATGCCGCCTGAGGCCCAGCATGCTTTGGACCAGGCCACCAAGAACACTTCATCTACGAGGCCATGACGACCATGATTCCTGAAATCGGCCATTTTTCTCTGATTCTGACATTGTTTGTGGCGCTGGCCCAGGGTGGTTTCGCGCTTGCCGGCGCCGCTAACGGCAATTTGCGGTGGATGGCTTTTGCCAGGCCGGCTGCGTGCATTCAATTTTTATTGATCATTATCAGCTTTGTCAGTCTGGCTTGGGCGTTTATTGCCAAAGACTTCTCGGTAGCATATGTCGCCCAGAACTCTAATTCGCAGTTACCCTTGTTTTATCGAATCGCAGCAGTCTGGGGAGGGCATGAAGGTTCGCTTTTATTGTGGATGCTAATGCAAACCGGCTGGGCGTGCGCGGTCAGTGTGTTCTCACGGCAGTTACCCGATGAGATGGTGGCGCGCATATTGGGAGTGTTGGGGCTGGTAGCGGCGGGGTTTCTGCTTTTCGTCTTGCTTACATCCAACCCTTTCGAACGGTTGGTACCGCCACCGATGGAGGGATTGGATTTAAATCCGTTGCTGCAGGACGTTGGATTGATCTTCCATCCTCCTCTGCTATATATGGGCTACGTAGGATTTTCAGTCGTGTTTGCGTTTGCGGTTGCTGCGCTTTTAACGGGGCAGTTGGACGCCGCCTGGGCCCGCTGGTCCAGGCCATGGGCCACGGCGGCGTGGCTATTCCTTACCTTGGGCATTGCCTTGGGAAGTTGGTGGGCCTATTACGAACTTGGTTGGGGCGGTTGGTGGTTCTGGGATCCGGTTGAAAATTCCTCCTTTATCCCTTGGCTGGTGGGTACGGCTTTAATTCATTCATTGGCCGTCACAGAAAAGCGGGGCGGTTTCAAAAGCTGGACGGTGTTACTTGCCATTAGCACCTTTTCCTTGTCCTTATTGGGCGCATTTCTCGTGCGTTCGGGTGTGCTGACATCAGTACACGCCTTTGCCACCGATCCACGCCGGGGTGTATTCATTCTGCTGCTCTTTACTGTGGTGGTGGGGACCTCCTTATTTTTGTTTGCCCTACGCGCCCCAAAGGTGGGGCTTGGTGGACGGTTCGATTTGCTCTCGCGTGAATCCTTATTGCTTGTGAATAACGTATTGCTAGCCGTGGCGGCAGGCTCGATTATTCTTGGAACCCTATATCCACTTTTTATTGATGCGTTGGGATTAGGCAAGCTTTCTGTGGGCCCGCCGTACTTTAATGCTGTCTTTGTGCCACTTATGGTGCCGGCACTGTTATTGATGGCGGTAGGGCCGGTTGCCAATTGGAAATCGGCCAAAATGAGGGCCATGCTCAAACGGTTGTACATACCGGCCGCTGTAGCATTAGTAATTGGCGTCGCGACGCCAATTGCGTTGGGTCGCTGGTCTTGGCCGGTGGCTTTGGGATTGGCATTGGCCACGTGGATTGCAACCGCTGTGGTGTTGGGTGTCTTAGAGCGTGTGCGGGCTACACGCGGTGGATTGTTTGCCCAGCCGCGCAGTTGGCTTGGCATGCATGTGGCGCATCTGGGCATTGCTGTCTTTGTGGCGGGAGTGACGCTCGTCGTGGGCTACGAAACTGAGCAAGATGTACGCATGGCACCCGGAGATATCGTGACTGCGGGCGGTTACGACCTGAAGTTTTTAGGGGTACGTAAAGCACCAGGGCCAAATTATATCGCCGACGTTGGGGACATCGAAATGTCACACGATGGAGAAGTTTTGCGCTTGCTTCACCCTGAAAAACGAAGTTATGCCTCTTCGCCCATGCCGATGACGGAGGCGGCGATTGATGCCAACGGGTTACGTCATATATATGTCGCCTTGGGGGAGCAGCTTGGCGAAAGGGCCTGGAGCATACGGGTTTATTACAAACCTTTCGTGGACTGGATCTGGGGTGGCTGCATACTGATGGCCTTGGGTGGGTTGTTAGCGATCAGTGATCGGCGTTATCGACTGAAAAGACGGGAGCGCCGTGTATCTGTACAGCTTCAGGGAGGCGCCTCATGACTCGTTTTTTATGGCCATTTGTGGGTTTCATTGTGTTGGTGGGCTTTCTTGCTGTGGGTCTTACATTGAGGCCCAGTGAAGTGCCTTCGCCATTAATTGATAAGCCTGCACCCAGCTTTACCCTGCCGTTATTGGCCTCGCCTGAACACACTTTTTCGCCGGAGCAGTTGAAAGGCAAAGTGTGGCTACTCAATGTTTGGGCCTCGTGGTGCTACGCGTGCCTTGAAGAGCATCCTGTCATTATGGGTCTGGCCAAGAAGCATGCGGTTCCAATTGTTGGGCTTAATTACAAAGATGTGCGCAGTGAGGCGCTGGCATGGCTGGAACGCAATGGCGACGCTTATATGCTTTCTGTATCCGACACACAGGGGCGGGTGGGCATAGACTTTGGTGTCTATGGGGTACCGGAAACCTTTGTCATCGATAAGGCTGGTGTCATTCGTTATAAGCACATTGGCGCAGTTACGCCACGCGTTGCACGCGACACCATTTTGCCGTTGATTAGGGAGTTGCAGCAATGAGGCGTTTGTGGATGGTCTTGCTATGTGCGGCGCTTGTGGTGCCGTCGTGGGCGACAAGCCCTGACCTAGAGAAACGCATGCTCGGCATTGCGTCTGAACTGCGATGTCTGGTGTGCCAAAACGAGTCGATCGCCGCCTCAAGAGCAGATTTGGCGGTCGATTTGCGTCAGCAGATTCGCGAGCAAATTGAAGCCGGCCAGAGTGATGCAGAAATTCGCGCATATATGGTCGAACGCTACGGCGATTTCGTGCTTTATCGCCCGCCTTTCAAAGCTACTACGTTTTTGCTATGGCTCGGCCCTGGGTTGTTTTTTCTTTTGGGTCTTCTCGTATTGATAGTTTCTCTGATCCGCCGTAAAGCGAGAGCGATGAACCCGGTATTGTCCGATGAAGAGCGTGCGCGAGCAGACGCACTCTTGAAGCAAATCACAAGTAATGGAAATCAGCCATGAGTCATACTTTTATCTTGTTCGCGGCACTCCTCGTGACTGGTGTAGTTCTTCCTCTTGGACTTGTACTCTGGCGAAGCCCACGGAACGATAGCAATCTTGAGCATCAGGCTGTCAATGCGACCGTACTGTGTGATCAATTACGGGAGCTGGAGCATGATCGCGTGAGCGGCACGCTCTCTGCGCGTGATCACGCTGAAGCCAGACAAGATATCCAACGACGGGTGCTCGATGAGGTGGAGCCTGCACGAACAGGCACCATGGCCCGGCAGGGCGGCAAGTATTCAGCCGTTGTTCTGTCTATTGCACTCCCTCTTGCTTCCGCATTGACATATCTGGCTTTGGGCAATCCTGCGACGATTGCCCCGGAGCCGATACAAAGCCCGGCGCGAGTTACACAGGCCGATGTGCAGTCCATGGTGGAATCGCTTGCAGCGCGACTCGAACGCAATCCGGACGATCCGGCTGGCTGGCTTATGCTGGCGCGTTCTTATCGATATTTTGAAAGATATGAGGAAGCGGCTCAAGCCTTTGGCAAGGCGACGACTGTGATTGAGGCAGACCCGTTGGCGTTGGCAGAATATGCAGAAACGCTGGCTAGAAGCTCTAGCGAAGGGTTTGAGGGTAAGCCTGAGCAACTCATTGAGCGGGCATTAAGTCTTGATCCCAATCAGCCTTTTGCGTTGACTTTAGCCGGCGCGGCAGCGCTTGAACGACGTGATTATCAGGAGGCTATCCAGTCCTGGCAAAAGTTGTTGGCTTTGCTTCCTGACGGCTCCGATGCCTCGCGCGCAGTGGCTGGCAGTATAGAGCGGGCGCGTCGCGAGCAAGGCCGCTTCGTACCTCAAGAGCGTTGAGTATTGGATTTTTATGATGAAGCAAATTTTTAGGAAAACCGGATGGATTGCACTTGGGCTAATAAGTGTCATCGCCATAGCCGCGGCTTTATATCGTTATCAGGATAATAACGCCTCGAATAATAACTTTGGCGGTGTGCTGAATGTTGCGATTGATATAGGTAATCAGCGCTTCATGCGGTGGCACACCCCGCGCGAATTGCCGGCCTTCTCTTTTCAGAACGAAGCAGGAAAAACAATTAGCCTAGCTGATTTTCGCGGTCGAGTTGTTTTACTCAATATCTGGGCTACATGGTGCCCGCCTTGCCGTGAGGAAATGCCGTCGCTTGATCGGTTGAATGCCAAGCGAGGGGGGCCGACATTCGAAGTGGTGGCGCTTTCTATTGATCGGGACCCGGCGTTGGTCAAGCCGTTCTATAAAGAGTTCAACATACAAACCCTGCACGGTTATTTTGATCCGACTACAAAGGTTTCCGATACTTTGCGAATTCCGGGGGTACCAACGACATTGCTGATTAATCATGAGGGTCGTGAAATAGGGCGGGCAATGGGCGCGGCTGCCTGGGACAGCCCGCAAGTCGACGCCTTGATTGATGCCGCACTGCTGCGCTCTAGCGCTAAAGATTAAGTTAATGAAGTTTTTGAGGAGGTGCGATGCTTGAGTTAAGTATTTTGGGGTTGCTGACGGCATTTGTTGCCGGTATTGCGTCATTCCTGTCGCCCTGTGTTTTACCGCTCGTTCCAGGCTATCTTTCTTATATTGCCGGTGGCTCGGTGGCTCCCACAGTATCTTCTGCGGAGGCGCGTATCGCCCGGTGGCGAATATTGGGATTGAGTGCGTGTTTTGTTCTGGGATTTTCTTTGGTCTTTCTCGTTCTTGGCGCCAGCATTACGGCGATTGGACGCCTGTTCTTGTCCTATCGCTATGAGCTCAATATTGTAGCGGGTGTCATTATTGTTATTTCCGGTCTATTGATTATGGGTGTGGTGCGGGCACCCTTATGGACGCAACGCTATTATCGCTTTGAGTCGAAGGCAAGTGGAGGTAACCCCTGGTCGGCAGGCGTGCTGGGTATAGCTTTTGGCTTTGGCTGGACCCCTTGTATCGGGCCGGTGTTAGGAGGCATTCTGGCATTGGGCGCCACGGCTCAGACATTAGATCAGGGAATGTTGCTACTAGGTGTATATGCGTTGGGGCTTGGTATTCCCTTTTTGTTGTCGGCTTACTTCATGACGCCGTTTGTGCGCCGATTAGGTGCGCTGAGACGGACAGGTCGCTACCTTCGGATCGTGACGGGCGTGATTATGGTACTGATGGGTATTGCAGTGGCCAGCGGGCAAATGGTTCGTTTTGCGATTTGGCTGCTTAGAACGTTCCCGGTTTTGGGGAACATTGGCTGATTACATCTATGTACAGACAAATATTGACATCCGCGAACGTCGTTTACTGTCTTGTGATGCATCTTTTTAGGAATCCATATCTTTGGTGATAGCCAATCCTCCATCAACGCCCCGATCAATTTTGATGCCAGTCTAGGCTGAATGAAATCCGGCTTAGTACCTATACGTACAACGCATTGAGGTGGGTCGGGGTTTAGACAGCGATAAAGTTTTTCTTTTGGTTCGTGAAACTTTATTTCACTGGCGTGCAGGACAATAGTTGAACAGAATTTTATTATAGGAAAAAAATATGATGTTTACTCGTCGTTCTTTTCTGACTGGTGCCGTACTTGCGGGAGGCTCACTTTTAGTTGGGTCAGCCATATGGCCATCGTCGGCAAATAGTGATCCGAGAAAATTGAAAATTCCTGAGTTGATCGATGCCCGCAATCAGAGACAATCAATTGCGTTAATCGCGCAGGCAGGTAAGACCTCCTTTTTTCCAGAGCGGGAAAGCGTGACGCTTGGCTACAACGGAAATTATCTTGGCCCGACACTGCGTGTTCATCGCGGCGATGACGTAGAGGTCGCCATTACAAACGCTCTTCGTGAAGACACAACGGTCCATTGGCATGGCTTGCTTGTTCCAGGAGAGCTTGACGGTGGACCCCACCAGCTAATACGTCCCAGGTCTACATGGCGACCGGTGCTCCCGATCAATCAGCCCGCAGCGACCCTCTGGTATCACTCGCATGTCCATGGTCGTACGGCGAAACAAGTGTATACCGGGTTGGCGGGGTTGCTTATCGTCACCGATGACGAGGAAAAGGCGCTTGGGTTGCCTTCGGAATACGGGGTTGACGATCTACCTTTAATATTGCAGGATCGGCAATTCGAAGATGGTGCTCTTGTATTCCCTCAGGGAATGATGGCGGCGATGCACGGTAGAAGAGGCGATACCCTCATGGTCAATGGAACCGTTAACCCGGTCACCCGTGTGCCGCGCAGACTAGTTCGTCTCCGCTTGGCAAATGGTTCCAACGCCAGGGAGTACGATCTTGCTTTTGCAGACGATCGGTTATTTCACTGGATTGCTTCTGAAGGCGGTCTGCTTGAAAAACCGGTCGAACTGCGATCTCTGAGACTTGCGCCGGGTGAACGAGCCGAAATACTCGTTGATTTCTCTGATGGTCGAGCCACCACTCTGGATACAGCGCCGGATAACAATGTTTCGATGATGATGCGAATGATGTCAGGTGTTGCCGGACTGGGTGGGGTCGGACGGGAGACAGTCGTCGGCTTCGAGCCTGAGGGCACGGAAGCCCTTGGGGCCAAGGTGCCAGAGAAGCTTTCCACCCATGAGCGTCTGGATGTATCGAAGGCGGTTCGGCGGCGGCGCTTTGTAATGAATATGGGCATGGGCGGCATGATGGGCAGAGGCATGGGAATGTTCGGTATCAATGGGCATGCATTCGATATGCAAAGAATCAATGAAAAAGTAAGGCTCGGTGATACAGAGATTTGGGATGTTTCGGGAAATATGATGACACATCCGTTTCACATTCATGGTGTTCATTTCGAAGTTTTGAGCCGGAACGGGTCGGACAAAGGTATTCGAGATCAAGGTCTTAGAGACACGGTCGTAGTCCGAGAGCCGGTGGAACTTCTGGTGAGGTTTTTGCAACCGGCGATATCATCCCCTTTCATGTACCACTGCCATATTCTTGAGCATGAGGATAACGGGATGATGGGCCAGTTCGTCGTTCGCTGATTTCTTTTAATTTTTTATTGGTCTTAAGTTTTTCTGCGCAAGCGCAACGCGTTGAATACAACCGATGCCGAGCTTAGGCTCATCGCCAGTGCCGCAAACATTGGGGAAAGCAGCATTCCCGTGATGGGGTAGAGCACCCCCGCGGCTATGGGCACGCCCAGCGCATTGTAGATAAAGGCGAAACCCAGGTTTTGTTTCATGTTAACAATGGTTTTTTCGGATAGACTCCGGGCAATGGCGATGCCGCGAAGGTCTCCTTTGACAAGGGTCACCTGAGCTGAGTTCATCGCGACGTCGGTGCCGGTTCCCATTGCAATACCCACATTGGCTTTGGCAAGCGCGGGTGCGTCGTTGATGCCGTCGCCAGCCATGGCCACGATGTGCCCCTTGTTCTGCAGGTTGGCCACCAGATTGAGCTTGTCTTCGGGCTTTACTTCGCCATGCACTTCATCGATACCCAGTTCACTGGCAACGGCTTTTGCCGTGGCAAGGCCGTCGCCCGTGGCCATGATAATTCGTATGCCGGTTTCTTGTAAATTTTTCACGGCTTCTTGTGTGTTTGGCTTGATCGGGTCGGTAACGGAAAGCAAGCCTGCCAGGCTGTTGTCAACAGCCAGAAACATCACGCTGGCTCCTCGTTCACGCAATGTGTCAGCTGTTTGTTTCAGTTGCTTCGCATCCACACCCACTGACTGCATGAGCGTTGTATTGCCTAACGTGAGTTTGCGCCCCTCAACTGTGCCGCTTACCCCAATGCCGCTTTCGGAGTCAAAATCTTGTACTGCAGCCAGAGACAAACCCTGTTCTTTTGCTGCCGAAACAATGGCTGCAGCCAGCGGATGCTCGCTACCTTGATCCAGGCTGGCGGCAAGCCGCAGGACTTCTGATGCTTCGTAATCTTGCGTTCCTATAGCCTGATCAAATCCAGGTCTTCCTTCTGTCAAAGTGCCGGTTTTGTCGACAATAAGTGTGTTCACTTTACGCATGTTTTCAATGGCGGCAGCGTCTCGAAATAAAACCCCTTTTGTGGCGCCGCGTCCTGTGGCCACCATGATCGACATCGGCGTAGCGAGCCCCAGGGCGCAAGGGCAGGCAATAATAAGGACGGCAACAGCATTGATGAGACCGTACACCCACCCCGGTTCAGGGCCCCATAAGCCCCAGACAAAAAACGTTATGATCGCAATGCCGATCACCGCGAGCACGAAATAGCCGGCAACAAGGTCGGCCATGCGTTGCATTGGAGCGCGAGAGCGTTGTGCTTCGGCCACCATCTGCACAATTTGTGACAGCACTGTTGCAGAGCCAACTTTTTCGGCTTGAATGACAAGTGCGCCCGAGGTATTCATGGTGGCGCCGATGACCTTGTCTCCCGTTTTCTTTCTGACGGGTAGGGGTTCGCCTGTAAGCATGGATTCATCGATGAGACTGGTTCCGTCCTGTACCACCCCATCCACCGGCACTTTTTCCCCAGGGCGGACGCGAAGTTTGTCACCCTCATGTACATGGCTAAGAGGAACATCCTCTTCAGTGCCATCGTCCGCGACACGTCGGGCTGTTTTGGGCGCCAGCCCAAGCAGTGCTTTAATGGCAGCAGAGGTTTGAGAACGTGCCCGCAATTCGAGTATTTGCCCGAAAAGCGTCAGGGAGATGATCACCACGGCTGCTTCGAAGTACACCGAGACGCGCCCCATGCTAAGAAACGCCTGCGGAAATACTTGCGGAAAGACGGTGGCAATAACGCTGTAAACGAAGGCTGCACCGGTGCCTAACCCGATAAGCGTCCACATATTTGGGCTGTGGTTGTGCACAGAATGCCAACCCCGTATGAAAAACGGTAGCCCCGCCCATAACACGACAGGGGTTGATAGCACCAGTTCGACCCAGGTTTGCGTGCTCATCTCAAGCCAACCCAGCTGGTGCCCGAACATGGCAAGCACAGTGACCAAAATCGTTAACGGTAGCGTGATCCAGAAACGGCGCGAAAAATCTTTAAGCTCCGGGTTTTCGTCCTCTAGTGTTGGAAGTAACGGCTCCAGACTCATGCCGCAGATTGGGCAATCGCCGGGCTGAGAGCGACGAATTTCAGGGTGCATCGGACAGGTGTAGATAATATCGCCGGTCGATTGTGCGGTTTCTTTTACTGGCGTCGCCGACTCATGGCTATTAGGCGAAAGTGTCGACGTTTGATGCTGTGACTGATGTTCATTGTGATGTTTGTGATCGGCCATGGTCGTTCCGGTTAGTACTATGTGGAACCTAGACAGTCAGATTAGCAAAATATCTGTTCTGTTTCTATGCTCGTGAAATTACATTTGTGTCATGTTTGATTAATCGTGTTTTCGGTACATTGTTTTTCGTTTAGCCTATGAAGATGGTTTTTTTTGAATGGAGCGCGAAATGAAAGTTAAACGTGTTTTACAGGCATCCGTTTTTGCCGTGTTAGTGTCTGTTGGCGGTATCAGCTTCGCTGCCGATCACGGCGTGATGCAAAAATCCGGCGCACTGCATGGAATGTAAGGTGAAGGGGCGCAAGGCCCAATGATGGGTCAGTCTGGCATGATGGGCGGTATGAAAGGAATGATGATGGGAGATCAGTCAGGTATGGGCGGCATGCATCCCATGGCTGGTATGGGAGCAATGGGGGGCATGATGTCGGGCTGTCCGATGATGGGTCCTGCGGCGGCGGTACTCAGCCCGCAGCAACAGTTGCAGATGCAGGCTGAGATGATGCAGGCGATGGGTAAAATTATGGAAAAATACGCAGCTCAGATTGAGTCTGGCACTCACTAGCGTCCGGTTAAGAATCAAATAAATTCAATTGGTTACGAAACATGTCATCCTCAGAAGTGTACTTCGCATCGAAAAAGTCTTTGTTTAAAGGGATCTTCTCGAACAGGGTGACCGAAAAAATCTGTAGCAAAGTGTAGAGCGAGGCATCCAGATGGAGTCGCTTCTTGACAATGGCCACCAGCACATACACCGATACGGCAATCCAGATTTGCGCCTTCACGGCATTCTCAGACGTGCCATAGAACTGCTTGATACGCAGGTGTTGCTTGATCCACTTGAAAAACAATTCGACCTGCCAGCGAGCCTTGTACAGGGCGCAGATCGTCGTTGCCGGTGGGCCAAACAGGTTGGTGAGAAAGACCAGGGTCTTTCCCGACTCGGGGTCCTTGAAACGAATACGCCGAAGGAGAATAGGAAAATACTGCTGCGTGTAAAACCCCGACAGTTTGATTGTCTGGTCGCAGATAATCCCTTCGGCACGGTCGCTTGGCGCGGAATACACCCGCCGGAAATCCATATTCGATTTGGCGCGGGTCACGAAGAAAGCGCCCGCTTGATGAAGCCCAAAAAGCCGCGAGAAATCCAGATAGGCGCGATCCATGACATAGATCGCCGCCGGCTCCGGAATCAGAAAATCGAGGGCGTTGACATCGTGGAATTTGCCGTCGGACACATGAATAAAGCTGGGAATACTGCCTCGCAGGTCCAGCAGCGTATGCATTTTCACCGCGGCTTTGGCTTTGCGAAACGGAGCCCAAGGAAACAGCGACAGGCACAAATCGATGGTGGTCGAGTCCAGCGCGTAGACCGTGTTCGACAAATCCAGCCCCAGATCTTCTGTCGCGTAAAGTTTGCGAGCCTGGGCAATAAGCCGCTGCGAGAAGTCGGCATAAATGCGCCAATCCCGTCGCGCGTTGGCATCGGCCAGGGTAGCGCGACGCACCGGCGAGCGAATCCCCATGTGGTACAGCTTGGGGGCTTGTGCCGAGAGGCAGGCTTCGATGTCTCGCAGGCTTTCCCGGTAAGTCAACTGAGCAAAAGCCAGAATGCGGAAGTGCTCTGCGCAAGGAAGTGTTCGGACTCGATAGTCCCCATCGTAACGCGCCACGATCCGGTGAAACGTTTTCCATGGAAGGAACTCCATGATCTGGGCAAACAGTGTCTTTCCGGTGTTCATCCACATCCCTCTTCGTTAAATGTGGGAAATGGAGGTATTTTGCCGGAT
>TARA_R110000851_G_scaffold45688_1_pt1 | contig 26936 bp, 43 predicted proteins | sample TARA_R110000851 | Tara Oceans TARA_R110000851 (sample SAMEA4397627) | marine metagenome | biome: Polar Biome; feature: [DCM] deep chlorophyll maximum layer (ENVO:01000326); material: water (ENVO:00002006), including particulate matter (ENVO:01000060) such as... | depth 17 m
ACCCTTCTCATTCTTCTCAAGAATGTAAGGAGACTCCCAATGTTCGATGTGTTTACCTATATCATTCTCGTCAATGAGTTCCCACTCAAGGACATATTCCATTGCCGAAGAATTCTCATAAGAGTGAATGAATGCAGTTTGCTTAACTAAGTCCGTAAGGTACTCCGTGTTAAGGAAATCCACATCTGTAATAAGATATGTCGAACCACCCTTAAACTTCCAGTAAGATTCAGACACACCGTGGACATAGTCCTCGTTATGCGCTGCATAGTTTTCTTTGTATTGGGTTTGGATGATTAAGTTTAACATATTTTATTTCTCTCTTGGTTTCTCATTATATACATAGTATAACATAAAGTGGAAGTCATTGTCAACCCCCATAATATCTACCATGTTATATCCACCAGGCCTCTTGCTATATCAGCAACATCGTAGTGGTCTAGGTAATCAGGACACAATGAACTTGCTTTGTCCATTATCACCCTGTCTAAAACTGTATCGTTATATACATCACCATCAGATAAATTGTTATTAAACCTGATATCCTCATTAACTTCATCGGCTATTGCCTGTGCTAATCCTTCATATGTCATTCTCATATCTTTCTCCTAGATTAAGTAGCCTGGGCCGTACATGTTACCATGTGCAGAATAACCGTCAAGGAGATTACCCCTTGATGCATTCAAAGCTGGAGTGTTCCAACCTGCTGACATTAACACATCACCTTCTTTGAAGGTAACTTCTTTGTTGACAATACCATTCACTCTTTCCAGTTTCCTGACTTTAGTGAACTCATTGATGTTGATAAAACCCCAAACAGAAGTCTGATTTCCATAAGAGATAATCTTGATATATTTTTTACCGACTGAATAACCGTAGTAGTCATTTGCAGTATGTTTGTAAGCTGCATGTAAAGTCTCTGTAAGACCGTCACATAAGTTCTGAACCAACTCTAATAGGTTCTGTTCTGAGTTGACTTCTTCAACTAGTTCTGATAATTTCATATTTGTTTCCTCTTGATTTTTCATTATATACATAGTATAACAAAAAGTAGGGGTCACTGTCAAGTCTTTTAGGAAGTAATTCGCAAGAAATACTCCATTACTTGTGGTAATTTATACCAGTTTCCATTGAACATTTGAGTACTTTCGTCTGATTCTATCCAGTACCTAGTGTAACCATCTGGCGATTTTCCCCTGTACAGGGTCTTTCCTTCTAACACTTGTAACACTTCACGCATCTTTATTGTCCAAATAGAATGAAACTGCCTTCTTTTCAATAGACGATAACTGACTGAGAGATTTGAATTCACTCCATACCATCCCGAAAGTTGTCATCTTGTTTCCTGCTGTAACAGCTGCGTTCCACAGTTCGTAGGACTCGTCATCGTTCCCTGCAAACAGTTCGTTGTTTTCACACTTGGTTATAAGGTCTTGTCCAATGCGAACGACTCGCATCACGGATTCCGATTCTTTGTAATATTCTCCAATCATTGTATTTTCCTTTATTTGATTTGAACGTATATTATATCAAAAAGGTGGGGCCGGAGTCAACCCCTTTTTAGAAAAAGATTAGAGGTTTTTTTGGATGTTGTCCAGTTCTAGAATCTTCTCTTGAAGTATCGTAGTTCTGTTAGGCCAGTAGATGTACTCCTTGTCGGAATCTTTCATAAGATTCTCTAGGAGAGGTCTGATAAAGTTGTCCATTTTCTCGATCACTTCCGTTGCAGAAGCGGTCTTGGCAACTATAGTTGTGTCAATGGTTGCAAGTTCGTCTGCATCCATCGCTGTAAATCCGAAGTCGTTATAATCAGTCATATGGTTATTTATGGTATCCTAAATTCTCGAAATCATTAGGGTATGCCTCTTGGACAAATTCCTTAGAGTGGGTACTTTTAGTATACTGAGGATATCCTGTAATATCAATAGCCTCGTATGCTTCTTTCTGTGTCAAACCCTTCTCTCTCATGTCCACCTTTAAACCTTCAATCTCAAATATAGTACCAGTAACATCTTCCAGTTTAATATGTACAAGATTCTTGAATCGTTTACCACGGAAACTCATGTAGTTCCATTGACATTCAAACAATCCTTGTGCTAATGAAGTACCGAGAGAAAGGTCTTCCCTTAAGAATGCTTGTGGGCCCCACTTGGCAAGGACGATAGGAATGAACCCCATCTGTGAAGGAAATCGTTCATAAGGGTGTCGAGTCATACAGTAGAGGGGTAAGTGTCCCCATCGTTTCCACAGTGCTGGTTGTGTTTTAATAATATACTCAGGTGTTGTGTGTGTTGACTCATATACTATAGTACGAACTCTAATCTGTTTATGTTTTCGTAACTCAGTTATCAACTTTGTCCCAGCACACTTGGGTGGATGAGCAATAAAAAAAAGATATATCGGTTCCTTTGCTTGGTTGGATTTCTCTACATCTATAATACCGTACATAATTATCTCTTAGATCGTATATCCAAAATCTTCTGCAGAACTTTTGCTTCTCTAAACATCTCTTTACTGTGTTGCACATCTTGATAGTTAGCAGAATGTTGGAAAGTCATCTCAGGAATGTCTATATGTTTAGACCCTGTTAAGTGTCGATATATCCAAGAGGACACTTCGTTGTGAGAGATTGATGGTAGGTCTACATGGTTTAATAGTCCTAGATTCAATGTACTGATTCGACATTGTTTCTCTGAGTTGTAATTGAGGTTATTGGATAGATGATTCAGTGCAGCCTTCTGAGCAGCGTACATATATCCTTTCGAAATGTTTGGTTGGGATGCACGAGAGGAAATGTTGATGATTGTTTTACTGTTATCATCTTTCCATGCTAGGTATCCTGCCATCAATAGATCACATTGTGCAAACCCTTGATGAGCACAATTTATAAATGCATCGTATTGACTCCAATCAAATTCTTCGAAGCTTGTACTGACATTCTTATTATAGAAGCCAGGTAATACATCTTCGACACGAACCTGTGCCACGATGTTTATTGTTCCTAATGTCGGAGTTGATGCAATCACGTCTCCAATACATTTTGCTAAACCACTACTTCCTGTTATTGCTACTCTCATAATATTCCTTAACTATTTCAAATGAATGTTTGCCGAATAGACTTCCATCTACACTGCACTTGTTACAAGGGGACATACTTCTGTCTCCCCTCATTAGTTTCTTTCTGATCTTGTTCATCGGTTTACTGAACCACACATCATGTAGTGTCATGGTCAATAGATTACCTACGACATGTTCTCTTCCCCAATCGTTACTACAGAACAGCACATCTCCGTTCCAGTCCACAAACATTTTGTAGAAAGGGTAGTGACATGGTTTACCTTGAAGTGCTTCTATCGTACTGTCTTCTACTCCAACCCAATCCATTACACCACTACGATTATTTAGTATGAGTCCATGGTTTTCTACTTCACCCCAATGCATTCTGTATTTGTAATTTGCTTGGGGGACATCTCTCATGATCACATCGAAGTGATCGGCTTGTTCAATACCATCGTACAAATTGATGTACAACATATCTAGTCCACTAAACTCGAACAGCATATTTGCATATTCGTATGTTAACTTATCACCGTTAGTGTTACACTCTAGTGTTGCATGTGGAACTGTTCTTCTAAGTGTATGAACGATCTCTTGGAATCTTGGGTTAAGTAAATTCTCTCCATAACCACTTAACGATATCTTACCTCGGAATCCATTCTTATGAAGTTCGGTGCCAATGATTTCAGCACCCTTGGGGGTCATGTGTAGATTTCTATTGGGAAAGACTTCGGGGTTTGCACGAGGACAAAACGAACACGTCCTGTTACACAACTCTGTAGTGTTCATCTCCACTGTAAGGATAGAACTCAACTCGGTGTACTTCATCTCATGGGAGTTGGTTTGAATTCCTTTCCAGTGTTTCTTCTCTTGTTCTCTTCTATGCTCGAGGAAGTCGTACTGGTCAACTGCAGTGATTGGGATGTTCCTAGACATGAGTCACCACTAAGTGTCTCTCGTAGTCTTCCGTTTGATCATGGAACGTATACACTATTTTATCACCAGCTTTAAAGTTATCGGCAAGGTCTTTCGGTATGCAACAGAAAGAACCACCATCGGTAGGGTCTATTAGTTTACTCCTAGGAAAACCGTATGGTTTATATAGGAATGATTTGAGTCGTATACTTTGAAGGGGGTCTTCCCCTAGGGGCAAACACGAAATCAAAAGACTATCATCTTTTTTAACTACGTGTATTAATTGTTCATCGAAAAGGGTTCCTAGACGGAACCCATAATCGGTTGGTATATCAAACCTCAACACATCTTCTGTGATCGGGGTTAGTTGTATATCGTACTGAGGTGCGACTTCTTCAATTTTAAGTTCTCTTACTACAGAGTTCTTAGAAATATCCGCCGTCTCTTGAATTCGAATCACCATCGCTGTCTGCCTCATCACTTTCAACTGCACTTACAAATTCATCACTACCTGTTAGTTCTGCAATAAGAACCAAAGCCTTCTCTTCAAAAGCTTCAATCATTTTTGCTTTAGTAGTTTTAGTTGAGACTTCGAATCCCAATGTAATCGACACTGCCTCTATTTCAGACTTAGTCATCTTCATGAGATCACCCTTATTAGGGATTGTAATCTCATCAAACTCTTCTTCAGTCTCTTCATAGTTTTCGATGGTTCTGATATTGTCTTGTTTTAAAACAACATCATCTTCTCCGATTACTGGTTGTTCGTAACCAATGTCTAGAGTAGGTTCATCTTCAGTAAGTTGTGCTTTGATGTTAGGTGCATTACCAATCACACCATTTAAGTTTGGTGCATTACCACCTGTTAGAAATGGGGCTGTTGTTTCTGACTGGGGTACTGAACCAGTTGATAAAAGAGTAGAAGGTTCTTCCGTTACTTTTGGTAGGTCGGTCAGAAGTTCTGCAAGTTCAGCTTCAATCTGTGCATCGTCAATTTGTTCAGCTTCTTCAACTTCTTCTGCAAGTTTAGTTTCTGCAAAGAACTCTTCACTTGTTGTTCCACTGATTATAGCATTAGGACTGTATCCTTCGTCTTCTGTACTTGAGGTAAACTCAGCAAAAGATTTCTTTGCATCTTCACTAGTTACTTTGGTTACAAATTCAGGGTCGGTAGAAATAGGTTCAAGTTCTGCTTGCATCTCCTCAGACGGACTGGGTTCTGTTACAGGATTCATCATCCTTGCAAGTTTAAATGCAGGGCCTGGTTGGCCAGTAGGTTCTACTGGTGGTAACAATGTTTCGACTGGTGCAACTGTTTCTACTGGAGGCACAGGCATACGATGTTCATATGGTACAGAGTCAACTGCAGCCCTTGACTGTGCTAACATATCTGCAACTTGTTGTTTTTCACTTGTAGTAAGTGTGTCTTCAACTTGTCCTGTAGGTAAACCGATAACACCATCACCATCTAAATCAATAGACAGACCTTGCTTAGCTAGAACTGCTTCCATCTGTGCAAGTCTGTTCTCGGTTTGTTTACGAAGAATGCGTTCGTCAATAACTAATTGAACTTCTTTTGCACGTTGTTCATTCAAAGCAATCTGTTGGTTCTCAACTTCCTTTGCTTGTAACATTGCAAACTGTTCTTGACCACGTTTCATCTGTGTCTGATATTCGATGATACCTTTATTGGTCTCTTCTCTAATTGTGATGATTGCATCTAGGTCGTCTGCTTTAAACATACCGTTCGATAGACCAAGTTCCATAATTGCTTTGATAGCATTTACTGTGTTGGGTTTGATCGGGATGGTATAGTTTTCTAGACGAGTTGCTAGTTTTTCAATCTCGGTGGGTTCTACACGTTCCTGTTGGAACGTAGAGGGTGTTTCAAATTCTGCCATTATATATTCTCCATGGAAAGATGTTAGACTAGGTAGTTAAATATCGAAGTTAACTTTTATAACTTCCTTTATAGTATGTATAGTCTCGAATCTCTATTAGTATTTATTAAATTGTGATGTCGGGGAATGCTTTTTGGACGATATCTTTCGTGATATGTTTAAAAGGATTCTTACCATCTTTGATTAAGTCGATCATTTCTGCTTCCTGAGCAGGGATGCCTTCCAACATTCCAATCCACATAGCTTCTCTTTTTGCTATGGGTAGTTGGTTTGTTACGAAGTATTTGAATAGTTTAAATTCAAATCTCAAACTGGTTTCTGTAAGGTCACTTGCTGGTGCATCATTATTTTTGAAAGGAGTTTTCCCTTCAGGCAAAGTAGAACTGATCAAAGGATTATGAATCCAATTCAGTATTGCTTTGATTGATGCGTTTCTTTGTGCGAACACTTTTAAACCATTAGATGCTTTATCGGCATCGTCTTGTGCAACTATTTCTGCTTGACATAATATCTCATATGCGTCTGCGTTGTTTTGCAACTTGGTTCTTTCGGTTATCAGTTTTAACACTGGTTTGTTCGGAGCTCCTTTCGGACGACCCCTGCCTTTCTTTTTTACTTCTGTCATAATGTAAAGTCCTCTACATGATTTAATAATTGATCAAGTCTATGGGTTCTTAGGTAATCAAATACTTTCCCTCTTACAGGTGCGGTCTTTGAAAACTCGTCTAAGATTGTGTCCTCAATTTTCTGAGGAATAAACTCTAGATCAATTAAAGTTTGGTTTCTTAAATAGTTCCTATAGTATTTATCGTCACTCTGAATGGTCATTCTCAGATAACTATCTACTACAGGTTTTCTTAACGGTGTTTGCCTAATCCCTAAATGGAAACAATCATCATTCGATAATATGTTTGGGATTCCATCTGACTTATCACCCCTTAAGATATGTTCCTTAAGGAACGTCTCGGGGTCTTCACAATTAATCAGTTTGTTGAGATTAGGACTCCACTGTTTTACATAGTCATATTTATGTAGTTGCTGAAAGTCCTTATCTCCACTTACAATCATGACTGGTTCTTTTGCATGTTTAACTAGGATAGCAATGATGTCATCTGCTTCACATTTATCAACATACATATATCGGTATGGGAAGTTCTCTTTGATTTCTTGTTTAACTTTGTCTAGTGTAGAAAATAACATTTTCCAATCTAGGTCTGAAGCATCACGACCCTTCTTACGATTTGCTTTATATAAAGGCATGAAGTCTTTTCTCCATGTATGTCCTGCATCGGTGCAAAGAGTTATCTCTCCGTACTCGGATGCATATCGTTTCTGATACATACGAACTGAATTGATAATCATATGTCGGAGCATATCCTCTGATACCTCTCCATTGTTCATCTTCAACTGGGCCATGAGACCTGCTATGATCGTCTGTGTAAAATCTATTAGTACCATCTTATTTAATCACTCTTATTAATAATGTATTTTTGGTTATCAAATCGTTTCCATCTTTCAATTTTGATCTAGGAATCTCATCCATAAATCGTTTAGCAATTATCATACCACCAGTCTCTATTTTACCAAGAAACTTGTGATCTGTCAAGGTCTTTTCTGTACATGACTCATATCCAGTTATTCTTGAACCATTAACACTGAGGTTGCCCTCGAAACAAGTTACCTTTCTGCTGGAAGTGTTGTAGGTAAACAACATCTTTGCACGAGGTATCTCTATTGGGTTAACACTAGTGTGATTCTCCCACGACTCTAGGTACGGTAATTTCTTTACCAGTTGTTCGGGAGTTTTTAGTTTGGTTTTTCTAACCGTCTTGTTGTTGGTAATGTAGGTTGTGATATCCTTATCAATGTTTTGAAGGAACGTAATGAACATCTTCTTGTCGTCTACTGATAGGAAATTATATGCTTCTTTTAACTGATCGCACTTCTCTTTATTTTCCACCTCAAAAATAATGTGATCGACTTGTCCTTGCATATACTTAATAACCATCGGGGAGAATGCAAGTGTGTTCAAATATTGTAGACACCTCCAGTCGTTCCCATAAGGAGTCGTTAGAAAGATATCTATCTGACCTTCGATCTCACCGTAAGCATCGAGTGCCTTGTTCTCGCATCTTTCTTGGATACTAATTTTTGGTTTGTCTTTATTCATAGGTTACTAGTATAACAAATAGTGGTAGTCACTGTCAAGTTGTTAAGACCAAATACTTCTATCTCTTAATTTCAATATCATGTAAGTCTTTTGTTTCAACAAAGTCGGTGACAATAAAATTCCTTGATGGGTTAACCATTACATTACTTCGTTTCATAAATCTTTGGTTCATTAAACACTTAGTAGTTTTCTCAGTTCTGTCGTCTAAGATAAATTCTGCTTCCTCATAATCATTACCATTGAAAGATACACTAAAGTGTATCATAGGCCTTTCAAATTTCTCTGCGTTGACTCCACCTCGTTCAAACGTAACCATCTTAACTAAGTCGTGTTTAAATTTTTGTCCGTTAACTTCCCAGTGAACGTTCTTTCCTTTGACTTCAAACTTCTCTGCATGTAAAGAACACTTGGCACTATTACCTGTATCAAAGTTTGCAACAATCCTTCCCACACCTTTAATGTATATCTGTTCGAACTTACCAATCTGTGTTGGAGTCCTTCTCCAGTTTGCACGGTCTTCATAATATTCTATAACTGTCTTTGCAACATTGAGTCCTGTTGCTTCTTCGAATCCATCCGTGCCTGGCGAACTGTTTACTTCTAAACAATACGGAGTACCATCCTTATCTATAATAAAGTCTACTGCAGTCCAGTCACCATTAACTGCTTTATGGGCATCCATACTAAGTTTGATTTCTTCTTCGTTTAACTTGTATGGTTTACCTTCTGCACCTTGTGAAATATTAGAACGGAAGTCACCCTTGATTTGCATTCGTTTCATTGCACCGATAATTTCATTACCGAGAACTTGAACACGAACATCACCATCGGACTCAATAAATTGCTGAACTATAAACTCAACATCTTCATCCAACTTATACAACATCGAAACCAAAGCCTTAAGAGACCTTTCCGATTCAATGAACATTACACCCACACCCTTAGACCCTCTGAGGGTTTTTAGTATAAAGGGATACTCTAGGTCAATACTTTCAATAGACTCCTGTAGAGTCTCCTTAGAACGTACCAATGCACTTCTAGGTTGGGTCACCCCAACTTCTCTGAGTTTAATTGAACTCCAGTATTTGTCTGCACACATACTAACAGTTTCACGATTGTTGACACATGGGATATTCATCTTCTCTAACTGAGAAACTAAATCCATGTAAGAATCTTTACTTGCTGCAGAACCACGAATGATTGCAATTACATTTTCGTCCAAGACCCAATCTACATCTGAACCATGATTAGAAATTGTAGTAACATCTTTTTGTTTATCGATTACTGCTTCTTCGATATGTACAATGTAAGAGTCCAGTCCTTTCTTCTTACACTCTTCTTGTAATCTCCCTGCAGTAATAAAGGGTATCTTAGAATCATTCTTTGCAGACACGATTAACAACCGTATAGGTGGTTTGTCTTTGTTTCTTATTTCTGTTATATCTGCAAAACTTCTCATAACTTCTTTAATCCTACTTCCAGTGCTTGTTGTTCAAGTGGAGTTAATTGTTTCTTATGTAGTGTAACGAAGTGTTCAGCGTCAACCAGTACTAGTGGTTTACTTCTGTTTCGTTTAATCACTACAAGAGGTTCATACCCCTTACAATTTGTTGAAGCTTGTTCATATGCTTTCCACACGTTCACTGCTTCTTGGTTCTTGCACTCAATAGAGTATGGGAACTTCTCACGAGACTCTCGTCCCATAATAATATCCTCACCCTGTGACCCCATCGGTCTAGATTCTAAATCTTCCTCATGTAGGTTAAGTGTATTAACCATTACTTGGGCAAACCACTGTTGTAGTTTACGCCCTTTTGCTTTCGCTGACGATGTCTTCATTAAATGTAATACTCACTCCACAACCACAACTGGCTTCTTCATTTGGATTCTGAAACGTAAATGTTTCATTCAATCCTTCTTTAATATAATCTAGTGTCATCCCTCTTAAAAAAGGTTGACTCATTGTATCTATCAGAAACTTAAACTTACCGTAGTCTATTTCTAGATCACCGTCTTTAAATTCATCCAGTATAAAAACATATTCGTAACCACTACACCCACCACCAGTCACACCCAGTCTAACTGAGTCTACTTGTTTCTCTATAAGCTTAGAGATGGCAATGTCGGTAACTTCTATCATATAGTTATTTATTCATCTTCGGGTCTGTTATCATTTTCTTTAATTTTTATTAACTCATACGGAATATTAATATCTTGGTCTTCGGGAATATACAGATAATTAATTTCTGTACGGTTACAAGTGTCAATTGCATCGTAGATAGTTTCCACCAGTGCTTCACCACCTAGGTTAAAGGAAGTGTTGAACACTATCGGTACACCATTCTTTTCGTACATGGTTTTAATTAAATTATAATAGTTTTTATTTTGCTCGACTGTGACGGTTTGGATTCTACAGGTTCCGTCTGCATGAACAATACTAGGAATCTTCTCGTAGGCAATCTCTCGTGCTTGAATAGCAAACGACATCCAAGGGGAGTCGGGTAATTGTTTCATATCAAAATATTCATTAGCGTGTTCTGCCATGACACTACCTGCGAAGGGACGATAAATTTCCCTCTTCTTAATATCATTAACAATTTGTTTTGCTTCATGGTTGGTCGGGTCGAATAAAATACTTCGGTTACCCAATGCACGTGGGCCCCATTCACCTTTACCTTGGAACATTCCAACGATCTGTTTCTCGTCAATAATTAAATCAACAATCTCACTCACGTCTCTTATTATTTTTGTCTTATGCATTATACTGTCTCCCTTGTTGTCCATGTCGAATTCTTCACATACGGTTTCTCTGTCTTGGGAAGATTGTCCCAAAACTGAACTGCAGCTCCTAGTGCAGTACCACCATCATGGGGGACTGGGTCGATAAAGAAATTGACATCGGGGAATGCAGATAGATACTTGTAGTTGTTTGTACAGTTAAGACTGTACCCACCACTCAATATAATATTCTTACATTCGGGGTCTAAGTCTAATGCCTTCTGAATTGTTTTACAGGATGCATTAAAAGAATCTATCTCTACTTGTTGTGCAGCTGTAAACTGTGTATGGACATTCTCCATAGGATTACCGTAGGATGCCATACCCATGACCTTGCCTGCAGCCCGTCCTAGATCGTCTGTACCTAATGCCTGAGACATATTACTAAAGTTCATACCACTAGATGGGAAAGAGGTAAACTCTATCTCAGCACCTGATTCTGTGTCCGTCATGAACTCTGATTCAAGACAGGTACAAGACTCCCACAACTCGTTAGGGAAATACTTTGCAGACAGATCATCCACTGCTCGTGCAGCTGACAACTTCTGATATTGTAGAGTGACTTCTTTATTATCCAATTTATAAATGGATTCTATTTCTTGGTGCAGGGGATGAGTGTCAAAGAATTTCTTTGCACCTCCACCGTCCCATACTATAATGTGTGCAGATTCATACGGACTAAAATACACGGCTGACCATGCATGATATAAATGATGATCAACTCGGTAGTGAGACTCGGGTGAAGCTTTCTCATCGGGTGAGAATTGTTCTCCCATTATTGTATCAACAATCTTCTCGTCTGCATTATCCCACTGATCTTTAAAAGAAAACTCGGGATAAAGAATGTGAAGGTCGTCCATGCGTTCACGACTTAATTGTTTTAATCGGACATCCTTAAGAAAGGTTCGAGACCATATCTTGTCAAGGCCTATATGACCATCGACTTCGAGGTCGGTGTGTCGTCTGTCGAAAGATGCAAAGACCACATGGTCTACATCTTTAAGTTCGGGGTAGTGTTCAAGTGTCTGCATACAGGCACTCTCGGGTTTGGGACTCCAGTACTTCTTGCGTCTGCATCTTTCTTCTTCGTACAGGTTTAGTACTATTCCATCTTCCAATTCACACACGGTTGAGTCGTGTGAAATATTCACTCCAAGTATTCTCATTATTATTTTATCCTATAAATTATCGTCTATTTCTTCTTGTTGATTTCTCTTTTTATAATATTCAATTAATTGGGCAGGGGACACCAGCTGATCTAACATGAATTGTTCTACCATGTGTTTACGACCTTGCCTGTGACCACTGTACCATACACTCACTACAAGTGCAACTATAAATCCTATGTGTACTGCGATTAATCCATTACTCATTTTTGCCTCCTATATTAAAACGTTCTACGAACGATTGGAATAAACTCCAAAGGTATGACCCAAGTAAAAACCAAAAGACTGCGGACAACCCATACTTCATTACAAACATTGTAATGGTAAAGGGAAGTGTTGCTATAAATAATATTAATTCCATCATATCTTCTTTCTCGTTTTCTTTTTTAATTTAGCACTAATCTTAGCACGTCTAACTCTTGCAACTTCGTTCCTGTGTAATCGGACATCGTCATTCTCATCAGAGAACCACAGAGATACAATTTGTTCACGAAGACTCGAAGGAGTTAAACTCGTACTGTTATTTAGTATTTTAATATGAGAGGGTTTCATTAAATGTGATGTATGAGTCGGGTTGACATCGGCTGTTAATTTAAATTTATATCCGATACCCTCGTAGACATACACACCACCACGACCTACGGAACAATTCCCTCCAGCCTTTATTTCTAACTCCATCTTACTCATCTTTATCCTTTCTCTTTCTTTCCTGAAACCGTTTCTCTGAATCCATCACCATTAAGTAGGCTCCGTAACCCAACCAACACATGAATAAAAGTATCACAACTCCTCCGATCTGTTCGTAAATCATTTTCCTATACACTCCACTTCGTTTCGAGGCACCACCATGTAGGCCCCTTTGTTATAACTGGGTGCAATGGTATACTGAGAACTAATGTTAATTCTCTCCTGTGTACTCAGTTGTTGTTTATTTTTTTCTGTGCCACCCAGTACACTCAACGGTGCGGAGGGGTAGGTTATTTCGTCTGTACCACGTACAAAGGGTCTAGGTGTCTCTACAGACAACGAAGTCTGCTTCCAGTCGTAATCGGACATTCTCTTAGTCCTCGTCTTGTAAGCACCCTGTGTGTTCCTCTTACGGCCACATGCAGTGTGAGTCATAGAACCATACATCATAAGTTTACTCCGTAAGACTGTACCATGTTCATTAAGACGGCAGTCCCACTGATCGCAGAACCAATCATAATTGCTCGGTCACTCCATTGCATTCCAACATAGACCCACCCACAAGACGATAGCACATAGGCTATCTGTCCGTAGAAGGTAATGTTTGCAGACATTAGAAACACACCCCCGACTGCAAGCAACATACTCACCCACTTAACATACCAATCAGGAGTGCCAGTGGGGGTGGTGGGTTTAACTTCATCGTAATCGTGTTGTAGTTCTATTAAGTCCTGTTGCAGTCTCTTCTTCTCTAGACGGAGTTCTTTTGCCATCGTAGAAATCTTAGAAGGAATGTAGGGGTCGTTCATATCTGTACTCATAGTCCTACCACCGTGCTGACTAAGTTACGTAATAAAAACATTAACCCCACACCGTTTAATAATATCAATGCTTTGTCATGCCATAGAATAGAGACCCACAACCATAAAGATATACCCACAGCACTTAGGGCCAGATCAAACATCTGTAAACCTTCCACGCCACGGATGGACATTGCACACAACACAAAGATGGATGCTACCCACTTGACATACCAGTCTAAGGTATACTTGGGAGTTGCACTCTTAAATATGCGTTTACTCTTCTCAAGTTCCTCGGGGGTGTACTTGGGATTCTCCATCATAGGTATAATCTCTTCTACCGAATAATGTTTCAGTGCATCTTCTAACGAATAACGTTTGAGTGCATCTCGGTTTGCCTCTATCTTCTCTGATAGTGGTGTCTGTTGTCCCTGTTCAGGGTCTTGATTCGTCATAAGATCAGACATGATTTGCAACCTTACTACTTATAGACTCTGACTTGATGGTGAAGTACCGTCTTATAATATACACTCGGCAGTATGCGACTACTGTCATGAAGGCTGTGATAGTTGTTCCTATCATAAGGGGGTCTGTCCATTGTAATACGGAGAGACAGATAAAAAGACAGAATAGATTCAGAGGATAATTAATAATCAATCCTGTGCCTACTGTCATTGCGGTCTCTCGGTGTATCTGTCGTGATCGTTTACTCATTTTACTATTCACTCTCTAAAATATCCCAAAAAAAATTCTTGGGGGTTAATATTTGGTTTCCCTTTAGTTTCCACTCGGAGAACAATAGGGTAGGGGTTTAGGGCAACTCTGAGACTGTCTAGGAGTCCCTCAGCACTGTTTTAAACGGTTTTACCTGTCAGTACTAGTCCTTCACTCACATAGGGCCTCTAAGAGACTCTACGGAGTTCGACTACGTGACCCTTGGTTTCCCATTCTGTACAAACTTCAAGGCCTTCAGATAGACTCACTGGTTCGGCTGTTCGTTTGATCAGTCCTTTCCCTTCTTCTGTTATACTATACACATCAACTGTCTTCCATCTCATGGACTCCATTGATCGTAAGTGACTTGCTCTGCTCATCTCTCTTCTCTTGTTAGTAAGTGGTGGGTCTACTTCCTCCCCTCCTGTATGTTCGGACATAACCCTCAGAGACTTCACGTGATTCATAATATAAGGTAACTCTCTGATTAACCCTTTCTACACTCTATTATAACATTAATGGAAGGCCTTGTCAATATGGTTATCAGTGATTATGTCAATCTCTATCTGACCAATGATCTGAATGCCTGTCCTCTTGGCGACTAGAGTGTTTAACCAGCTCCAGCACTCGTTGATGCATATGTCCTTACAGGTTGCATACATCATCTCTTTGTCAGTGAGGTCAATCTCTATGGGTTGACCTGTCGCTATGTGTGTTCCTTTGAGTCCTTGTTTCATAGTGCCTCTAAGATATCTTCCATCTCGTATGCATCTACCACATCGTAGTCGTAGTCTTCTATGAAGTATTTGTTTGGATTAGTTGCATGGGCCCATGGTGTTGGGTTAGTGGTGTCTTCTATATCAAGTGTCTTCTTCATCTTTGTTTCTCCATTATATACATAGTATATCATAAAGTGAGTGACACTGTCAAGTCCTTTATCATTGATTCTCTCGCGATGATTGCTGAGTGTTAAACTCTTTTACTCGGACAGTAAGTTGCACGTTCACATCAGGTTTGTCCACACTTTCATGCACCTTCGATACACTTAGTGTCTTCATCCAGTCCACCCATGTTATCGTATCAGCTGCACTACTAGCCGCGCTACGCTTCACAGACACATCCCAACTTTTTTCAATACGAACTCCCCATTATACTTATAGTATAACATAAAGTGAGACCCATTGTCAACCCCTCTGAGACCCAGTGCCTGTAAGGGTTTCAGAGGACTGCTTTGTACATGCATAAAAAAACCCCTCATCAAGCCTACTACTGTAGGGAGAGAGGGGTGGTCGAAGTGGCTGTTTAGTGATCAGGTCTACTACTGTAGAGAGATTAACACTTGAAGTGTATGTTTTCTCATAACTAAGAGATTAACACTTCCTAACTGCCGGCAATTCTAGTGATCAGGTCTACTACTGTAGAGAGATTAACACTTCTATTGCCCAAACTTTACATACGTGCTACATAAGCCTCATCAGTTTCCATCATTGAACGGTTCAATGCAACCTGCAAATTGATCTTCTCTGCATACCTATGTGCATCCATCTCAGTCTTAAACACCTTAGAACATAAGGGACGGTTAGTATGCAGACACAATAGTCGATAGTAGAAAGTCATTACACCACCTCCCACTTCATAGTGTTGGGGTATAGAACGATGGTTGCGTCCTCCATGGCTTCCTTGTCTGTCCAGTTCTCTGGCAATCGGTCGTCTTCCTGTGCCCAGATGGCATCAACCATCTCAGTCCGTTGGTCTTCTGACATGTTTTCCCAGTTCTCTATAGTCACTTTCATCTCTTATCTCTCATCGTTGAATACAGTAGTATTATATCATGCTTTGGGGGGCTCTGTCAACCTTTTCTGAGACTTTCTTAGACCATTTTGGAATAAGCACATGCATTTCCCTCCGAAAATCTCTAGGGTTGACTCCCCGCCCAAACTCGGGTTAGGGTCTCCAAGCATCACCACCGAATCCCACTTTATTCCACTTCTCTCCCCTGAGACCAAATCTGAATATAATCCCACACTTTCCCACACTCTCCCACACATTATATTCAACAGGCCATAACACTGAGTGTGCATTATATTCTATCTCAGTCGTGGTAAGGGTTTGTGGGGGGTGATTATTAGATCACAACATAGCATAAGACTAAGATACCTAAGAGTACCATCCAATAGTATCTCCTATTCCTTCTCTCTTGTCTTAGTTGTGGGTTGGTGAATTCTTCTTTCTTCCTATTAAGTCCTCTCTCTATGAATCTCTCCATCTCTCTACCGATCTTTCTGACTATCCAACTAAACATCTGATTGTTTCCGTTTGAAGTATAAGAATCGTCTTGTTGATGATTCACCTTGGTTGTATTGTACGTCTTCTTTGTGATGGTCTGCATTTAGGTAGACATCCATCGCCATGGAGATTCTTGGTGTTCGGTAGATATTGTTCTTGACTCCGTGTTCTACTTGATGACCTACGATGTGTAACTCTCCGTGGATATTGGGGATGGGTTCGTTTCGGTAGTGTGTGTAACTAGGTTGTTCTCCCTGTATAAAGAGATTGAGTGCGTAGAAATTCTGTAGTTCGTCTCGTTGTGGGTCTACTCTGTCAATCTCGTATTCGTACTCTTCTGTTGTGAGTTGATCTTTGTATTCTTCTATGAGATCAGTAGGAAAGTAGCCGACCGTTCCGTGGTGGTGTGTAGGTAGTCCTTGTCCTTGGTAGAGGATGTTACCCCATGCTTGGATGCCTAATTCGTTAGAATCTTTGAATTGGGGAAGCTCAAAGATTCTATCGGGTATATTCAGGGGTCTTATGTCGGGATGTCTGAGTAGGTTATAGACGAGGTATTGTGCGGTTAACCCTGTGTACCCTGTCTCTTCGTTCTGTGGGTTGGATAAGTTGAGTATCTTGGATTCGTCCCGCGTAAGTATGTGTGCTATATGACGGCATTCGTCTTCACTCAGAAAGTCGGTAACTCTTACGTGTAGAAAGGGGTCAGCAGTGACAACACTCATACTTTTATTCCTAACTACCTATCCACCATGTACGGAAATAGGTGTCTGACTTGGGTATCTCAGCTCCGTTGTTCGTATCTGCGTAGAGGAATCGTACTAATGGGGATATCGTTCTCCACTCATGGCCATAGGATAGATAGTCTGCAGTCATATCCTCGGTGTTATGTGATAACGTCCATTCTGCAGGAAAGAAGCATTCTACATTCTCTTTCCAATCTGAGTTGAGTGAATCGTTTGATGTCTTGTCATTGATGTAATACTTACCGAAATGACCACAGCCTGTGGGAATGATAATACCCTTTAGATTGTCTTCAATAAACCCTTGGACGTTAGTACCGTATTGTTCTTGTACTGCAGTCGGGTCTACATCGAATAGGTCTTTGAGATATAAGTGATCTTGGTCATGCCATGCACAATACCAGTCATTGTACGTATTAATATTATTCTCTTCAGTCCACCATTTATTCGGCATACTTATATAAGGGAGTTTTTCTGTTTCGATTCGTGCCAGTGTTTCGGTGTCTAACAGAGCTCTTAATGTCTTAGGTATTTCATCAACTTCTCCTGCAGGGGGAATAGCAGCTAATAGAACCGTCTGACATAGATCAAGGGGAATTATATTCGGGTGATAATATATGCTCTTACCGAAAGTGTTCTCAACACTACCAACGAAGTTGAATAAGTCTAATCTGTACCATGCTTCATCTTGAATGTCGTCTCTTGGGGTGCATTCAATAACTTGGATGTCGGGTAACAACCCTTCTCCGTCCATCGTGTGACAAAGATAGTTAACTGACATCATATCCATTGCAACTAAATCCAATCTCTTGGCTTTTAATCGAATGACAGCGGAGTTGACATCTTCTGCTGTAGTGGTTCCGAACTTGGGGATGATGATGTTGCAGTTATTGCGTTGAAAGGTCATGTCTGTCATGTGGGGGTTCCATTATATAGTTGTTGTATGTTTATTTATAGTTTCCTATGCATCCATTATAAATGAAAACATAGGATTCTACAAGGGGGTTTTAAGCTAAGAAGGTATTTACGACCTTGTTAAATCTCCCACTCTTCATCAAACGATGAAATTTGTCTGCTTGTCTCCTAAGATACGAGGCAGACAATGATGCGTAATGTTGCATTTTTATCTCCTGTTATGGTTGTGTAACTTTCCGTGAACTTGGACTTCGTTTGTGTAATGTCACACAAACTACTTACTCTTGTCACATATTTGTTACAATTCTATTTAGACATCCAGTAGTCTGTCTATCAAACTGTCTTATCGACAATGTTGCCTACTGAGTCTATCTCTTTGTGAAACTGGGGTACTGGTGTGAAGGTCATCCGACCATCTACCATGGCAACTCTGCAATAGTCAACCCAATTACCCCATCCTAGTCTCTCAAATGTTATCTCCTCATCGAGGGATAACTCCTTTTCCTTATTTTGGTATAGTGTGTAATCTATCCACATACGTTCGCCATGTTCACTCATCGTTGAGCTCCTATTCTGCAATTGGCGGAAGATATAGGATTCGAACCTATGATACCGATAAAGGTATGCTGGTTTTCAAGACCAGTGCATTCAACCACTCTGCCAATCTTCCATAAGTTAATACTGGTGTCTTCATGGTTATCCACAGCAAAGCAAGGTCATGAAGTAATTTCGACATACTTCCCTTGCATCCTGAAATGTGGGGTGTGTAGGTTATGGTATAACTGGGTTATACGCACCGACTTTTGTACCACATATCGTCCTCCACCATATCAAACTATCGGTTCCAGTCACCGACCTACTTGGTATCGTATCCCTATTTGAGGTAACTAGTCCTCATTCTCATCATAGAAGGTATAAGTAACTACTAGTGTCGGTTAAGACACTCGTTCAAAAACTATTTGGTTTTTTTCGTCTTTGGTTTTGCCTTACGGTAGTTCTTGGTCTTCACTGGTTCCACTGGTGGTGGTACATCCATTGTGTATTTGACCTCGACCTTCTTAGGGGCTCTCTTTTTGTAAACTTTCTTTTTAGACTCGTCTACATTTGGTGTTGATTTGTCGTCTGCAATAAATCGACCCTTGTCGTCTCTTGCTCTGACCCATTCAAATCCAAAGAAGTCTGTGATGTTATTCCACCATCCCATGATATTCTCCTACTAAAATGAATACTCGATTCCGAATGTTAGTGAGTCCACTGCAGTGTCTTCCAACACGTTCTGTCCTACCAACATATAGAATGTCGTATCTTTAATTGTCTTAGCACCTCTCATCATATAATATGAGTCGTTGCCCTGTCTATCGAATGTCCCATAGATGAACTTTGCGTCCACCAATGGTACGAACCATAGATCATAGGTCACTTCACCATATATGTCATGAGTGTCTAAGTCCTGAAATCCAGTGATGGACAATCCACCCACTGAAACTGATGCGTATACTTCTTCAACTGAATCGTATACACTATCCCACACATATCGAATGTATCCGACATCTAATGAGACATTGTCTGTTATTGATAGGTCATATCCACCGTAATAGTTGAGTTCTCGTGATGTAGTCTCTCCTGTAACGTTGACCTCGGAACCCCATACCCCTAGGTATAGACCTTCCGTCTCTGCGTGTAAACCGAATGATTTAACAGGTTTGCCTGACTGAGATTGACCTCTCCAAATGTAGTCACTTGAGTAACCTACAAATCCACTGACATCGGCAAATGTCGGTGTTGAAAATAGCATTAATGATAATGCTGTTAATAATAATTTATTCATAATATATCCTTCCTATAGTTATTTATTGTTGTTTAAAACGTATATTCCCAGCGACACTGATACGTTCACCCCCACAATAGAAGGGGTACACTGAGTGTCTCAACCAACTAGGGAAGACCAATAGGTCACCCTGCAGTGGAAAATGACTGAATGTAGACACGTTCAAGAATTGAGTCTCTCCATAGTGCAGTTCAATGTGACCTGCCATGGGTGTAACTGGCATTGGGCCTGCAGCAGTAGGAGCCTCTTTATTCGTGTCGTATTTGTTGTCGATTGCATCTTCATATTTTACAGTGTTCTTAGTGTAAAAGACGAAAGAGAACAGACCATCATGTGAATGAATTGGATTGAACTCGGCATTGTTTGCTACGTTCACCCATAGCCCATCGATTTCAAGATGTTCTTTGGGTATGCCTAGTTGACATTGATCTACCAGTACCATAACATGATTCATGATATGATCTTTTGTGTCATCGGTGACTATATCTTCAATAATTAACTGTTCTTCTACTCTTCCTGCAAGTAGTCCACCAACATTGTGATCTTTAGACCCTCTCCGTTGCTCTATACAGTCGGTTACATGACCTAGATGGTCAGGGTCGATTGCTCCAATATATAGAGGTGGCCCGAATGGACTGATCACTGGCTGATAGTAGTTGTCATCATTCATAATATAGTGTCTCTCTTATACTGCTTTAGGTACGTACTCAATTTTGACTAGACCCGACTTGGTACGTCTGTCCAATTCATTCTTCACCTTCTGTTTTAGTTTCGATGACTTGGGGTCATTGTATGCTTTCAATAGTGTTTCTATCGATTGACATTTCATGTAGTGGTGAACGATTGTTTTCTTGGTTGACCCTCGTGCAACGGTCACTGAGGTTGGTGCAAATTTAACTGGCATTTCTTTCCCCTAGATTACGATTAACAGTTGCACTAGCTGTATCGCTAAACTGATTGCTGTTATTGTTGTTAAAATCTTCAATATTGTTATTTGTTTTCTCATTATCTTTCCTTTGATGATATGATAGACTGCACTGAGCCCCACAAAATATGTGGAGACGGTCTTGTGTGTGGTACTTGATCTCACTTACTGGAGTCATTGCATCACACACTGAACACCTCAATTGTCCATCCATTTTATTTTTTATTTTATGACAACCTTAGCAAATGTAGGGCCGTCTGTTTGTTCTTCTGTTGGTTGATCATCATCACCGTGGTGATAATTATCACTGTTTTGGTTTTCATTAAACCAAACACCCAACATCCATTTTTCCCCTGCAGTAATAGGTAACACTCCCACGCTTCTCAGACTAGGATTGTTAACGATTAACATATCTCCAACTTTGTCGTTGATGATACTGCTGTCTACCACTAGATTACCTCCATGGTAACCCTCTGATAGATTGAATAACACTAGACCAGTGTCTTCTTCTTGGGATGTGTTAAATTCATATGAATCCACTGGATAGCATATGATCTGTATATGACTAGGCTCTTCGAAACACTCACCATCGGGTAAAAAATCTTCTACCCAAGAATAAATCTTTTCGAAATCGGCATCGCCTACTTCATCGGGGACAATGTTGTACACCTCAATCTCACTATGGTCTACCTTAAACCTAGAGGTTCCACCTTCAATTTCGTCTTCTTCTTCGGTGAATGCTTGTCTTACTGCTAGTGCTATGACTGCATTACATTGCTCTTCGTCTAGTACTCTGTTACCGAGTGTTAATATATTATCTTGCATTAGTTATTTCCTGTTGATGGGTGGAAGAATTGTACTTGACTGATTCTCCAGTTATCTCCACTATATTTAGTGTAGTCTCCGATATAAGCTCCGTGCAATCTATTGCCTGGGAATACAACACATCGATTGAATTTAGCAGGGATGATTGTATTTAAATCAAAGTCGTCTTGACATGGGTAGAGTAGTCCATGGTGTTCATCGTTAGATATCCACTCACCTTCGTAGACTGCAGTTCCACCACTCTCCTGTTTATCCAAATAAACGAGCATGTTTAGTGTTGCAAGTTTGTCGGGAGTGTCAAATGACGAATCAGTGTGTGGGTAGTGTTGAAATGCAGGGTCGAATTGATTAATCGTTTGGAACACATTGAATTCGTGAATCATATCCCAATTGTATTTTCCCTTATGGAAATGTTTTCTGCATATGTCCAATAGTCGTTCCATCTCACCAAAATATTTTCTAGTGGGGTGGCCGACCTTATCAACGATTCTGCAATCATTGTAGTCAATTCCGTTAGGGGATTCTCTCTCCGTAGAGTATTTCCACATTGGGAATTGACGAGCCATGAGGAAGTCGTGTATGTCTTCAGGATTCTCATAGAAGTTGTCTATGGTAATTGTCAACCCATCAAATGTGGGCTCCCACTTTTCAGACATCTTGAATAGTTCATCGTGAATGTATGTTTTACTTACCATGGTTTATGTCCTCTTGAAGGAAGTTATAAGACATGTCTCGTCCTGTTGTATTATTGTCTAAGTCTGTCTTATGCCATAAATTAAACGATATACTGATACGTTCATATCCAGTCTCTATACCGTTTCTTATAGAGGGTACTGCGTGTTGTAGGTAAGAGGGCCAGAGTAAGAAGTCACCTGTGTTCGGGTATACATTCATTTCTGACTCAGTTCCATTCGTACCATTAAAATCTATATTGTTCATCCCATCTCTTTTTACAAGACGATCAACTTGTTGTTGACCTGACAATGCCATGATTGATGGTGATGTGAACTTAATCGGTTGTGACCCTTCGACTGCCTTGACGTAGTATGTTCCACTCATCTTACAATTGGTATGATTGTGTGTCTCATGATGGTGTTCACCAGTGTACACATTAACCCATGCAAATAGATGTATGTCATTCCTTGATAGGTGACTCACTGGTATATTCAACATATTCTGTATGTACGAGATATAGGTGTCCTTACATATATCTGAAAAGTCCTTGAACCATTCTAGGTTGTGGGTCTCTGTACGTACATCCTCATCAAAATAAGTCGTGTAATTACGTCCTAGATCGTGTTCTGCACGTTCTTTAACCTTACTGACTAGTCGTCTGCAATCCACCGCAATGTGGTCATGAGGTAAGTTGAAATGTCCCCTTAAAAAAGGAGTAGCAAATACTGGTATTATCTCACCATCAGCTGGACGAAAATCTATCGAGGGTAATTGATTTTCCACACGTTTAGCAGCTTCAAGATCATCTGATTCATCAAACTCTGTAGGTGCAAGATATCCTTTTTCATCCGTATTTGTTTCATTAAATGTACTTTGTACATTATTAGAAACATTTTGGGGTGGCATTATACCCTTTGGTCTCATTTCTTCTTCACCTCTGCACCTATTGCTGGTTCGTCTTTGATGGTCACATTTCTGTAATATACAATGACCTCACCTACTTGTTGAATGTAACGTCTGAGTTCTTGGTTGTTCTGAATCATCACCTTGTAGTCACCAACAGTTGTTGCAACAAATACGATGTCACCACTATTCTGTTTCTTCATCTCATCGATGAATCTGTCAAGGTAAGTGTAACCAACTGGCCACTCGGGATTCTCTCTGTCCTTCAGTTCACAAGACTTTGGTCTTTTGTCTTCTACCTTCTTACAGTTGTTTGCAATTCTAGCTTCGGATACGACAAACCATTTAGGTGCTGTCAAGTCTAAAGGTCTTGGTAATGTGGGTTGGATGATTTCGATTTCGATAGGTTTACTGACTATCTCAATCGTCTTCGAGTTAAATAACGAGCAACTACTGACCGTTAGTGCTAGTGTCAAGATCGCTAATGTTCTTAGTGTCATTTTCTATTCCCTCCAATACTTCAACCGTTCCTTTGTTAAATCTGAGTTCCATAAGGCCTGGTTTGACTTGTGCCAGTCTCTCAAAATTATGTTTTGATAGAATTTCTAAGTACTTTGACTTTTCTGCTTCTATCGCATTGTTCCTTCGAGTCATGTTCTGTAGAGAAGCAGTCTGTACTGCAAAACTCTCCTGTACCACTCTAAGTGTTTCTTTCTGTTCTTCTACTGCACCTTCTAACTTAATGTTATTTCCAGCAAGTATTTGGTTCTCAGTGTAGAGGTAGTAACTACCCAATCCGAGAACAAGTATGATTCCAATCAATAACTGATTCATTCTATATCTCCTCTATTTTATAGTCTAGGCCTGATGATGATCTAATCTCAATCATCTTCTTGGTTTCCCAATCTCTAAACTTTAAATGTTTTTCTTTTTGTATAATAAGTTTACGTGCAGTGTAAACGGACTTATACATTTGTCCACCCACAGTGCTTGATTCCCTATACACGGTTATTTGGTATTCTCCTACGAAGAGGTTGTGTATCCACCCTGCAAATCGTTTGCAGACACCCCATAAGCCTTTACCGAAATTCTTTCTACGCATTGTAGTCACTCCATCCTGTCAATATTATTTTCTCTCCACTCAATGGTGGATTTCCTCTGTGGACGTGTGTAAAGTGTGCAGGCCACACTAGTAACGTCCCTCTTGTTGGTTTAAATCTGCATCGTTGGTGAAGGAACTCTGTCTCCCCACCTTCTTCTACATCATTCATATACAACATCCATGCAAGAACACGATGTTTTGTTATATGTGAGTCTTGTTCATAATGCCATATATGATACCCCTCACCCTGCAGTGTCTTTTGTATCTTTCCGTCCACTGATAACAATTCGATATCGTCACGCATACCATATGCTTGTTTATACATCGGTATAATTTCATCGTTTAGTTGTTGAAAGAATTCTGTTTGGTGTAATGCTCTAACAGTATCCTTTAGTTGATGACAAGTCTGAAATGTAAAGGATTCGTCTGATTTTTCTAGGATATCATGAGATAGGTCGTAGTCCTCTCTTCGTGAGGTGTGACCAAGTGACGAGTAATATTCGAATGTATCCGTGATATTATTCATTAGTTCTTCATCTATTGCATCGTGAAACACACCTATGTGATCACTCCGCTTTTCAAACTCTGCCATAATTATACCTATATGCAACAATACAGGGACATCTTCCCTGTACTATTATTTAGTGTTGTTTTAAATTAACTGTTTCTTAATGCCTTCAACTGGTTGATTGTATCTTCTGCACTTACGTGTAGGATACCTATTCCACCATGTTCAATCCATGAATCAAGGTTCTTCTGTCTGTCGTCAATGAGGACACTTCCTTCCATTGCAAACATTCCTTTCTGACTACCTGTCATGGTGCAAGTGACAACAACTGTTGGGGACACATATTCTTTAATCCACTCTTGTTTGTCCCAAACTACTAATTCTCTGTTGACAACACCAGCTGCAGTGAGTATTTCCCACGGTAGGTTGGTGTGCCTAATGTAACCAACTAAGTCCCACATGTCGGCCATAGGTGGTAGACTTCTGAACAATCTCTTATTCGTTAACTCTTCTTTTCTCTCGTCATAATCGTTATGACCTTGATCTGTATTAGGGAATTCGGTTCCTGTTAAGGTCTCCACTCCAGTATTGAAATCTGCCAATACTCCGTCCATGTCTACAAATATTCTTTTCACATTTTCTCCTTTATTTAACTCTTTCTTTCTCTCACTCATGTAACTATTATAACACTATTAAGGGCTTGCTGTCAAGTCTTTTCTCAAAGATTTGCCAAACAAACGTTAAATGCTTCTACTCCTGTAAAGGACTGTAGTATAACTGAATAGTTAGAAAAATCTCGTTGTTCACAATTCTCCTGATCATTTAGTGGGTTGCGGTGGAATCGGTATACCCACTGATAACCCTTAGAAGTACTGCCACTGTCTATTGATAGAGAATCATTAATATAGAGTAGGTAACGGTTACCATCAACTCCTGTCATGGTCATATCAATGGCCGTTATGTCGTTGTATATCTGTTGTAGATCAGCAGGGTATCTCGTTGACATAATCAATGGTAAATCTATGTTGAAATATGGATTGGAACTGTTCCTCATTTGCAGTTCAAATCCCTCGTATACACTTGAACTTCTTTCAATTCTTTTGACATTTCTTGCATCCTCATCGACAGAGTACTCTAGTGTTGGGCCCTCACCAATTGCACCTTCAACCCCTTCGCCAGGTGGTGCAGGTAGAAATCTGATAAAGGTTTTGTTCCAATTAGGCCCATCGATCTCTATTCTCTCTTCGATAGACATATGAATTAAATAGTTGTTGACGATGGGTGTATCATTGCCCCATTCTTCATAGTTTTCTGATATGAGTACTCTAGAGTTTGCTTGTAGATTTGCCATAGTAATTTCTATGGGTAAACTGTCTGAGTCTAGTATCTGTCCTAGTGAGTTTCCTCTGAGATCATAGAAGTTATGAGCTCTATTATATCGGAAGTGTTTGTCCGTTAGTATCGAGTCGGTCTCGTTTTGTATATCGAATGTAACATCTGAGAATGCTTGATTGGATAGGATAAGTGAAATGACGTTGTCTTGAAGCATTCCTCGGAATCCCATGTTATAGGTATCTTTGAGTACCCCTTCGATTTCGTGTAGTGTACCAAGGAAATCAACGATCTTCTCACCGATTGCTTGTTGGGTAGTGTCACTGGATGCAATGAAATCATCATAGAAATACATCCTATTGATATCAAAGTTTTGTTCTAAGTTGTATAGAAAGATGTTGACTTCGGCTTTAATATCAGAGGCCAATTGATTTGCAATTGTACCACACCCATCTGCAACACTGATATTCGATGTTAGTTTATCATTAATAGACGCTGTTAACATCGTGGTGAATGGAGTGACGTTTGCTTTGGATGCACTGTTTTCATGAGGAAAATACATCATGGTATAGGCAGTGTTTACATATCCTCGGGTTGAGTCATATGCACCTACTGGTACTTCTGCAACTCTAGGACGGTTCATTCCACACGTCTCGGTGAAATCTGTGATTGCACTAAATTCAGTTGAATCGAACTCGTATTCATA
>TARA_R110000851_G_scaffold44082_1_pt1 | contig 26906 bp, 20 predicted proteins | sample TARA_R110000851 | Tara Oceans TARA_R110000851 (sample SAMEA4397627) | marine metagenome | biome: Polar Biome; feature: [DCM] deep chlorophyll maximum layer (ENVO:01000326); material: water (ENVO:00002006), including particulate matter (ENVO:01000060) such as... | depth 17 m
GATTAACAACGTATTGTTATTAATAATTATTTAATAAGATTAATGTGTATTCCATAAGACTCATGATTATTTTTAGTTCAATATATTTTAGCTATATACAATTTATTAAAAAAAATCTCTCTTTCGGTGAACTTTCCTGATAACGCCCAGTCTGATTAATTGTACGAGTAAGTATGTACGGAACAAAATGCAGTTTGAAGTAAGTGCAGCGTGATGAGTTAACCTTCTCCCCCGGAGCTAATTGTTCACACTGTTTAGTGGTTTATCCTACTTCCCTCAAGCTTCAGTTAGGATTGAGTTACTGCTACACCGTTTATTGTTCATCATCATCCCCATTGGCAAGCATTAACACGCTAGCGCACCGTTAATAGCAACCCGTAAAGAGTTATTTTGGCAGCCAATATGGCTGCCATTTTTTTTCATTTTTTGATGTTAAATTGTTAATACTAAAGCAGTTAACTTGCTAAAGGTTAAGTAAATTGTCTAGCTGCACTTGCAATGAAGGATGATAACCAGGGCGAGCTTTAACATAAATATCGACTAATTCTTGCTGGTAACCGGCTATTTGTAATTCAACAAATAATGGCCTAACAAACTTTCCTCGGCCGATCCGGCATAAGTAGTCTTTTAGCGCAGGCAACACGGGATCAAAATGATTACGAATGGCGACTCGATACCAATCACATGCTATTTCGGCATTGTGGCTGTCTGTTAATATAAAGGTGTCGTCTAAATCTAATAACGTGGCTTGATTAACGAATAACGGTAATTGGCTGAGAAAATACTGCCAGTGGTGAACTCGCCATTCATCTACCGACAACTCACTAGCGGGTGTTCCTTTGACAATAGCCTCAACAGCCAAATCGACTTTATTCAAACTACTTGATATTGGGGCAATAAACCATTGGGGTAATCCTTGGCCATACACCCACTCATTGACCTCTGCTAAGGTCAACTTATCGTGATGTTCTACCAGCAATGTTTGCTTTGCATAATCAATAAAAGTTTCGGTGGTGATAGCACTAAAAGAAAAATGTTCCACATATTGGAACAAAAACCGATCAAATGCAGGCCGACCTAAGCGGCGTTCAAGTTCATGAACAAACATCGACGCTTTATCGTAGGTAAACCGATTAAATGCCAGATTAGGATCACGGTCTTGTACATTGGCTGGTAAGGTTTGGCTGGACAAGGGAGTCGATTGTATTTCCTCCTGCAAACGACCGTACTCGATAACCCATTCAAGTTCTGCCTGCTCTTTACCATACACGGCTTCAACAATACGATTGGTAAAGTAAGTGGTAAATCCCTCATTAAGCCACAAGTCTCGCCAGGTCGCATTACTGACTAAATTACCGGTCCATGAATGAGCTAATTCATGAGCAACTGTTGAAACTAAACTCTTATCACCTGCAATTAACGTCGGGGTCATAAATGCTAACATGGGATTTTCCATGCCACCAAAAGGAAAGCTTGGTGGCAATACAATCATGTCAAAGCGACCCCAAGCATAGGGCCCTAATATGGACTCTGCCATTTGGATCATTGACTCGGTATCTTCAAATTCTTTGGTCGCAGCAACAAGCATACCGGGTTCAGTATAAATACCACTTCTAGGCCCTGTAGCTTGAAAGCTTAACTCTCCGACGGCAATAGCTAATAAATGCGTTGGAATAGGTTTGTTCATGCAAAATTCAAACACACCATTATACGGTAAATCAGGGATGTTTTCGGCACTCATTACCGCACGTAAACCATGCGGGGCGGTGATTGTCGCATTAAAGGTGATTCGGGCTTTAGGGGTGTCTTGTAAAGGTATCCAGCTACGAGCATTAATGGGTTGCGATTGGCTAAATAGATACGGTAATTGTTTGCCTAAGGTTTGCTCAGGCTTAAGCCATTGGAGTCCTTGAGCAGTTGTAGAGGTATGATAATGAATAACCACTTCATCTAAATGACCACCCACATCTATGACTAGTTTTTGACCTAATATGGCATTCACATCACTCACTTGATACGGCAACTGATTAGCGTGACTGTCAGTGATACCTTCTATGATCAAATCTCGACAATCCAACACTAATGAAAGTGCAGACATTTTTCGAGTAAATTGCAGCTTAGCAATTCCGCTGAGTTGTTGTAAGTCAAAATCAACCACAAGATTGAGCTCAAGATGATAGACGCATAAAGCATCAGTGTTGGCACTTGAATGATAATCGTGTTCTACATTCCATTTTGCAGTCACAAACAATCCTTACTTGTTAGAAAGCAACCTAAACGTTCTAGGATAATAACATTGGTATCATCATAAATATGCTGTCACTCGCCGTGGTAGGTCTTTTACAGCCAAGCTGGTAAATATCACTTTTGAATAAAAAACTCATCTTTTTTGATATTCAAGGGAACTAACTCAAAAATGATGAGTCATATTATATGAACCGAATTTGAAATACTTTTTATTTGTACCAAGTATCTTATTTTTGTTCATCATCATTCTCCTATTCGATAGTTGTAAAAATCTATCAACAGTATTGCCCTTAGCAATAGCAGCAACCTCTTAGTTAGGTTGCTTTTTTTTATGTTTTTTTAACGTTAAAAAACAAAAAAGGCCTCCAAGAGGCCTTTTTAAGTTTACTGAAAGTGAGTTAATTAAAGCTTAACACCCACTTTACCTAAATCTTTAGAAATAACTGAGATGGGTAATGGAACATAGCCATCTTTTTCAACAATTTGTTGACCCTGCTTAGACAATACGAAACGTAAGAATTCACGGTCCATTGGAGCTAAGTCTCTGTTCGGGTGCTTGTTTACATAAACGTATAAGTAACGTGAAAGTGGGTAAGAACCGTCTGCAGCATTAGCATCAGTTGCTTCGATAAACTTATCACCATTCTTAGAGATTGCAACAGCCTTGACGCCAGCCGTTTTGTAACCGATACCTGAATAACCAATCCCATTCAGTGACTGAGAAACAGACTGAACCACAGAAGCAGAACCAGGTTGCTCATTTACGTTTGGACGGAAATCACCTTTACATAACGCTTTTTCTTTAAAGTAGCCGTATGTACCAGACACTGAGTTACGACCGTAAAGCTGAACGTCTTTCACAGTCCAATTACCATCTAAGCCAGCATCTCCCCAGTTATTAATTTCTTTGGAGCCACACTTATGGGTAGCAGAAAAAATACCGTCAATTTGTTCAATACTTAGACCCGTGATTGGGTTATCTTTGTGTACAAATACGGCTAACGCATCGATAGCAACACGGATCTTAGTCGGCTTATAACCAAAATGCTTTTCAAATGATTCAACTTCATTAGGCTTCATTTCACGGCTCATTGGACCAAACTGAGAAGTACCTTCAGTTAATGCTGGAGGCGCAGTTGAAGATCCAGCAGCTTGAATTTGAATGTTAACGCTAGGATAAATATGTTTAAACTCTTCAGCCCATAATGTCATCATGTTTGCTAATGTATCAGAACCGACAGAAGACAAGTTACCAGAAACACCACTTGTTTTTTCATATGCAGGTAAATTTGGATCAAGAGCAGCCACAGATGCTGCAGAGAATACGCCAGCGGCTGTAAGTGTGATGGCGCCGACAAGTTTTTTCAGTTTCATTATAATGCTCCAGAATTAAGCGTACTAAGTTTTTAAAACGTAGTCAGTATCGACCCCATTGATGACAAGTCTATGACTTTGACGTGACAGTTGTGTGACAATGGTAGTAAAACTGTCTTATTTCGAAAGTTTACAATCAATATCATTTATATCAATACCTTAAAAAAACAAACTATCACAACACCGCGCGATATAATGAAAGTAAAACACAGATCAGAGTGCAAAACAGGTCATTCTTAGTTAAGAAAAACCTAAAACGACAGCATTGTGACATTCATAATCGCATAAATTTTATACTAGTCGTAATATTATGAGTGATCCCATCCGAGTGAGGTAGTGATCAATTCAAACCATCACACTCTAATTAACAGGCTTTATCGTTAACCTCAACGTTGGATAAGAGATGGGATACATCGTTAAAAACGGATTGATTTCAAGTCTGCAATATCAAATTTGCCATGTGTTTTTTGCTAACAAGGCGTATTGACGGGTCAATAGCGGGTCTATTGTAAGTTGATACAACGCAGGTAGCGGAACAAAGGGCTGTTTGATAACCGTTTATTACCCAGAATAGAGGATATTTACCAACCTAAGTGGTTCTGAATGGATTGGGTTGGCACAACACGTTTGAGTTAACAATCATCAGTCAAAAAAAAACAGCAAAAATGCTGTTTATTTATATCCAAACGACCAGATGCTATTGCCGTACTAACAAATGCGAAGGAATGATAAAGCTGAAAATACTGCCTTTGCCGTACTCACTCGTCACGTTAAGTTCACTGTAATGATGATTTAAAGCATGCTTTGCAATGGCCAACCCCAAACCACTGCCGCCAGTTTTACTCGAACGGGCATTATCGACCCGATAAAAACGTTCAGTTAATCGGTTGATATACTGTGGAGCAATGCCCACACCGGTATCTTTGACTGAAAACAGTGCTCCTGTGGCCACACTGCGCCACGTCACCGAAATGGTCCCCCCCGGAACGGTATAATGAATTGCATTAGAAATTAAATTTGAACAAGCACTGCGCAATTGCAGTTCATTACCACGAGTATTTAAGCCTGGCTCACAATTAAACACTAAAGTATATTCAGTTCCAGCCAGTGCATAGGCCTCTTCTTTGAGGATATCCATCATCAATGCCATATTGACCGTTTGCGATAAATCGATATCCACGGCATCTTCAATACGCGACAGCGCCAACAACTGCTCAACCATCGACTGCATCCGAGTCGTTTGTTGTTGCATCATTGATAGTGGTTTGTGATTAGGTGAATCAGGTGCTTCCATGGTTTGCATAATTTCTAAATAACCCTGCAATACCGTTAGCGGGGTTTTAAGCTCATGGGAAACGTTGGCGACAAAATCTTTGCGCATACCTTCTAATTGGTGAATACGAGTGATATCACGAGCAATTAATAACAATTGTCGGTCACCGTAACCTATTACTCGAATTTCAAGTAAACGCTTATCTGAGACAGGAGATGGGATTTCTAATGGTTCGTTGTATTGTGCTTTCTTTAAATAAGTAGAAAAATTAGGATGACGAATGAGGTTATCGATCCTAAGACCATTATCTTGAGGCCAAACAAATCCTAAAATTAACTGCGCCAGTTTGTTGCACCATAAAATATTGTGCTCGGCATCAAGAACCACCGCCGCATCAGGTAAGGCCTCCGCGCCTTGACGAAAACGAGCTAATAAAGTGGCTAATTGGCCCACTCGACGACGATTTTTCCCCTGCAGACGATATATTCCATTAAACACCCCCTCCCAACTTCCACGCCCTTGTGGAGGCGTGAGCTTTTTATCCTTCCATAACCAAAAGTTTAAACGAGTAATTTGGCGATAATGCCACACAAGTAATGCAATCGTTCCTAATAACATAACGATAACAACTTGATCGAATAAGGCTCCAATGAGCATAAATAAAACAAGCAGTAAAGCAAACCGAAAAAATAAACGATATCCAGAGTACGAGATAAACATAGGCTACCTAAATGCGAACGTACCGCCACCAACTCAATTCAGTGCCGTTACTGATTATTAGGGCTAACGAAGAACCACAAGATAGCCTAAATAGACTCTTATGGCTAGACAGCAAAAAAAGCGTTTTTAAAAAGTTCTGCTTATCATGTCAGAACCCTTCGAGACGCCAATACAAATTACATTCTGGTTGAAAATCGGTAGCCTGCACCACGAACAGTCTGGATCAATTTATCATGCCCAGCCTCTTCTACGGCTTTTCGTAAACGTCTAATATGCACATCAACAGTCCGATCTTCAACATACACATTGGTGCCCCAAACATTATCGAGTAACTGCTCTCGACTATAGACACGCTCTGGATGGGTCATAAAAAAATGCAACAAGCGAAATTCTGTTGGCCCCATGTCGAGCACAGTATCACCGACTGTCACTCGATGACTAACAGGGTCAAGTTGTAATCCTTGCACATCAATGATTTCTTCTAAGCGAGTTGGAGCGCTTCTGCGCAAAACGGCTTTAATTCTTGCAACAAGTTCTTTAGGCGAAAAGGGCTTAGTTATATAGTCATCAGCACCCACTTCAAGGCCTTTAACTTTATCTTCCTCTTCACCACGGGCTGTCAGCATAATAATCGGTATCTGACGCGTAAACTCATCTTGCTTTAAGCGTTTAGCTAATTGGATGCCACTCCCTCCAGGGAACATCCAATCCAATAAAATTAAGTCTGGGTATGGCTCTTTAAGTAGCTCAATCGCTGAATCAAAATCTTCAGCTGCAACTGTCGTAAAACCATGTTGATCCATCACAAATGTCAGCATCTCACGGATTGCTGATTCATCTTCTACTATTAAAATCCTAGCTGTCATATTGGGTTTCTACGTTAATTTGCCACAAAACTATTATTGGACACTTTTGTTACAGATTTATGATCTAACGGCTAATTCTGACATTAAATACGTCTTTTTGTCACAAAAACTTCATTGCTGTTAATATGATGCAATTTCAACTCAGGATAATAATCGATTATCAAACAGCCTTTTGGCCCGCTAACAGTGTAGCATTCACTTGCAATAGGCAGGCTCTTAGCGGGTAAATAAGCCTTGCTAGCAGACAAATAACAACTGTGATATGAAAGGCTCAAATAGGCTAATTACTTTCATTTATCCCGTGTCTTAATCCAAAGTTGAACTTACTCAAGCAGCCCATTGTTAACGATTTATCCCGTTTATTATCCAAAGTTGAACTTATCAAGCAGTCCATTGTTAACGATTTATCCTGTTTCTTAATCCCAGGTGTAAGTTATGTAACAAAAAAGGGCCTAAGCCCTTTTAAATTACTATCTAAATCAACATGCTCATTCAGATTAAAACTTATGTTCTAAACCAATACCAATATAAGTATCATCTTGATCGTTTGAATCAAATGAGTTTGCAGTGTAAAAAGCAAATAACTTGGTTGGCTTACCTAACTTGTAGTCTGCACCGACTGACCATGAATCACCTTTGTTTTCCATGTCTTGGTATTGGGCTTTTAAGGTAACATCATTGATACCATAAGCCGTGCTTAATAAGAAACCATCATCTTTGATACCACTGTCTAGCTTTTCTTGTTGTTGGTACATACCACCAATAACAAGACCTGCAACTTTACCTTGTACCGTGGCACGAGCAGTGTCATAACCTTTTACTTTTGAATCATAGGCAATCGATGCATATATTGGTGTGCTTTTTAGGCCTGCATCACCATACATAACAGCCATACTCACGCCATCTTCACCAGTGGTATTGTCACCAACAACTTGGTCTGAATCACCTGATGCTACATAAGTCACACCCGCTTGGAAGTCACCCAACATTGGCGTGTAGTATGTTGCCGTCTGTGCCATGCGGTTTTCACCTTTGAACATGGTCTTTATATCGCCTGCAAGGTCATTAAACTGATCTATTTTACCTTGTGAAATTTTAAGAATAGTATCGTTCCGACCAACAGATACCGCACCAAAATCACCTTTTAAACCCACAAACTGATTACGTGCTTTAAAGTTTTCTTTGGTATCGTCACCGGTGTCTACTTCATACTCGATAGTGTAGAAGGCTTCTAATGAGTGACTTAACTCAAACTCACCCGTCACACCAAAGCGTGAAGCATTACTTTGAATAGTCGTTTCTGTTTCATCAGCAACATCATTTGATTGTGCTGTGACATTTAACTTACCGTAAACTTGAAGAGGATCTGCTGCGTACGCACTTGAAGCGACTGAGACTGCTATTGCAGAGGCTAATAGAGTTTTACAAAATACATTCATCATTTCATCCTTTCGACGCTAAATTCGTCATTGTTATTTGGTTGGAACGAGCTGAAGTCTGCCTCGTTAATGTTGCAGAAATATTTCATTGGTCAATTAAATATTAATATTCATCGTAATATCTTCTAAGAAAAAGCCCTAAATATAACTATAACAGTGGTTTCGGGGTAGTTTAATGAATTGTGACAATTTGATGAATTCTAACTTGAGTGATTGCATTTAGCCTAGCTGACAGCTTTTTTTGGAGGTTTACCGCTTAGCTTCTATCCCGTAGAATTGCACCATTGTATTTTTCTTCTTTAATTAACGAGAGCCTTCTATGTGGTTTAAAAATCTCACCTTGTATCGTTTCAATAAGCCTTTTACAACAGACACTGAAACATTAGAAACGGCCTTAGCTGATTTCACTTTCTCACCTTGTTCAAGCCAAGATATCAGTAAATTTGGTTTTTCAAATGCCCTTGGTAGAAAAGGCCAAGCATTAGTACACAGCGCTGAGAATCGCCATTTAATTTGCGTCACTAAAGAAGAAAAAATTCTTCCAGGCCAAGTTATCAAAGAAGCTTTAGATGAAAAAGTGGCCCAAATTGAAGAGCTAGAAAGCCGCAAAGTCACCAAGAAAGAAAAAGACACCATTAAAGATGAAATCACTACCACGCTTTTACCTCGAGCATTTTCTCGTCGTAGTCAAACTCATGCACTCATCATGCCTGAGCTAGAGATGATTTTAGTCGACAGCTCAAGTGCGACTAAAGCCGAAGAGTTACTCGCATTACTTCGTAAAGCAATAGGCAGCTTACCGGTTATCCCACTAAGCTATGCCACTCCAATCGAGTCAACCTTAACTCAATGGTTACAAGCGGGTGCAGCGCCGGCGCCATTTGAAATGCAAGATGAAGCCGAACTTAAGTCAGATTCAGACGAAGGCGGCATTGTGCGCTTTAAGCAACAAGTACTCCAAGAAGACGAAGTACTTGCCCACATTGCAACAGGTAAACAAGTGCATAAATTAGCCTTACATTTTGGTCAGTCGATTGCCTTTTTAATGCAGTCTGATGCCAGCATTAAACGACTTAAGTTTTCTGAAGAATTTAGAGCCGGTAATGATGAAGTCGGTACCGAAGATCCACTGGCTCGTTTAGATGCTGACTTTTCCTTGATGGGCAGCGAATTAGTGGCCTTCATCAATGCGGTTAATCAAGCATTTGGTCCTTTAGAACAGAGTGTTTAACCCCGGTAGGGATGCCCGATGAAACTTTATGGTAGCTTCACGTCTCCTTATGTACGCCATTGCAGAATTGCCTTATTGGAGTCGAGATTAGATTGTCAATTTATTGAAACAGATCAAGTCAGTAGCGCAAAGCTATCGCCCACTAAACGGGTACCATTTTTACACGATGGTGAATTATCGTTAACTGATTCCAGCGCAATATTGCGCTACATCCGTCAAAAGTCATCAAAAACCTGTGTTGACACTGTGATAGAACTGGATCAATTTTGCATGATAAATACTGCGCTAGACAGTTCAATTAACTTATTTTTTCTGTCCCGTGATGGCGTTGATATTGAGCGTGTTGATTACACCATCAGACAAGCACAACGCATTAAAACATCATTAGCAGAGTTTGAAAAATTCGAGCTACCGTTGCACGGACCGTTTAATGATGTGCAATTGCGATTGGGTTGTTTTTTAAGTTGGGCGGTTTTCCGCCAACGGATTAATATCGAAGATTATCCTAACTTAAGATTTTTTTTAGCGGCAATAGAAAAAGAGCCATTTTTTATCGAAACAGCTCCGCCTGCGTAATCGTCACATAAAAATGCCCTGTTCTCAGGGCATTTTATTTATCATAACGGCTCGCATCTCAATACTGAATGAGATATACAACCAAGCCACTTCAACATGCTCGTTTCAAAGCCCCGTAGGATAACTCAACAAGGCAGTGATTGAAGAGAATCAATATCACTATTCCTAGAGCGCTGCGCTGCTAGGACGCTACCCGGCTAGATTCTATAAAAGCAAACAACACAGCGAAGCTGTCACTATCGCTTGAGGTAGCAAGCGGTGACGAGCGAAAGGGCGATAACAAGCCAAGAGCTTAGGCGCGAGACCGCTTTATCCGTGAGCGCAGCGTTCGCTTGTTATCGTTTCTGAAGCGTCACGTCTCCACATGCTGGATCCTGCATTTCAAGGTCGTTTGGGTATATGCAAATCAACATTTTAGTCAGTGGATTTAATCCAATCGCCTTTATCATCAAAAGGCCAATCAACACCTAGCCAGGCTTGATAGAATGCTTTCTGAGCATCGGAGACCTCAGCCACAGCTTCAATCGACAACTCGCCTTTAGGTTGTTCCGTCAGCTGTAGACTCACCTCTTTTAAACGATCATCACTAAATAAACTCAGCTTAATCTTATCGCCGACATTAAAATCGTTAAGGCGTTGAGTAAATCCATCCGCAGTCACTTTTAATCCATTCACCGCCACTATTTCATCACCTGCAGCAATACCGGCATTCCATGCTGGGCCATGTTTTAACACATTAGCAATCGTCAAGTCACCGTGTAAGTCAGACAGGGTCATTCCCGCATCGATAACGGTTTTAGGCGCTTTACTATAAGTGGTGATTAACCCTGCATGGGCGAGTAATTCATCAAACGGCAAACTAAACGGTTGATTAACAAATTCTTGCCACCAGGGTTGATAATCTTTACCCGATAGCGTTTTCAAAATTGATTGCACATCTGCAACCTTGTAGCCCATTGGCACTTTATATTGCTGATAAAGTGCTTTATGAACATCACGATAAGAATGTTCAAGTTGGGTATCACTCAGCAAGCTAAAATCGAGCGCCATTGAAGCCAAATAACCTTCAGAGTATATATTGACACTGTGGTTGACCGCATAGTCGCCCCAAGTACTGCTCCATTGACCTAAACTGGCTTCTGCAACAGATTGGATTTCACGGCCAGGATTATGCTGATTAAGCACAATACGTTTACTTAAATCGTCAAAAAACTCTTTGGCTGTCATCACGCCAGCCCGCAACAATAATTGATTTTGGAAATAACTGGTGGAGCCTTCAACCATCCACAGTAAATCCGTCATGTTTTCTGACTGGTAATCATAAGGCACCAGCCCTTGAGGGCGATAGGACTTTACATTCCAAGAGTGAATAAACTCGTGAGAGGCGGTACTGATAAAACGTAAATAATCTTGGCGCTCACGAAAGTTAAATCGTGGTAGCTGGATAACTGTAGAATTGAGGTGCTCTGTTGCGCCACTTGCACCGCTGGTTGCATGCACCATGTAAACATAGCGTTTAAACGGATAATCAGCCCAAATAGTCGAGGCCTGGCCGCTTATTTTACGTAAATCGGTAAGAATTTGAGTCGTGTCATAATTACCCTCACCCCAAAATACCACTTCATATTGACGATCGTCAGCCTCGAAACTAAAATGCTGGTTTATTCCAGTTTCAATTGGCGAGTCAACTAATACATCATAATTGGGCGCTTTAAATGAATGTGACGTACTGCCTTTATCCATGCCGGAATAACTCTGCCAACCTGTAGGCACTGCCATATTAACCGTAACGGGTTGCTGACTAAATGCTGGGCTATACATAAATACTCCACTGGCATCTAAAAAGGCATGGCTATTATCAATGTGACGCAAACGGTCACCAAGCTCATTGGCATGTAGTTGGTAAGTCACTTTAACGGCTGTGGGTTTGATTAATGCTATTTGCCATTCTCCGCTGGCGGTGCGCTTCCAAGGTAATGACTGACCTTTGCTGTCGGTCGCATTAAACAATCTTATGCCATCAGCAATGGGTAATACTTGATAACGACCCATTCGCCATACTGGTAAATTAACGGTTAACACTTTTAAGTCAGTTTGAGGAAATGAAACACTCACCTGAGCTAAATGGTGCGCGGGTTGATTAATATCGATATGGTAATCGACATCAGCAAGTGCTGGCGTTGTCCAGCTCATCGAAAAAATGGCACTGCTGGTAAAAATTGCAAGAGAAGTAGGTTTCACTCTAGGTTCCTTCTGGTATGATTCTATTGTTTTTATTTTAAATTCCAAACAATTATAACGATCTAGACTCATTAACACAGTGGTAAATTACAACTTGATTGTAAAAACCCATAAGCTACCTCAACCTAATAGAGGTTGGCTTTGCATTTTGTGTACAATCAAGTCCACGTTAACTATAAAGGTCTCTATTACTATGCTGCGATGTTTTACTCTTGTCATATTATGTTCGATACTATTTAGTTCAGCGGTTTGTGCAAGAGATATTGAACAGCAAGAAATATTGTTCAAAGAAAATCCACAGAAGCTTTATACCAAACTAATAAGAGCAACCGAGTTTCCTTTGAAATTTTCGAATAAAGCGGAGTTCGAACAAGCCGCTGGTGAACTAAGTTACCAACCAAATGAACTTCATCGCGACTTAGAGCTACTTGCTCGGTTGAATTTAGAAGCAAAACTTAACTCACCAACTAAATATCAAGATGCCGAATTGCTCATAACACAATTAGACGCCATCGCATCAACAACACTTGAAAAAGCGTTAATGGTTATGCTTAAAGCACGGATTAAGGGGCGTAAAAACCAAGAATATAATCAGGTGTTAGTTGAATATAATGATGCTTTGAATATGGTTAACACCGATGTAAGCCTAGAAAGCACGCTGTTCAAATTGACACTTCATGATCAATTGAGCATGCTACACTCATTGTTACTTCAACCAACACCCGCGTTATCTCACTTAAATCGTTACCGCCAAATCGCTTATCAATTACACAATAATTACTTAATATCAGATGCAGAAACGCAATTCGGTCGTTATTACAATCTTAATGGGGATCAGGCAAAGTCATTACAGCATTATAGTGAAGCATTTCGGTTAGCTAACAACTTAGATTATCCGGGAATTAAAGCCCATACACAGCTCAATCTTGCCCGAACATACCGTGATTTAGAACAATGGGATGATGCACTAAAATATGCCCATAATGCAGCAGAAATACTTCAAGCTATAGGCCAAGATGTTTACTTAGCCGAAACAATGACTGTCATCGCAATGATTTACGCAGGCCAAGATCAATGGAATAAAACCATCGATTATTATTTAAATGTCCAGCAAGTCAATGAGCGGATGGGAAACGAAATTGCAATAGGTCTCACATATCACAATTTAGGTGAAGCCTATTTTAAATTAAATAATTCCCAAGCCGCATTGAACGTAATGCAACGTGCAAATGATATATTTAGGGCACGAAAAATAGAGCATTACTTAGTCTATAACGAGCTACTATTTGCTCAAATATGTACCAGCGAAGGCATGTGGCCTGAAGCTATTGAGCACGCAAGTAAAGCCATTGAGTTGGCTAAAAAGAAACATTTAACTGAAGTTCAAACTGAAGCATTAGGGTATTTATCTACAGCATATCGCAAAACCAACAACCTCAATGCAGCACTTGAAACTGTCGATGTCATTGTTGAATTGATCAATAAATCACAAGAAAAAGAACAACAAACCAATGATTTTCCTGAACTCACTGAACAAAAATTAAAATTCGAACTGGGTTTATTGAGTAGTAAATTAGAACAGCAAACCGCTAAAAACAAATACAATCAATTTATCATTTTAGGGTTGATTATTGTGTTTAGTATTACGCTCATACTAATGGTTTTTTTCTACAGAAAATTTCAACACCGCAATATCTTGTACCATAACGCCCAACGTTTGAACACAATAGATCCTATAACACAAGCACAAGGTTACAGGGCGTTTATTCAACGGATCAACACCTTAAAACACCAAGAGCCTAAAGCATTAGCGCTAGTGAACATTTATGAATTGAACAATATTGATACTCAACTTGGACACACTGAATCAGTTGTATTGATGCAGCACTTTAATAGTCAGTTCAGTAAGCACCTAGACACTGAAGTGTTTATCATCCGTCCCGGGTTGATTGGATGTTATTTCGATAAGCAGTATGACGTAAAAATCATCTTAAATGCCGTAATAAAGAGCCTTAAACAATTACAAACAACTCAATTTACCATTCCTAACTTTGCTCGTAAATCAACAGAGCAATATGCCAGCATTGGCCACATTAGTTTACCATTACTGGACAACCCTGATGTTAACATCAGTGCAGAATTGCAATTTGAAGCGCTGCAATACGCACTTGCTGCGGCTATGGAAATAACGGAGCAACCCGCATATATTTCACTGCGACCACTTAACTTTGCTCCCGCGGCTATTTTTATGCGGCCACTTTATTTAAATCTGACTCAAGCACTTAACCGGGGCATCATTCGTGCAGAAAGTAATCGTAATACCCAAGAGATCAACTGGCCGAAGCACTAATTGTTTTATAAACTAATAATTATAGATAATTAAACTGTTTTGTGCGGTAATTGGATTTGCTGCACAACATTATTGATATAACATTACTATAATATTAACTGATTAAATGTTAGCCGATTAAATATCAACCAATTAAGTGCTTAACGTTAATTAATAACAATCCCAAAAAAATCCCAATTGATATCCACATTGATGTCCCAGACATGGCAATCAATGCCTTTAGATGACAAATGAGAGTAGGCACTGCAAAATGAAAGAGTCAAATACCGCGATAACTCAAATTTCGTTAATGAAGCAAAAGCTGCATGCAGCTAAACTTGCTATCGAAGAGATTAATATCGATCGCAATGACAAATTGAAAACACTAATTCAATTTATTTCTCATCTCAGTCTTGCTTGTAAAGGACAAAATTTAGAACTCGACAACAAACTGGCAAAATTGCGTCACCATATGCACAATTTTGAACAAATAGACGAAGCGCTACCAGAACTCGTCGACATTGAACGGTTATTGAAATCTCAATATAGCCATACTATGACTCGTTTAGAAGATAGTCGTAATGGACTCAATCGAGTGATCCGTCAGATCCAACGAATTAATGCCGCGCCAGACAAACTAAAAAAAGAAATCACCTATTTTAAACAAGAACTAAGCAAACCGTTCCATACCGTATGGGAATACATCCCCAAAGTAGAAAAACTTATTTTTTTCTACGAAGAAATTTTAAAGCATGAATTTGCCGATGCCGACGATTACCAAATTTTACCTCAGCATATCCAGCTAGCCAAAGAGCTTGCCGCTAAGATCGCTGAAATTGAATTTAGAAAAGATCAACGAGACCAAATTCTAGTCATAAAAGAAGTGTTGCTTGGTGAGCTCAGTTTAAGTAACTTGCTCGATTCTTACCAATCGATATTGAGTTTACTGTTAGAGAATATCGCTCGCGAAAAAAGCGCATCACAAGACTTTTTATTTGCCCTCAATGATGCCCTGATAATCGTGCGCGATGTGGTCAATAATACCTACAATAACAACCAACGCAGTGAGCAGCTTAAAGGACAATTAAATAAAGAGATAAATTTACGCGTCAATACCGCTGATGAGTTAATTATTGATGCCGATAGTCTTAACGAATTAAAGATCCAACTGACGGTGCAGTTATCTTCGCTTCGTGATGCACTCTCTCGTAAAGAAGCGCTGGAACAACGTGAACAAACACTCTTACGCAAGTCAATTGAATCGATGCGTAAAGAACTCAATTCAATGAGCCAAGAATCTAATAATTATAAAGAAAAGCTATTTGAACATCAAAAGCTCAACCTCCTTGACCCGCTTACCCAATTGGCAAATCGTAGCGCGTTAGAAGATCGCATGGAGCAAGAATACCGTAACCATGTCCGCTTTAAAACGCCACTATGGATAGCGATTACAGACATAGATCACTTCAAAGTTATTAACGATAACTTCGGTCACAGCACCGGCGATAAGACCCTGCAAGTCATTGCAATGGCCTTAAAAAATTCATTACGTGATAGTGAGTTTGTGGCTCGTTATGGTGGCGAAGAATTTGTATTTTTATTGCCTGATATTACTGATGAACATATCTCTCAATTATTGAATCGCGTGAGAGAAAAAATTAAAAATATTCCGTTTAAGTTTAAAAATCAGAGAATTACAGTTACATTATCTATAGGTGCGGCACAAGTAATGGAAAATGAAACGCTTGAAGAAGCTTTCGAAAGAGCCGATGCGGCATTATACCAAGCAAAAAACAACGGCAGAGACCGAGTCGTTATTGATATCTAGCCCATCCCAAGACTTTTCTCTTTGGACTCGGCATCAAACACTCGAGTCCAAAGGAGTTGCTTATGATCGTAAAAATCAGTCCACGTGGTAGCTTAGATCAACTTTCTCAATTAGAAGTCGAACGCTTAAAACAAGGCGCAAAAAGCGACTTGTATCAGTTATATCGAAATTGCTCGCTAGCAGTATTAGCCTCGGGGATCATAAGCGACAACTCTGAAGAACTGTTTCGTCGCTATGAATCCTTTAGTATTAATATTTTACAGCGAGAAAGAGGCATACTGATTGAACTCATCAATCCCCCTATTCAAGCCTTTGTCGACGGTGAAATTATTACGGGTATTCAAGAACATTTGTTTGCCGTGCTGCGCGACATTATTTACATCAGCAATAAATACGATAATTTAAAACACATTGACTTAAGTAATGCGAGCCACATTACCAACGTCGTATTTGACATACTGCGAAATGCTCAAGCGATATCGCCAATGAAAGATCCTAATGTGGTGGTGTGCTGGGGAGGACACAGCATCAACGCAGTCGAATATCAATATACCCGAGATGTCGGTTACCAACTTGGGTTACGCAGATTAGATATTTGTACGGGTTGCGGACCCGGCGCAATGGAAGGTCCAATGAAAGGCGCGGCAATTGCTCATGCCAATCAACGCGTTCACAATGCTCGCTATATCGGCTTAACAGAACCCAGCATTATTGCCGCTGAGCCACCCAATCAAATTGTCAATGAATTAGTTATTTTACCCGACATAGAAAAACGCCTAGAAGCCTTTGTGCGTTTAGGTCACGGTATCGTTATTTTCCCAGGCGGCGCGGGTACCGCTGAAGAGTTACTCTATTTCCTTGGTATCTTATTAAATGATCACAATAGCAATATGTCATTCCCACTGGTGCTAACAGGACCGACAGAAAGTGCTGATTACTTCACGGTAATTGATGAATTTATTGGGACAACATTAGGCACCGAAGCACAAAGCAAGTATCAAATTATTATTGATGACCCCATCAAAGTGGCACAAATAATGAAAGAAGGTATGCAAGATGTAAAAACCTATCGAAAAGAAAAAGGTGATGCTTACCAATATCAATGGTCGCTAAAAATTGAACCCGAATTTCAATTACCCTTTGAACCAACCCATGAAGTTATGGCAAATTTAAACCTCAACTTTCAGGACAATAAAGCTGAACTTGCCGCAAACTTACGCAAAGCGTTTTCAGGTATTGTCGCCGGCAATGTAAAAGGCGCTACTATTAAGTTGATCGAACAGTTTGGTCCCTTTAACATTAAAGGTGATGCTAAACTTATGCTCATGATGGATAAGCTATTAAACGCTTTTGTTAAACAACAACGAATGAAACTGCCAGGAAGCGCTTACGTGCCCTGCTACAACATAATAAAAACCAATGAATAAATTACTTATTATTGACGGGCTCAATCTAGTACGCCGTATTCATGCGGTGCTACCTGATGAAAACGATATTACTAGCGTACAAGAACGGGTTTTAGCTGCATCTAAAAAAATGCTGGTGCAGCATCAACCAACCCATTGCATTGTGGTCTGGGATGGCAGTGAGCCCTCTTGGCGTAAAACGCTGTATAGCGATTACAAAAAAGGCCGAAAGCCCATGCCAACGGCATTAAGTGATGGCTTGGCTAACATCAAAACCACACTGGCAGAACACGACATTCACTCTTTTGATGCCCAATCTGAAGCCGACGATGTTATCGCCACCATCGCGATGAAAATGATCAGCAACAATGGTGAAGTGGTCATTGTTTCAACCGACAAAGGCTTTAGTCAGCTACCCACAAAAAATCTCACCTTATGGGATCACTTCAACCAGCATGTTTTTGATGTTCAACAATATGAAAAAAAACTCGGCATAGAGCAATACCAAATGCTCGACTTTATTGCGCTCGCGGGCGACAGTGGCAATAAAATTCCGGGTATTATGGGGATCGGACCAAAATCAGCAGCCGACTTACTCAATAAATTCAGAACACTAGCTAATTTATATCGTTCTTTAGACAATCTTGGCGCCAAGCAGGCACATAAATTAGCCGAAGGAAAAGAGATAGCGCGAATTAGCTATAAATTGGCGCAGCTGCAATGCGATATGCCACTAAATATTAATTTGAAACAATTTAGAACCAATTTAAGACCAAACTAGTAACAAACAATGTAATAATGTGACAATGAGATAATAAGAAATACAGACAGCAAACGTATTCATACCATAACGGATTAAACACATTATGAACTCAAAAGTGACTTATATCATCGGTGGAATATTCACTGCCTATTTACTGTTTGTTGCTGTGGTGATTTTTGTTTACGAACCGCAACCAGAAGACAGGGCATGGGATGATCGTGAAGCTTTCAATTTACAAAAAATGAGTGATATCCACTTTGGTCAAAGCCTTGATGAGATCCGAACGTTATTAGGCAGTGCTGATTTTGTCGAAGCAAAAACCGGCGTTGATGGACAATATCAAGTGATGTATTACCGTACTCACCATATAAAATCAGATGGCGAAACCACTAAAGAAGAATGCACGCCATTGTTATTTAGAGATAATCTTCTGATAGCATGGGGACAAGATACACAAGAACAATACTTTTCAGTGCCGATAACCGATCAAGTATCTCCGCAATAACACCCCCTTCTATCGACAGTGAACGCCCCACAGAAGCCACTAAGTGTCGATCAATAGGCTTACGATAAAACGCCCTATCGGTATCAGCATAGGGCGCAGAAATCTCATTTAACACAATCAAATTACGCTGTTTTAATCTGCTTTTTTATACTCCCGATAGGCTTCACCCTGGCGTAACCAATCTGGGGCTGGTGCCCCTTTTAAATAATGGTCAAAGTACTGTTTCATTTTAATGCTGTAATCAAGCTTATTGGGATACTTTTTCAAATGGTGTGGCTCATCTTCATATTGTAAAAATACCACATCCTTCCCTGCACGACGCATTGCTAGATACAACTCAATCCCCTGCTCCCAAGGCACTGCATCATCTTTATCACCAAACATGATCATCATTGGGGTTTGAATGCGATCAACATAGAAAATGGGCGAGTTTTCAATGTATTTCTGTGGCGCCTTAAACAGACTCTCTCCGATCCGGCTTTGACCTGTTTCATATTGGAATTGCCTGGCTAACCCCGACCCAAGACGAATACCACTGTAAGCACTGGTCATATTCGACACCGGAGCACCTGTCACTACCGCTTTAAAGATATTGGTTTGGGTTACCGCATATGCACTTTGATAGCCGCCCCAAGAATGCCCTTGAATACCAACAGCATTGGGATCGGCAACCCCCATCGCTATCAGCTTTTGCACGCCTGCCGTCAGCGCTTTTACTGATGAAATTCCTGGATAGCCAATCTCAAAACGAATATCAGGTAGAAAAATAGCGTAACCATTATCTGCATACCAAGCAAAGTTAGGCCGGTGGTTGAGCTTCATATCAGGAAAGGCATGTAATCTGTCACTCATAAAACGGTAAAAATAGACTAAGGTTGGATACTGTTTACCGGCTTGGTAATTGGTTGGTTTAATTAATACCCCATCGGTGTTAATGCCGTCACCATCTCGCCAATGCACTAATTCAGCATTGCCCCATTTAAACGCGTCACGCTGCTTGTCCAGCTCGGTAAGCTGCAGCGCATTCTGTGGCGAGGTATTATCTGCAATATATAAATCTGGATACAAATCATAACGCTGCTTTGAAAACACCACTGCAGCGGCTTTATTGGCTCTAGCAAGCAAGGTTAATTTAGCCTTGCTTTGAGTTAACCGGCTCACGCCAGCCACACCTATCTTGGCACTGAAAAAGCCGTCCGCTTTTGTTTGATGACTATAGCCTTGTAATAGCACTGTTTCAGCATCATTGACTACCGCGGGTAACGGTTTCTCTTGGGCTAAACCAACCAATCTAAATTGAGTTTTCTGTTTTCGCCCCTCGCCCTTGGTCAACATAAACCCATTGTGCGCTGCGGTATTAAACTGCCATACATCATATTTATCATATACCGTAATCGCACTGTCATCGGCCAACCAAGGGCCAAAACCGTAACCGGGTGCCGCACTGGGATAATCATGATCTTCATTCGCAAAAGGGGTCGCAATATTCGCGGTTAAATTAACCCTGCGCTTTAACGCTATATCAAAAAGATAGACATTACCTTGTTGATAATAAGCTAAAAACTTAGCATGAGGTGACAACGTCGGCATAGCATCACTAGGTTGCTGAGTTAATACGAGGATTTTTTGGCCTGTTTTGACATCAACCAAATATACATCACGATAAAAGCCTGCCCAGGTAACCATTTTCTGGTAGGGCACATCGGAGCTGGCCAATAAGTAACGTGCTTGCTCGCCATAAGTGACATCAGGAACCGCTTGGTCGGCTAATTGCACCAACTTATTTGACTCAAGGTGTAAAACCGCTAAATACGTGCGAGATAACTCTTGCTCATATTCTTTGACTTCTTGGGGCTTAATTTTGGCATCATCACCATGCCAAATACGTAACTGTTTTTTAGCGGTAATAATGTCTGGATTAAACACATCACTTGGAGTTTCAAAATCAGCTAATGCAGCTTGTTGTGCAACCTTTGGCACTCGTCCCACAAACAAACGTTGGCCATCTTTTGAAAACAATAAGCTGGCATGCTGGTTATAAGTCCACCCTTCAGACTGAGCAAACTGGCGTTGTTTATCGTGTTGCACATCCAGTAACAACATATTGTACTCACGGCCATAGCGTATTGAACTCGCCATGCCTTTCGTGACTGCAACATATTGGCCATCATCACTGATGGCTAATGCTTCAATATGTTCATCAGTACTACTGTAAAGCTGACGCTGTGTTTGGCTATCTAATGTCACTAACACCACTTGATGCTGCTGATTTTCAACTTTATTCACCACAGCAACGAAATGATGTCCTGCTTTATCAAAAGCAAATTGAGTCACATCCGATAGTTGTGTTTGTTGGTTAGTAGCCAAATTAATTAAGCGAATATCCGCCCCTTTATCTGCCTCCTCAATTTCAGCTTGCGTACTATCATGTTCTGTTTCACTGGTGTTTTTCGTCTCTGAAGCCGTCGTTTCTGAAGCTGTCTGCGCTAACGCTGCGGATCCAGCAGTAGTTGATTTAGACACTTTTGATCCAGGGTCTGTCGACTCTGGATCAGTTGATTCTGGCTTGCTAACCTTAAACTTCACCACTAAAAAACGGCCATCATCGCTAAATGAAGCGGAATCGACCTTGTCAAATCGTTGCTGATTGCCATTTTTGGTATTGAGTAACACCACTTCATGGGGTAAATCATCTTTCTCTTTGGTTTCTCGGTCAAATAAAGTCGCTTCGATTGTCGCCAATACAAATAGACCATCGGCACTGACGTTAACGTCCGTGCCATTGACAATTTCATATTGTTTGCGATTATCACTAAAACGAATTAATGCACGACTATCGCCCCTATCAGGTGTAGCCTGTACCGCAATCACTTTGCCATTATCAGAAATAACCGGCTGTTGTAAGGTTTCAAAATGCATAATGTCATCAAGGGACAGAGCACGTTGCGGGGCCGCATGGGCACTAAATGACAGACAGACTGCCAATGGAATTAAATTGAATAATTTCACAGTTTTCCTCTAATGGTTCCCGTAATAGATCGCAGTAATGGATTATCTATAATCTTAACCAGCAATAAATAATAAACACCAAGCATTACATTCGACCAAAGTCGTCTATATAAAATATGTTTACCGAATAAGCTAATGCTCGCCAATAAAATATAGAATCGCCGACATGTTTTCAAACTTAGATGGTTTACAAGTAAACGATTTGTAATAAAAGTTCATAGTAAATCAATCAGATTAGGATTGACTTAAAAATAACGGAAATAATGTGATAATACTCACTATTTTCTGTAAATAAACATTAAAAGTCGTTAAAATACGCCGCAGAAAAACGACGGTTTTTATCGTCACCTAGCCGTGTCATGTATGCGGTCTAACAATTGCAGTAACCACAACCGTGGAAGGACTATTCATGTCAAAACGTACAATAACCGTGATCCCAGGTGATGGGATTGGACCAAGCATTATCGATTCAGCATTAAAAATCCTCGACAAAGCAGGATGTAACTTTGAATATGAATTTGCAGATGCTGGGTTAACGGCGTTAGAAAAGCACGGTGAACTTATACCCCAACGTACTTTAGACCTTATCGAAAAAAATCGTATTACGCTTAAAGGTCCGTTAACCACACCTGTCGGTGAAGGGTTTTCCTCTATCAATGTGAGCTTGCGTAAACAGTTCAGTCTTTATGCTAACGTGCGCCCGGTGATTTCATTTAAGGGGACTCAAGCGCGTTATGAAAACATTGATATTATTACCGTCCGTGAAAATACCGAAGGTATGTACTCTGGTTTAGGTCAAAAAATATCTGACGATGGTCAAACTGCAGAAGCGACCAGTATCATTACTCGTCATGGCGCAGAACAGATCACTACGTTTGCTTTTGAGCTTGCACGCAAAGAAAATCGCAAAAAAGTGACCATAGTTCACAAAGCTAACATCATGAAATCAACTTCTGGTTTGTTCTTAAAAGTGGCACGTGAAGTGAGTCTGCGTTATCCAGACATCACCACAGAAGAAATGATTGTTGATGCCACTTGCATGAAATTGGTTATGAATCCTGAAAACTTTGATGTTATCGTAACCACTAACCTATTTGGTGACATTTTATCTGACTTATGTGCCGGTCTTGTGGGCGGTTTAGGAATGGCTCCAGGGGCAAACATTGGTCGCAATGCTGCTATTTTTGAAGCGGTACACGGTAGTGCACCCGATATTGCAGGTAAAAATTTAGCGAACCCTACCTCAGTTATTTTAGCGTCGATTCAAATGCTAGAATACTTAGGCATGTCAGATAAAGCTGAGATGATCCGCAGTGCTGTAGCTGCTGTTATTGAAGAAGGTGACCGTACCACTCGCGATTTAGGTGGCACTCACGGTACAACCGACTTCACTCAAGCAGTGCTTGATCGTTTAGCATAATTCTTTATGATTAGGTTAATGACTTATTTATCTTATAAGTCATGACTAAAAAGCCCCATATGCATAGCATATGGGGCTTTTTGTTAGATGTGCGCTAGCAAGGTTATGCGTAGCTCACGCCCTTCTCAGGGAAAATCCATAAATGAACCGTTACTTCATCACGATCATGATAAAGATGCTTACACTGTATTTTAAAATCGATTTCATTTTCAGTTAAAATGGTGCCTATCGTTTCTAAAATAACGCTGACTTCTTTATAGCGGCTCTTCATGGGTAATTTAAGATTAAAAATCGCTTCTTTAAACCAACCATTAATCGCCCATGCTTCCATCAGTTCTGCAACCCGAGCCGGTTTTTCAACCATATCGCATACCAACCAATAAATATTTTTACGTGGTGGTTCAAAACGAAAACCGTCAGCACGGTAATGCTTTACTTGGCCCGAATCCATTAATTTAGGATCCATCGGACCGTTATCGACTGCAGCAACCATCATTCCGCGGCGGACCAATTGATAAGTCCACCCTCCAGGGCAAGCGCCTAAATCAACTGCATTTAAGCCACTGCGACAACGTGTTTCTTGCTCTTCTTTCGTTAAGAACACGCCAAATGCTTCATCCAATTTCAGGCTTGAGCGACTCGGAGCATCTGCAGCCATTCTTAAGCGAGGGATCCCCATAAAATGAGGTGAACTATTTTGGCTTAACGAATAACCTGTGTACGCTTTACCCGGTGCAATAAAACACACATGAATAATCGGACGACGGCCATTTTCAGTGCTCAGTAGCGCGCCGCTCTTTTTTAAACTTTGGCGTAACGGTACCGTCAATTTACGACAGAATGCGGATAATTCTTTGGCTTCATTGGTGTCAGGAGTTTCAACACGCAACTCACCACACTTCGACAAATCGGCTAGTGAGGCTACTATCGGTCCCACACGGTCTTGCTCAGGTAAATCAATCAATAACTCGCCCGCAGCAAACATTTGCCGAGCAAATATCAATGATCCAAGTTCCAATTCCTTAGCTAAAGTATCGGCACCATTTTTGTCAAAACATTGAAATATCACATAAGCATCGTTGATATTGGTTTTAACGAAACCATCAACATTTAACTCAGCGGCACGTTGTTGAATTTCTGCTGCACAGTCTTTTTCATAGCCTGAGCGGCAAAATAGGAATAGGTTTTTCATTTGGAGCCTTAGCGTAAGGATATTCGCATAATAGCGAGACAATAATCACGCTATTATACTCAAAAATGCTCGAGGAGGGAGAATTTAGCCGAGCCATTATTCTACTGATTTTGTATGCCAAATCGCCGCGGCAAATAACAACCAACCCACGAGGAAACATAAACCACCTATTGGCGTTATTGGGCCAATCCATTTAGCACCAGTAAAGGCATAAAGGTATAACGAACCAGAAAACAATATGATCCCAGCAATGAAACTGTAAGCGGCCCAATTAATCAATTTTGACGGGATCCAATGGGCGGAAAATGCCAATGCAATCAGTCCGAAGGTATGATAAAACTGGTAATCGACTCCTAACTTAAAAATACTCACAAGCTCAGGCGGCGCGATGGTTTTTAACCCGTGAGCAGCAAAAGCACCGAGTGCTACCGCCAGAAAACCACTTAGCGTGGCAAATAATAACAAGCCTTTATTCATTTCACTCAACCTTACTGATTATTGATAATTAATCCGCCACAATATTGCTGCAGGCGCATTTTCTACGACTAAGGCATCATCATTAATATTGTTGCTCGCGCTGATGTTGGTATTAGTATTAGTATTAGTATTAGTATTTAGTGTTAATGCAGATATAAGCAGCATCGACAAAACATATAGTCAGACATTAGCCTACTCGAGCAATAAACTGGCTAATATGTTCAATTGCAATATTAAGATTACCCTCAAGGGTATAGCCTGAAGATTTTCGCGGTTGCAAACTATGATCGCCATCACTAATCCAACAGACTTCAGCATGCTCACCCAAAGCCCATGTTGGCACTTGCTGAAGGTCGCCAAACTTATCTCGCTCACCTTGAACAATTAACATCGGGTGAGAATTGTGTTGAATCGGCGCAAGTCGTGGCTCGCCACCTTTTAGCGGAATAAAAGGGTATCCCAAACACACTACTGCAGCAATTTTATTGACGACATCGGCAATAAGTGGCTGCTGTAGTTGATGATCTGTGCTGGCCAATATCGCCGACATACGACCGCCCATTGACTTACCCATCAGGATAATCCGCTGGCAATTGATCAGGCCAAGCGCCATCTTCTGCTCAATATCCATGAGAACTTGTTCATAGTGCCCGAGCAATTTAGGCGCTCTGTCAGGCGGGCGACGTTTACCATCTTGCATATTGGCTTGCATATACAAGAAATTAAATCGGTATACTTGATAGCCTTGAGCGACTAATTTATCTGTCATTGAAATCATAAACCCATGATGCATATTGGCACCTGCGCCATGAGCAAAAATAATCAAGGTATCGCTTTTAGGGCCTTGTAACAGATAATCATGGGCTAACAAAGGCGTATTATCCGCTAAGCAACTCACTTCGCGACTCCTCTGCAAACATATCCAACATCCATTCTCTAAAGGCTGAAATTTTACCTATCTCAGAATGGTTTTGTTGACACACTAAGTAATAAGCCTCTTTGCTCACCAACACCTCAGAAAACGGGCACACTAAGCGCCCAGCCTTGATATCAGGTCTGGCAAGTACGCTATAACCTAATGCCACACCTTGGCCATGCACCGCTGCTTGAAGCACTAATGAGGAATGGCTAAATATAGGCCCTTGATTGACATTAATATCGCTCACGCCACACTGTCTAAACCATGCCTGCCAATCTTGACGGTTTGAATCATGTAACAAGGTATGGAATTTTAAATCACTGGGTTGAGCTAACGGTTTAGCACTATTGAGTAATAATGGCGAACAGACAGGGATCAACACTTCGTTACGCAGTTTATCGGCGCGTAATCCAGGCCAATTACCTTGGCCGTAATAAATGGCAACATCTACATCGTCGGTTAACGAATTGGCATTACTATCAACGGCTTTAATACGCACATCAATATCAGGATTTTTTTCGCTAAACTTAGCTAAACGTGGCACTAACCATTGAATGGCAAAACTTGGAGACATACTGACCGTTAACGATCCTACCGCACTGCGGGCAAGCAGACGATTAGTCGCCTCCCCTAGCTCAATAAAAATATCTTTAATGTCCAGAAAATAACTTTGGCCTTCTTCTGTTAACAATAAGGATCTATTTTTACGTCTAAACAGCTTTAGCCCTAAAAAATCTTCTAATGCTTTAATCTGATGACTTACTGCAGCCTGGGTGACAAACAACTCTTCTGCGGCGCGGGTAAAGCTCAAATGTCTTGCTGCAGCTTCAAATGCTTTAACAGCATTCAAAGGCGGTAATCGTTTAGACATAGTGATCAACCCCTCATTTTTAATTAGTTTTTCTAATGATTATCGTTATTTTTATGTCGTTTGTAAAGCACACCGTGTTTGGGTAAATTAGCATCATTGACAACATCACTAGGGTCGCTGCACTGCTAGAGCGGACTTGTCAGTGCTAGGTTCGCTTCGCTGCTAGAGCGGACTTCGTCCTGCTAGGATCGCTTCGCTTCTAGGGACAGCTTCGCTGCTA
>TARA_R110000851_G_scaffold20783_3_pt1 | contig 26752 bp, 24 predicted proteins | sample TARA_R110000851 | Tara Oceans TARA_R110000851 (sample SAMEA4397627) | marine metagenome | biome: Polar Biome; feature: [DCM] deep chlorophyll maximum layer (ENVO:01000326); material: water (ENVO:00002006), including particulate matter (ENVO:01000060) such as... | depth 17 m
CCGAATTCGACATCCGCAGTTTGCGCGCCAGTCAATGCCGTAACGCCAATATCATCCAGATCAACCGACTGCGAGAAGTTCGCCTGGTTCGTATTGGTGAGGGTCATAATGTTAGTAGCATTGTCGAAAGTGATCGAAATCGTGTCGGCAGCGACCAAGCCTGCATCGCTATTAATAGTAAAGGCAGCGAAACCATCAGCAGCTTCAATGTTCGTACCAACTGCAGCAGGATCAACGCCGAACGTTGTCTGTCCGGAAAGCAGTTGAACGCCATTGAAAGAGGTTGAGTCTGCTACACGGCTGACTTCTTGGTCAAGTGCCTGAAACTCATCATCCAGAAAACCACGTTCTGTGGAGGACAGGTTGTCAGAGGCTGCCTGTACGGCCAGTGTCTTCATGCGGGTCAGAATATCGTTGATGGTTGACATGCCGCCATCGGCGATCTGAAGCATGGAATTTGCCTGACCGACGTTGACCGTTGCAGTCTTGAGCGCCTCAACCTGTGAATTCAGGCGGGCACCAATTGCCATCGAAGCAGCATCGTCGCGTGCGGAAACAACGCGTGTGCCTGATGAAAGCTTCGAAAGTGAACGGGTTGCCATTTCGTCAGAATTGCTCAGGTTACGGTGAGCAACGTTGGCGGCATAGTTGGAGATAATATTAAGAGCCATCTTTCTATTCCTACGTTGGTTGCGTGCGGCGAGTTTACACAATTCACCGGTGTTTCACTGGGCTTTGCAATTACTTAGGAATGTTGCTCAAGCCCGTTGCTCAGGAAACCATCCTGAAAAAGTATACTATCTGCCAGATAATCATTCAATAGGTGTGCCAGTTTACGTCATATGTGCTGTAGAGGTTGTATTTGTTGGCGCGTTAGATCTATCTAATGTTTTTCCGTCATGTCTTGTGGGAATTTATAACCTGCCTTTATGCGGAGAGTCGGCAAATGTTACCTACCAGGTTTGCGACACCAAAACTGGTACATGCCCCTGAATGTGTCAGGGAAACGTTCCTCGAAGCGGCACCATCGATCAAGTTGAAGGCTTTCCGGGCAATTCGGGTTTTCTTTCCGGAACTGGATCAGTGTTTGTGGGGTTGGTGTTTCAAATCCCAGGAACTCCAACCCTAGTTTGTCGAGGGCGGTTGCTATTTCAGGAATTGTAAAACGATGCTCTTGAACATGAAAGATCAAGTCTCTGCAAGGACTCAGGCTGTAAAAGTCACCGCGCATGCAAAGCTGTATGAGTTGCGGGTCGCCTTTTTCCGCAGCGGCAACGATATCCTGCCGACATCGACGCATTTCTGCGGCAGAAGATCCATAGCCACCTTGCTCAATAAACTTACGGGCGGCGATGATGTCGGGACGGCCTTTTTCACTGTAAAGCCCGATTTTCATCAATCCGCCATCACGCAGGAGGTCGACCAGAACCTTCCATCCTGCCAGCGGATCCGCCATATGGTGAAGAACACCACCACATTCGATCATGTCGAATTGTTTGCCAATCTTGTCAAGTTTGAGAATATCACCCTGTATATATTCAAGATTTTTGATCCCGGCTTCACGTGTTTTACGCAGCGCATAGGAAAGACTGCCAAGACTTAAATCAACGGCAGTTACCTTTGTGTCTACAAATCGTGAGGCGGCCTGAATTGCATGTTGGCCGGTCCCGCACCCTGCAACGAGTGTCTCTGGATTTTCAGGTGCCGTGTAATCATCGAGTTTGAATGAAAGCGGCGGCGCGCAAAGCACGTCCTTTACCGGTTTGGGAATTAGATGCGAAGTGTGAATCCAGCGTGGATAAGGGTTTTCCTCATACTGAGCGCGAACGTTTTGAGAGGTTGCGTCCTCAATATCTGCTATCTGAGGAATTGACTTGCGTAATGTCTTTTCGGTCTCAGGTTCTGTGATCTGAAGGCGATACACGGCCGCGCCTTCATCGTTATCTTTAGTCTGCGGGATTTGCGACTTCCATGGCATGGTATTGAGCGGCTCATAGCACGCAATCAGCAACCACAGGTCTTTGGAAGCAGTTTTTCCTTGGGCAAAGAGGCCTTCGACCTTTTGTTTCAAATTCTTCAGATGTTCTTGTTCTTTCGCATCAACAGCGTAGGCGTATTCATTGATGAAACATTGCTGCGCCAATACCGATATGAAGTTTATTTCTTGATCGTTGTGTTCGCCGCAACATGCACGAGAAAGTAGGGCGCGCCTTAGATTGGTCAGCAGTCTTTCTATACGTAAATCCGCTACTGGAACCTTTGTCATCAAGCGCATGAAAAGCGTTATTTGGCTAAGACTCTTTATATCGTCTTGAATTGGAAAGTCTTCAACGATTGCTTTATCAGCGTTGTCGAGAAGGCGCGAAAATTCACCACGATGCCTTAAGGCGCTGATAATTGGGAACATCAGGCTGGCGGGCGACATGTCTTGCTTGTCGAGAAGTGCCAGCAATGATTGTTCCAGGCCGTCACTCGTGCTGGAAAAGGACATGCCAGCGACACAGTCACGAAAAGCGTCCCAATGGCGATCGTTATCTGGCTGAAAGTTAACGGCCTGACTGTGCAGTTTGAGGGCTTCCTGGTGGCGCGACAGATATTGCAGAGCGATGCCTGTTGATGTCAGGATATCCGCGTCCGTCGGGCTTATTGCCCGGGCTTTTAGAAAGCTCTCAAGTGCTTGATCGTATTTCTGCTGTTTGATAAGAATTTCGCCAATAGCCTTGAGGCCCTCGGCGTGGTTTGGTGCAATGCTTACCGTTTTGCGGTAGCATTCAAGTCCCGCGTCAAGTTTGTCTGCGGACGCAAGGAGCGCGCCAAGGTTTTTATAGGCAGCAGCATATTTGGGTTTCAACGCTATGGCGCGACGATAGCATTCTTCAGCCGCAGCAGTATTACCAGTTGTGTTAAAAACCACACCTAAGTTGTTATATGCTTCAGGGTTGTCGGGAAAAATCGAAAGTGAACCCTGCAAGCATTCGATTGCTTTGGCATGTTGCCCAGCTTGATGAAGTGCGATACCTGCCAAGTACAGCGCCGTCGGCTGTTTGGGGTCAATTGCCAGAATATGCTTATACACCTCCAACGCCTTCGAAAGGTTGCCGCTAGAATGGTGCTGTTTTCCTGCGGCAATAAGCTGCTGTATCTCAACAGATGGTGCTGGCATGCTCGCACGAAGGGGACGTGCCGATAATTTTGAAGAACCTGACGTGGACTTTTTTTCGTTGCGACGACGTTCACTTCTGTTCATTTGGTGCCTAGTCTTTTTAAAGGTCCATTTGTACAGGGTAGCGGTCATTGCCCATGACGTGTTGCCATGCTACTTGACGACCTGTATCAACGAGAATTGGCGCGCGCACGTTAGTGGACAGCCTGATGCCTTTGCCATCCGGTGCACTACGAATGGTGACGACCATTAAAATGGCCATGTCATCGGAATTAATAGCCAAGCTTTTATGCGCTATCATCAAATCCTTATCGTCATAAACTTCGCTTTCCATATTGTATGGTGCGACGATGAAAGACAGGTTGGCATCTGTCAGGCTTTGATAAAGCTTGAACTGATCAAGCGAACTATTCGGGATATTGGCAAGCCCAAAGACATGATGTTCCGGGAAGCCAAGTAGGCCAACAGGCATGTAAATGCCTTTTTCCCAGCTGAATTCGATATCGCCGAATCGTGTTTCTACAGTCACGAATTCAGGGGTTTCTGTCTCGGCAACGTTTTCGGTTTCCATGCCCGCTTTACTCCGACGGTCCAATGTTTTAGCTGTGCAACTGGCAAGTGATTGAACAGGCAAAACAGTTAAAGATACAAATTATTATATTAGATAATCAACGCAAATAGTTAGCCAATGATAAATCTGCAGCACGCGAAATCGAAATGAAACTTGCCTGGAGTGCCGTCTCATGCTGAGACAACTCAGCAAGGGTCAACGGCACGTCAACGGTTTCAATGTCGGAAATCGCCTGCGCGGCAAAAACTTTAAAGTCTTCGTGGCGTGCTTCGAAGCGTTCAATATTGGAGATATCAAGACCAATCTGTCCCTGTACGTTAGGCAGATTATCAATTGCGTCGGAAATAAAACCAATCGCGACGACAAGAGCATCTTCATCTTCGGTTCCGGCGGCAACGCCAAGTCCTTGGATCAATTTCTTGAATGCAGGATTGTCGGCCAGAATACCATAAGACACCTCATATTGATCATCAACGCGCGCATTGAGGATGAGTTGGTCACCGTCATAATAATCTGCATCTTCCCGCGGATTGGGGATTTTTTCCATTCCCAGAACCGTAAGAAGGTTGCCAACACCGCTTTCTGAGATGGTGATCGACCCATTTCCAACATTTTCGATATTTAGGCGTGGATCTCCTTCACCGCCCAAGCCCCGCATAGATGCAATTGCACCATTGGTCGTCACGCTGTTGATTGCGTCACGCAAGTCACCAATATCATCGGTTGCGGCATTATAGTTCACAGTGCTGGTAACACTGTTACCATCGACATCTGTACTGACAATCTGAATTTGCCCCGATGTAATGCCAAGCGAGGTAAGCGTAGTTGCGTCCGTCAGAGTAACATCTGCGTCGCTGATATAATTGTCCGGCGCATAAATCTTATCAAGATCAACAGCCGGTTCTTCAGAGCGGCCACCGGCAAACAGATACCGGCCGTCAAGGTTAGTATTGAGCAAGTTGGCGACTTGCTCCATGGCCTGACGAGCCTGTCCGCGAATATTAACGTCGTCGCCCTGTAGGGCAGAACTTGCTTGAATAAGAAGCGTCTTCATTTGCGTCGCAATGGTTATCATGCTGTCGACAGCTGTTTCCATGCTTTGAAGACGCAGCTTAGCTTGCGTCGTGTTGCGCAAATACTGTTCTGTGCGGGTATACTCACCTTCAAGATTAAGGAGGCGCTGGGTGCTGTCGGCAATGCCCGAATAGTCGCGTGATTTATAACCGCTCGATGCTTGGTTTTGTAGATCAGTTACGCGCGCTGCGTTTCGGAGCGCGAGATCCGAAAGCAATGTATGGTTCGTATATGTTGCGACGCGGGTTACCATGAGTGCCTCACTTTTCTAACTCGCAGTTTAAACTGCTCTGAGCAATGCATCAAACATTTCATCAACCGTCGTTATGACTTGGGCTGATGCGGTGTAGGCGCGCTGGAAGATGATAAGATCTGACATCTCTTCGTCAAGGTTAACGCCCGCTTCGTTCTGGATGCGTGTGCTCAAGTCAGTCACCAGGTTTGTCTGGAATTCATAACCACCTTGCGACACGGATGCCTTGGTTGCCGCAGTGGCAACAATGCCAGCAGCAAAATCGGTCAACGAGGTGCGTTCTCCAGAGAGGCCGCCAGCGGCTTCAAACTGGATGTCGGAGCGTTCAAAGGTGTTGCTTAGCGCTAGAGCGGAAGTGTTGTCGCCTTCGTGAACGCCAAAGCCAATCCCCAAGCCTAGAACGGTGGTGAGGCTATCTGCATTGGGTAGCCCACTATCGCTGAAATAGAACGGATCACCTTCGGCATCTTTAACGCTTAGCTTATAACCGCCAAGTTGACTGTCAAAGACGACACTGGCAGTGATGTTGTTATCGGTCAGTGTCGCACTGTTGTTGATTGCATTGGCGATATCGTCAAGCGATGTCGTGCTGTCATAATCAATGTTAACGTCGGTGAAGTCACCGTTGACAGTCAAGGTATAGTTAAGCGGCGGTGGCACCAGCGGACCAAGGTTTGGGATGGCGGCGGCATTATCTACGACAGCGTTTGAGATTTCATAGGTATCGGCGTTCATCTGACCACGCACAATACGCGACGGGTCGTTTTGGATGGCGGCAGATACGTCCATGTTACCAGCCAGTGTCGGCTGATCTTCGGTCATGCCGATTTTACCTGTAAGTGTGCCTGCATCCGTGATCGTCATGTTGGATGTGTAATCAAGCACAAGGCGGTACCTATTGCCATCTTCCACGATGAAAGCAGCTTCTTCTGAGGCAGCGACAGTCATGCCGGCCCCCTGAAGAGCAGTACGGATATTGTCACGCACATCTTCAAGTGAATCTGTTGCGGCATAGTTCACCGTGATTCCACCAGCCAGAATACCTGATCCAGCGGAGATAGTGAAGGAGCTCGCAGTTGCATTCAGGGCTGTGGTAGAACTGCTTTGTGCCGATGACGTCATCGTATCGGAACGTTTGACTGTGGCGACAAAGTCATTCAGACCAAAATAATGTGAAAAACCTTGCTCGCGACCATCACTGGTCGTGATTTGTCCATCAAGTTCATTGATTGCGACACGGTTGCCGTCGGATCCTTCGATCACGAGTTGATTGTCAATCAGAGACGCCGTGAGGTAACCACCGGCGTCGGAACCGTTAATGGCGTCAATGATGCCTTGCACTGTTGCCGGGGTTGTCGGCAGCGTAATGTCGGCCCAGCTGTCAGCGGCGACAAGTTGACCATCGTCATCAAGTGCTGCGACCCGGAATGCACCGGTTGCTGTCAAAGGGTCACTGGTGGCGACCATGCGGTTACCTGAAAGGTTGGTCGGCGGCGGGAACGCGGTACCCTTGTTATGTTCTTCGTTAATCGCGTCGCGTAATTCGCCTGCCAGTTCATTGATCTGGTCATTGAGGGCGGGAATCTCGGAATCACGCATATCAAACAGGCCCTTCAGTGTTCCTGTGCGCAGCGTATCGGTAATGTCTTCGCCGTTGAGTGACACGCCTGACCCACCTGTGCCGGGCTCGAAGCCAGCAGTCTGGGTAAAGGAAAGCGCGTTCGGCGTGCGGTCCAGCAGCGTGTTTGCTCCGTTGGCCGAATAGACGACGATCGACCCGTCACTCCGACTGAATGTCGTGACGTCAATGATTTTGGACAACTTGTTGAGCTTCTGATCACGTTGATCTTCAAGTTCAGTGGTCGGCTGGTCAAGGTTGTTGAGGCGTACAATGCCGGTATTGAGCTCGGAGATTTCACTTAGAAGCGTATTGGCGTTGTTGACCTCATCCGTGATTTGGTCGTCAATATCATCACGCATGTCCTGAAGCTGGTTTGACAGCTTCTCGAACGATTCCATGACTTGAAGGGCGCTCTCGATGGCTTCGACGCGCGGCGAGTTCTGGTCGGGGGTAACGCCGAGTTGTTCAAAGGCATCTGCCAGGTCATTAATACGTTGGCTGATGGCGGCATCTGACTGCGGGGTGCCAAACAGGGTCTGGATCCGCTGGAAGAATTCATAGCGGACTTCTTCACGACCGGCTTTGCCCAGTTCTCCACGCATCTCACGCTGCAGGCCTTCGTTCACGTTGCGATAGATATCAGCAACCTGTGAACCAGCTCCCTGACCATCAAGGGTAAGGGTTTCCTGTCCGGCGATCTTTTTCGAATAGCCCGGGGTGTTTACGTTCGAGATGTTCGAAGACGTAATCGCAATACGGTTTTGCGCCGTGTTAAGGCCTGAGATCGCTGTGTTAAGAGCCTGGGTTAGTGACATGATATTTGCCTTTAACCTTAAAGCGTTTCATTGACGCTGAATGAACCACCAGTCTTGTTGATGGTCCGACCATATCCGCCTATTGATGCCTTGCTGGCCTGCGCTGAGCGGTTATAGGTCGTGCAGTCGTCTTTAGATTTATCGTTTACCGCACGGACAATGGCCTGCACCACACGTTCGTTGGTTGCCTTGGCTGCCTGAAGCACGGTCATATTGCGTCGGGCGGTCTCCTGAAAATCCGCCTGAAGATCGCGCAGTTCCGCGCGTTCTTCCTCGGGTAGTTCCCGAAGTTCTTCGCCGCGCGCGCGCAATTTAACGACGATCTGTTCGTATTGCATCGACAGGGCAGATTTTTCCGACAGGAACTGCTCGTATTCATCGCGTGCGATGGTCCGAAGGCCCGTGGTTTCACGTTCCAGTAGGGACATCAGGTCGTATGTCACGCTTTTAAGTTCTGCAATCAACTCTTGAGTGGTCATTTTTTTTACCCCTCCTGGATCTTAAGGATTTCACGTGTGACAGCATCTGCAATTCCGATGCCACCTGCGCGGGTCATCTCTTGGGCATACTGTTCGACCAGCATGGAACGCATCATCGTTTCACCATGGCCACCACCAAACATTTCGTTGGTTTCGATGCCCGAGAACATATGATTGAGCATCTGGCCAAGAAACATGGATTCAAATTCTTCGCCGGACTTGATGGCTTCTTCTTTGGATTTAATATGGCCATCGGTCAGCGAGTTTACGCGTGCCGAGATATTGTTCTGGGCGCCGTTCTGCGCACTTGCCTGTGCTTGCGCCATCAGGGCAGTGGAGTTATCAGCCATCATCACATCACCTCGATTTCAGCCTGAAGGGCACCAGACGTTTTGATTGCCTGAAGAATGGTGATCATATCGCGTGGTCCGACACCAAGGCTATTAAGGCCATTAACCAGTTCCTGCAGGCTAACGCCGCTATTGAGGACACCAAGCTGGTTGTCTTCGCCTTCATCGACCTCAATATTGGTGCGGTCCACAACCTCGGTATTCCCGCCTTGAGAAAATGGAGAAGGCTGTGAAACCTGAGGAGTTTCAGTAACGCGAATGGTCAGATTGCCTTGCGCAATTGCGACCCGGTTAATGCGGACATTTTCACCCATCACAATCGTGCCGGTGTTTTCGTCAATCACCACGCGGGCGATCTGATCTGGCTCAACACGCAGCTGTTCTATATCGGTCAGCAGTGCAACGACATCCTGATTGTAGCTGTCAGGGATGACCAGACGAACAGTGCCCGGGTCGCTGGCGCGTGCTGCAACCTGGCCCAAATAAGCATTGATGGCATCTGAAACGCGGCGTGCGGTGGTGAAATCTGGATTTCGCAGAACAACAGACATGTCTTGCATGGAATTGAGATTGAAATCGATTTCACGTTCGACAATGCCGCCACTGGCGATCCGTGCGGACGTTGGAACGCCTTTAACAACTGTTTCTGCGTTGCCACCAGCCGAGAAGCCGCCAACTGCAAGGTTGCCCTGGGCAACGGCATAAACTTCACCGTCTGCACCAACCATCGGGGTTACCAGTAATGTACCGCCCTGAAGGCTTTCAGAGGTGCCGATGGCACTAATGCTGACATCAATGCGTGATCCCTGACGGGAAAAGGGGGGCAGTGTTGCGGTTACCATGACGGCGGCAATATTATCAGAGTCAATATCTTCGATCTGATCGCGGACGTTGATCCCAAGACGCTCAAGCATGGCGACCATGCTTTGGCGGGTAAATTCTGCATCGCCCAGATCATCGCCGGTACCGTTCAAGCCGACCACAAGGCCATAACCAACCAGCATGTTGTCACGGACGCCTTCGAAATCGGCGATATCCTTGATGCGCGACTGAGCATGGGCCGGGGCCATCTGCGTCAGGGCGAGCATACCCAGCGCGACGGCGATCGTCGCTTTGCGTGCTATGTTGCCAAGACCTGTGATCATACTGTTTGTTCCGCTTCGACTTGGGATGCCTTGGCATCCAACAAATGGTGCGATCGATCATGTTAATCGCGTTTGTAAGCTGTTTTGCGAAAATCGTGCCAACTACCGCTTCGTGCGGGTTTGACCTGTAAGCTGTCGTCTTTGCCGAGTTTATCGGGCGAAAATCACGACTGTTTTTAGATATGGGGACCAAAAGTGCGGAGCCGTTTTAGCCACTCGGCATTTTTTTCCCGTTGCGCGGTTTCCCAGATTGAGGGAGACTCTATGTCATACGTATATAATGTATCGAGGCGTGGGTTTTATTTCGGCAGAATATAGCAGTTTGGGACCCAAACGTCATACGGCGCTAAATGCAAGATATTACCACAGACAGGACAGGCACGGGTCATGAAGGTTAGCGGTTCCAAGGCTGCCGGTACGAGCGGGGCAACGCGTAAAAAGGCGTCTGGTACGTCTGGTGGTGGCGGGTTTGCAGATGCCATGCGTTCGCTCGATTCTGGTGGAGAAGCCAGCGGTGCGGGAAGCGTTCACGGTGCTAGTGGTGTTAGTGCACTGGATGCGCTCCTCGCACTTCAGCAAAGTGGTGATGCACTTGATTCGCCCAAAAAAGCAGGCGTATTGCGCGCTAAAAGCGTGCTTGAACAGCTTGAAGCCGTGCGTGACGGGCTCCTAAGTGGGGCCTTGTCTGGTGCGCGTTTGCAGCAGTTGGTTGGGCTGCTTGATCAGCAACGTGAAAATATCGACGATCCGGAACTTTCCGCCGTACTCGACGAGATTGATCTGCGTGCACGGGTCGAACTGGCCAAACTGGAAGTTTCCGGGCTGATTTAAGTCTGAAATTTCCAGTGTGTTGTACCTGAGAACCCCAGAGTTCTGGGGCTATTCGTATTCATTCATATTTATTTGTTCAATCATCTTGCACCGTTGGCGTGCTGCATCTATATTGCCGCGCGATCGAACAGTCCTGTATAGAGGGCATACATGACTATCACTCTGCCACCAGACTATCGTCCTGCTGAGGACGAAGAATTCATGAACCCGCGTCAGCGCGAATATTTCCGTCAGAAACTTCTGACCTGGCGGGCAGAACTTCTGCATGAATCATCTGAAACATTAGCGAACCTGCAAGATGGCGGGCTTCAAGAAGCTGATCTGAGTGACCGCGCATCTGCGGAAACGGATCGGTCACTTGAGCTTCGTACTCGTGACAGGGCGCGCAAGCTGATTTCAAAAATTGATGCTGCTTTGCGTCGAATTGAAGACGGATCTTATGGTTACTGTGAAGAAACCGAAGAACCGATCAGTTTGAAAAGACTTGAAGCTCGTCCAATTGCGACCCTGAGCATCGAAGCCCAGGAACGTCACGAACGGATGGAGCGCACACGTCGCGACGATTGATCGCGCCGGGTGATAAAAAAGATAAAGGACCGTGCGAATGCCGGTCCATGCCATGCAACGTCATGGCCTTGTGGGAGATTACTGGTTAGGGATAACCAAAATCAAAAAGCCCGGTCTTTATGGCCGGGCTTTTCTCGTTTCCCGGCAATGGCTGGTGCTCCATCATAAAAAAGACCACCCGAAGGTGGCCTTTGATCGTACCTGTTATGTCATCAGCCGGAACCCGAAGGAGCTCATGACCGCAGGATTGCCAGTTGGTTAGAATGGCAGAATGATGTCAAGGACTTCGCTGCCGTAACGCGGCTGCTGAACATCGGAGATGGTCCCGCGTCCACCATAAGAAATACGAGCTTCGGCAATCTTGTCGTAGCCGACTTCATTGGCCGAACTGATATCAGCCGCCCGGATCACGCCGGCAATCTGGACTTCGCGGACTTCGCTGTTGACGCGGATTTCCTGACGGCCGTGAATGACATAGTTCCCGTTCGGCAGAACCTGAATGACAAGGGCGGCGACACGAAGGTTGATATCTTCGTTTCGATCCAATGAGCCTGCACCACGGTTTGACGTGGCGCTATCCATGTCAAACATGGACGAAGGGTCAATCGCTTCGGGCAAGACCTTGGTCATTTCGGCTTCAAGGCCAAACAGGTTGGGAACAGCAAGATCTTCGCTGTTGGTGCGCGAACGGCTTGTGGTGTTGGCAAAGGCTGCACTGTCGGCCATATCGACAACCACGGTAAGGATGTCACCAACCTGACTGGCGCGCTGGTCCTTGAAGAAGGACCTTGCACCCGATCGCCACAGGGAGTTCGGGTTGCTTTCCGCGACCTGCGGGGCAGGCATCGGCAAGCTGACCGGTCGATAGGCTTCTGACTGGGTCGGGTTGTCGATAGATGACAGTTTTGGCGGTTCGCCAACTTCAGAAAGGCGTTTCATCGCGTTGCAGCCAGAAAGTAAGGCTGTCGCGCCGATCATTCCTGAGACAAGCGCGATGCGCCGCCATGAGATGTGTGTATTTTTTCCGGGCATGTCGTCCTCCTGGGTTCCTGCTAAACATTACGCAAGCGGCGTGCCAGTTTGAAGGTTCGCCTTTGGGAAATTGATGCCGTGCATGGGGATGAACAGAGACTGATTTCAGCCATGTCTTTGGTCTTGTTCGGTATATTAGGTGCCAAACGTATCCGGCTCAGGTTGTTTCTGGTTTATTGGGACATGGCTGGCAATGCGCGGACGTCATTTTCGCCGACGACTTCCACCTGAACGGTCTTGTTGCTTGTTTGGTTTACGACCCGGATGACGTCACCCTTTGATCCATTTTCCAATGCTTTGCCGCGTGCTGTCAGTGACATGTTTGCCGTCACGAGGCGAATGATGACCAGTGCGCCGCGTCGAACAAGGATGGGATTGGTAAAATCACGGAACATAAGCGGTTCATTCGGATTGGCAGGGCGGATCACTTCCTTGCCAATCAAATCGTTTATGTCGCGGATCGCGCCGGACGGAACGCGTTCTGTACGAAAATCACGATATTCCACCTGATCGGGCCGAATGATACTTCCGCGTGAGATGGGTTCAACCAGTACCGGTACGCTTGAAAGGGGGTAATATTTGCCGCTGATGCGATATGTGCGTCTTTGTGCGGTTTGTGCGCCAGTCGTAATGCTGGCGACAAAGCGGTTCGTGCGGCTATTGATATCAAGTCCCGTGACGTCAACTGTGGTTTGGGCATCAACGGGCAGGTGGATCTGGAAATTCTCGCTCGAAAGATCGACTGTAAAAGGCCGTTCAACACCGTGTTGCGTCAGGGCATCTTCGACAGCCTCCTGAATTTCTTCCATGGTGATAACTTGGCTTGCGCGCGTGATCATGACTTGATCGGCCGTCGTGCGAGGGCGCCAGTTTATGTTGTGGCGCTGCGCGATGCCATAAAGCCAGCGATAATCAAGCACAACCTGTTTACCTGGTTGCGGGGCATGGGCCACGGAGATATCGGCCTGTTGCGGGTCGATCCCGGAAAATAGATCCCCAAGCGTGACATATTGCCCGTCAACCAGCGCGTCAGGTTTGAGCAAGATGTTTTCATCAAGCTGCTGACTGTTGCGAGACAGGCCGCTTTGTCCGTTCTGCGAACTCTGCGCAAAGGCAATCTCAGGCCCCAGTCCAGAACCGAGTGCTAGAAACGCAATCGCAAGCGTGAGGATTATTTTCTTTGTCTTCATGAGCCTACTATACCACGGAACTGTATATAGGGCGTAAACACAGTTTACGCAGACACACGTGCGGTCAGAACGTGGTCTGCGTAAATTTGGTACGATCAGTCAGGACGCGAGATTAACGTAGGTTGCTGACTGCGCTCATCATTTCATCTGTGGTGGAGATGGATTTGGAATTCATCTCATAGGCACGCTGTGCCTTGATCAAGTTGGTGATTTCCTGAACCACGTTGACGTTTGAAGCTTCGAGGTAACCTTGCAAAACCGTACCATAGCCAACATCACCCGGCGCGCCGGCATTTGCCTGACCAGATGCTTCGGTTTCAAGGAACAGGTTGTCGCCCAACGCATCAAGACCCGGTGGGTTGATAAAGGTGGCCAACTGAATTTGGCCAAGGTTCTGAAGCGCGACCTGACCATCAATCTCGGCAAATACTTCGCCATTGCTGTTGATCGTGACGGAAGTTGCATTGTCTGGAACGGTAATGCCCGGTTGAACGGCATAGCCATCCTTGGTCACCAGCGCACCATTGGCATCGAGCTTTAACGTACCATCGCGCGAATACGCAGTTTCACCGCTGGGCAGGTCGATCTGGAAATAGCCGCGGCCCTGAATGGCGATATCAAGTTCGTTTTCCGTCAGGCTCAAGGACCCTTGTCCCATGTAACGGCCAATTGCGGCCGTTTTTACGCCAAGGCCAACCTGAACGCCGACCGGTACAATTGTGCCGGTGTCTGACGAGGGTGACCCTGCGCGGCGCATGTCCTGATACAGCAAATCCTGAAATTCGGCACGCTGGCGCTTATAGCCAGTGGTCGTCATGTTGGCGATGTTGTGTGAGGTTACATCCACGTTGGTGGATTGGGCCTGCATCCCTAGGGCGCCAATATCAAGTGACCGCATTTCTTGTCTCCTTCGTCTGCGCAGACTGTGCGCCAAATTTTAATCAAGGCCGTGTTCGCAAGCCCCTAGGCGCGAATATCACCAAGCTTGTTAATCATATTACGCATCCGTTCGTTCTCGCTTTCGAGCGAACGGGTAACGGATTGATAGGTGCGAAGCACGTCAATCATCTGGGTCATGGCCCCGATCGAATTGACGTTTGATTTTTCAAGTGCGCCCTGAACGATGCCGGGGTTCTCGACAAGTTCCATTGCGGCATTGTTCGGGTTGCCATCTGCATTATCCGGTGCGCGGTAAAGAGTGTTGCCCGTTACTTTCATTTCCTGAACGTTGTCGATGGTGACGACCTGAAGTTTGCCAACCTGACCAATGTCCGTGGAAATCGTGCCGTCGCCTTTGATTTCGATCTGCCCGTCTGCTTCGTTAAAGAACAGAGGTTGACCAGCGTCACTCAACACAGGATAGCCATCATTGGTGATAAGCTGCCCGCCCGGATCCAGGTTGAAATTGCCCGAACGGGTATACTGTGTGCCCGACGGGGTTTCGACGGCAAAAAACATGTCTGGTTGGCTCAGTGCCACGTCGAGCGGGCTATTGGTATGTTCAATATTGCCGACCGTCGTGTCGCGATACTGCGAGATGTCCTGAACCAGCGAAATTTCGCGTTCGCCGCGGAATGGGGCATCCTTGTTCTTGGCCACCCAGTCTGTGAACATCATCCGCTGTTCTTTGTACCCGGTCGTGTTCATGTTCGCCAGGTTCTGCGAAATGTTGTTCATCATGCTGCGGAGCGTCTTTTGCCGCGACAGAGCGATATATGAAACGTTTTCCATGGTCGACTTCCCAGTTGGGGCAGATGGGCCGATTAAGGCCGTGAATTTCCCAAAGACAAATGCGAACGGCATGCCAATATGATTAATGCATTGTTTTAAAAAGATAAAAATTAGATCCGGCATTTGTTGCCGGGCGCAATCATTGCGGTAATTGCAGAAAGTGCCGCTTGTCAGTGGCAGGGCGGAAAAAGTTTTCCGGTTTGGGGGATGGTATGGTCCCAAACCTGCACCAAATCAAAGATACGCCGTCAAATCACAATGACGCTAAATCGTGGTTTAGTTGCTTGTGCAAAATTTTATGAAGACTAAGAATACAAAGAAAACCACAGAAAAATGGCAGTTCTTAAGCCGTATCCTGTAAGGAAGGTGTGCTGGTAAGAGTTTGAGCGCGTATGATGCCCTGACCCGGCAAGTTCTGACTGTCGGTCGTGGATGGCAAGTGTTACGAGCTAATGATCAGAAGAGAAACGGATTTTTAACGTGATAGCGTTATGGCTTTTAATCCGGCACAGTGTTTGCTGGATGGAAAGTCAGAAATCCAGAACGCAGGAATTTGCGAACCAATGGGCGAAGAAGCCGACGAAATTGAAATGGACGAAGGTGGCGGTGGGCGCAGCAAGAAGATGCTGGTCGTTGTCATTCTGATCGTGCTGCTTTTGCTTAGTGGTGCTGCGGCAGCCTATTTTACCGGGTTGCTTCAGCCAGTCATTGATATGTTGTCGGGCGGCGATAGCGCGCCGACCGAAGAAGTGATTTCAGAAAGTTCGATAGAAGAAGCACCGGGCGTTCCCGAAAACGTCGGCTTTGTTGATCTGCCCGAGATTCTGGTCAACCTGAATGCCGGGGGCGGCAAGCAGAGCTACCTTAAAATCCGGGTCAGTCTTGAAGTTGCCGATCAGGCAATGCTGCCGCAAGTCGAAGAAATGATGCCGCGTATTGTCGACAACTTTCAGGTTTACCTTCGCGAATTACGGCCCGAAGACCTGTCAGGGTCCGAGGGCATGTTCCGGCTGCGTGAAGAATTGTTGATCCGTGTCAGTGCGGCTGCGAAACCAGCGAAAATTAACGACGTTCTGTTCAAGGAAATGCTGGTACAGTAACCTTGTAACAGCCCGAATGCCAAAATCAGGAACCAATTGCTGATGGCTGATGAAGACGAAGATGATGATGCACTCGCCGCCGAATGGGAAGCCATGGCCGGTGGTGATGACGAGGGTGGAGACGACGGCGGCGAGGATATGGCCGCCGAATGGGAATCCATGCTCGGCGACGATGATGAGGACGATGCAGCCGATGAACCCGCGGTCAGCAGCGGGCCATCTGCGCGTGTTCTAAACCAGGATGAAATTGATAGCCTGCTTGGTTTTGATGATGGGTCTGGTGCGGGTGATCAGTCGGGCATTCAGGCTATCATCAATTCATCGATGGTGGCTTATGAACGTCTGCCGATGCTTGAGGTGGTGTTTGACCGCCTCGTACGTATGATGTCGACGTCGCTTCGTAACTTCACATCTGACAACGTTGAAGTGTCGCTTGATAACATCTTGTCGCTGCGTTTTGGGGATTACCTTAACTCGATCCCGTTGCCTGCAATGCTGGGTGTGTTCAAGGCGGAAGAATGGGACAACTATGGTCTTTTGACCGTTGACTCGGCCCTGATTTATTCCATCGTTGACGTGCTGCTGGGCGGGCGCCGTGGCACCGCTGCCATGCGTATTGAAGGGCGTCCTTATACAACAATTGAACGCAATCTTGTCGAACGCATGATCCATGTGGTCTTGGGCGACCTTTCCGCCGCGTTTGATCCGCTGAGTCCGGTGACCTTCCGGTTTGAACGTCTGGAAACGAACCCGCGTTTTGCAACGATTGCCCGTCATGCCAATGCGGCCATTGTGGCAAAGTTGCGCATCGATATGGAAGATCGCGGTGGTCGGCTTGAGCTTCTGATACCCTATGCGACACTTGAGCCGGTTCGTGAACTGCTGCTTCAGATGTTCATGGGCGAGAAGTTCGGTCGCGATTCCATCTGGGAAAATCACCTCGCAAACGAGCTTTGGCAGACCCATATCAACCTGTTGGCAGTGCTCGACGAGCAGGTGATGTCGCTGGGCGATGTTATCAACCTTGAGGTTGGCAACCGTTTGATCCTTAATACCAGTCCGACGTCGCCAGTTGAGGTGCGTTGTGGTGATGTCCCGCTGTTTAAAGGGATGATGGGGCGCAAAGGCGACCGCATTGCGATCCAGGTGCGTGATCGTGCGCGCATAAACGAGGAAGATTAGCCAATGGACTTCGCGTTCTATCTGGATCTTGTGATGATTGTTTTGCTAATCGCAACGATCATCTATGCCGTGATCCTGAACCGAAAATTGGCGGCTTTTCGGCGCAGCCGCGAAGACATGCAGAACTTCCTGACAACATTTAATGCCGCGAACGAACGCGCGGAAACCTCGATCAGGGCGCTCAAGGAAATGGCCGAGGATTCCGGTGAGAAATTGCGCGAAGATATCGAAAAGGCTGAGGCGCTTAACGAAGATCTGACCTTTATGGTGGATCGCGGCGAAAGCATCGCCAACCGTCTTGAAAAAGCTGCAAGCGACGTCAACGCGGGCCGCCGGGGTGGAAATTCTGCGAGCGGTTCGAACCCATCATCAAAATCGGGCAACGCTGCGTCGGGCAAACACACTGCCGGGGCGTCTGATTTGGCGTCATCGGGCAAAGATCGCAACGATGTGATTGATGATCGAGACGGATATGGCGTGGAAACACGGGCCGAAGAATTAGCCGCCCGGATGGTGCGCGATATGGAACGCGGTGGCCGCAGTGATGCCCAAGACCAGGACCCTGAACCACGGATGGGTAAACCAGCTGGTGGCTATGATGATGACGGTGGCCGATCTAGAGGCGGTTATGGCAATGGTGGTTCAGTAACCGGTAACGGTGGCATGTCATCGGATGTCTATGATCAGGATGAAGACGCCGGTCGTTCCGAGGCAGAGCGCGAATTGCTCGCGGCATTGCGCTCGGTTCGATAGGGGGGGTGCCCGAACACTGTTTGGGGCTGCCGGACTTGTTATTATGACATTCGTTTTTATCTAAAGAGTGTGGTGTCATTCTGTTAGATTAAAGACAAAACAAGCGTGAAGGAGCATGGGCACAAGATGCCAAATTGCTTAGGTGAATAAATGTCTGGTGTGCGTATCCTGCCTTTGGTCGTTCTTGTCGGCCTGATGGTGTTATCAATGCGGGTGGTCAACCTGTTCTCGGAAAGTTCGGATAAAGCCGAAATCGCCGAAAACACAGGTGTGAGCATGGTGCAGATGGCGCAGGCGCAGGCCCCTGCCACCGAAGAGGCGGCAACGCCGCCTGAAACACCGGATGCCGGGGATCCCGGCTTGGATAATCCGGCTGGCCTGACCATGGAAGGTGAACCCATGGAAGAAGGCGACGTTCCGCCAACACTTGGCGGTGATCCGACCCTTTTCACGCAGGAAGAAATCGATCTGCTGCAGAACCTTTCAGTGCGTCGCGGCGAACTTGACCGTAAGGAACAGCGCCTTGATGAGCGTGAAAGCCTGATTGCTGCGGCAGAGGCCCGCATCGATGCCAAGATCGACGAAATGAAATCGTTGAAAACGGCGATTGAAAAGCTTGTCGAGACCAAGGAAGTTCAGGAAGACGACCGGATCAAAAAGTTGATCAGCGTCTATGAAAAAATGAAACCAAAGGATGCTGCCCGCATCTGGAATGATCTTGATATGAATATCTTGCTGCAGGTCGCTCTGGGCATGCGCGAGGCAAACACCGCAGCCGTGCTGTCAGAAATGACACCAGACCGCGCGCGGGCCTTGACCTCGGAACTGGCCTATAAGCAGGACATCAACATGCTGCCGTTGCAATAAGACGGCAGCTTAATTTGCACTAACGCGCGTTGCGCCTTTTTATTGAAGGGTTGGAACGTGCAATTATTCGAGTATAGTCAATGTGATGGCGCAAACTGGTAATGGTCAAAAACCTTGATTAACCATTATTAAATATGTACATCACGATTATTAGGGGCCTTACCAATATGCGCGTTTCGTGCGGTAAGGGTAAGAGATCAGATAGCTGATGGAGTTGTGAATGGCCGTCGATCCGAATATGCCGATCCTGATTGTGGATGACTACAAAACCATGTTGCGTATCATCCGTAATCTTTTGCGGCAGCTCAACTTTACGAATATTGAAGAAGCGACCGATGGTAGCATGGCGCTTCGTAAGTTGCGTGAAGCTCCGTGCAGCCTCGTGATTTCTGACTGGAATATGGAGCCGATGACAGGGCTGCAGCTTCTTAAAGAAGTCCGTGCAGATGCCAAGTTGAAGGACCTGCCCTTCATCATGATTACGGCAGAAGCCAAGACCGAAAACGTGGTCATGGCGAAAAAAGCAGGTGTATCCAATTACATCGTTAAACCATTCAACGCTGAGACGTTGAAGGGTAAAATGAAGACTGTTATTGGTGATTTCTGATCAGGGGCGCGGGACATCAGTCCCGCGATACCGTTATGTCCAAAGCGTCCAAGGACGAAATACGCCAATTGTTGAATGATCTTCATGCGCGTCTCGAAGGGGATGATCTGAAGATTGAACAACTCTCTGAGCTGATGGATCAGCTGTCACGCTTTGTGGGTGACAAGCCGACCGGGGATCAGAAGCGTCTGTTTGGTGAACTTGACGAGCTTTCAGGCATCATTCGCAAGATGAAGTCGGAAATCGCGTCGCTGCGTCCGGACGATATCAAGGCTGAATACATTCCCAACGCAACAGACGAACTTGATGCGATTGTGGATGCGACAGCGGGGGCGACCCATGAAATCCTTGATGCCATGGATGCACTTGAAGAGTTCGCTCGGACGTTGCCCGCCGAACAGGCTGAGCTCGTAACCAGCGCAACAATGCGTGTTTACGAAGCTTGTAACTTCCAGGATATTACAGGGCAGCGTACGACCAAGGTCATTAAGGCTCTTAAATCCATTGAGGAACGTGTTGAAGGACTGGTCGCGGCATTTGGTGATGAAATTGCCAAATACGCAGCAGCCAATCCGAAAACCAAAAAAGAGCCAGAAGGTGATGAATCGCTTTTGAATGGCCCGCAGCTTGAGGGCAAAGGCGTTTCGCAGGCTGACATTGACGCGATGTTTAACTAAGTGGCGTTGATATGGCGGAGATAGAGGACGACGGACCAACACCACCAACACCTCCTGCGAATGGTGCGGTGGCGCTGTTTCTCGCACTCTATCTGTTGCTGTTAGCTTTCTTTATTCTGCTCAATACCATTTCGACCTTTGAAGAGGTCAAAACACGCGAAGTGCAGGAAAGTCTTTCTTCCGCGTTTGCGTCTATTTTACCCCCCACGACCAGTTTGCAGACCGTTACCTCAATCGAAGGTCCGGTTGTTGCGGCCGAGGACATGCAGGAAAAACTGGGACATCTTTTCCAGACGGCGATCAAAGTTGTTCGGGTTCAGGTCATCCAGCCCGGCAAATTGATGGAAGTCATCATGCATGTGGATCAGCTGTTTGATCCCAATTCCATTCTCATTCGCGAACGTCAGTCCGAGTTCATGGACCAACTCGCAAGGGTTTTGGCCGATGATCAGGGCTATGCGTCTTATGAAATGGAAATGGTGATGGGCAGTGAAGTCGGCTCCAAGGGGACGGTCGAAATTGAAAACAACCTTCAAATCGCCCGTGCTGGATCATTCGCTCGTGAATTGATCGACGTTGGCGCACCACAGGATCATCTTTTTGTCGGGATTGATCCCGGCGCTGATCCATTTATCGTGACCTTCCGGTTTTTCTGGAACCTGGGGCCGAAAGAACCACCCCAGCCGATTGAGCGTGAAAGCGATACACCAAATGGCGCAAATGACGGTGCAACGCCTGCTGCTGTCTCGCCAACTGGAAACGGGAACACTGGTATCTTTGCGCCGCAAAGAATGACCATCCCGCTTCCGGGTGGAAACCAGCCTGCTGTCAATCAACCAATCCCGCTTGGACCGCAGGCAGGGGGAGGGAGCTGATGGCTGAAGAAGAATTCAAAAAGCATGAAACTCGAAGTGGTCCACCGGTCTGGATGCTCAGTCTGGCAGATTTGATTTCGTTGCTGCTGACGTTCTTTGTCATGCTGTTTGCAATGTCGAAAGTCAAAATTGACCGCTGGGACGAGGTTGTCGATTCTTTGTCGCAATCGATCAAACCATCGCCGCGCGAAGAAAATGACGAACCGATGGCCAGCCTCAACATTCCGCGCGTTTATCGCAAACCGGCAATGAACCTTGATTATCTCAGTGCGGTTATTGATGATGCGATTGATGATAACCCGGTACTTGGTGATGCACGCATGTCGCGTGATGCCGACAAACTTGTGATTTCACTTCCGGGTGATCTGTTGTTTGTCAGTGGCAGTTCGGAAATGACCCAAAAGGCACGGCAGGCACTTTTTGTGCTGGGCGGTGTTTTGCGAAATATCGGCAACCGTGTCGGTGTGCAGGGGCACACGGATCCCAGACCGCTCAGCGGACGAGGCGTTTATGCCTCAAACTGGGAACTTTCGCTGGCCCGTGCTGCGGCTGTTGCGAACGAATTGAAAAAATCAGGTTACACAGATTACATAAATATTTACGGATTTGCTGCATCAAGATACGACCAGCTTCCTGAAACGGTCGATGAAGATACGCGCTTTGAAATGGCGCGTCGGGTCGATATCGTCATCGAACCCCATGGCGGAAGCGGGATCGGAGGCACGTAAGTATGGCAAATCTTGCTGTGCGCATCCTGCTGGCGGCTGCGATCACGGCTGCCACGGCAATTTTATTGCCCATTAGCGGAATGCGCCCTGCAATGGCCCAGGCGGTTGATCCAGTGATCATCCGTTCCGGGATGCATAGCGGCTATGGACGAATTGTTCTGCAATGGAGCAAGCCGGTCAATTACACCGCTGAAATCATCGGTGATCAGCTCGTTGTGCGATTTGACGCGCCGCTTGTCGCATCCCTGCGCGGCGTGCTTACCCCGGTTTCTGATTATGTTGCAGACGGTTTCTTTGATCCGGATGGCCGCACCGTTGCCTTTGTGCTGCGTGATGATTTCGAAGTGCGGGCCTTTAATGTCGGCAGCAACGTGGTTCTTGATATCCTTGACAAACCACAAGCCACTCCACCTGCGCCAACACCGCCGCTGCCGACCAGCAAACCTGCACAGCAAGAACAAACGTCACCGCAAGTGACACCTGCACCGACCGTGCCGGTTGAAACCACAAATATTGAAAATGATGCCCCCGATTTGCGCACTCTTGATGTGCGGGTTGGCCGTCACCCAACGTTCTACCGACTGGTTTTTGACTGGCCCAATCGCACCGAATATGAGTTAAGCGGCGCGCAAGGATCACAAACGGTTGCATTCGCATCCCCTGCACGTATTGACGGGGCGGCAATTTCGCGCCGTCTGCCCGAAGGGGTGCGCATTCGCCAATCGGCGACAAACCCGCTTGATGTGGCTATTGATACAGATCCACCGCGCTCGTTGCGCCATTTCCGGTCTGGTAACAAGGTTGTCGTTGATATTATGGGGGCACAGCGCGCCCCGGTCAGCACCGCCGAAGACGACAGCCGCCCGTCAACGACAGCGACCCCCAGCACCGCTGCAACGCCGCCTGCACCCGCAGCACCTGCATCTCAAAGCAGTGCACCGGCTGCGCCTGCTGCTCCGCCGGCAACTGCCAATGCTGATCCAGCGCAAACGCCAGATGGGTCCAGTCCTGCTGCAAACGACGGGATTGATCCGACGTCACCGGAAGCCTTGGCAGCACAGGCGCTAGCGGATGCTCAGCAAAGTGGTGCGATGGGCGGCGGGGCACAGGAACGCGAAAGTATTGGCGATCTGTCGGTTACGGTTGAGCAAACGGCAACTGAGATGTCGCTTAACTTCCCGTTCGGGCAGCCCGGTGGGGCGGCAATCTGGTCACGTGCCGGGTTCTTGTGGGCCGTATTTGATGTTCGGGCCAATCTTGACCTTGAAGCCGTCCGTCAGGAAGCAGCCCAGATTGTTGGGGTGATTGAGCAGATCGACAGTCCCTATGCGACCGTTGTGCGCCTGACCATCCCCGAAGGTGTGGGGCTTTATACCACTGTCAATGATGCCGGTGATTGGCGGGTCACGCTGCAACAAGGTATTCTGCAGCCGATTGAAAAACTTGGCCCCTCGATTGAGCTTGATGAACAGACCCGTGCACGTCTGATTGTGCCGCTTGATGATATCGGACCGACCATTCCGATTGATGACCCGGAAGTGGGCGATATGCTGCGTGTTGTAACCACATCTCAACGGGGTTATGGCATCGAGGTTGCCCTGCGGTATCCGGAATTTGAAGTGTTGCCATCCGTGCAGGGGGTTGTGGTCGCGCCCATGAACGAAACTGTACAGGTCACCAGTCGTGGCGACGGTCAGGCCGTGGTTGTTACCGCCGAAGATGGTCTTAATATCTCGCCTGAAGGTGCGCGGTTGCTGGCGTCCGCAACTGGGGTGCGGGCTGCGACGGGCGATGGTCGCGAAGGGTTGATCTTCGAACTTGATGACTGGCGACGCGGGGGGCTGGATAATTATAACAACGCCATTCATAAGTTGCGCGGGGCGATTGCGCAAAGTGGTGACGAACATCGTAACAAGGCCCGACTGGAACTGGCCGAATATTATTTGGCCAATGGCCTTGGGCCAGAAGCAAATGCCATCGTTTCCGTTATGGAAGAAGACGATCCGCTGATTGCGCAGAAAGTTCAGTTCCGTGCCCTGAAGGCGGCGGTCAAATTCCTGAATCGTGATTACGCCGAAGCCGAACGTCTGCTTGACGATGACCGCCTGAAGGCGATCCCGGAAATGCAATTATGGCGGGCGGTGACCCTTGCTGCACGTGGGCGACCGAACGAAGGCGCACGTGACTTGCTTGAAAGTGTCCATATTCTTGATTTCTATCCGCCGGAACTTCTGGGACGGATCGGACCGATTGCGACCGAGCAGGCGCTTTTGGTTGGCAATCCCGAAGCCGGTATGGACCTGATTGAAAAAATGTTGCTGACCAGCGGGTTGTCCGAAAGCAAGATCATGGACATCCAGTATCTCAAAGGCATCTTCGAAGAGGAAGCTGGCGAACTGGAACAAGCGGTTGCGACCTGGGATCAGGTGGCCGAGGGCGAAAACCGCAAAGCCCGTGCCCATGCCATCTTTGACAGAACAGAACTTTTGATGCGTTTGGAGCGGTTGACAGCCGATGATGCGATCGAGCAGCTTCAAAAGTTGCGGTTTGCATGGCGTGGCGATGCGTTTGAGATGGCGTTGCTCAAACGTATTGGTGAACTGCAGATCGAAAACAAAGATTTCCGCGATGGATTAAATACCCTGCGTCAGGTTGCGATCTTCTTCCCGAATATGCCGGTTGCCATAGAAGCAACCGACTTGATGCACAAGACGTTTGAGAACCTCTATCTGGGCGACGACATCAACAATATTTCGGCGATCAAGGCGGTGGCCCTGTATGACGAGTTCCGCGAACTGACCCCGGCCGGAGAAAAGGGTGATGAGCTGATCCGCCGTCTTGCCGACCGGATGGTCAGTGTCGAACTGTTTGAGCGCGCCGAAGAGTTACTCGAACATCAGGTTGATTTCCGCCTTGATGGGGTGGAAAAGGCACGTGTTGGGGCACGGCTTGGTTTGGTCTATTTGCTTGATAGCAAACCTGAACAAACCATCAGTGTCATTGAAAAGACCGAAGAACCTGGCATTTCCGAAGAGCTTGATACCCAGCGGCGTCACCTTAAGGCGCGTGCTCTTTTGGATGTTGATCGTGGGGCCGAAGCCATTTCATCGCTTGAAGGTGATTTTTCCAAGAATGCCGAACTGCTGCGGGTCGACTACTATCGTGGAACACGTGATTTCTTATCGGCGGCAGAAACCTTCCAGCGTCTGGTCGGTGGGGATCAGGGCGATGTGATTGACGGGTTCTCTGACGAGCGTGCGCGCTATGTCTTGAACTGGGCAGTAAACCTAGCGATGGGGGGGCAGGAGCGGACGCTTAATATGCTCAAACGTCGCTATGGAGAGGTCATGGCCGCCAGCCCGTTTGCAGAGGCATTTAATCTGATTACCTCGTCACCGACACAGGGGCTGATCGATTATCGGACCTTGGCAGACAAGGTTGACGAGGTAGAGAACTTCCAGGGTTTCCTCGCAAACTATCGCGATCAGTTGGAAAAATCTCAGCTTAGTGCTATAAATTAAAGCTCGAACAATGGTGTGAGCCGCATGCGGAGCTAAAAAGCACCGATTTGCGCCCTTTTTCCGTTGATGTTTTGGTTATGGCGAAAGAGTTGCTGTGATGGATCGCGCTTTAAAGATGGTCTATTATGATGACGTAAAGGTGGAAAAAGACATCTTTGCGCAGCTTTCGCTTGCCGAAAAGCATTTTCAGGGCGCAGGAATGCCGCGTGATGAAAGTGCGACTCGACGTATCCTTGACCAAATTCACCGTCAAAGCCGTGCGTTTGCTGCGATCTGCTATGGCTATATGCGCAGCAAGGGAATCGGCGTTGCCGAGGACCTTGGCGAAGGCCAGCAATGGTACCGCGAAGCGGCGTACTGGTTTAACGAAGAAGCATCATCGGGTGAGTCTATTTCGGCCAACAATCTTGGCTATCTCTATGCCAAGGGGCTTGGCGTTCAGGAAAATGCGGAAACCGCCGCGCACTGGTTTGAAGAAGCTGTTGAATTTGGCTCCGTGGCGGCACTTTACAATCTTGGTGTGTGCTATCTGAACGGATGGGGTGTTTCTCAGGATGATGAAACGGCAATCGAGTATCTGCAGCGCGCGAGCGCACTGAACGACCCGTCAGCAGCCAGTGTTCTTGCCTATCTTTATCTTGAAGGCCGTGGTGTTAGCCGCGACCCGTCCAAATCTTTTGAATACAACATGCGCGCGGCACGTGCGGGCAGCGTAGAAGCCGCATCGGCCCTTGGCTATGCGCTTGGCGTTGGTCTTGGTGCTGAACGCAATGTGGCCGAAAGCATCAGTTGGTTTGAAATGGCCGCCAGCGAGGGTGACGCATACGCGCAGGCCAACCTTGCGATGTATTTCTGTCACTCCTCGGATCTTAAGCTGTTTAACCGCGGCTGGACGATGTTGACGCATGCCTGTGATCAGGGAGATGTGTCGGCTAAGTATCAGATGACGCAAATCCTGATTTTTGGCGTGCCGCATCGCGAACCCGATTACGCCGCAGCACTTGATATTGCGATGGATTTGGCTGAGCTTGGCCATCCCGGCGGTTATCACCTGATCGGGGTGATGTATGAGCACGGCCTTGGCGTGCCTGTTGACATGGTGCGTTCGGCGACATGGTTTGAACGTGCCGCACGCAAAGGATCTGCCAACGGTCAGGCTGGCCTTGGTCGCCTATATGCCATCGGCAATGGCGTGGAACAGGACAATGTGCTGGCATATTACTGGCTACGTATGTCGTCCCCTGCCGAAGGCAGTCAGGCATACCGCGAAATGGAAGCCGTTTTGGCCCGCATGAGTGAAAAAGAACGTCGCGTTGCCGAAAAATACGTTGCCGAAAATCCCGGCCCACGCCGCGGCAGCTTTGGTCTGAAACCGCTTGAAAATGGTGTTTTCAAATCGGGTACCAAGTCGGGTAACTACAAAGCGTAGTGTTTTCGTTGCGGAGATGATGGTCGGGACGAAACGTCCAACGCACTAAAAAAGCCGCCTGCACATGCAGGGCGGCTTTTGTTTTGGGTGGGTGATTTTTGGGGTTAGGCGCTGGGGGCTACCCCCCGAAACTTTCCACCAAAGACCCGGCAATCAAGTACCAGCCGTCGACCATCACAAAGAAAATCAGC
>TARA_R110000851_G_scaffold210486_2_pt1 | contig 26568 bp, 27 predicted proteins | sample TARA_R110000851 | Tara Oceans TARA_R110000851 (sample SAMEA4397627) | marine metagenome | biome: Polar Biome; feature: [DCM] deep chlorophyll maximum layer (ENVO:01000326); material: water (ENVO:00002006), including particulate matter (ENVO:01000060) such as... | depth 17 m
CATTCAATATCTGCCATTACTGACGCCCTAATTTGGCCTAAACGATAGTGATATTTCTACCACTATATGTCGAAGTAACCATAAATGTTGATCAGGGGTTACCGTTATACCCGTTTGCTCACCCAAGCGATCAGTAACCTTATATCAATGTGTATTCTCGTGCTGTTAAACATGCTGCGCACGCGAAAACTCACATTAATGTGCTGACTGAACCCGATAGTATTCATCTGAAAATTTAAACGTAATAGCGCCGTCATTGCCAATGATATCGCCAAAGATATTTTTGAACACATCTTCACTGCCGCTTGGCGGACTAATGTTGGTGGTTAGCGACCTACTGATATTGGTAGAAACTGAAATAGAAGCCTTAAAGGTTTAATAAGCATATTAAGCGGACTTAGCGGCTAATTTAGTCAGCACACGACTAACAGCAACAAAGGCAAACGTTCCCGTTACCATGGTTATGGCGCCAAAACCAGAAGCGCAGTCCATTCGCATACTGCCTTCGGCATTTGCCTTAGTATTGCAAACCGTACCATCAGCTTGGGGATAGACTAAATGTTGGCTCGAAAATACCGCATCAACAGCAAAACGACGTTGGAGGTTTTTAGTAAAATTATAATCTCGGCGTAACAAATTACGCACTTTCGCCAATAAAGGGTCTTGTACTGTCTTAGCGAGATCGGTCACTTGTATGAGCGTCGGATCCGTTTGTCCACCCGCCCCACCTATGGTCACTAAAGGTATTTTATTGCGTTTACACCAAGCAATTAAACCTGCTTTGGGTTTGACGGCATCAATACAGTCAACCACATAATCAATATTGCCCTCTTGTGAGGCGGGCTTAAAATACTCAGCGAGATTTTCTAAACTAATAAAGTCTTCTACTTCATTAACCACACACTCAGGGTTAATTTCACGAATGCGCTTTGCCATAACCTCAACCTTTGACTGGCCAATAGTCGAGGTTAATGCGTGTATTTGACGGTTGGTATTAGTGACACAAATATCATCTAAATCAATGAGGGTGATCTGTCCTATACCACTTCTTGCTAACGCTTCAGCGACCCAGGTTCCGACACCACCGATACCCACAACGACTACATGAGCTTTCGAAAAAGTCGTCAGTGCTGCTTGGCCATATAAACGGCCAACACCCGCAAAACGATGAGTATAAGATTCTGACAACATGAGTTACGCCCTAATTAACAACTATTTTTCGCGGCCAATTTTATACGATTTATCCTCAAAGCTAAATGTTTGTCACGATTAGCTCAATATTAATCTTGTTATTGTCAGTTTGGGCTCCATGAAGAACAACAAATAGTCACATTTTTGAATAATCGATATTGATGATAAAAAAATGATTAACTAGAATCTCCAAGTAAAAATCATTTATCAAAAAAAGTTTTAAACCCGTTCAATTAATGATCCGATTATAATCAATATGTAAAATTTATGATTAACTATTCATAACATGTAAATTAATACGCCAAAAAATTACATTTCCGCAACCTTTTCGATTGAGCGACAGCCTGTTTATAACCCAATAGAAAATCTCTTAAAGATCTAGATTAAAACAATTCAGTGACTTAAATATACAAATGCCCGTGGTCATCACAGATTTACATACCTATTTTCATCTGGTGCCAGTTTTTTGATCCAGGCCACACTTTGAAGGGAGTAAATCTGAAAAAATGTGCCCCAGATTGTTACAGAGTATAATCTGCAACAAACTTCACTAACTAAAACCATGAAAAATGGATATAGAACATAACGTTCTAGGGAGCATGAATGATGAAAAAGACTTTAATCTCTGCATCGGTAGCATCTGTACTTACATTAGTTTCTTTCGCTACACTTGCTGAAGGCCCAAGTTTCTATGGTCGTTTAGATTTGGCTGTGAGCAACTCTGATCAAGGCGCAACAACTCAAAACACTAAAGAAGGCACAGTATTAGAAAGCAACTTTTCTAACGTAGGTGTTAAAGGTAGTGAGCGCATCAATAACGATATTGAATTGTTATACAAAATGGAATTCCAAGTTGAAAACACGACTCAAACTAAAGACAAGAGTGGTGATAATGTTGTATTTAAAGCGCGTAATACCTATTTAGGTCTTAAAACTAATGCTGGTACAGTGTTAGTCGGCCGTAACGACACCGTATTCAAACAGACTGAAGGTGGTTTCGATGCATTTGGTAACACAAATGCCGATATTGATCGCATGATTGACGATCAAGATCGTGTCGCCGATGCTATTTGGTATTATTCTCCAATGATCGGTGGTTTAGTCACATTAAATGCAACCTATTTAATGGAAGACAACTACACCGATGACGCCGGTAAGGATTCTTATGATGACCAGTATGCATTGAGTGCTACTGTTGGTGATAAGAAATTCAAAGCACACCATTTCTACTTAGCTGCTGGGTATAACACGATTAACGGAACTGATTCTTACCGTGGTGTGGCCCAAGTTAAATTAGGCGACTTTAAAGTTGGTGGTTTATTTCAAAATACAGAAAGCCAAACAACTGACCAAGAAGGTGATTCATTCTTAGTTAATGTATCTTACAACCTAAACGGCGTAAATCTAAAAGCTGAATACGGTCAAGACGATGCAGGTTATGGTAAATACTTCAAAAACAGCGTTTCTAATGCTGGATCGGTTACTGGCACTGACGTAAATGTGACCCAAATAACTGTGGGTGCAGATTACCGTGTAGCTAAGTCAACGTTACTTTATGGTCACTATGCAATGTATGAAGGCGATCATAAAGTTGCCTTAGCAAAAATTGATTTAGAAGATGACAACATCTTTACTGTTGGCGTACGTTACGACTTCTAATCATTCTGGTACTAGCTTCGGCTTAACACCTAAATGAATTAAAAAATGCCAGTCTGTGAAGACTGGCATTTTTGTATATGCAATATTTGTGTATGCAATACCGTTTTGGCAATCTCAACTGATGATTGTCGATGTTAAACGGGGATAATAAACTGCGCAGTAAAAGAGTCCGGTTAAGCGATCACTTGATTAAACACTTCAACATGATGTGACTCAACCAGTTCTGGCATTACATGGTGAAAATAATGTTGAATAGCCTCTTTGGCGCAATGTTGATCAAATGCTGCACGATCAACAAACTTTTCAACAAAGGCGACTTTATTGTCGTCATCAATACTGACATTCAGTTCATAACGAATACAGCCTACCTCACGTCGAGTATCAGGCACTAAACTCGCCAATGCCGCCACTAAGGCGTCACGTTTGCCCGCTTTAGCCACAAATTGGGCCACACAAACAATTTGCTGGGTGTTAATTGCGTAATCTGACATTATTTTTCCTTACATTAATAAATTAATAACATATCAAGATGCTCAATGCCGTCTTCAAGGTACACATCTGAATTCACAACAAAACCATGTTGTTGATAAAAATGACGTAAATAATCTTGCGCCCCAATCTGGATATTATCATTGGGCCAATGTTGTTTTGCAATGGCAATAGCAGCTTGCATTAATTGATTAGCTGCGCCATGGCCTCGTGCCGATTTAGCGACGGCAACACGGCCGATACTGGCCTGAGGATAACTGATGCTAGGCGCTAACACGCGGCTATAAGCCACTATATTGCCGAGTTCATCTTGCCCCAGTAAGTGCCTTGTGTGCGGATGTTTATCTTTACCGTCTAACTCAGGGTAAGGGCAATTTTGTTCCACCACAAACACATCGACTCGTAATTGTAATAAGCCGTAAAGCTGTTCAAGCGTCAATTCAGAAAAACCAAGGTCTAACCATTCTAATGTCATCACAACCCTTATTTATCTCTGCTCTACTCTCGTCATACTCGCACGCCATATTAGCATGATTAATGCACCTCGCTGGGCTCATCTGACTGGCTTTTTTCTGGTGGTTTACGGATAAATAGTACGGCTAATACGGCGATAAAAAGAAAACATGCCATAATAAAAAACACATCATTATAGGCTTGAATATACGCTTGTTGTGACATGTTTTTAGCAAGCAAAGCATATGAATTAGCGCTCACTACATCAGACCCCGCCGTTTGCAGTATTGAACTGGTATGGGCTATATAGTTATAGGCTTGCGCGCTGACGGCAGGTAACGTCTCTTTAATATGCGCCAAATGAACCCTTGCGAGGTTATCGGTTAAGGTTGCTACCAACGCAATACCAAACGCCCCACCTAAGTTACGCATCACATTAAGTACTGTCGATGCTGAGGCATTTTCATGTGCTTGAAGGTGCATTGTCGCCAAAATACTAATAGGTACCAAAATAAACGATTGGCCTATAGCTCGCACTATTTGCGAGGCAATCATCTGATCGCCAGCATAATCAATAGTCATATGGCTATTCATATAATAACTGGTCGCAAATAAAGCAAACCCAAACGCAGCTAAATAACGCGGATCAAATTCTGCAAGATTTACAAAATGCCGAAGATCTCCTCAGCGCCAGCCAGCAAGAGATTAAAGGCAATTTAAAAGTGATTTGCCCAATCGAGCTCGGTCAATTATATCTAGGTCGTATTCTTGCGCAGTTTCTGGCGACTTATCCGAGTATCACCATTGATGCAGAACTCACTAATCGGAAAGTGGATGTGATAGAAGAAGGCGTCGATTTTCTCTTTCAAATTACCGAACAGCATGACCCTAAGCTGCAAAGTTACGCACTCGTCACCGCCAGTAGACTCTTAATGGCAAGCCCAAATTATCTCAAGCGTCATGGCACACCACGACAACCGCAAGATTTAATGAACCACACCGCGATTAAATTACAGTCTGCCCACATTGATGGTAGTTGGCGGATTTTTGATGGTAACCAATGGGTCGAACTCGATCCTCCAGCACAGCTAAAGGTTAATAATGTCACCTTTGCCCGCGCAGCGGCAATTGAAGGCTTAGGGATCACTGCAGTGCCGGTTTTTATTGCGCAAGAAGCCATCGATAGTCAACAACTGATCCCGATATTAGAAGATTTCCCGATGATGCAAACCAAGGTCACACTCAGCTTCCCACAGCGTGTTTATCTGCCGCGTAAATACCGAGTTGTCGTTGAATTTTTATACGCGGCCTTATTTGAACGCTGGTGTGAGGGTGTACTTGAAATTCCCGATTTTGTCCTGCAAAACAATCATAATTAAAGATGGCATTTTTAGCACAAAATAATCTATAGGATATATAGCTATTTTTAACTGGCTAGGTGCTAATATCAACTTACTAGGTGATTAATTTCGATTATAGAGGTAAGTTCTTTCACACAATTATTTGCAATATCAATGTTAAGTTTGGTTCAGTAAATTGTTAAAAGGCTAAGTGAGTATCTGGTGACTGATTAATAGGCACATTCGATACTGGCACAGAAATTACTATTTATTAGTCACGCATGATGCGTACTAGGAGTCATACCAATGAGCAAAGAACGTAATAATTCAAAAGAAGCGAAGAAAAAACCGGCATTGTCATTAAAAGAAAAACGCGCGGTTAAGCACGCTAAAAATGAACCTGAAAATTTTGCCAGTAAAATCAAATAACCTGTAACTGGTTTTACATGTAAATACCGGTTGTTACAGGCTATTTTGCAAGCCGCTTTTTTATAAGCCCTATTTGCTTATAAAAAGCTTTATTTACAAATATTATCAGCAACATAAAAATACCGAGCCAATGGCTCGGTATTTTTGTTAGTAGCTGATGTTAGTAGCTTATTCCGCCGACATTAACACTTGTACTTCACTGCCACTTTAAACTGCCAAACAAATTTGTTGATGTCATAAGTGTGGGACTATAGGTCTCGATACTATCTTGCCCAAATGGGATAGAATAAATCCCTCCCCCTTCGTAGCCTGGTCGCATCGTAGTCATTAGCCGCTACCTGAGGGCTGTTAAAGCGTCGATATTCAATTCCCCCGCATTGTTAGGTTAAGGTTCGCTCACTAAAAAAGCCAGTGACGTTATCACTGACTTTCTGATTTTGGTTAACTCATGTTGGCAAACCGATTGAGATTAACTGATTATGAACAACAGCTTTTCTCTTTATTGCCTTTAGGGATCTTATCCCACAACACTTTTGCCATTAACACTGCAAGTACAATCCCAGCCACAGCGACAACACCTTCTGGTAATAAAGCATGTTCTTCACCAATTTGCGGCATAACTTCAAAGCCAAAGGTGGCAACAAGATAATTAACAAGTACTCCAAATACCAAAGAGACGCCAATCACCCCGCCTAAATAGCCAAATAATGCCCGTTTACCTAACTCCTTGGTTACCACACCTAAGGTCGCAATATTAGTTGCCGGCCCTGCCATCATAAACACCAATACGGCACCTGGAGACACCCCTGCTAATAGTAGACCAGCAGCAATAGGTGTTGAGGCGGTGGCACAGATATACATTGGGATCGACACTAATACCATCACTAGCATGGCTAAAATGCCATCGCCCCATTTAACTAAAAAGTCAGCAGGCACGTAAGTCTGTACTAGCGCCGCAAAAAATAATCCCACCAGTAACCACAAGGTAGTGTCTCTGACTAAATCGGTGGCCGCATAATGCAGCCCAGACAAGATTCGACTGAACACGCTATTTTGCTTCAACTCTGATGCGATGTCTTGAGTTGATGCGCAGCAGCTGGCTTCATCGGCGCTTTCGCTAGGTGGTTGGCTTGCTGTTGATGCGCAACAACTGCTTGCTGGTGCAGTGTCAACTTGTGACACGGTTTTACTACTGCAACAGTTTGATTTAATCGCTTCAACACTCGGTTCAGCTTTTTGTTTAGTGCTGCAACACGTTCCAGCAGGTTTAGGTTCTGCGGCCTGGTCAGCGGCTTTACTACCGCAACAACTACTTTGCTTTGCTCCTGTCACATTGCCAGCAAGTGGACGAGCTGGCGCCATTGGAGTCAAGAGCGACTCTGGCATAGCTGCTTCGGATTTAATCGCAGTCATTTTTACACTGGCATTTTGCATTGTGCTAGCGGTTGTTTTAGATGGTGATGTTGATTCAGATGTAGTTGGTGATTTAGATCCACAGCATGACGAAACAGGCTTGGCACTAGCAGGTGAATCATTGGATGCTGTTCCGTTAGATGATGCTGACACGGCAATGCCATCATCGTCATCACGACCCACTAATAAACCGGCCACAATTGCACTGGTAATGGCTGCAATAGGTCGCACAATGGCCATAAAAGGCCCAAGTAGCACATAAGATACGGTTATCGAATCAACCCCGGTTTCTGGGGTTGACACTAAAAAAGAGGTGGTCGCGGCTTTTGAAGCGCCAGAACGACGCAAACCCACCGCTGCGGGAATGACGCCACACGAACACAAAGGTAAAGGCGCACCTAATAATGCTGCTTTTACAACGGTTTTAATCCCGTGTCCACCAAGTTGCTTTTGCATCCATGCCATTGGCACAAATACCTTTAACAACCCAGCAAGCACCAAACCAAGTAACAACCAAGGCGCTGATTCTAAAAATAAGTGGATAAAATTGGTCAATAACATTGTTAATCCTTACGACCTGATTGGGCAAAGTGATGATGTTCTTTTTCAGCAATAATGTCTTTATCAGAGGACTCTAACGCTTCGAGTATTGAGCAATGTTCGGCACTATCATGGCCACCACAGCAAGTATTTGATAAACTTTTTAGCGAGGTCGCAAAATGCTGTAACTCGGCTAATTTGGCTTCCACTTGCTCAAGCTTGGTATCCACTAAGCCTTTAACATCAGCACAAGCGCGGTTGGTTTTATCGACTTCGATAGACAATAATTCTGCAATGTCATTGAGCGAAAAACCGACGGCTTTGGCTCGTAAAATAAATTTAAGTTGCTCGGAATCGCTATGGTTATACAATCGATATCCAGCATCAGACCGGCTTGATGGCGACAGCAAACCGTGCTTTTCGTAAAACCGTAATGTGTCAGCCTTAATGTCATACAAGGCAGAAAGTTCGCCTATTCGATACATAATATGTTCAGCCATTGATTGCATAATTAACGTAAGTATAAACCTTAGAGTTTAATCCAAGGTCAAGGGTTTTTGAATGATTATTCTTACGTATCTTTGTTCTTATTTCAATATTGTGAAATTACACAGAAAAAACACCTAATAGAAGCTCTTTACGATAAAATACGCCCGCCTGATCACGATACAGATAACCTAGAAGGTGTAACCACAATAAGAATTCACGGTGAGGGACTTTGGTAAAGCAGACTTTTTGATGATTCTATTTTACGAAAGATCCTTTAAATCAAACTAGTGGACCCTGTACCTAAATGAATAATGTCAGACCAATTCGTCGCGCGCTATTAAGCGTATCAGATAAAACTGGGATCCTTGAGTTTGCACAAGCGCTGCATGCACAAGGTGTTGAACTCCTGTCTACGGGTGGCACTGCAAAATTACTTGCGGCCAATAACATTCCGGTCATTGAAGTTTCTGACTACACAGGTCACCCAGAAATTATGGATGGTCGTGTTAAAACACTGCACCCCAAAATTCACGGCGGCATTTTAGCCCGTCGCGGCATTGACGAAATCGTCATGGAACAAAACGCTATTAAGCCTATTGATTTAGTTGTAGTTAACTTATACCCATTTGCGGAAACCGTTGCTAAGCCAGGTTGCACCTTAGCGGACGCGGTCGAAAACATCGACATTGGCGGCCCAACAATGGTTCGCTCAACCGCTAAAAACCACAAAGACACCACCATAGTGGTCAATGCCAAAGATTACCCCCGTGTGATCACTGAAATGCAAACTAACAATGGCAGCACAACATTAGCAACGCGTTTTGACTTAGCCATTGCCGCCTTTGAACACACCGCCGCTTATGACGGTATGATAGCCAATTACTTCGGCACTATGGTTCCCGCACACAGCACCGATGAATGCCATGATGATTCAACGTTTCCACGCACGTTTAATTCTCAGTTTGTTAAGAAGCAAGACTTACGCTACGGTGAAAATAGTCACCAGAAAGCAGCTTTTTATGTAAACACCAACATGGATGAAGCCTCTGTTGCTAGCGCAATTCAGTTACAAGGTAAGGCACTGTCTTACAATAATATTGCTGACACGGATTCTGCCCTTGAATGCGTAAAAGAGTTTGAAGGCCCTGCGTGCGTTATCGTTAAACATGCTAACCCTTGTGGTGTAGCATTAGGTGCTAACCTGTTAGAAGCCTATGACCGTGCATTTAAAACCGACCCAACCTCAGCGTTTGGTGGCATCATCGCCTTTAACCAAGAATTAGACGCAGACACAGCGCAAGCCATTGTTGACCGTCAGTTTGTTGAAGTGATCATCGCCCCTAAAGTGAGCCAAGCCGCGCGCGACATCATTGCCGCTAAAGCTAATGTGCGATTACTTGAATGTGGCCAGTGGAATACTAAGACCACCAGCTTAGACTACAAGCGCGTTAACGGTGGATTGTTAGTGCAAGACCGCGACCAAGGCATGGTGAACTTAGCCGACGTTAAAGTGGTGTCTAAGCGTCAACCGACTGCAAGCGAACTAAAAGACTTAATGTTCTGCTGGAAAGTGGCCAAGTTTGTTAAATCTAACGCCATTGTTTACGCCAAAGACGGTATGACCATAGGTGTGGGCGCAGGCCAAATGAGCCGCGTTTACTCAGCCAAAATAGCGGGTATTAAAGCCGCAGATGAAGGCCTAGTGGTTGAAAATTCAGTAATGGCATCTGATGCCTTCTTCCCCTTCCGTGATGGTATCGATGCAGCCGCGGCTGCAGGTATTAGCTGTATCATCCAACCAGGTGGCTCAATTCGTGATGAAGAAATCATCGCTGCTGCCGACGAGCATGGTATGGCGATGGTATTGACTGGCATGCGTCACTTCCGTCATTAATAAACTCTGATATCAAATATGGGTATCGCTTTTCTATCGTGCTTTTAGCTAAATGATGTTTGCCAACGATATGACAAGCGATACTGTTTACATTTTGTGTTAAACGAATGAGAGCATAGCCATTTTTTCTGGTTCAATGAAAGCACATGCAGCTTATCAGTATAGGTGAGCATGCTTGAAGCAGAAATTGACACAATAACGCAGCGATAAAAGGATTAAAAATGAGAGTACTTGTTATTGGCGGCGGCGGACGTGAACATGCGTTGGCGTGGAAAGCAGCCCAATCAGCACAAGTTGACACTGTATTTGTTGCTCCAGGTAATGCCGGCACAGCCTTAGAACCCAAATTAGAAAACCTTGCCATTGATGTTGAACAAATTGACGAATTGGTTGCATTTGCCAAAGACAATGCCATTGCGATTACGATTGTCGGCCCTGAAGTGCCATTAGCGTTAGGCGTAGTCGATGCCTTTAATGCGGCTGGTTTAGCTATTTTTGGTCCAACAAAAGGCGCGGCGCAGCTTGAATCTTCAAAAGCGTTCACTAAAGATTTTTTAGCTCGTCATCATATTCCAACGGCAGCGTATTCAAACTTCACTGATATTGCGCCAGCAAAAGCTTACGTTACTGAACTCACGACTAAAACCGGTTTTCCTATCGTCATTAAAGCCGACGGTTTAGCGGCTGGTAAAGGGGTGATCATCGCAGCTGACCAAACCCAAGCCAATGAAGCCATTGACGATATGCTTGCGGGCAATAAGTTTGGCGATGCCGGTTCACGCGTAGTGATTGAAGAGTTTTTAACCGGCGAAGAAGCCAGTTTTATCGTCATGGTAGACGGCAAAAACATTCTTGCTATGGCCACCAGCCAAGACCATAAAGCCCGCGATAATGCTGACCAAGGCCCGAATACTGGCGGAATGGGCGCATACTCTCCCGCGCCTGTCGTCACCCAAGCCGTTCACGATTGGACTATCGCCAATGTGATCCGCCCAACGGTAGACGGCATGGCAGCAGAAGGTAATGTTTACACCGGTTTCTTATACGCTGGGCTGATGATTTCGCCTGATGGTAGCGCTAAAGTACTTGAATATAACTGCCGTTTTGGTGACCCAGAAACCCAACCGATCATGATGCGTTTACAGTCTGATATTGTTGAGCTTTGCTTAGCCGCGACCCGTGGTGAATTAGACCAAGTCACCGCAGAGTTTGACCCTCGCGCTGCAGTCGGTGTCGTCATGGCAGCCGGTGGGTATCCTGACGCTTATAACAAAGGCGATGTGATTGACGGGTTAAGCCTTGGCGATACTCACGCTAAAGTATTCCATGCTGGTACTCGCATCAAAGATGGCCATGTTGTCACTAACGGTGGCCGCGTTTTATGTGCCACCGCATTAGGAAACACAGTGACAGAAGCGCAACAAGCGGCTTATGCGTTAGTCGATACCATCCATTGGGATGATGTGTACTTTCGCACCGATATTGCCTATCGCGCAATAGCACGTGAAAACGCATAAACTGATAAGCGCTCATCTGCAATACCCCAAATCAGCCCTGTGAACAACGCAGGGTTTTTTATTGATGTCCCATAAATGAGTCATCAATACAAAGTGGTTCATACTTTCAAATAAAGGCTTATTAATCTCAACAGGGATAAGAGAAGCTGCAATCGATTCCATTAACGCTAACGCGTAAATTGATTGAGTTTTGTCTGATACCAAATAACGTGCCGTTATAATTATAGATGCTTCATTAGTATTCAATAATAAATTATTTTGTGATGCACATCACAAAAGCACCTTCATCCATGGTGCATCCTATAATCAATAGTCACTGCGATCAAATATGATGGCTGAGGCTAACATGATGTAAAAAATGATTATTTTTGGAGGATGAAATGAAATACTCTACCAGCGACCTGATTTATGAAGGTGAAAAGTCAGGGGTTCATAATTGGAACACGGTATCAGGTACCTCTTTCTATTGGCATCCTGATTGGTTACATATCGCAGAAGATATGACCGGCCATAATGCTATGGCTCATATTACCCCAAGCAAAGATAAAGCTGATAAGTCAGATGCGGAAAACGCTATTGTAAAACATTTAAATAATACCACGCCAGAGTAAGCACTTTGCGGGAGCCTTGCTGTTATAAACCTTGGTGTAGACCTAAAACATCAAGGATCTCGCGAGCATCAGTTTTAATCTGAATAACCCTATGTTCAATTCTCAGGAATTCTTTAGCCAAAAAGATAATCAAGCCCATCGCCTTCAAGCCTAGTTTTATTACCTTGTCTCTTGTCTATAATCATACACATCAAGATCAAGCATTTGACCTTGATATATCTTTTCTACCAATCCGTTGGCAACGGGCCTGTGCGGTCTATTTTTTTGCGTTCTTGGCGTTCAACTATCATGCTTACTTTGTTTTTATTCATTTGCCCTTAGGCTTAAAAAGTGGGTAACGCTATAGCAGGTGTCATAACAATGTGTGTCATAACCCCTCATCATCAATAACTTTTCAACGATATAACTTAAATGACAGTATGGAAAAACTAGCAGACTTAGTCTCAACTTGATGATGGTATTGTAATAAGGGAATGGTGATAGAAAGGAGCTTGAGTGGCCCAATAGGCCAACAAATGTCAGTCGATAATGATTTTTTCTGTTGAGATAATCACAGAAATAACATCAAAAAATGCAGTAAAGATAAAAGTAGATGTTAGTATCACCAGACAACAAACTCAAATACTTATGCAAACCCTAACAACTAATTAGCATATTTAGCCACATAAAGTAATTAACCAAGCACACCGTTTAATAACGGCAACAATATCTCTCGCAAAAAAATATTACTCAAGCCTAACAATGTTCGACTTGTGGCGGGTTTTTATGTCAGGATATAACCTTGTTACAAATAAGTTGCTAACTTATTACAATAACACTTAGCCAGCTCACACGAATGAGATATTGGTCAAAAATAATAACAACAAAGGAAGTAATATGTCTCAAGCGGCGCCATCTAACCCGTCTCCTCCCGAGCACAAGCAACCCAGCTTGCTTGATGCTCTTATCCCCGTTTTTTCCCTTATTATTATGCTTGCAGCGGCGGTTTATCTATTTTCGTCAGACAGCTCATCTGGCGCGAACCAAATCGCATTAGTGTTAGCGGCTTGTATTGCGATGATTATCGGTTATAAAAATGGTTATAGCTGGAACCAAATGGAACGCGGTATCGTCAAAAGTATTGGGGTTGCCACTGGCGCATTATTAATTTTATTTAGTGTGGGTTCACTGATTGGTACGTGGATTTTAGCCGGTACAGTGCCGACGATGATTTATTACGGTATGCAAATTCTTAACCCAGACTATTTTTATGCTGCTTGCTGCTTATTATGTGCCGTTGTCGCACTTAGTATTGGTAGCTCTTGGACGGTGGCCGGTACATTGGGTATTGCCTTAGTGGGTATTTCCTCTGCCATGGGGTTAGACGTCAATATCACCGCGGGCGCTATCATCAGTGGCGCTTATTTTGGTGACAAAATGTCGCCAATGTCTGATACCACCAACCTTGCACCCGCAGTCGCGGGCACTGATATTTTTAGCCATATCCGCCACATGACCTGGACCACGGTACCAAGCATTATTATTGCCCTCATTGGATTTATCTTTTTAGGCCTTACCGCAGACGCTGCGCCCATTGAAAATCAACTCGTAGATACTTTGGCTTTATTGGATAAGACCTACAATCCAGGAATACATTTGCTGATCCCGTTGTTAGTGGTGTTGTACTTAGCTAACCGCAGAATGCCAGCATTCCCAACGGTAATACTAGGCACCTTGGCTGGCGCAGTTTGCGCGGCATTATTTCAGTTTGATAACGTCATTGATTTTGTCCATGACGACACCCTATTGCCGATGGTGGCGTTGGTAAAAGGCTTATGGATTGCCATGTTTGACGGTTATGTGGCCAATACCGGTGATGAAGTATTAGATAATTTATTAAGCCGCGGCGGCATGAGCAGCATGGTGACCACTGTGTGGCTAATTCTTTGTGCAATGGCCTTTGGCGGCGTGATGGAAGTCACTGGGTTATTAAACCGTATTTTAGAAAGTATTCTTACCGTGGTGACAGGGACCACCAGCTTGATCATTACCACCCTTGGGGTATGTATTGGCGCTAATATTATTACTGCCGATCAATATATTGCCATCGTGCTGCCCGGTAGAATGCTAAAAGTAGAATACACTCGCCGTAAGTTGGCGGCGGTTAATTTAAGCCGCACCTTAGAAGACTCAGCCACAGTGACTAGTCCACTGGTTCCGTGGAATACCTGTGGTGCCTTTATGGCCAGTACGCTTGGCGTCGCTACAATAGCTTACCTGCCGTACGCCTTCTTTAACTTAGTCTGTCCTCTTATCAGTGCCTCTTATGCTTATTTCAATTTCAAAATTGAGCCATTAGACGAAACTAGGATCAGCACTGGCGAAGTAGTCGGTTAACTAAGTACTCGGTTAACCAAAGCGGTCTTTTAACCAGCCATAATGATAATAACCCCATTGCCCAAGGCGCCTAGCTTGGGTAAAGGGGAATTTGGGTAGCGGTTGTTGATATAAAGGCAGATTAGGTAAGGTTTCACCGGCAATACTTTGGGCTAAACGAAACGCCGCTTGGCTACTAAAAGAGACTCCAGCACCGCAATATCCTAAGCTATACCCTACACCGCCTTTGCTATACACATGAGGCATATCATCCATTGCCGCAGCAATCCATCCGGTCCAGTTATAGGCAATCGCTTTACTCGTTAAGCTGGGGAAACACTTATTGAGCGCCATCTTTAAGCGCTCAGCGTAAATAGGCTTAGCCGCATCTTTGCCCCATACCGCGCCGCGACCACCAAACAACAAGCGGTTGTCGGGTAATAATCGGTAATAGTATTTTAAAATGCGGGTATCCATGGTCACCTGATGAGTATGCAAACCGGCTGCCACTCTTTCTTGCTCACTCAATGGTTCAGTTACAATGACATTGCTTAATATCGGTAAAAACTTATCGTCTACACCTTGATTAAAACGTTTGGGGGTATAAGCGTTACCCGCCATAATCACCTTGTTGGCAGTCAGCTCGCCTTTATCGGTGATTAAACGGTGCTTGCCGCCCTCCTCAATCCAATCTACTACACACGATTGCTCAGAAATCGTCACGCCTTGGTTTTGTACCATCGACTTATAACCCAGTAGTAATTTAAGCGGATTTAAGCCAAAGCCATCTTTTAAGCGCAGAGCACCATAGGCTTGATAATGATCTAAATACTTCGCCCGAAAGTCTTGGCTTGAGATAAATTCAGCACCTGAGTCTTGGCTGTCGGCTAAATGTTGTTGAATATAGTTAGCGGCGTTTTGCAGTGACACCAGCGCCTTGGGATTATGCGCCACTTTTAAATATCCCGCTTCTTGAGGCTCACAGGCGATATTATGTTGTTTGATTAACCCATCAACTCGGGCGACCGCTTGGGTGAATTCATCAAAAATACCTTTCGTGGTGGCTAAGTCCCAGCGCTGAGTCATGGCCGCATAACCTAAACGACCCGAACCTTTTAACACAAAACCGGCATTGCGAGCGCTAGCACCAAACCCCACCTGATTAGCTTCTAACACCTGACAATCAATATTAAACTCGGTGGCTAAATAGTATGCGGTTAACAAGCCGGTGTAGCCACCGCCGACAATAGCCACATCGGTTTGTTGGCGGCCAGACAATGCAGCTGTTGGTGCGGGTAAGACTTGAGTGCTTGCCCAATAGCTAGGGGCAAACGTTTGATTGTTGGGATGGGTGTTAATCAGCGGATCGTACATATTCATCTTCTTGTTATTATTGATTATTAGGGTCTGTTGATCTTTCAAGGTTGGTTTTGCAGCGAATTGTTGTTCATTTGTACAAGGCAGAGACTTTGTGGTGTAGTTATTCTACACAAAAAGTCGATAACGCAGTAAAAATGACCAACAAACGCTGCCCGTAGGGTTCGGCTAAAAACATTTTACTCTTTGTTGAGCGAATTTAGCTTAGATTGCTAGGCAGCAATCCACTCGCCTCGATTAAAACGTTTTTATCTCGAACAAAATTCAACCAGCAAAGATCAACAGACCCTAGAATGTCGTTAAAAAACCAGTAGCATTTCACAGGCAACACAGTGGCAATCTTCACCACACAATACACAGATATAATCTTCGCCCATATAACGTTGATGCCAGCGCTGCGGATGCTGTTTAATCAGCTTACCACCAGCCTTGGTAAAATAACGCACTGCAGCATTATTAGGGCTTTGCTGCCATAAATGGCTCACGCCAGCCTTAGCACCTTGGGCCATGACTGCCGCTTTAGACGCCGCTAATAATTTACCACCCAACCCCTGCCCTCGGCCAGATTCAGCAATAGTGTTTGATTTGAAATAACACACATCGTCAAAATCAACACCCCACTTATCCACCGAACACCATTGGTCTTGCGGCCATTGTCCTGCAGCATAGGTTAACCGAAAGCCGATAAGTTGCTCATTTTCAAGCGCGACAAAATTGGCATTAATGCCATTTTTAATGCCTTTGTGATAAATCGCTGTCAGTTCAGCGATATCCATATAACCACTGCCGTGGACTATTTCCCCCAAGGCTATCACTGCATCAAAGTCGGCGGCAGTCAGTTGTCTAATCATTGTTAACCTATTTTCTTCAGCTGTTAACGCCACGCTTAACGTTAGTGGATATGAGCTATTGTTGGTATTAGCACACCATATCACACGTCATTATCGGTAAGTTAACGATGTTAATCTTTTGTGATAATTTGGCGATAAGTAGGTGAGATCCTTTGTTCATACTGGTTAAAATTAAACAAAGGAGCTCGGTTATGAAACGTACACTAGTGACTGCAAGTCTTATGGCTGCTGGATTATTCAGCCTACCCACGTTCGCTGCTGACATTGAAGTTAGCGTGACAAACTTAACTCACGGAAATCACTTCACCCCACTGTTAATTGCAGCCCACGACGCTGACAGCCATTTGTTTCAAGTCGGTACCCAAGCCTCTGCAGCATTGCAAAAAATGGCTGAAGGCGGTGATATTGGCGATCTAGATGCTGCTGTAACCGGTAATGCAGGTGTGACATCAGCTAACCCGGCAATGGGTTTGCTTGCTGCTGGCGCCAATGTCAGTGACGTAATGCTTGATACTGGCGACAACACCCATTTATCTATCGTAGCCATGGTGTTGCCCACTAACGATGCCTTTATGGGCTTAGATGCTTGGGAAATCCCTACCGAAGCGGGTACGTACACTATGTATGTCAATGCTTATGATGCGGGCACAGAAGCCAATGATGAAATCATTAATGGCGGCGGCATGTCAGGCGTACCGGGTATTCCTGCGGCACCTAGTGGTGACGGTGGAGCCAATGGCACTGGCGTGATGGACAATTCTGACAACAGCAATGTGCATACTCACCCTGGCATTTTAGGTGACATGGACCCTGCTGGCGGTATGAGTGACCTAGACAGTCGCGTTCATCGCTGGTTGAACCCTGTAGCCAAAGTTGTGGTGACAGTAAAATAAGGAGGTAGCCCATGAAACGCACTGACTTTACACTTAAGCCCAGCTTAATCGCCATGCTGGCTGCTGCAACACTGCTTACTGCCTGTGGTGATGACGATGATGATGATACTGTTGTTGTCACCCCGCCAGCTCCAGTGATGCAAACCTTCACTGTGACCGTGACTAACCTGACGGCTAACCAACCAATGTCGCCGGTTATTCTGGCTTCTCATGCTAGTGATGCCATGTTATGGAACGCCGGTGAAATGGCTAGCGAAGCACTCGAGAAAATGGCTGAAGCTGGTGATACTGCCGACATAGCTGCACTAAGCGTGATCGAAAGCAGCGTTAACGGCACCGGTTTATTAATGCCTGGCATGTCAGAAACGCTGACGCTGACTTTAGATGAAGCCGCCGTAGCGAGCATTAGTTTGGCCACCATGTTGGTTAACACTAACGATGCCTTTACCGGTATTAATAATTACACCATTGCCGGTATGGAAGTGGATGCAACAACCGCGATGAAGTTTATGGCTTATGATGCTGGCACTGAAGCCAACAGCGAAGCCAAAGGCACTATGCCAGGTCCTGCTGATGGCGGCGAAGGTTTTAACGCCAGCCGTGATGATGTCGACTTTGTCCATATTCATCCTGGTGTTATTTCAATGTACGATGGCTTAGCCGATTCAGTACTGGGGGCATCGCATCGTTTTGATAACCCGGTATTAGCCGTCACCATTATGCGTACTGAATAATCTTAATCGGTCGTATCGACTGAATGAATTTCAACCACATTGAAATTTATTCTCCTCAAAGCGGGTCTAAGTATTAATGCAATTACTGGATTTGCTTTGAGGAAGTCACCATGAATGGAACCGCGAAACATAATGGCCATGTTTGTCCGCAACATATTTTGTTAGTAGAAGACGAACAAGACTTGGCTAAGTTGATCATACTTAACCTCAAAACACTCAACTACAGCGTCGATCACGCCACCACCTTGAAGCAAGCCATGCACATTATCGAATATAAAAAACTAGACCTCATTTTAATGGATCGCATGCTTCCCGATGGTGATGGCATTATATTGTGTGAGCAACTACGCCAAGCCGGTAAGGAAGTCCCGTTGATGCTATTAACCGCCAAAGATTCAGAAGCAGATGTGGTACTGGGGCTTGAAGCAGGGGCAGATGATTATCTGGTCAAACCCTTTAGCGTATTAGAGCTGCGGGCACGGGTGAAAGCACTATTAAGACGCGGTAAAGCACAACATGATCAAACCCAACAAATTGAATTTAACAGCGTAACCATTAACGCCAGTACCCGTGAAGTCACCGCGTTTAATAAAGCATTAACCCTCACCGCCCGCGAGTTTGATTTACTGCTTTTTTTAGCCAAACACCCGCAACAAGTCTTTAGTCGCATGCAATTGTTAGAAGCGGTATGGGGTTATCACTACGACGGCTATGAGCACACAGTAAACAGTCATATTAATCGCTTACGCAATAAGCTTTCTTTGTGCTCGCCTGAACATGATCTCGTCAAAACAGTGTGGGGCGTAGGCTACAAATTTTCACCACCAGAGGTGCAAGCCCACTAATGAATCGTTTATTTAATCGATTGTTTTTAGCATCAACGATAATAGTGTTATTACTGTTTGTAGCGTTATGGCAATGGTTGCAACTTAACCATGAATTTAACCGTAACCAAATTCAGCAATCACTGCATCTACAACTTGCTGAACACATGGCACACATCAACCCTTTACTATCACAAGGGATAACGTCAGATGCCGCGCTTAAAGAAGCCTTTCATGATTTTATGCTGTTAGGTCCAAGCTTTGAAATTTACACCTTAGACCCAGATGGCAAAGTGATAGCCTATGACGCCAAAGAAGAAAAAATTAAAATTCACCGGGTCGATACTGCAATCATTCAACAGTTTTTAAATGGCGACAACCTGCCAGTACTTGGCACAGATCCGCGCAGCGAAGATACCCACAAGATTTTTTCCGCCAGTAAACTCATCACCGAAGATGGACTGCACAGCGGTTATTTGTATGTCATCATTGGCGGTGAAGATTACGACAGTTGGCAAACACTCATAAATGCCGAAAACCAACCTAAAATCTGGGGCGCCACTATTGGATTTTGGATCATTTTTGCCTTAGTGCTATTTGTAATTTTACTGCGCTATTTTACCCGCCCAATCCAAAAACTCGCTCAAGACTTAACAGAACTTAAAAACACCCCGATGTCAGACAAACTGATGCTCCCCCAGCGCTATCGTGGCAGCTTAGAAATAAGCCAGCTGAGCCATCATATCAATCATTTATTGCAAGAAATTCAATTGCAACAACAGCAAGTTAAACGCCAACAACAGGCCAAACACGACTTTTTACTGCATTTGTCACATGACTTAAAAACCCCGCTTACTGCACTATTAGGCTATATCGATACTTGGTTAATATTGCCCGAAAACGAACGTGACCAAGCACTGATCCAATACGCGGCAAACTCAGGCCAAACCTTACAGCAGCTACTGGCTCAACTGTTAGAATTAGCCGCCCTCGAAAATGGCCAAATCGATGCTCAACTGCAACAAGTCAACTTAAGTGAACTGCTTTGCGATATTGAACAAACCTTTACCCCACGAGCGAAAAAGCTCGGGGTTCAGTTAGATTTTGACATCAATCATGCCAGCCAAATCTATACCGATCCTGCACTGATGCGCCGCATACTCAACAACTTGGTCGATAACGCCCTGCGTTACACTCCCGCAGGCGGCAAGATACAAATCATCAATGCGCTCCACAACGGCCAACAATGGTTAACCGTGCGCGACACCGGCGCTGGCATGCACCAGCATGAAGTTGATGCCCTGAAACAATTGTCAATGACGACATTGTCGTTTGAAGCGAATCAAAGTCTGCCACAACTCGGCGTCGGACTCGCCATCGTCAGGCAGTTATTGGGCTTATTGAAATGCAGAATTGAAATAGACAGCCAACCAGGCGTAGGCAGTGAATTTAAGATAGAGCTGGTTACTAGTGCAACTTAAAAAAATTGTGAATTCTAGATTATGGTAGTGGTAACTCATGGCATTCTCTCACCGACACGCGCAAGTACATCCATGTAGCTCGGCCGCCCCGTCCATGGGGCGGACGGTCGGCTCGCAAATCACCATGACCCACTTTACGAGTTTTATCTAACTTGCAGGTCTTAAAAGATTTTCTCGATATTTAATAATGTGCTCAGCATTGGTCTTAACACTTAACGAAGAGGCCAAAACTAACGAAATATTAGATATAACCATTTATTTTATTATGTCTAAATTGCTTGTTAAGCATACAAATCTGCGACGCTATATGCGTATTTCTATTTTTAGATTTTATTAGCCATTTTTTAGTTTTAATAATTGGCTCAGGATACTTTAAACAAGATATTATAGGAATTGCATCAGAGTAACCCAACGATTCTAGCTTTAAGTGAGTCATATCGTTTAGCCCTAAAATACCCTGCTTGCTATTACCAAAGTAAGCTATAGATAAATATGCTGTTGCAATTTGCTTTTTTTCGAAGTTAGTTACCAAATATACTGCTATTAGTTGTTCAAATAACTTTCTTGTAACTGTCCGTTGGTACTGATTTATAGACACTCTTACAAATTGTTGCTCTATCGTACTCGCACCTTGAATATCACCCTTTAAAGAACGAAGAGTTGCTCTAAAAATCCCTATTTGATCAATACCATAATGAAATTTATTGCGGTGATCTTCTGCAATTTCTAAAGTTTTTAATAACTCTCTTGATAATGGAGTGTTCCCAAATTGTTCAACTAATTGAGAACATTTCATTACATTATCCTCAAAGCCCCACCAATCACATTGAAAAGCAAGCTTTGAAAGTAATATATAAGGAAGTGTGGCTATAAAATAAACCGACCTTAAAATTGGTCTCTTTGCCATTTTGAAAGCCCATCCTGATTTGCTACAAAGGAATTAAAAGCGCCAGTTAATGAGTTTTCATCAGGTCTGATAAGTTCAAAGTAATTAGTTGATTCTCTACCGCTTCCTTGCTCTTTAACATGTAAATAAATCTTATCTTTCGAAAAGAAATTTAACTCGTAATAACCATCCAAATGTCCGCGAGATCTGTTTTCACCTACATAATTCCTTTCTCCTGTAGAAGAGTTTTCATACACTTTTTCGACTGTACCTGAGATTTTACTGCCTTCACGCCAAATAACAGCAATATATCGAAGAACCATTCCTTTATAAGGATTGTAATCACTATTTATAGTTTCCATTTCAAAATACCATTTGCCAGTTATGTCAGGAATCCCGAACACTTTCTCTTTTAACCAAAAGAAAAATAGAGCTAATAATGGGCCGCTAATTAAAGTGCCAATAACCCCTGCGAAAATATTATCTATAAAACTCACCTCTCTAGGCATAGCTTACATTCTAAAATTGATGCGTTATATAATTCAAAAAGCATTAACTATTTATTAGATTTAACTGATTAGAGCATCCAAAACGTCAATACTGTAAATTCAGCCTAAGATGCTATAGGAATTTACTTTTTTACGGTAGTTGTTTTTTGTACAGCGCTTCGGCTAATCGTTTGTTCTGATTACACCTTTTAAGGTAGTTTCTTAAGTATTTCATATGCTATTACAGTCTTTAGCAGAATCTCATTGTGTTGCTTGCACTATAACTTTCAGGATTCAATACATTGAGGCCGTTGAAGAAAATAGCGTGAGCTAGCCATGGATGGCGAGCTAGCTTTCGCGGTACAGGATGTACCATCGGAAGCGTTAGCATTTTCGAATAAGGCCGAAGGCGGTTAAAGATGAAGTCAAAAGCTGGATCAATCCCCATGGCGACCTTTTCGCTGCTGTTGTTTTGTAAATAGCGAAAATGTTGCGGGGCGGCTGGGCCAATTCTTTTATAAAGAGTAAAGAGGGAACAGCCGTTGGTTTCCTCTTGGTCTGGTGTGGGCGAAGCGCCACGACGTTAGTGGCCGCAGGCCATAAAATCTAAATCATAAAAACAGCTAAATTCCGGATCACAAGCACTACCGAAAAGACGAAAAACAAAAAATGAGCAACAAAAAAGCGAATCCGAAGATTCGCTTTTTTTAGCCAATACCACTGAATTACTTGTGGTATTTACCTGATAACTCATGCACAGAATTGATAAATGCGCCGGCATGATCTGGATCGACATGCTGGTGAATACCATGGCCTAAGTTAAATACATGGCCAGTACCTTCACCGTAGCTGGCTAGAATTTGGTCCACTTCTTGGTGAATACGCTCAGGTGTGGCATATAACATCGATGGATCCATGTTGCCTTGTAGTGCCACTTTATGGCCAACACGACGACGGGCATCACCAATATCAACAGTCCAATCTAAACCTAATGCATCACAACCAGTTTCAGCCATAGACTCTAACCATAATCCGCCACCCTTAGTAAATAAGGTAACAGGTACTTTACGGCCGTCAGCAAAGCGAGTTAAGCCATCAATGATTTTTTGCATGTAACGCAATGAGAACTCGCGATAAGCATGGTGAGATAATGCGCCACCCCAAGAATCGAAAATCATTAACGATTGTGCACCGTTTGCAACTTGCGCATTAAGGTATAACACCACTGAGTCTGCCAACTTGTCTAATAACATGTGCAATGCAGCGGGCTCGGCATAGGCCATACGCTTAATTTTTTCGAATGTTTTGCTTGAACCGCCTTCAACCATGTAAGTGGCCAGTGTCCAAGGCGATCCCGAAAAACCAATTAACGGCACTGAGCCATTTAGTTCGCGACGAATCGTGCTTACGGCACGCATCACGTAACCTAATTCATCTTCAGGATCTGGGATACATAACTTTTTAATCGCATCTATGGTGTCAGTCGGACGCTCAAAACGTGGACCTTCACCGGCTTCAAAATACAAACCTAGGCCCATAGCATCTGGCACAGTCAGGATATCTGAGAATAAAATCGCAGCATCTAAATCATAACGACGTAATGGTTGTAAAGTGACTTCGCAAGCCAATTCGGCATTACGGCATAAAGACATAAAGTCACCTGCTTGAGCACGAACTTCTTTATACTCAGGTAAATAACGTCCCGCTTGACGCATCATCCATACTGGAGTGACATCAACAGGTTGCTTCAGTAACGCACGTAAATAACGATCATTCTTTAATTCTGCCATGTGGGCTTTCTTCCTAGACTGTTATGATTTCTGCTGGGCGCTAGTTTAGCACTTACCTGATTAATGTAACCACCCATGCAGAATTTATGTGAGCTATTCCTAAATCTAGTGTCAATTTTATTAACATAACCGCCTTATCCGCTCGCAAAACACACAATACTGATGTGTAAATCGCAATTTATAGGATTAAAAGTTGCGCCAAGGAATGGGGTTTGGTATAAAAAGTATGCGCTAGCAAGAACAATCAAGAAGCACGACAAATCGAGCCTTTGAAAACTTAGTTACCCCGTGATGGCATGCCTATCACGGGGTTTTTTATTATCCACGTTATGCCGTTTCTTTTTTCATCCTAAAGGGTCGGTCCACTGCAAATATAAATAAAACAGTTGATCATAATACACGTTGTCCAATACATTAGTGGGTACATAAAGACTGCCAATTAGAGAGAAGACATGCTAACAAAACTAGACAAAGCAGAAAGACGCTGGGGCGGTGCTCATAATTTAATCGATCAATGGATAAGTAATCGCCGCAAATTATTGATCCAATATTTTATTGTTGCAGGATTAGCACCCTATTCTCGCAGCGAAAAATCACTTCCAAAAATGGATCAAGTGAAACAGTTTTGTGCCCAATTAGTTGATTATGTTTCTGAAGGCCACTTTGAGGTATACAACAACGTTGTTAAAGCTTGTGAAAGGTTTGGTGAGTCGAGCATAGAAACAGCCAATGGCTTATTACCGCGCATTAGTGAAAGCACAGATACTGCGTTGGATTTTTATGATAAATATACCAATGCATCTGACGAACAAGTGCTGTATCAGCTCGACAACGATTTATCTCATTTAGCACAAGCCATGGAGTCGCGTTTCGAATTAGAAGATGAGCTTCTAGAACTCCTTTACCAACGTCTTCCTTAATTGAGGAAGCCCATTAAAAGTGCGATTTGTTACGCACTTTTTAATGCGGATCACTTGATTATACCTAAGGTTATTGCCGTTTATGCCAGTTTTCAGGCAGCTCAACTTGTGACCATAAATGTTGACATAAATCTTGCGGCTGATGCCAATCGCCCATTTTTAACCAGGCCACCAATGCACCGCCCACCTGTGGATACGCAATCGGCTTAGGTGATGGGCTTTTTAACCAACGCTTAAGCACGGTTGGATCTAAAGTTTGCATACTCTCTGCCACCGCAAGTAATTGTAACGCAGCAAGGTTAGCCGATTGTTCAAATTGCCCCAGTAAAGGTTTCACCAATAACTTTTTACCTAAGGTCATCGCCTCACTGGCTAACTCAAAGCCAGCATTGCCGATCACCCCACCACATTGGGCCATGTGTTGTTTAAAACCCTCACGATCAAAGCCATGCCAATGAATATGCTCCGCTAATTCTTGCAAAGGTTGCATGCTGTGGTAAACAAAAAAGTGATATTGATCAAATGGAGCTAAAAATGCCGCAATACGATCGGCATCTTCAAACGGTAAATACACTAAAATTTGATGGCTATGATCACCACCATTGGGCGACACCTCAACAAAAGGAGGTAAAATAGGAAAACCAAAGTGATGCCAATGACAACCTAAAGCAATATCGACAGGCGCAAAATGATTCAGTAAAAACTCGTTAAACCAATTGTTACCCTGTTTAGGCACAGGATATTGTAATGCAGCCTGATGACTAATGGCTATCGAAGGCACATGTTGTTGTTTCGCAGCCCAGGCGCTCACGGGTTCAAAATCATTTAACACTAAATCGTAACCCGTTAAATCTAAGTGCTTAATCTCAGAAAAAATGGCCGTCGTTAAATTGCATCTGGCAGTTTTCATTGTATTAACTCGACCATTTTCGGTCACGAATGTCATGCCATTACGGGTCTGATAATCGCCAAAACATTGCATATCAAAGTAATATTGCGGTGTGCGGCCTGAAAATAGAAAATCGACATCGATATTATGTTGCTTAAGCGCTTTAGACATCACGCGCGCGCGGCTGATATGACCATTCCCGGTGCCTTGAACTCCATACAAAATTTTCATTTCGGCTTACAATCCTCAACGGCTGAATTATCAAGATGGAAACATGCTGCACTCATTACTGCATGAGCGATGAAAACATGAGTTATCAAAACATGAGTTGCTCAACAAGTAATACGGATCCCATACCCAGCCCTGCGCCAGCAATAATATCCAAAGGATAATGTACCCCTAGGGCGATTCGCGATGAGCCGACAAAACAAGCCCAAGCAAACGCCATTGGTGCTAAGGCAGGAAACACCAGCTCCACCACGCTAGCCAATACAAAGGCACCAGCAGTGTGCCCTGAAGGTAAGCTAAATTTATCCGACGGCTCAAAACCTGACTCAAAGCCCACTAAAGCGTGGCAAGGACGATGACGCCAAATACTGTTTTTTAGCAGTAAATACAACGGAAACTCAACCACAAAACTGCCCAACACTAAATTAAAGAAGTACTGACCGTTAGGATGAAAAAACAATAGCGCAACAGATAAGTAAACATAATAGTGGCCATCACCTGTTGCAGATACGCGCTTAGCGGCCTGATTTAGGGCGTTATCTCGGCTAAATTGCACTATCCAATAAAACCAATATTTATCTAACTGGCTGATATTCATCTTCATGCTTAACTCCATGCCAAACGTCAGGAATATCAATTACTCTATCTTTACCCGGCCATAATTGCCCGACTAACGTTATTTATTTGTTAACAGTTTAGATAATAGACAGGGATAATGAACGCGAGGTGACAGTTAGTCTAAAGTTTTATGACAAAACTCAAAGCAGGATTTACAGTTAGAAAATAACCATAAATTAGACAATAACCATAAATTAGACAATAACCAT
>TARA_R110000851_G_scaffold158190_1_pt1 | contig 26525 bp, 20 predicted proteins | sample TARA_R110000851 | Tara Oceans TARA_R110000851 (sample SAMEA4397627) | marine metagenome | biome: Polar Biome; feature: [DCM] deep chlorophyll maximum layer (ENVO:01000326); material: water (ENVO:00002006), including particulate matter (ENVO:01000060) such as... | depth 17 m
GCTTTAAATCCCATCGAGGGTTCGAATCCCTCCCTCTCCGCCATTCATTAAGTAAAGTGAGTATTGTTAAAGTGCTGACTATAGCAATATTTATGAATGGCATCTTGTACTGATTTTGCGCGTGTAGCTCAGCTGGATAGAGTACCTGGCTACGAACCAGGCGGTCGGAGGTTCGACTCCTCCCACGCGCACCATAATAAAAAAGCCCTGCATTAATGTGGGGCTTTTTTTTTGTTAATTTTAACAGCCTTTTCTCATTTAACCGTAACCTCTTTATCAAATTAAAGGTGATATTTACATCTTTATTCACTTGTTATCCATATCATAACTAATCATTTATTTTATCAAGGTGTTAAATCAACAAAGTATAAGTATACTTATGATTGAATTATGGTTTTATCAATTTAAAGGTGTTATTGCCAATTCTATTGAAGATTTAGTATTTTTTTGACTTATTTATTGAATTTTATTTAGTCGACATTATTGAATGTTACTTATTTGGTAAGACCAATTTACAAAAAGATAGCATTTTTGTTATAAATTGTTTATATTTCGTGGCAGAATTTGGGTTTACAGCCTCAGTTTGCTGTTTTTACCATGAAATATAACGTCATTGAATAAGCGTAGAGCTTGAATATTTATGCTTTCCTAAATAGTTTAAGTTTTTTATGTTGTCGTTAAGCGGTTGTTGTCTTGGTGCAAGTTTGTGACTTTGCACCGTGACCGCGCATTGGGGACGGTACATAATAGTCAACGCAATTTTTTGATGTTTAACAGACAAAGTGAGAATACATGACATCGATATCAGAGCAGTTATCCGATGCACTAGGCATCATGGTAATGGGCATGGGCTTAGTGTTTATTTTTTTGAGCATCTTAATCATCGCTATTGGCATTATTGCCAAGCTTTTTCCTGCACCAGAAGCGACAGCGACAGCTACACCAGTGCCAGCAACACCTTGTGCACCGGGACATACCGGCTTAGATCCTAAGCTGATTGCCGCAATTACCTCAGCGATACATCAATACCGCGCAAAATAAATTTGGAGTCATTATGATCAAGCCATTAGCATTAACCGATGTCGCTCTGCGTGACGCACACCAATCATTACTGGCAACCCGTTTACGTATCGACGATATGCTACCCATCGCGCCGCTATTAGACAAAGTGGGTTTTTGGTCACTCGAGTCATGGGGCGGCGCTACATTTGATTCATGCATTCGTTATTTAGGCGAAGATCCATGGGATCGTATTCGCGAATTGAAAAAAGCCATGCCTAATACACCACAGCAAATGCTGCTTCGAGGCCAAAATCTATTAGGTTATCGCCATTATGCCGATGATGTCGTCACTCGTTTTGTCGAACGGGCGCATGCTAATGGCGTAGATGTTTTTCGTATTTTTGATGCCATGAATGATGTACGTAATTTAGAAACGGCAGTTAAAGCAGTTAAAAATGTCGGTGGTCATGCCCAAGGGACTATTTCTTTTACCACAAGTCCTGTTCATACCATTGATACATGGGTTGATATGGCCAAGCGTCTTGAGGATATGGGCGCCGATTCATTATGCATTAAGGATATGGCCGGTTTACTTAAGCCTATGCAAGCCTATGAGCTTATCAGTCGTTTAAAGTCGCAAACCGACTTAATGATATCTATGCATTGTCATGCGACGACTGGCCTCAGTACTGCGACCTATCAGAAAGCGATTGAAGCGGGCGTAGACGTATTGGATACCGCTATTTCATCGATGAGCCAAACCTATGGTCACAGCGCGACAGAAACATTAGTGGCCATGGTTGAAGATACTGACAGAGCAACCGGTTACGATATGGTGCTGCTCGAAGAGATCGCCGCTTACTTTCGTGAGGTGCGTAAAAAATATGTGCGTTTTGAAGGTACGTTAAAAGGGATAGATTCACGAATTTTACGTGCTCAAGTGCCTGGCGGCATGTTAACCAACATGGAAAGTCAGCTTAAAGAGCAGGGCGCAGCAGACAAAATGGATGCGGTGCTGGACGAAATCCCACGGGTGCGCGAGGACTTAGGTTTTCCTCCGTTGGTAACGCCCACATCGCAAATTGTCGGTTCGCAATCGGTCATTAACGTACTAATGGGCGAGCGTTACAAGTCGATGACCAAAGAAACCGAAGGGGTATTGAAAGGCGAATATGGCGCCACGCCAGCACCTGTGAATGCCGAACTTCAAGCTCGAGTACTTAAAGGTGAACAAGCCATTACCTGTCGTCCGGCAGATTTGATTGCACCTGAATTGGACAAGTTGCGTGCAGAGTTAGCTCAAAAGTCTGCGGAGCAAGGTTTCACCTTAGCAGCTGATGTTGACGATGACGTGATGACTTATGCGCTGTTTAACCAAATTGGTCTACAGTTTCTTAAGAATCGTGGCAACCCCGATGCCTTTGAACCCGTTCCAAGTGCCGATGATCTTCAAGTTAACACCGATAGTGGCCCAGCAACTTATACGGTTAATGTCGAAGGGCAACGTTTTGTGGTGGAAGTGAGTGAAGGTGGTGATATCAGCCATATTGCACCCACCTCAGCCGCGCCGGTTGCTACAACGCCAGCACCAGCGGCCTCAGCCACTACGGGTGAGATTAAGTGCACCATGGCGGCACCGTTATCGGGGAATATTTTTAAAGTGTTAGTCGATAATGGTCATGCAGTCAAAGCCGGTGAAGTGATCATTATCCTTGAAGCGATGAAAATGGAAACTGAAATTCGTGCCCAAGAAGATGGTGTAGTCATTCAGTTAGCGGTTAAGCAGGGTGACAGTGTAACCGTAGGTTCTACATTGCTATCACTAACATAAGAGGTCTAAATGGAAGGATTATTGGCCTTTTGGGGCGAAACGGGTGTCGCCAACTTTAGTGGTGGTCAACTACTGATGATGGCGGTTGGTTGTTTATTGCTATTTTTAGCAATAATTAAAGGTTTTGAACCACTATTATTATTACCCATTGGATTTGGCGCTATATTAGCCAACATCCCAAACGCTGGCTTTACCGATGAAGGTGGTTTGCTGTTCTACGCCTATCATGTAGGGATCGAAACCGGTGTATTCCCATTGCTCATTTTTATGGGGGTAGGTGCATTAACTGACTTTGGGGCATTAATTGCCAACCCTAAAACCTTATTACTTGGTGCTGCGGCACAATTTGGCATTTTTGCGACACTACTGGGTGCCATTGCCTTAAATTGGGTGCCTGGTTTTGAGTTTAGTATGCAAGATGCCGCTGCCATTGCCATTATTGGAGGTGCCGATGGTCCTACAGCGATTTTCTTAGCCTCCAAACTAGCGCCTGAATTGTTAGGTGCCATTGCGGTTGCGGCCTATTCCTACATGGCGCTCGTGCCGTTAATTCAGCCTCCTATCATGAGGCTACTGACCACCAAAGCTGAACGTGAAATCAAAATGGAGCAATTGCGTGAAGTCAGCAAAATGGAAAAAATTATTTTTCCATTGATGGTACTAGGATTAACCATTTTATTTTTACCTGCAGCAACGCCATTAATCGGCATGTTCTGTTTGGGTAATTTAATGCGCGAATCAGGCGTGGTAGACCGTTTATCGAAAACGGCTCAAAATGAGTTAATCAACATTGTGACGATCTTTTTAGGTCTTGCTGTCGGCTCTAAATTATCAGCTGATCAATTTCTGCGTATCGAAACCCTCGGTATTTTAATCCTTGGCGCGGTCGCATTTAGTATTGGTACCGCTTCTGGTGTATTGATGGCTAAATTAATGAGTAAGCTTACTGGGGGGAAAATCAATCCGCTTATTGGTGCTGCAGGTGTTTCTGCTGTGCCAATGGCAGCCCGTGTGGTGAATAAAGTGGGATTGGAGTCTAACAACCAAAACTTCTTGTTAATGCACGCCATGGGCCCTAACGTTGCCGGTGTGTTGGGTAGTGCCGTTGCCGCCGGCGTATTGTTGGCAGTGTTAGGCTAAACGTTATCGATTGAGTTGAAAAGCCAATGCGCCAGCATTGGCTTTTTTGTTTTTATCTCAAAGGTAAAGTAGATACTGCTATTGGATTTATATTGGCGAACTTAACTTTTAATACTGAGCAATCGTGGCGTTATGGTTGTGAAAGAATTGTTTGCCCTAGCATTAGTCTTTATCACATAGGTGTCAAAGATAAACAGCAAAGGCGGTATGTTTTACAAGCTATATTGGTAAGGGGAAATTGCCCAAACGGTTACTTTTTAAATGCTACTCTTAACCTGCAAATAAAAACAACAAACCGACTAGGTTACGAATATGTTAAGAGTGCTATCGGTTCATTAAACGCACTATATCAGTTTAAAAAGTGTTCACTGACTCACCCTGAATATTGGTATTTTAGCTTATTTGTATGTCCATCATATTGGGTATCACAAATCGAAAGATAACATATACTAAAGTCCATTTTTAGCAGAAAGCCTATCCGTATACCTCTTTATAGGTATCTAAGTTACCGTTTTTGTTAACAGTTTTATTACCAAGATAACATCAGCCTAAAATACTAATAGTTCGACAGGCCGTTAATTTTAGCGGTCAAAAGTCGCAAATTTTGAATTAGCGTCAATATCTAGGCAAACAAGCATCTAAAATGCAGGATAAATCACGGAAATGGATTCGTGAAGCCGCTAAAGTTAATGCCAGTTAACTTGATAGTCATATATTTTACGTATATTTAACTTACCGGTAATTTAACTTAACTTAACTCAAAATAACAATTAGGGATGTAAGATGAATAACAAACTGCTTGCTAGTCAAGTTGCAGATAAGGCTTGCCACAATTCTACTGCAGCTAAAAAATGGGCTTTATCAGCATTAACCTGTTCGGTGTTATTGGCCATGGGAAGCGCCAATGCCGCAGACGTCAAAGTTAATTCGGTTGCCGATGCTGTCACTCAAGGTACCGTAAACGCTAATTTAAATTTACGCTATGAATCGGTCGATCAAGAAAATGCATTGAAAGATGCCGATGCATTGACCTTGCGTACCCGCTTAACCTTTGCGACGGCCGAGTATTATGGATTAAGCGCTTTGGTTGAGTTTGAAGACTCTCGCAGTGTGGCTGGGGTAAATGATTACAACGACGCCATTGGCAATAATACTGATTACTCAGTGATTGCAGACCCTGAAACCACTGAATTAGACCAAGCGTTCTTACAATACAAACGCAGTGGCTTTAAAGCCAAAGTGGGTCGCCAAGTGATAGCACTTGATAACATGCGTTTCTTAGGCCATGTCGGCTGGCGTCAAGATCGCCAAACATTCGATGCTGTCACCCTGCAATATGGTATTAATGACTTTAGCATTGATTATGGCTACCTCTACAAACGCAACCGTATTTTTGCTGACATTAAAGACATTGATTCAAAAGATCACATCATCAATGCATCATACAATTTAGGTTTGGGTAAGCTTAGCGCTTATGGCTATTTACTCGAAGAAGATACTAACATTGACAATGGTATTGACACCTATGGTGTTCGCTTTGCTGGTGCCAAAAATCTCGATAAAATTAAACTACTTTATACCCTAGAATATGCCACTCAAGATGCTGACAAGGCAACAACCTCATATTCTGCAGATTATATGCTAGGAGAAATCGGTGTAGGTGTTAGCGGTTTAACCTTTAAAGTAGGTTATGAATTACTCGGTTCTGACAATGGCGAGTACGGTTTTGCGACGCCACTGGCCACTTTGCACGCATTTAATGGTTGGTCAGATCAATTCTTAGCCACACCCAAGCAAGGCTTGGCCGATACTTATGTGTCAGTCGGTGGTAGCTTAGTGGGCGGCAAATGGGCGCTGGTTTATCATGATTTTGAAGCTGACGAGTCAAGTGCCACTGTTAATGATTTAGGTAACGAAGTAGATGCGGTATTTAGTTTACCTATTGATAAACATTATACCGTAGGCGTTAAATACGCCGCTTACTCAGCGGGCGATGCCGGCGCTGGTAAAGTCGATACCGATAAAGTGTGGTTGTGGGCAAACGCTAAATTCTAATCATCAATAAACGATAAGCGTACTATTTTGTAAAAAAGCGAGTATCAATAGATACTCGCTTTTTTATTACTATTTGACGCTATTAGCGCGAAACATCACGAAACGGCTGGTTGTTGCACCGGGGTTTCGTCAGAGTAAAACTGTTCAACATCAAGCTGGCCTTCACTTTTACCTATCACAACCGCGGTCATCATATCGCCAGTGATATTGGTTGCAGTGCGGATCATATCAACAATACGGTCAATGGCTGCGATAAAGGCAATACCTTCAAGTGGTAAACCAATAACGCCTAATGTCACTGTTAACATTACCATCGCGCTACCCGGTACACCCGCGGTTCCGATAGACGCGACCGTTGCGGTGACCGCAATCAACATATAGTCAGTCATATCGAGCGAGATGCCATAAATTTGAGCAATAAAAATGGCCGCAATGGCAGGGTAAATTCCGCCACAACCGTCCATATTCATGGTTGCACCTAATGGCAACACAAAAGCACTGTAACGTTTTGATACTCCCATAGCCTCAGTACAGCGAGTACTTGCTGGCAAGGTTCCAAAACTTGATGCGGTACTAAAGGCGACAATTTGTGCTGGTATGGCTTTGCGGAAAAACTTCAACGGACTAAGACCAGCAGCAAATTTCACTAATCCGCCATAAACAAACACTATGTGTATTAAGGCGGCAATATAAATCGCAAGAATAAACTTACCTAAAGGCAATAACGTGCTTAACCCATACTCGCCCACAACCCATGCCATTAAGCCAAATACACCAATTGGCGTTAGCTTTAACACCATACGTGTTAATTGGAACATCACTTCAGCACCGGCTTCGATGGCATTTTTTAAGGGGGCAGCTTTCTCACCAACAGTATTAATGGCGATACCAACCAAAGCGGCAAAAACGATGATTTGCAATACATTGCCGTCAGCTAAAGAGGCAAATGGATTAACAGGGATCATGTTAAGCAGCACTTGTGCGAAGCCAGGGATATCTCGTTCACGCACTTCAGAGGTGGCTAACGCTAGGTTACCGCCCATGTCCATAAGACTGCCAACCGTTAACCCAATAAATGAAGCTATCGTGCCAGTAAACATAAACATGGCTAAGGTTTTAAAGCTTAAGCGTTTTAAATTACCTTGCGAACCCAGCGACGTAATACTGACCACTATGGCGCAAAACACCAAAGGAGCGACCAGCATTTTAATGGCACTAATGAACAAATCACCAAGCGGTTTTAACATCACGGCTGATTCACCTAAGCCGACGCCTGTGAGCGTTCCCAAAACAAAACCAGCAATGACTTTCTGCCAAAAAGGGATGCGATTGAGCGTTTTCAATATCATGAAAGTTCCAAATTATGTCATTATGACGTCACTAAATCTGACTAGACAACGTCGTTGTGCTTGACTCATTACGTTCACTAATGAGTGATTAATTACTAAAAGCTAAACCTTTCGATGGCGATATGGTGCTGTATTGCTGTCTAGCTTGTTGAAGGCGATGGATGGTGTTTATACTCAACAGTTCGCTAATCAACCTGATAAGGTTAATAAATATTAACTGCATTGTATGAACTGAACGAATGACAAACAACGTTATTTTATTATAACTTAGATGAATAACTAACTTTGTTATTATAACTTATATGAATAATTAACTTTGTTATTATAACTTTACGTTTTTTTACTAATCATTAACTGATTAAGCTATAACGGGCCAATGCACCTAAATGGCGTGGCACAAAATGAAGCTTTGAGGTAATGGATGTTGTCACCATTTGATGAGAGCCTGTTGATATTTGAAGATGATTTTTTGTAGCTGTTTGTGGCAATTTTCTACAGGCAGAGTTAATCAGGCAGAGTTGTTGTAGATGAATAAGTGATAACGCAGTAGAAAAAAACCACCAATGCTGCTAGCAGTATTTGCCAAACAGGTGAGTTTATGGGTAAACAAGCGTCTTTGTCGCTAATATTTGCGCCACATCATATTCATCCAAAGTGTTAATCATTTTTTTTGCGAAAAAATTGTTGCCCCAAAAGAGCAATCGGCCCTAGCTATCATGTTGTTACGCATTTACTCTGAGCAGATTAACGTTAAGATATCGGCTGAGCAAATTCATCGACAAATAGTGATGTTGTCACTTCGTCAGTATGATGAAAACACTATGAATGGGTTCGTTAAATGAATATGAACACTAGTAAAAAGGGTTATCAATGACCAGTTTGTGGTTGATGTTCAGCGGCGCTTTTTTTGCCGCAACCTTATTGCCTGGCGGCTCTGAAGTGTTACTCGTAGGATTATTGAATCAAACACCATCATCATGGCTTGAATTATTGATACTGGCCAGCATAGGGAATACGCTGGGGGCGATAACCAGCTATGGCCTTGGTCGTGCAGGGCGATTAGCCAAAAACCCACAAGATATTCAACGACGTCAATATCGCTATGCACTGGCATGGATTGAAAAATATGGTCTGTGGGCCTTACTATTGTCTTGGTTACCGATAATCGGTGATTTGTTATGTTTACTGGCTGGGTGGCTGAAAATGCCCATTGTGCCTGCTTCATTGTTGATGTTTATCGGTAAGCTATTACGTTACAGCGTCATCGTATTCTTGGTTATGTATATGGTTGAGTATTGATATTTTGTCATTTCTGCAACTGTGGTTATGTTTGTTGTAATAAGAAAGGAGTCGATTTTGAAACTAAATGTAAATCAATGGATATTCGCTGCAGCTATCAGTGCGGCATTGAGTGGTTGTGCATATGACGCCCACAAATCACCGAGTTTACCCCAAGGCGTGAGCTTAATTGAAACGGCCACTGCGTCCGAAAATCAAGTCAGTATTCCCTATAAAAAATATCAGTTAGCCAATGGCTTAACCGTTATTTTACATCAAGACAAGTCTGATCCTTTAGTTCATGTCGATGTAACCTACCATGTGGGATCTGCGCGTGAATTAGCCGGCCGCAGTGGTTTTGCCCATCTATTTGAACACATGATGTTCCAAGGATCGCAACATGTTGGTGACGAACAGCATTTTAAAGTTGTTACTGAAGCCGGCGGAACATTGAACGGTAGCACCAATACCGACAGAACCAATTACTTTGAAACGGTGCCGAGTAACCAATTAGAAAAAATGCTCTGGTTAGAGTCAGATCGTATGGGCTTTTTCTTACCCGCACTCACGAGTGAAAAATTCGAAGTACAGCGAGAAACCGTTAAAAATGAACGCGCCCAGCGGATTGATAACCGTCCATATGGGCGATTGAATGAGCGTTTTAACCAAGCATTTTATCCTGCGGGGCATCCGTACTCTTGGCCTGTTATTGGCTGGCCAGACGATTTAAATCGCGCCACTGTTGATGACGTGAAGCATTTCTTCCAACGTTGGTATGGGCCTAACAATGCCACCTTAACCATTGGCGGTGACTTTAATGAAATGCACACGCTGGCGTGGGTAAATAAGTATTTTGGTGAAATCCCAGCAGGACCTGCGGTTAAGCCTGACGCTAAAACCATGGTGACATTGGATAAAACTCGTTATATCTCAATGGAAGACAAAGTACATTTGCCGCTGATTTATATTGGTTTCCCAACGGTTTACGTGCAGCACAAAGATGAAGCGCCATTAGATCTACTGGCCAATATTCTCGGTGGCGGCAAAACCTCGCTCATTTATAAAAACTTAGTCAAAGATGGCTATGCGGTACAAGCTGCGGTGAGCCATCCTTGCCAAGAGCTCACCTGCCAGCTATCACTGTACGCAGTGGCGAACCCCGCTAAAGGCGGCAGTCTTGCTGAACTTGAAATCAAAATTAATCAAACCATCGCTGAGTTTGAACAACGCGGTGTTACCGACGACGACTTACAGAAAGTCAAAGTGCAGTTCGAAGCGTCGACTATTTTTGGCATGCAAAGTGTGGCCGGAAAAGTATCAACACTTGCCTCCAATCAAACCTTTTTTGGCAAACCGGACATGGTGGCATCAGATTTAGCCCGTTATGCCAATGTGACCCAAGCCGATGTGATGCGCGTGTTTAATACCTACATTAAAAACAAGCCAATGGTAGTGATGAGTGTGGTGCCAGAAGGGCAAACGCAATTGATTGCCCATGCTGATAATTTCGAGCCTAGTACCTTGCCAATAGCACAAGATGCGGTAACGGGATTAACCGATATTACCTTAGCTAAATCCTCATTTGATCGTAATAAAATGCCGTCGTCTGCCGCCGCACCGTTATTGACCGTGCCACAATTGTGGGACAGTCAACTCGCCAATGGCATTAACGTTATGGGCACCGAAAGTGATGAAACCCCAACGGTTGAATTGCTTATTTATTTAGATGGCGGTCATCGCTTAGCACCCATCAATCAGGCGGGTTTGGCCGAGTTAACTGCGTCCATGCTTAATGAGTCAAGTGCGCAACGCAGCAGTGAAGCACTGGCTGGCGCGCTTGATCTGCTGGGTTCGTCAATTAGCTTTGGCGCGAGTAATTCACAGAGTTACATTAAAGTATCAAGTTTGACCGAAAATCTTGATGCCACGCTTGCCATCGTTAAAGAGCGCTTATTTAGCCCAGGTTTTGTGGCGGCAGATTTTGAAAGGCTGAAGCAGCAGCAGTTGCAAGGCTTGCAACATCAAATGTCCGATGCGAACTATCTTGCTCGCAGTGGCTTTTCGAAATTGTTATACGGTGCCGATAGCCCAATGGGGATCAGCAGTGATGGCACCATAACCTCAATATCGGCATTAACACTGGCTGATGTGAAGCAATTTTATCAGCAGCAATATCGTGCCGGTAATGCTCAAATGGTGGTGGTGTCAGACTTAAATCAGCAACAGATCATGCCCAAATTGTCGATGTTTAATGAATGGCAAGGCGAGGCGACTCAGGTTGCCGCATTACCTGCACTGCCAACACACCATAAAAACACCATTTATTTGATTGATAAACCGGGAGCCGCTCAGTCGGTCATTGATATTGGCCAAGTGTCGTTACCTTATGACACAACGGGTGATTACTTTAAGGCTTATCTAATGAACTACCCGTTAGGGGGAGCATTTAACAGCCGTATCAATCTTAATCTACGTGAAGATAAAGGTTACACTTATGGCGCTCGCACTCAATTTAGTGGTGCTGAAGATTCGGGTCAGTTTATCGCCAATGCCAGCGTCAGAAGCGATGTGACCGGTTTAGCGTTGGCTGAGTTTGTCAACGAAATTAGCGCTTACCAAACGTCAGGTATGACCGACGAAGAAAGTGCCTTTATGCGCAGTTCGATTGCGCAAAGCCAAGCGTTAGAATACGAAACCCCGTATCAAAAAGCCGGTTTTTTAAGGATGATCCAGCGCTATCAGTTAGATAGAAACTTTACCGCTCAGCAAGATGAAATTGTTAAAACCATTTCGACGGATGAGTTAAATAAACTTGCCAGTAAATTATTAGATATCAATACGATGGTGATGTTAGTTGTCGGTGATAAATCCATCGTTGAACCTCAACTAAAAGCGCTGGGGTATCAGATTGAAATGGTGACACTTGTCGACTAGTTGAACACTTGTTACTACGAAGGTTAACACTAGCCTTGAAATACGCTAGTGTTAACCATATATACAGGACATATACGCTTCGCTGCTAGGTTCTAGGCGGACTGCGTCCTACTAGGGTCTAGGAATAGAGCGCCTGCGGCGGCTGGGACAACCTGCGGTCTTCGAGGACGCTATGCTTCTAGAATCTAGAATCTAGGACCTAAAACCTAGCACCTAGAAGGAGCGAAGCACCGCCCTCTGGCGAGCTTGCGAGTTCCTAGAACCTATCAGTCGCGAAGCGACGCACTCGGTAAGGCGTCACCATTGTCTTCAATCACTGCCCTGTTCTGTTATCCTACGGGAGTACTGAAACGAGCATGTTGAAGTGACTTGGGTATATAATAGGTTGAGCTAATTCGTGTGCTTTAATCGTCATATCATTTTGTGTCGGTTATCCGCTAAATAAAAGATAATGTTTAAGGCTCCATCAAGGGTGACAGAGAGTGTTGCCATTTTTAATTTAAGACCTATAAACAAGTTGATTTATACTTAGTTACATCTTTTTCGCGTATCACTAATCATCTCGTTTATCATCAGGTCTAGCTGTTTACTCGCAATGCGAATCCATAAAAGAGAGTAGTAAATTGAAGTCTTTCAATGAAAAAGTCGAACACTTAAGCGACACTCAAGGCCGTGAGTCTTTATTGGGCATGTTACGTGGAATTGAGCGTGAAGCATTGCGTATTGATGAAAATGGTCATTTAGCACAAGATGAACATCCAAAATCGCTCGGTTCTGCGCTGACGCATTCGCGTATTACTACCGATTATAGCGAGTCCCTATTAGAATTTATTACGCCAGTTTGTCATAGCATTGATGAATTATTAGAGGGGTTAACCCAAACACATGCTTACAGTGTGCGTAACTTAAACGGTCAAAAACTCTGGCCTGTTAGCATGCCATGCTATGTAGGTAAAGTAAGCGATATCCCTGTAGCACGTTATGGAACCTCCAATAACGGTAAAATGAAAACCTTATATCGTAAAGGATTAACCCATCGTTATGGTGCGTTAATGCAGATTATTTCCGGGGTTCATTTTAATTTCTCTGTTTCGCAAGATTTATGGCAACGTCTATATGACGACAAAATTGCTAACGGCAATGGCAGCGCTTGTTGTAGCAAAAGTATTAATTTTGAAGACTTCATTTCTGAATCTTATTTTGGACTGATCCGTAATTACCGCCGTTTAGTATGGGTATTACCGTATTTATTTGGCTCAACACCGGCATTATGTAGCTCATTTATAAAAGATCAAGACGTCGATTTTGAGTTTGAAAAAACCGGTAAAGGCACCTTATATCTTCCTTATGCAACATCATTGCGCATGAGTGATTTAGGTTATACCAACAAAGAACAAGATACGCTCAATATTAGCTATAACTCATTGCCTGATTATCTTGAGGGCGTGGGCGCCGCAATTAAAATGCCATCGAAACAGTTTGAGCAAATTGGTGTCAATGTTGATGGTGAATTTCGTCAGTTAAACAGTAATATTTTGCAGATTGAAAATGAGTTTTATGCACCTATTCGCGCTAAACGTGTTGCCCAAAAAGGTGAAAAACCTTCGCAGGCGCTATCGCGTGCAGGCGTTGAGTATATTGAAGTGCGCGCTTTAGATGTCAATCCATTTAGCCCGGTTGGGATCGATGCCACTCAAGTGCGTTTTCTGGATCTATTTTTATTGTACTGCTTATTGTCGCCATCTGAAGACACCGACGCGGTCGGTGAAGCTGAAATTGGTGCTAACCTGAAAGCCGTTGTATTAGAAGGGCGCAAGCCTGGACTTGAATTACAGCGTAATGCTAAGGCCATTAGCTTAACGCAATGGATGCACGAGCTATTTGAACAATTAGCGACTCTCGCGAAGTTACTCGATGGTGATGCTAGCCATGCTTACCAAGACGCGTTAAGCACATGGGCTGAAGCGATTGATGATCCTGATAAAACGTTATCAGGCAAGGTGATGCAAGAGGTCGTTGTTAAGGGCACAGATCACAGTGTGTGGGTTAAGCAATTGGCCGATGATTATCATCAGTTTTTAAGTCATTACCCATTAAGCCATGATATTGAGCAAACCTATAAAAATGAGGCCAAACTCTCTTTACTTGAACAGCAAAGTCTAGAGGCTCAACCACAAGATAATTTTACCACTTTCTTAGAAAACTATTTTTGTGATGTGGTTCCTGCGGGCACTTTCGAGGCGAAATAATCATGCAGTTTTTTTCATCTTGGCGAGTGCTGGTTGTCGCGGTAGCGGCATTAGCCCTAAATGGCTGTGCTTCATCGCCAGATGAAATGGTTCAATGTGGCACAGTATCGAGCTACTTAGCGCCCGACAACAGTGCCAATTTATACCGTGTAGTGGTGACTCACTTAGATGATGTTGCGGTTATTTCAAGACCCAATTATTTATTATCGCCAGGTGAGCATAAGTTTACTGTTGCTGAACTGATCAACTCACCTGAATTAAAAGTGTTATTGTCGGCTCGTAAGGTGAAAGTATTTTCGGTCAATGTTGCAGCCGATCAGCGTTATCATATTGGCGCTAAATTCAATACCGACAAAATCTATATAGGCCAAAATTCATTGTATTGGCAGCCTGTTGTATGGCAAACAGAATCGCATCAATGTGAAATGAAACGGTAATACCAATTCCATTAATTATGTGCTCAATCAGAGCCACTCAGTTTTTTCAGTTTGAGGCGCATTGTTGAAATAATGGTTGTTTCCTAAGGATAATTGCATTGGTTTTTAATTGATGTAAAACTAAGCCAAGAATCAATATCTTAGATACTGGCAGAGGTGTTATGAAGTGTTTTTTAGGCGTAGTTAGCGCAACGGTATTACTGTCATTAACGGGATGCGCCACGTCGCCACCGCAAGAGCCAGATGACCTGTGTGCTATTTTTAAAGAACATCGCTCGTGGTATGACGCTGCAGTCAATACGCGTGAAAAATGGGGCGTGCCAGTTCATGTACCCTTAGCCATGATGTATCAAGAAAGTTCATTCAAACATAATGCTGCACCACCAATGCAATACTTTTTAGGTTTTATTCCCACCGGCCGTGCCAGTGACGCCTATGGTTACGCGCAAGCTAAAACCATGACCTGGGATGATTACGTTCGAGAAACCGGTAATAGTTGGTCTAGCCGCAGTGATTTTGACGATGCGATGGACTTTATGGGCTGGTTTATTTACAAAACCCATAAAATTAATGGCGTGTCTAAGTGGGATGCTAAAAACCAATACTTAAATTATCACGAAGGTTGGGGCGGTTATAAACGCGGCAGTTATAAAGCCAAAAAATGGTTAACGCCAGTAGCCAATAAAGTGGATAAACGTTCAAAAACCTACGCGGCGCAATATCATCAATGTAAAGAAAATTTAGATTCGTCATGGTTATGGCGAGTGTTTTTTGGTTAACCCATACGTTAAATAACAAAAAAGGAGCCTAGGCTCCTTTTTTGTTATTTAACGTACTTATTGGCAAACTTATTTGGTAAACATAGTTGGCGTATTTATTTGGCAAGTTTATGTGATAAACCTATTTGATAAATTCGGCCAAAATCCAATCCAGCGGTGCTTGATATTGCTGTGGCATCCAAGCTTTTAGTTGGCTAATGCTGTCATCTAACATCGCTTTATTATGCACAGACAGGTTTAAGTGACCGACTTTACGGCCTACACGAACTTCTTTGTTGTACCAAAACAGTTCAGCATTTGGCAGACTTAACCAGCGGTCGTCTTTATCAATCCCAATCAGGTTAACCATTACGCATTGAAAATTCACTTGTGGCTGATGCAAAGGTAAATTGCATAGGGCACGTAAATGCAATTCAAACTGGTTTATGTGACAACCGGCTTGAGTCCAATGGCCCGAGTTGTGCACTCTAGGGGCTAACTCATTGACCATTAAGTGTTCACCAACACGGAAACACTCCATCGCCATCACGCCCACATATTCAAGGTCATGCATCACCTTACTGAGCATGTCTTCAGCTTCGGCCTGCAAAGGTGCTAAGCGAGTTAATGGTGCAATTGATGCCATTAAAATACCGTCTTGATGTAGGTTTAACGCCAACGGATAAAATAAACAGCGCCCGTCTTGGGTGCGCACACCCACTAACGACACTTCTTCATCAAAGTTAATCGCTTGTTCGGCGATGGCTTCATTGCGCCAATCGGCAGGGATGGTTGTCGCTTCTGCCTGCTTGAGCCAATGTTGGCCTTTACCGTCATAACCGCCGGTGCGACGTTTTAATAATACCCGTTCACCATAGGCATTATGCAGTGTTTGCGTGGTGGTATTGTCATTAACTAACTGCCAAGGCGATGTGGCGACAGCTAATTCATCGAGCAGACTTTTTTGGCTAAAACGATCAGCTAAACGACCAAATACTGGGCCATTAATAAAATGTGGGTGTTGGCTGAGTTGTAAACTCAGCTGTGACTCTGGCCATTGTTCGCGTTCAGCGGTAATGATGTCGTCAGCTTCAAGCGGTAACTGCACATCTGATGGTGTCATAATATCAACCGGACGCACATTAATACCTAGCGGTTGGCCTGCATGACTGAGCATGGCACCTAATTGACCATCGCCCAATACCCATAGATTTTTTGGCAAGGTCATTAGTCTTCTCTCGGATCGGGATTATCAAGGATCGCGCGAGTTTGCTCATCACGAAATGCTTCTAAACGCTCAGCTAAAGCGGCATCGCTAATCGCCAAAATTTGGCTGGCTAATAAACCTGCGTTAAACGCGCCGGCAGTACCAATGGCTAAGGTGCCAACGGCAATCCCTTTAGGCATTTGTACAATCGACAATAAACTGTCCATGCCAGATAAGGCCTTGCTTTGCACTGGGACACCCAATACAGGCAAGCGGGTTTTAGAGGCTATCATGCCAGGTAAATGGGCTGCTCCGCCTGCACCACCAATAATGACTTTATAGCCTTTATCTGCAGCAGAACGTGCAAATTCCATTAGCTTGTCTGGTGTTCTGTGGGCTGAAACGACTTCAACATGATAAGGCACTTGTAACTTATCCATAATTTCAGCGGCGGCTTCCATTGTAGGCCAATCACTTTTAGAACCCATTACAACAGCAACTAGGGCTTGCATGTTAACTCCTTAACGTACTTATTCTATTAGTATATTTGGCTAATTCGCTCAGTAGGAACCGCGGGCGATTAACGTCAATATTAAGGCGATAAAAAAGGTGCTAAATAATAGCATAAGCCGTGCTCTGTTGGCTGCATTTCAGTGTTTCTTGAGGCTAACACTCAGTTTCTAAATACGAAAACTACTTAAACACATTTTATATTCACCACAAGTTCGTATCGAACATTGATGAATAATGGAGTAAAGAATTCTTTTTGTAACCCTTTTACCTATTTCGCTCGTTATTAGCTGTATGCAAGGTCACTTTGTTGACGTAACCAATATGAATAACAAGTCGATAGATGAGGAAAAAACCATGAACGATGTCCATAAGCAACTCACTCGCAGTGTATTAGCCATAGTCATTAGCGCGATTATTGTCAGTGGTTGTGCGCAAGAACCCAAAGACAGTGCGAAACAAAGTCAGCCCGCTTCTAAAATTCAATCCGCGAGTAAAACGGATTCCTCTGCACAAGCGCGTCCTGAGTTATCTGAGGTAGCAGGTTTAGTGATGGCATCTGAGCCACAGGCTGATGCATACCAAGGATCAAAGGAGGTGCATCGCAGCGCTAAAGCCACTGCAGCGTCAATGGAGCAGCGCACGGTTAATGGTGAGACTATCAGCAACAATAGCATTAGCCGCAAGAGTCTCAGCGTAAGCGATCGCAACTTATCATTAGCACCTAATGCTAATGACAAGTTTGAGTCGCTAGTACAAAATGGCAATATGGTTGCCGGTGAAACGCCGGTATCGACGTTTTCAATCGATGTTGATACTGGCAGTTACAGCACCACCCGCAGATTAATCAATCAAGGCCAACTGCCGACTAAGAATACCGTTAGGGTAGAAGAGTTAGTGAACTACTTTAGCTATAACTACCCAGCACCGACAACCACTGAGCAACCCTTTAGCGTTAATACTGAATTAGCACCCTCACCGTATAATGCTGATACTCAGTTATTGCGCATTGGCATTAAAGGTTTTGATGTTGCAGCAGACCAGCTTGGTGCAAGTAATTTAGTGCTACTGCTTGATGTGTCAGGCTCTATGTCGTCTGCTGATAAATTGCCTCTATTGAAACAAGCCATGTTGATGCTAAGTCAGCAATTATCGGCGCAAGATAAAGTATCGATAGTGGTGTACGCCGGTGCCAGCGGTGTGGTGCTTGACGGTGTTGCAGGTAATGACTTTACCGCCATTAAAACAGCCCTTAGTCAGTTAACTGCACAAGGTGGCACTAATGGTAGCCAAGGTATTCAGTTGGCGTATCAATTAGCGCAAAAGCACTTTATCGAAAACGGCAGTAACCGAGTCATTTTGGCCACCGACGGTGACTTTAACTTGGGGATGACAGATCATCAGCAATTGGTTGATTTTGTCACCAGTCAAAGTAAAAGTGGTATTGGTTTATCTACGCTTGGCTTTGGTCTGGGTTCTGCTACTGCCAGTTATAATGACCATTTGCTGGAACAATTATCAAATAAAGCTAACGGTCAATATGCCTTTATCGACACCTTAAATGAAGCGCGAAAAGTGCTAGTTGATCAACTCAGTGCCACACTGTTAACTATTGCCCACGATGTCAAAGTGCAAATTGAATTTAACCCGGCGGTGGTGTCTGAGTATCGACTTATTGGTTACGAAAACCGGTTGTTAAATCGTAGCGACTTTAATAACGACGCTATTGATGCAGGTGAGATTGGTGCGGGTCATACCGTCACCGCGCTGTACGAGATACGTTATAACGATAGCCAAAATCGTTTAGTGGATCCGCTGCGTTATGCTGTCACAGAATCGACGCAAATTGATGAAGCTAAAGTTCATCAACACACTGCAAATGAAGTGGCTTATTTAAAGCTGCGTTATAAAGCGATTGGCGAGCAAAGAAGTCAATTAATCGCTTATCCCATTAGCCGCGATCAGCAGCTGACTCATTTGCATCAAGCCAGCGATGATTTCCGCTTTGCCGCCGCAGTCGCGGGGTTTGGGCAATTGCTTAATCATAATAATTATGTCCACGATACTGATTATGCTAAGTTAATTGTACTTGCTGAGTCTGCAATGGGCCAAGACCGATTTGGTTATCGCCATGAGTTTGTGCAAATGCTAAAAACCGCAAGTGTACTCGAGAGACAGCTTATGATTACTGAGCCAGACACTCGTTCGGTTAGCCAATAAATGCGTCACAAAAAGGATAAAATGGTGCAAACATCAATATACCCTAAGGATGAGCCGTTAATTCCCCAAGTGGGAAGTGACGAGCAACTGATGCTCGACTACCAAGCGGGTGACGTCCGCGCGTTCGAGGCCTTGTACCTTAAACACAAAGGGCCTTTGTATCGTTATTTTGTTCGCCAATTACATAACCAACAATTAGCCGAAGATTTGTATCAAGACACCTGGGGTAAGGTGATTAATGCGGCGAGGCAATATCAAGTCACGGCCAAATTCACCACTTGGTTATATAAAATTGCCCATAACTTATTGATTGACCATGTGCGAGCCGTTAAGCCTCTCGATAAAGTTACCCCGCTTGGCGAAGGTGAAACCATGGATAGCCTACAAGCAGATAATCAAGCCTCGCCTGAGCCACAATTACAGCAACAGCAACAAGTTGAGATGATGAAAAATTGCATTGCCAAACTGCCGCCAGTGCAAAAAGAGGCTTTTTTACTCAACATCGAAATGGGCATGACCGCTGCGATGATCAGCGACATTGCTAATGTGACTTTAGAAGCCACCAAAAGCCGTATTCGTTATGCTTATCAGAGTATTAAGCAATGTATTGCTACCCAAAGGCAGGAGACAACATTATGAGTAAACAATTAGATCATGATGCAGAGTTCACTGCATTACAAACTGAAATCAACAAGGCTTATCATCAACAACCATTAGAGCAACCCTCTGCTGAACTGGATGAGGCCATATTAGCCAAAGCGCGTTCGGATGCAAATGTATCTAAAGTCAGTTCACCTAAAAAATCAATGTGGCAACGCAATGCATGGGTGTTTTCAAGCGCGGCGTCAGTATTGCTGGTGGCGGGATTGTTTATGTTAACCCCAAGCCTGCAAAAACAAGTTGGAATTGATATTGAACAAGGTTTACCCGCTCAACAGTCATCATTTAAGCAGGCCAAATCGACATCGGATGTGCCTAAACTAACTGAGTCACCAGTTGAAGATGCCGCAGCAGCAGAATCAATTGCCGTACAGGGATTATCGATGAGTTCAGTGCCAATGAATAACGAACGTGTTAATCGTGAAACAATCAGTGAAGCATCTGATAACAACGGAACAGTTGAATCTAAAATGGCAGATAAATCATCCGCGGTAATGAGTGCGGCGCCAACACCTGCCAAAGTAAATGAAGAAGCACAAAACAAAGTGCTAGAACTGCACTCACGCAGCCATGACAAGGAGGGACAACAAGTGAAACAGTCATTTAATGGATCGTTAAAAGGGGACATTCAATTAGATACTGCTGATGTCGCCTTGGCTCGGTTACAAGCACTAATGGCCGACAATAAACTGATTCAGGCTGAACGTTATATGATCACCATAGATCAACGCTTCCCTGAGCTATCTGATCCGTCACATCCACTTTATGAGCAATACCATAAAATTGTACTGCAACTGACTTCGCAGTAAGGAAAATACGAGACATTAAAACACCAACGGCTAAGCGATCACTGTTTAGCCGTTTATTATCTCAAATTGTGGTTCGTTACATATTTGTGCTGCAACATTAGCCACAACTCTGATAATGTGAACAGATAAATATAATACGTTAATTGATATTGATTTAACTCGAGATATCGACTTTATAAGGACGCTCCTCACCATGAAACTTCGTCGCTCCGTTGTGCATTGTATGTTGGTTTTAGGTACTTTAGCTTGCTCATCAATGGTCGTTGCTAACGCCTCAAATCAAGGCTATTACCGCGCCCCAGCATTGCACGATCAAACCTTAGTGTTTACCGCCGAAGGCGATCTGTGGATAACCCAACTCAACCAAACTAAAGCCAGTCGCTTAACCAGTTTGGCCGCCGAAGAAATGGACGCAACCATTTCAAAAGACGGCAAGTGGGTGGCTTACACCGCCAATTATGAAGGCGCAACCGAAGTGTATGTGATGCCTATTCAGGGCGGAGTGGCTAAGCGGGTAAGTTTTGAAAACAGCCGGGTGCGCCTGCAAGGCTGGACTGCATCAGGTGAAGTACTTTATTCCACCGACAATGCCTTTGGGCCCGCTAATTTTTGGGTGCTAAAAACCGTTAACCCACAAACCTTAACCATCACAGACTTACCCTTAGCTGACGCCGTAGAAGGCACTATTGATGACAAAGGTGAGTATGTTTACTTTACTCAATTTGGTCTGCAAGTCAGTGGCGATAATGTCAAAGTCTATCGCGGCGGCGCTAAAGGTGAAATTTGGCGTTATAAGCTGGGTAGTAAACAAGAAGCACAGCAGTTAACCAGTGCCCATGAGGGTTCTGTTAAGCAGCCGATGTTATGGAATCAACGGGTCTATTTTGTCAGTGATAAGTCTGGTAATGACAATATTTGGTCGATGACCCTAGATGGCAAAGATAGTAAACAACACACTCAATATACCGATTGGCAGGTGCGCGATGCCCAGCTTAATAATGGCCGCATTGTGTTCCAGCAGGGCGCCGATATCAAGTTGTTAAACTTAGCCGATCTTGCCCAATCAAGGTTAAATATCGAACTCACCAGTGACTTTGCCCATCGCCGCGAGCAATGGGTTAACGACCCAATGGATTACGCCACCTCAACCGTCTTTGCCCATCAAGGCGACAACGTGGTAATTACTGCCCGTAGCCATGTGGCTATTGCCAGTAATGATGGCCGCCGCTTAGTGCAAATAGACTCATCAGCCAATAGCCGCGTGCGCGATGCACTGCTTAGTGATGATGGTAAATGGGTTTATGGCATTAGCGATGCATCGGGCGAGCAAGAAATTTGGCAATATCCTGCAGACGGCTCTGCTGGGGCCAAACAGTTAACCAAAGATGGCAACACCTTGCGTACCAGCTTGTCGTTATCACCTAATGGACGTTATTTGGTCTCCGACGATTACATGGGCAACGTGTGGTTACTGGATTTAACTCGCGACAATAACCAGAAAATTATCAAAAATGGCGAAGGTCTTGGTCCTTATCAAGACATTAAATGGTCTGGAGACAGTCGGTTTATTGCCCTGACAAAAGCTGAAATTGGTAAGCAGCGGCCACAAATCGTGTTGTATTCAATTAACGAGTCAAAAGCACAAACCTTAACCACAGACAAATACGAGTCGTTTTCACCGAGTTTTAGCCACGACGGTAAATGGTTGTATTTCTTGTCTAATCGCGAATTTAAAGCCAATCCTGGCTCGCCATGGGGCGACCGCAATATGGGGCCTATTTTTGACAAACGGACCCAAATATTTGCTTTAGCGTTAGATGCTAAAGCGTCATTCCCATTTGCAAAACCAACGGAACTGACTGTCAAAAAAGAGGCTAAAAAAACGGATAAAGTGCAGGAAATGGGCGGTAGAACCAAGGTGGATTGGGATGGATTAAACCAACGCCTATGGCAAGTGCCTGTTGATGCGGGTAATTACCAAAGCTTAACGGCGGCAAAAGACAAACTATATTTACTTGATGGCAATGAACAAAGCAGCGAGCTAAAACTGATTAAGTTTGATCCGCTAAATCTTAAAGTCGATACCTTTAGCGAGGATGTGGGCCAATATTCGTTATCAAAAGATGGCAGTAAATTAATGCTGCGTAAGCAATCAGATCCTAAAAACATCATGATTGTTGATGCGGGCGACAAACTGCCAAGCGATGTATCGCGAGCGAAAGTCAGTACAGATCAATGGCAATTGAGTATTTCACCACCGCAAGAATGGCAGCAGATTTTTGAAGATGCATGGCTAATGCACCGTGACTCGTTTTTTGACCCTAAAATGCGTGGGGTAGATTGGCAAGCCGCCAAAACCAAGTACCAACCTTTGGTTGATAGGTTAACCGATCGCAACGAGCTCAATGATATTTTTATGCAAATGATGGGCGAGCTTAACTCGTTACATTCACAAGTGCGCGGCGGTGATATTACCCAAGACGCGGATGCTGCCAAAGCAGCTGCATTAGGTGCTAGGCTGACTCAAACCGATAAAGGTGTACTTATTAGCCATATTTATCAAACAGATGCCGAATTGCCATTGTCTGCATCACCGCTGGCGCGCATTGAAGTTGATGCCCAAGAAGAGGATGTTATTCGCGCCATTAACGGTAAAAAAGTGACTAATATTGCCGATGTGACTCAATTGCTGCGTAACCAAGGCAATAAACAAGTGCTACTGGGACTGATGCGGGGTAAAACGGCCATTAATACCGTAGTGACGCCGCACGATATTGGCACCGATGCCAAACTACGTTATCTGGACTGGGTAGAGCATAATGGCGACAAAGTCGCCAAAGCCTCCAATGGCAACATTGGCTATTTACATTTGTATGCCATGGGCTCTGGTGATGTAGAAAGTTTTGCCCGCGAGTTTTATACCAATTACGACAAAGACGGGTTAATTATTGATGTGCGCCGAAATCGCGGTGGCAACATTGACAGTTGGATTATTGAAAAGCTATTGCGCCGTGCATGGGCATTTTGGCAGCCAACACACGGCAGCACCAATGCCAATATGCAGCAAACGTTCAGAGGTCACTTAGTGGTGTTGGCTGATCAAATGACTTACTCAGATGGTGAAACCTTTTCCGCTGGGATCAAAGCATTAAGCATCGCGCCGATTATTGGTAAACAAACTGCCGGCGCAGGCGTGTGGTTATCGGGGCGTAATTCGGTGACCGATAATGGCATGGCGAGGGTGGCAGAATATCCACAATATGCCATTGATGGGCGTTGGATCGTCGAAGGTCATGGGGTTGAACCCGACATTGAGGTTGATAATTTACCTTATGCGACTTTTAACGGTAAAGACGCTCAGCTGAATGCGGCGATTAGCTATTTAAAAGATGAGTTAGTACAACAACCGATCAAACCTTTACAAGGTCAGCCTTTACCTAAAATAGGTCCGGCTGCGGATATAAAACCGCGATAATGATTAGCTTATTGACAAAACCCCAAGTGATTACTTGGGGTTTTTGTAGATATGGGTTCAATGTACTTATGTTGCGCGGGCATATGAAGCTATTGCAACCATGACGCTTGCGCTATTTTATCTCAACTACACACGCTAATGAATTGGCAATAAAGCAGTTTGCATGGGCCTTGGCATGAATTTTTGCCAATGTCTCTTGGTCTACTTCAATCCCTTCAGCAAAGGTGACTTTGGGTTCAAGCGTCATTTTGACCACGGCGACTTTACCGGCATCATTTTTACCTAAATCAGCGGTGGCATTATCAACATAATGGGTCACTGGCAGTCGCTTTAAATGGGCAATCGCTAAAAAGGTCAACATGTGGCACGACGACAAAGCTGCTAGTAAGCTTTCTTCTGGGTTAACTTTGTCTGCATTACCTTTGTATTCTGATGCCGACGAGGCTTGGATCGTTTGTCCACTGCCAAATTTCACCTCATGGTCGCGATTAAATTCACCGTCTTCACTTGGTGAAGATTGCCAATTCACCGTTAATTTAAAGCTCATTTTGTACTCCCAAAACCACCTAATAGTGGTATTTATAACGATTTAACATACCGTTTATAGATGCTTACTTAAACGATAACTAACATCTGTTGATTCAACACCAAGCGTAGCTGAATGTCCATGGACTCGCTCGAGAAAACAGATATAAAAATGGCATCTATTCACTACAGGCAAGCTACTGTTCGGTTTGATATCACGAATTTTAAAACCGAGGGCAAAGAGGCTACGCCTATCTCTTTAAATAAACAAAAACCAGCTTGCGCTGGTTTTGTTTATTTAGCCACAGTTTGGCTTTAAATAGGGCTATAAAGATAAATCAGTCTATGTGAACGCCATGAGTTGCCCATTGAGGCTCACTAAACTCAGCTCGGGTTTTTAAACTGAGATAATCAATTATTCCGATGTTAGCTTATTCTCCCCATCTTTTAACCCGAGTTGAGGTGAGGTAAACCAATTAAGCTTCTTCGGTGGTCAGCTTGGTGATCAATTCAGCAATAGTGGCGGGTTCTTGTGCCCCAGACACTAGATATTGCTGATTAAACACTATGGCTGGCACAGCTTGAATCCCGCGACTGATCCAAAGTTGTTCTGCTTCTTTAACGGCTTTTTCATAGCGTTTGTCGCTGAGTACAACTCTAGCTTCATCGGCATCTAAGCCAACCTGCGTGGCAATATTAATTAAGACTTCAATGTCATCGGGATTCTGCTGCTGAGTAAAGTAGCTGCTAAATAAAGCCAGTTTTAATTCGGTTTGCTTACCTGACTCTGCAGCCCAATACAGCAGCTGGTGGGCAAGTAGCGTGTTGTAAATGCGCGATGAATCAGAAAAATTAAATTCAAAGCCTAAATCAGCACCCATTTGGGTTAATCGTTGACGATTTTGAGCACTTTGCTCCGGTGTTGAACCGTATTTTTCGGCAATGTGTTCGCCTAAGTGTTGGCCTTCTGGCCCCATCATGGGGTTAAGTTCAAACGGATGCCACTGTATTTTAACCTCTAAATCGTTAAATTGACTTAGTGCTTGTTCAAGACGACGGTAGCCGACAATACACCAAGGGCACATTACGTCTGAAATAATATCGATTTGGAGTTGATTAGTGGCCATAATTATCCTTTCTAATGATTAATTCTGTTTCATTTATATAAGCCTTAACAGGCAAAAAATGTATAGTTGTTTATAAAATAACTGCTTTTAGTGATTATTTGTTTGGTTTGTAATCACTTGTGTAAACAACCCAAAAGAGGCAACCTTTGTGACTAAATTGTGTCTATACTTAATCAGTAATCTGGTGTTTAATCAAGTAAGGGTTAGGTCAATTTGATATACCCCATGCGCGTTTTTATCAACTTTTATTAATGGCATAGTTGTCGAAGAACACAAGTAGATATAAAACACTTTGTAGGCTTGAGTAATTGTGACATAAAGCTCATGACCCATGTCTAAATATGTCAGCCTGCATTTGTACAACAAGCCTATTTATGTCAGCATGCAGTTGTAACACGCGATAAATTTGGCAAGTAAATTCTTTTAAGGACAATCTATGAAAATAAATCTTTCTGGTCACCATGTTGATGTTACGGATACTGTCAAACAACACGTAGATGAAAAATTCGCTAAAATAGCTAACCATTTTCCCACGCTTATCTCTCTAGATATCATCATTGCTAAAGAGCATGGTGAGTATGATGTTGAAATTAGAACTAACTATGAAGGAACTAGCATTGCAGCTAAAGGTACTGATTTAGTCATGTATCCGGCTATTACGAGCGCCGCTAAAAAATTAGATGCGGCACTAAAGCATCGCAAAGGCCAATTAAAAGCAGATTTACATGAAAAACCAGATGTCACTGCGCCTGAAATCGCCTACGAAAAAGTTCAAGAAATGGACTTACGCTAACCAAAATCGTTTATTCAACGACGCCAAAAAACGCAGCTTAAGCTGCGTTTTTTTGTTTGGTTCGGTAAAGGTAAAAAGGCTAGATGCTAGGGCGGACTGCGTCCTGCTAGAGTCGCTTCGCACTGCGTCCTGCTAGTATCGCTTCGCTGCTAGGGCGGACTGCGTC
>TARA_R110000851_G_scaffold119780_5_pt1 | contig 26458 bp, 35 predicted proteins | sample TARA_R110000851 | Tara Oceans TARA_R110000851 (sample SAMEA4397627) | marine metagenome | biome: Polar Biome; feature: [DCM] deep chlorophyll maximum layer (ENVO:01000326); material: water (ENVO:00002006), including particulate matter (ENVO:01000060) such as... | depth 17 m
GCTTTTCTCCATCCGTTCCAATCCCATCTCAATTGCCATGCAGCAGCTTTTCTTAAATCTCTTAAGATTTCTCTATCGATTTCAGCAGCAACTTGCTCAGACAACATAGCCGTTAATTCAGCTTCAGCGTCGATGTTGTGGAATGCACTAACATCTTGTGCTAATTCTGGAGACCATGTAGCTCTCAATTTTCTTTCTTCTACAGAAACAACAACCTCATCTAATTTGAAAGATACTTCTCCCATTTCAGTTTCAAGTTCTAATGAAGCATATTCTGCCCAAGATACTGATAAGTCAGTAGCTACTAAACCTGATAATACAGTTGAAGCACCAGATACGATACCAGTATAACCATCATAAGTTGATGTACCAGCAGCATCTACAGGGTGAGTTAAATCAGCCTCTAAGTAAATTACCCCAGCATCATCACAAATGTCGTCATATGCTACGATACCTTTACCGTACTTTTGAGTTACTAATCTGAAAGGTACTTCTGCACCTACAGCGATAACAGCGTAACCGTCAGCATCTACTAAAGCTTCGCCAGAATTGTTTACAATCTTTAATGAAGCCATGAAAGATTCAGTATCCATTGGGTTACCATCTGGTCCAGATAATCTACCTTTGTTGATTGCGCTAAATCCAGATACTTGTAAGATAGCATTTCTCAATGAACCATCAGTAGCAGTTGGAAGTGCAGCAAACGTTGCAGCAGCACTAAATTCTCCGTTAGTACCCATAGTAACTAAGTTACCAGTACCAGCGATAATTGATATTTCACCTTTTGATGCATCAAATAATCCATCATTGTAGTAAATATCATATAAGTTCTTACTCAAGTACTGAGTAGGAGCATATCCACTAGTTGCACCTTTTACAAGTGGCAATCCATCAGCACCCATTGAAGTGTGTGCAGAAAACTTAGGGTCAACATTAGAGTTACCGTAAGTATCACTCGCAGAATCATATCTAGATGACGTTTGTGGTACGAAGAAGAATAATTTACCAATTGGCATATTCATAGCTTGTACAGACACGATGTCATTAGCTAATAATTTTGAGAATACTCTCCTAACGATAGGGAATACTACAGTTTCGAAAGAACCTGAGCTAGAAGCATCAGTTGATTCGTTTAATAAGTGAGAAGCTTCGTTTTCATATAATTGAGCGATGTTCTCTTTAACGTGACCTTTAAGACCATCTAAGAATCCTAATGAATCCCATTTGCTAATAGTGTTCTCACGTATTGCTTTCATGTGGTTTAAGCCGATATTACCAACTTTACCTGAATTTAAAAAATTTGACATAATTTGTTTATTTAAAAATTTATTTGTTTTATTATAAAGTTCTTCTAATTAAATCTAGAACTCTTGATTGTGCTGGGTCAATGTAAGTTGTCGTCTCATTTAATTGAGCAGACTGACTTGAAGTTTTATCAGACACGAATTTATTTTCAATTGATTCTGTCATAGGTTTTTTATTCCCTAACTCAGAACTAATTGCTTTATACAGTTTTTTAGACTCTTCAATAGTACCAACTTCGTCATCAAATCTACTTAGGATGTTTTTCTTCTCTTCTGATGTAGTAGAGTGTTCTAAAAACAATTTAGTAGCATGTGTTAAATTAGTGTTGAATACAGCAGTCTCAGTAATTGATTTTCTAAAGTCTTTAAGAGAGCTTCTGAACATGTCATTTTCTTTCTTATAGTTTTTAGCTTCGGATAAAAGAGAATTGTACTTTTTGATAGCGTTGGCTAATTTCTTAGACATAACACTTTCATTTGCTGTTACATTAGGAGCTTTTACATTATTGGCTTTTCCACCAGCACCTTCAATATCAGTTTTATTATTAGTTACGTTTCTACCTTTTCCAACTTGAATCTTTTCCTCAAGTTCTTCAGTCTCTTCAGATAATTCTTCAGTCTCTTCAGATAATTCTTCAGATTCTTCAATTTCATCCTCACCTTCCATAACGTGTGGTGCATGAGCATCACCGCTACCGTTGCGGTCTTGGGTAAAACCACCGTCAAGGTTATCCCCTGAATCTGAATCTAATGGAGCTTTTTGACCTTCTATTTCTCCAGATGGTAAATTACCACCTTTTGATGTAACGTCACTTGTAGCTGTTCTTGGCTTACCGTTAGCGGTGTTACCAATTGCAGTTTCTTCATTTATATCATCATCATCTGACAATTCAATCTCATAAACTACAGCTTCTCCTAAATCTTCATCTTCAGATTCTTCTTCAGATTCTTCAGAGTCCATTTCTGGAGCTACTTCTTCCTCTTCTTCAGAATCCATTTCTGGACTTACTTCTGTATCCATTTCTGGTTCCATATCCATTTCTGGTTCCATATCCATTTCTGCATCTACATCTAAATCCATTTCTGAACCTAAATCATCTGCTGACATTTCACCTTGGTCGATAAGACTTCCACCATTCATTTTTACATTGTACTCTGAACCTGATACTGGGTCTCTAATAATCACTTCGTCTGATGATACTACTTCTATTTCGTCTTCTCCGCTTAGTTTTTTGTAAACTGAGATAACTTCCTCGTCTGATGCGCCTGTCATGTCCATTCCGTAGTCTTCGCTACCTTCTTCTGCATCAAGACCTAAGTCTCCATCCGCAGTGTCCATTCCCATGTCATCAATTTCAAGTTCTTCAGAACCACCTACTTCACCGTCCATTTCTGGAGCAGCTTCTGGGGAACCACCAACTGGTAATGCGTCAACGTCATCTCCCATTTCTGGTTCTGCGTCAACGTCTTCGATATCTTCGATATCATAATCATCCTCATATAAGGATTCTTTTAGCGAACTATTAATTTCTTCTTTCGCTACCGAACGAAGTATTTCTTTAGAATTTGAATTTAAGTTCTCTTCAATAAGGTTAAATTCCGCTAAGGCTTCTTCTATTACAGACATTTTTTCGTCTTTCATTTGCTTTCTAAATTTTGTAATTTGGATTATAGTGCAACAATTGTTACACAGTTATTAATAAATATGTCTTATTTTACCAAAATGCGTTATTTGAATAAAAAATATTATCTTTTTTATTTTTAACCCTTATTTTTTATAGTAAAAACCTGTTTAACTTATCAATTAATAAATTATCTTTTTTACCAACAGATTCCATAAATGGTTGAGCTTCAGACCTATTACTGAACATGTATGAACCTGGTGTGCTTGGTGAAGTAACAATATCCCAACAGATAATTTCAAAATCGTCTTGGACTAATAATTTACCACCAATCTCGTTTAATGACCCAACACCTCTTGATGAGACACCAACTCTAATACCTTTTCTAAGCAAGTTGGCAATCTGGTCACCTTCACAAGAAATGATTCCTTGATTAACAAAACCAGGTGACATAATGATTTCAATAGTACCCACTAGTGTTTGACCTTCCCACCAGATTTTTTTAATCTCGTGTGAAACTCTACTATTTGAAATAACACTACTCTCAGGGTGGTCAGACTCACCTATAGCTAATCTCATATCAATAAGTTCTTGATATTTTCTAGCTTCTCTTTTTAGAATGTCTTCTGGATATATTCTACCGTTTCTATTTTCTATTCCGTATTTTTGTAGTACTACGAATAGTTCAAGTGGTTCAATCATAACTGGACCTGTACCTATTTTATTCGCCTCAGTTATAAACGGTTTATTTCTAAGGTCCCTAGGTTCAATAAAACCAGCATCTCCTTCAATCAATAAACCAGTACCAGTCTTACCACCTCTAATTACTTTAAAGTCATTTGTCATATTTACCGTCTTTCTCAATAAATATGCTGTTACAAAGAAAAAAGCCTAAACTTTTTTAATTGTTTAGGCTTCTTCTAATTTCTTTTTTGCTTGTTTTTTATCTTTATGAAATTTAAAGTATATATCTTTATTTAATATTTCTTCACATATATTTTTAATTAATCTTGTCATTTCATCTACCAATGTATAATCATCTAATAAATAATCTTTCACTTGATATAGGGTAATTTCACAACTCATAAAACTAGGTTTATTACTGCCAATTCCAGATTCCCTCATATCCATATCTACCATACTCATATCCTTTTTGAATAAATCTTGGTCTATGTTAAAATATAAATCTCTTTTTATTTTTTTAGTAATCTTTTTAATAACACTTCCATACTCAACGTAATCGTCAAAATTAATTGTGTTGGCCCACCCACTTAGTTTTATAAATACAGCTCTAGGGTTGTTCTTGTCAACCGAGCCAAACACGATATTAATATTATTATTAATATCAATTGTATATTCTGTTCCTCTTATTTTTTCCATATTCTAATATACGTAAAATTTAGAAAAAGTCAATACCTGGTAAGTACCGTAAAACCTGGTGTTTTAATTTTTAGTATTTTTAAAACCCTCTAATTACGCTAGATTCAAACTCACCTTTAATTTTTTTGGTAAAGGTTTCATTTGAAAATCTGAATTTTCGGTTAATATAGAATAGACCATACAAGCACTTCCATTTGTGTTTAAATAATGTGGTTGGTTAGGCTTAAATTTGTAGGTTTCACCAGCAGTATATATCTTACCAGTTAATTTATCTTTAATTGAACCTTTTAATATTTTACCATATTCATATAAATCATTATGTACATGTGGCATTATATAAGAGTTTGTTTTATAAGATAAGATAATAGATTTATACTCCTTAACCGCTTTAATTCCCATTACCTCAACACCCCTTGAAATTTGATTTGGTAATCTCTCCCATTGCTCTTTAATTAATATAATCTCATTTGGGGTGACATCAGGAAAAGATATTACGAAACCATCAAAGCTTTTTTTAATTTCCATTAAACTAGATTTAGCTTTATTATAGTTTTCATTCTTCTCTGGAAAGAACCTGTTTAAAATTGATTTCATGAGTTTATAACAACTATTGATTTTATATCTCGAAGTAATTCAAGAATTTGTTCATTAACTTTAGTATTTCGCTCATCTAGTTTTTCACTTCTAGTATCTAACTTATCACTTTTTTCCTCCCAAAGTGTAGTTAATTTAATAACGTCTTTAGCTAATTCATCCTTATCACCTTCGGCTTTATTTAATTTTTTTGCTAACCAAAATATAGCGGCACCCATAACCACCACTACTGGAGCTTGCTGTACTAACCAACCAAGTAAATTTGGCGTTGCTTCTAATGTAAATAAAATAAACATATTATATTAACGTTTCTTTTAAGTATGAAATTTCACTTATCTCTGAAATAAACTTATCTGAGGAATAACTATATCTCAGTAATTTATCTTTAACTCTTAAAAAAGTATCTTTTTCATCGATACTTGATTCTTCGTTTAATTTATTATTAATTAAATCTACACACTCAAGTAATGTACCCTTATACAAACTTTCTTTCTCTTCTTCAGTACCATTACAAATAATTTTAAAAGCTTTTTTCTCGGTCTCAGATAATTTACTCATATATTTAGAGTTAAATTTCTCAATCATTGCTGGACCCATAAACTTATTCATATACGGTTCAACCACCTTTTTAATTGTAGCTTCCTGAATAGGCTTTGAATGTGAGTTTAAAAATAATTTTGATTCAACAATTGAATTTATGTTACTTGCAGTTTTCTTAAGAAAACCTAACTTGTGTATGTGTTCATGTAAATCTTTATTCTCATAATCAGCAACTAAAGTGAACCCTTTTTTGGTTAAATAATTAACCAACTTTTTATTTGATTCATTAACTTTAGATTTATCTAATTCCTGTAATATTGAAATACATTCGTCAATAAAAAGCTTTGACTTTTCAATTTCATTAGGGGTAATGACCTTATTCTCTATCGTATCAAACACATTAAATTGCGTTCTCAATACAGAATTTTCTTTTAAAGCCTTAGTGTAACTTTTAAAGAGTTTTTTATATTCACCATTACCGTCAGCTATACCATTTGCTAAAATGTCCTTAAAGGTTTCATGTATTTGTCCAAAATTTTGCATTCTTCTTCTTTTATAATAAATATGTTTTTTTAATTATAAAATCTATTTATTATTCATTTTCATCTTTACCATTGAGTTTATCATCAATTTCGTTTATCATGTCATCCATGGTTTTATTGAATCTTATTGATTTATCAAAAATTTTGGTAGCTTCAGTTTTAAGTTTTTCCTCATTACTTCCCCTACCATTTAACATATCCATATACCTCTTAGTTGATGGGTTATTTTCTTTTAATAGAGGTTTATTTAGTAAACGTCTATTCTCTTCAGTAGGTTCTTCAGTTGTATCTCCACCTAAATCTTCTTCAGTTGCGTCTCCACCTAAGTCCTCAGTAGCGTCAATTTCATCTTCTAAGTCACCTTCTAAATCTAATCCAGCATCATCGAAACCTCCACCGAAGCCACCACCGCCAGAACCACCACCACCAGCGGCACCACTATCACCTTCTTCATCAACTTGTCCACCAATCTTAGCCATATCCATATCACCATAAACTCTATCAACTCTATCAAATACACCACTGTTTTTAATTACATTAGATGTATTTTCTAATTCAGTTGCTGCCGCCTTTTCGATTCTTTGTTCAAGTAAATCTTGCTTAATTTCGTCATCACTCCAACCTAAAATTTCTCTTTTAGCTCTTGTCATTGACATAGTGCCAAATCCATTACCAGCATCAACTACCGAATCTTTATATAAAGAAACTTTAGCTGCTGTTTGCTCAATTTTAAGCATTTCCGCTTGCGTTGAAGGGTTATTTAATGTAATTGTAAAGTTATCTAAATCATCGGCAAAACCTAATAAGTGTAAATGAATAATAGCAATTTTATTAAGTTCATGTAATAACGCTTGTTGTATTCTATTAATGGTTCTTGAAAATCTAATATCTTGTAATGCAAGATTTTTACCTTCTCCTTGAGGTTCCTCAAAACCTAAAAAAGCTTTAGGGACTCTTAAAGCTGTAAACAATTTTCTTTGTAAATATTCAATATCAGCAATTTGGTCCAAGTTCTGTGCACCTGGTAAAGTATCAATAGGTGTTTGAGCGTTTTCATCTCTTACTGGTATGAAAATATCTTGGTCAATACCTAATTGGTTATACCTAACATCCATTTGACCTGTTTGTGGGTCAACAAGTGGGGTACGCTTAAATCTATTAGCAATATCATCTACGTATGACCCAACATCTTCATTATCAATGTTACCTACAAATATTTTATAAACTCTTCTTTCAGGTGCCCTTGTTACACGATAAACAAGCATGGCATCTTCAGCTAAGATTAATTGTTTCCAAATACGTCTAGCTTTTTCTAAGAATGAAGTACCGTAAGGTAATTTCCTATCATCACCTAAAAGTCTAAAGTGAGCAATTTGCCATGATTCAAAACTAATATCTCTACCTTTCCAATAGAACACAGTTTTATTTCTACTCTCATCTTTATTAACAGCTTCTAATTGAGATGGGGATATAATTCCATTAATGTCATTCTCTCTTCTTTCAATCTCAAAGTTAGGTAATTGTCTAACGCCAGTAACACCAACTTTACTATTAATGTTTAATTGTAAAAAATTATCACCATACTTACATAGGTTTCTAGCCCACATTTGTAATGATGTATGAATATCTAATCTATTGATGAATAAGTCTTCAAGAATCCTTTTAACCCTTTTACTACCAGAGTAAACATTAATTACATCACCTTTATCATTTGGAGTTGTTGATTCTTCACTAAACACATCTAATGTAGCGGCAATTTCTGGGTAAAATTCCATTGTCTCAAAATCTGAATAGGAACCAACCCTTGTAGTTTCATAATGAATAGCTTGTTGATATAATTCACCATCAACTCTAGACCACATACCAGCTAAGTACTTATCTTGTTGTGCCTGTAATTTAGCTACGTCAAACTCTTGTTTAGACTTAGTTCTTAATATTTCTTCACTGTTTCCAACAGAATATTTATTACTTCTCTTTTCTACGTTTGGATTTAAACCTTCTTTTCCAAATGTGTTACTTAATTTTTGGAAAACTGTTTGTTTTTTTGCCATCTTAATTCTTTTTATTAATTATACTATATTTTTTAAATAAATCAATGTATTATGTTATTTAGAACCGCTAAATAACCACATATAATTACCTTTGGGGTCTTGCATATTCTTAGAGACTTGAGAGGTAAAATTAGGTTTTTTAGAAGTAACCTTCTTTTTCCTATCATTCTTAGATACGAAACCATTACGTTTTAAGTCGTCGTCATTTATTACTCTACCATCATTTCTAATCCATCCAGCCAACATAGCCTTAGTTTTAGCTTTAGCTTCTTTTAACTTTTTAAATGAGGTTTCCATTACCCATAAACCATACGCTAATGGCATAAGTAAATCATCATGATACCCATCCATATGGTCAGCTCTACCGTTTTTAAATACAAATGTTCTCATTTCTGATATCATTCTTTTGGAACGTACTTTAATTGCATTTAACCTTATCATTTTTTCTAAATTTCTAACTATTGGTGCTCTCCTACCCGCAGTACAGTTAAAACCAGGATATTTACCAATATTACCTTCTTTAGGACTTTTGTTAGTTACCTTTTCTAATGGTTTTGCTGAGGTTTCGTCATAGTACAAATTTGGTGTACCTAAATACTGACATTGTGTTATTGTACCAACACCCCAGCCACCAGTCACATCGACTACTACTAGTGCTTCATATATTCTAGCGTATTCATCAACCAATGTACCTAATAAATCGGGTTGTAATTGACCCTCATATTCCATTACTTGTGTCATGGTAGTAAAATCAATAACTACAATAGTTGAATTATCACCACCATCACCTCTAGCAACATCAGCTATTAAGATGTACTCATGACCCTCAATTGGTTCTTCCCAAATCCAAATTTCATCTTTATCACCAGCTGTGTATAATGGTTCACATACATTTAATCTCTCTTGCATTATAATGTATTTATCATCAATTACATTACCACCAGAACCAATAAATGATACGTCAAGCTCTTGAGCAATCATCTTCTTGTCGTTGTTCATACCACGACACATTTCTCTATACCAACTTGAACTAGGTTTGTAACCTTTATTCACCATATTTTCATAATGGGTATAAATTTCTAGTACACTCTCTTCGGAATCACCATAATTAAGGTATTTCAACTCTTCAATCACATCATTATCATCCTCTTCGTGAATCCAAATTAGGTCCCTAACTTTGGTTTGTTGATTAGTAGTATATCTAGGGTCTTGATACCATTTCATCTCAATGATGTGGAAATCATTTTTACCCTTTTTAGATTGTTCGTATGTTTTATGGTATAAAGCATCCATACCATTTGGTGTGGAAATTAGCGTAGCTCTACCACCAGTACCCAATGCAGTTAATGCGGCACCAAATACAATTGCACCATCATCAATAAAAGCCGCTTCATCCATGATTAACCATGTTGGGGTAAAACCCCTAAGTGCATCTTTAGATGTTGCAACCGCTTTAATTCTACTACCATTAGGTAATTTAAGTTCTTTCTTAGATTCTACTAAATAAATACTTTTACCTTCTTTTTCATCAGTCCCATAATATTCATCACCCCAAACCCACCTTGGGTATTGAGAAACGAAATCTTTAATTTTATCTAAGAATTCAAATGCCATTTCTTGCTTGTTTGCGATAATCAAAATAGCTTCTGGGTTGTTTGGGTCAGCAAATACAGCTTTGGTTGCGGCATATGCCGCAGAAGTTGTAGAAACCCCAGCCTGTCTAGGCTTTGTAATCATAGTAAATCTATATTTTTTATATGCTTCTACGATTTGTATTTGTTTTGGAAATAATTTAAACGGTACAAAACCTTCTTGTGTTTTATCGAAAGTTTTGAGATATGTACAAATTGCATACACTGGGTCTATTAGACATTCGGTATATTCATACATTATTTCTGTTCCTGTTAACATACTTTTTTTATATATAAATATACTAAAAGAGGTAATAAAACGTAATAAATAAAAAAGGCCCGTCTAATGACGGGCCTTTAAGATATATTAATAAAATTTATAGGAACCAATTTTCGGTGTCTAAATTATCCAAATCTTCTGGACCTAAATAATCATCATCACTAATCCTATCAACAACATTATCAAATTCATCATTTCTCAATTCATCTTTAACTTCATTTATAAATTCGTTAATAAGTGCTTTACCTTTTCTAGAACCCATAAGTACTTCTCTAAAGCATTCATGAAATTCATCAGCTGGTAATTGTACTAACTCAGTATAAATATGATGTTTCAAATTATAATCTTCAGCTGGGATACAATTTAAAAATCTTTCCCATATTGGTGGTCCAAGTCTCATATCCCAACTTTCCGCATCCATAAAATCAGCTTTCTCCATTACAAATTGAGCTGTTTTAGGGTTTTTTGGTAATCCATGGTATGAAAGTACTTCCATCACACCTTTAACCATCTCGTGGATTAAAACGGGTAAACAAACAGCCTCTGCTACTATACTTGGGAGTTCATTTTCAGATTTAGGAAATTCCACAGTAACTAATCCACCAATAACTTTATTTTTCTTATCGTCATTAACCATGTACATGTAATCAGCACCAGTCATTAACTTAGAATAAAGGTTAGGTAATAATGGATTTAGTTCTTGCAACTTATCATCTATTAAGTGAAACATATGATTTGTTTTCTTAGCGGCACCTTGAATCAACGCATTAAGCATTCTACGTTTATAAACTTCCTTATTAGCATTAACTAATTCATCATGGTTATCGAACTCAACAGTAGATTCTGACTCAATTCTAAGTTTATTTTTATCAGGTTTCAATAACATTTCTGTAGTTAGAGTACCATCAAGTAGTAAGTATTCTTCGGTAATATCGAAATCATCCATAACTAATTGCTTGGCCATTTCTATTAACTCATCTTTATGTTTTTCCTCAAGCTCAATTACTTTTCTCATACAAGCAGCTTGCTTATTTTTAATTTCGTTTATATCTATTTTTTCCTCACCGTGGTGTCTTTTATAGCTTTTTACAACATCACCAAATCTTTTGGACATTAATCGCTCTTCAAAATGCATATCGTCATCTTCAGGGAAAGCTGGGTGTGCACCCAATGAATGAGAACGGTCCCTCAATTGCTTAGCCAAAGTGGGGTCCATTCTTTCAGCATGATTCTCATCATACTTAATTCTACTCTCGCTTAATCTTTTTGGGCTCTTCAATTCCTTTAAAGCTCTAAGTGCTAAATTTTTAATTCTATTATCGTCCATTATTTTTTATTTTTAAGATAATTGATAAAGTCATTTTTTTTCATTCTAGGGTTGATATTTTCACCTAGTTTAATCTTAGGTGCTTTAGAATCCTTTAATTCTTCCATCAACTTATCAAAGTCGTCACCATAAAGCTCACCTCTTTCCATCCTTTCTTCATCTGGGATTTCTGGTAAATCATTCTCACCTTCTGAAATTGATTCTCGGTATTCATTAAAAAGACTATTTGCAATTTCACTATTCTTTAATTGCCCATCAATTTCAATAAACGTACCCTCAATACTACTATTTCCAGATACTAATCCTTTGATAAAAGCCTTTTTTATTGGGTCATTATCTGACATATTTTCAGTGGTTAATTCGATTGTTGAATTAACCCCATCAGTTTTAGAAGCTTCCTTCGCTTTATTTACAGCATTTTGGTCATTAGCTGCCACTGAATATGTCATATTATTATTCTCTTCATTTTCTAGAATGACTTTACGTAAATCTTTTTTGGTTACTCTGTTACTCATTTTCTATTTTGATTTTATACTCCATTACCACATCCCTTGCGTATAGAAGGTCAATGACTTTTTTTATTTCCATCCCGAATGGGAAAACTAATCTCTCTTCTGGGTACTCATCCAACCCATCAATATTTTCCCAAGCTAATGAAATTATATTATCTAAAGCATCATACATTGAAAATTGCTCATTATCTTGTACAACGTGCAATTCAAAGTCTGATTCAACTTTACCCACTTGAACGATTAAATTATCAAATGGGACTTCAGGGTTACTACTTGCTGGGTACGAATCCCAACCCTCACCATCAATGTTATCAAGCGTATCACTAAAAATAAAGTCATAAAAGTATTTATTAGCGTGATTATAACCAATCTTATGTACGTATATTAAATATAGTTCATCCATTACACTTCTTGTATTTCAGGTTTATTACCATCAGTAAATCCATCTACCTCTAAATTGGTATCTGGATTACCAAATTTAGATACGTTGATTGTGTATTGCTTACCATTATCTAAAATATCTGTTTGATAAACAAATACATATGGTTCATCATACGCTTGTGGCTTTTCTATTATTTCACCGCTATTATCAAAATTAACCCCATTAAATCTAACCCCATCAATATCAAAAGTTAATGTAACTGAATCTCCATCAATTGAAAATTCACTACTATCAATAAACTCTATACTATTCCCATCTTCAGCTTTTGGATTTGGGTCTGGTAATTGTTCTGGAATAATTGTCCATGGCTTAGACCTTCTAGTAGTCCTTTTAGGTTCAACTTTAGGTTTTACTTGTGGTTGAACCATTGGCTCAGCATCAGTTGTCATAAATGTCTCTTTAACCATTTCTTTAATTCTTTTATTTAACATCTCTTCATTCTTATCAGATTCGGCAGTTACGTATTTATTCTCTTCCATACCTCCATCATCAACACCTAAAAATTCATCTTGGAAGACAGTGTTACCGTTACCATTAGGGTTGTGTTCAGTAATTTCTTTAACGTCAGTTAAATTAACATTAACCATTTCTTTAGAATTAGACATTTGAACAATAACGTCATTACCATCAATTTTCTTAACGATTCCAGCCTCTTTCCTATTGGCAACGTAAACTTTTTTATTTAATAAGTTATCAGTCTTTTTTTTTTCTAATACACTTTCCTCCATATCGATATTATCTAAATCTAATGGTTCATCACTTGGTAATTCCTCATCACCACCTTCAGCGTCAGCTTCTGCTGGTTCTTCATCTTTCTTACCAGTACCATCAGTTGTAGATGATTTTACTTTTTGAATAATATCAGATTGGTCTTGTTGGTCCATTTCACCTGAATTGGTTGCAGATAAAACAGAGTTAATTGCAAATTTTTCTAAGTCATAATCAGGTGCCCCTAATTCTTCGGTATATTTCCTTAAACTTTGACCTAACTTACCAGATAATTGTTGTATATATTTTTCAGGACTTTCTTCTTCGTTGGCTTCTACACCAGCATCGAATGGCTCTTCATCAAATGGTTTGTCATTACTTGGCTCTTCCATTGGGGCCGCATCTGGGATGTCATCAAAACCACCTTCATCGCCATTAGGAACAGAAGAACCCATATCCTGAGTTTGTGGTTCAGGAGATGGGTCATCTAATTTTAACTTAAACTTAGTTTCAGTTATACTTTTTTTTTTGAACTTAACTCACCTTCTTTAATTTTACCAATTGCGGTAGTAATCTTAAGTTTGTTTGTTTCACCTTCTTTGATTTCACGAATCATTCTATCTATCATTTTCTCAGTTTCATTCAACTCAACATCTTCTGACATAGCATCTTTAATTGCCTTGTCTTTAGAGCCCATATACTCGTCTTCTGAAGATTCTATTTCACCATCACCATCATAATCTTCATCAGCCTCATCACCTTCTTCCACAACTGGTGGGGTATCTACATCTGGACTGCTTTTTTCATTCGCCATTCCATCAATAGGTCCGTTGTTTTGACCAGGTGTTTTAACTGTACCTAATGTAGTATCAGGTTGACTTGATTTTGGCTTTTCTGAGTAAGCATCAAATGATTCAGATAGTAAGTTGTCATTTTTTAAAATATTAATAACGTCACTCTTACCTAAAGCTTCATTAAGACTAATGAATTTAAGGTTTAATTGTTTTGTAGCTTGAGAATAGCTATCGTATGATTTATCAGTTTTGTTTTTTAAACCACCAATGTAGTTGAAATCTTCAGCTACAAGATTTTCAGTTTTATTAGATATTTTGATAAAATATTTGTGATTTTCTCTAACAATACCATATACTTTTCCGTCAGGACCTTTCTTAGTCAATTCTACTACTGACCTATTTGTATTTTCATTTACAGGTGCCATTCCCATAAGAGACCTCATTCTATTAACTTGGTCATTTCCTTTTAATCCAGTTGGCCTAACATTATTGTGTTTTTTCATTTATATTTGGGTTTAATTATCCGTTTATTACAGAAGGTGCTAAGGTTCTTTTCTTACCTAGAACAAAAACATCGGCTGTGTTACTAATAGTATTAATTAAAATATCTATCTGTCCACCAGCAATCATTGGTACTGTAGTTCCATTAATTACGGGGCTTGCAATAGCACTAGCATATACCTTAGTATATACAAATCCAGTTAAATTTGCATCAGCTGATGCGTGTATCACTTGTTCTAAATACCTCATAATTGTATCTTTTACTATATAAATATAGAAAAAAAGATAAAAAAACTACTTAGAGAATAAATTAGTAAACTAATATAACGTTAATTGGTTCTAAAATTAATTTAATATTAAGTAATTTTGATTCTGCGTAATCTAAATCACCAAAATCGGCTAATTTAACCCTACCCTCAATTGACCACTTTTCAATAATATGACCAATAGGGTCTAAAATATCTAAATCATAATTAATAATAGGTACCTCAATGTTCTTTTGTTGCCAATCACAACGAAATCCCTCTACTAATGATTGAGAAACTGATGGTGATATGATATCACGTAATATAATTTCAATATCACCCCAACTACCATTGATTAATTTAGGTCTATGAGTCTTTACAAGGGCCCAACTAACGATGTCCTTGTAACCATCACCTTTAAAATTAACTAACCATCTATTAATTAATTTAGGTTCGTATGAACTATTATAATCACAAGATAGTGAGGTTACGTGTTTACTTTTCCCACTAAGTGAATGTGCATCTTCCGTATTAAAACCTATAACGTCTTTACCGTTATTTACTGGATATTTTTTTTTCATAATAAAACTATTTTATTATAAATATCTAAAAGCTACTTTTTTTAGTTAGATAGTGGAGCCTTTATCCTTGGGTGTGATTCATAACCAATCAATTCAAAATGGTCGAAGGTTAATTCTTCAAGAGTTTCAAACGGTTTAATTTTAACTTTTGGTAATTGAAATGGCTCCCTCGTTCTTTTAGGAACGTTTAAAGTGTCTAAAACCTTTGTCTTAGAAGGATATGAATTATAAAATTCTTTTCCTTTAGCTTGTTCAATAAACCATTGAGGGTTCATATCCGATTCACATTCAATATCATTAACATCAATAATATCTAAATAATCAGGTTTAAGTGCAATTCTTTCATCTAAACTTAAATCTCTACCAATTTGTTCTTTAGCTTGGTCAACATGATTAGAGTATAGGTGTACATCACCTAAATTACCAATTAATTCTAACGGAACCATATTAACATGTTGTGCTATGATTTGAAGTAATAGACCATACGATGAAATATTAAAAGGTAAGCCTAAGAAAGTATCCACAGACCTTTGATTCCACATTAAAGAGATACCACGAGTTGGTACTTTTACCATGTTTTTAAAATCTACGTCACATAACTTCATTAATGAATCGTAACGTGACCAATAACCTGTTGGTAAAATCATTAGAATTTGTTTTCGAATGTCACTTTTGTCATTGTCTTTTAACCACGCCCACCTCTCTTCTTGAGTTAACTCTCTAGTATAGAATTGAAAGAAATTGTGACATGGTGGTAGGGTCATATTATCTAAATCACCAACATTCCATGCCGACACTATAATTCTTCTTGAATCTGGATTAGTTTTAAGTTGCTCTATTGCGTTAGCTATTTGGTCAATTTCATAAGTAGTCATACGCATTTCAGAATAATCAATACTTGCCCATTTTCTCCATTGCTTACCATATATAGGTCCTAAATCACCCCACTTCAACATAAAATCTCTACAACCTAATTCATCACAGTTTTTAATCATATCGATAAAATCCTCTTCACTTAAAATAATATCAACATCTTCTTTACCAATGCGATTTACCAATTGGGTTAACCCAGGTGCATTACCTTTATTGAATTCCGTAACATAATTTTTGTAAGCATCACCATTCCATATATTACAACCCTTTTCAATTAAAGGTTTGATGTTGGTTTCACCTCTTAAAAACCATAGCAATTCATTTACCATGGACTTCCAAGCCATCTTCTTTGTGGTTAATAACGGAAAACCTTCCGTCATATCATGTCTTATCTGTCTCCCAAATACGGAAATGGTACCAGTTCCAGTTCTATCACCTTTACTTGTACCATTAGTTAATATGTCTTGTTGTAAGTCAGTATATTTTTTATCTATATTATTCATCATTGTCAATTTCATCATTTGATAATTTCTTTTTTTCTTCAGCTCTTTTCTTTTTGAACTCTTCAGCATGTTTTTTCATCTGTTGCTTTTCATATTCAAGCATCGCAGATTCAGCTCTTCCTTTTTTCCAATCGTCTTTACTCATGTTCTTTTACGTGTTCTTTTAATTGTATTAATAAATCTTTAAGTATGTGACCCAACAAATCCGCTGGTAACTGTTCAATCATATCTAATGAAAGTGTGTATTGGGATTTGAAAATTTTATCATCACCCTCATACATTCTGATTTTACACTCAAAATCAATTTGACTTAATTTATATTCAGCAGCAAAAACTTCAGTTTGGTTTTTAACCTCAGAAATCTCTGCACCTTCTAATGATACTGGAATTCTATTATCTGATACAAATTTTTCTAATTCATGAAATTCATTTACTTCATAAAAATGCTCACCAAGAACACCATCTTCAGGATGGTGTTCAGTGAGATAATGTAATTTCTCATTTTCTAGAAACTGGTAGTTCCAAGTATTCATTATTTTAATTTTTCAAAATATATGCCTAATTGGTCATATACTCTCTTAGCTAAAACTAAATCAAAACCTTCGCTATCACCAAGACTAAAAGCATCAGCTTTAATTTCGTCTTGTAATTCTTTTAGGTTATCTAATTTAATTGAATTTATCTTTTCATTTAATTCATCACTATTTACATCTTCAAGTCTAGTAAAGTCGTGGGTTGGTTTTATTGATGAATTAAGAACTTTACCTTGACTATCAGCCATTTCGAATCTCATGTAATCACTTGCTGATACATTATCATACTTATAGACACCACCATTTTTAAATGTGATGATTAAATCTCTACTTAATTGGTTATATTCTGATACCAATAGGTTTGATGAATTGTAGTGACTCACTACTGCTTCACCCGTTACTTGTTTTCTAATTAACATAAATTTTATTTTATTTACATCAAATATACCATAAAAAAAAGCGAAAAACAACTTGTTTATTGAATAATTTATAGTATATTTGATGCAAGTAATTATTATATACTATATGAAATTAACTACAACGTTAAGTGAAATTATGCAGAAGGCTAAAAATCAAGCCAAGGATTATGAAGATAATAAAGTGAGGCCAGAACACATAGTTTTATCTTTTATACTTCATGAAGATAATGATATTTTCAGGTTACTTAAACTAAGTAACTTTAACATTGATGAATTATTTGAACAGATTGATTCTGTTCTTACCAATAATGCTATAAATTCTAATAGAGCCTACTCTTCAACTAGTGAGTTACTACCAAGTGATGAAACCAAGTATTTAGTAAATCAAATGAGAAAAGAATCAGATAATATGAAAAGTTGTGTTATTGAAGAAAATCATTTAATGTTGGCAATATTGAAAACAAATTGTAATGCTCAAAAAATATTCACTAGACTTGGAATAAATTATAGAAAATTTAAAGAAATGATGGAAAAAGAACAAAATAAAAATGAATTCGAAGACTCGAACTTTGAAGATATCCCTTTAAACCCTAGAAAGGAAAAACCTAAAAAACGTATTGGTTCTTCAACCGAAGTGCTAGATAATTTTTGTAGAGATGTTTCTAAGGCTGCTGCTGAGCAAAGAATTGACCCAGTTGTTGGTAGGGGTGCTGAAATAAGAAGAGTAACTTCAATCCTTTCAAGAAGAAAGAAAAATAATCCAGTATTAATAGGTGAAGCTGGTGTTGGTAAAACATCAATAGTTGAAGGTTTAGCTCTTTTAATAAACAGTGGTGACGCCCCAAGACCATTATTGGATAAGAGAATATTTTCTTTAGATATGGCTAGTGTCGTAGCTGGTACTAAGTATCGTGGTCAATTTGAGGAAAGAATGAAAGCTATTCTTGAAGAATTAAAAGCTAATCCAGAAATTATTTTATTCATTGATGAGTTACATACAATAGTGGGTGCTGGTGGTACCTCTGGCTCCTTAGATGCGTCAAATATATTTAAACCAGCCCTTGCAAGAGGTGAAATTCAAGTAATTGGTGCAACAACCCTAGATGAGTATAGAGAAAATATTGAGAAAGATGGTGCTTTAACCCGAAGATTTCAAGAAGTGTTGATTCGAGAACCATCGTTAGATGAAACTAAAGTAATCTTAATGAACATTAAAGGTACTTATGAAAAATATCATAAGGTTAGCTACAATGAAGAAGTGGTTGATTTAATAATTAAATTAGCAGATAGGTATATCTCTGATAGAGCAATGCCAGATAAAGCTATTGATATTCTTGATGAGACTGGTGCATTGACTAATATTGATATTAAATTACCAAATAAAATCAAGGAACTTAAGGATAAAATAGAAAAGATTAGAAGTGATATGAAACAAGTCATTCTTCAACAAGACTTTGAGGATGCAGCCAAACTTAAAAGTGATAGGGAGTATTTAGAATCTGAGTTAGATAAAATGATGTTTAAGTGGAATAGTGATAATGAAAATAAATTCACTGAAATTACCAATGAAATGGTAGGTGAAGTTATCTCAACAATGACTGGTATCCCACTAACTAAATTGACTTCTGTTGAAAGTAATTCACTTATCAATCTTGAAGATGATATGAAAGGTTCAGTTATTGGTCAAGCTCAAGCAGTTGAGAAAATTTCTAAGGCTATTAGAAGAAGTAGACTAGGTATTAGAGATAAAGATAAACCAATTGGTTCATTTATATTTTTAGGTCCAACTGGTGTTGGTAAAACATTCTTAGCTAAAGTTATTGCTGAACATGTTTTTGGTGACCCAGAAGCTTTAATTAGAGTGGACATGTCAGAGTATATGGAAAAGTTTTCAATGACTAAGTTAATTGGTGCACCACCAGGTTATGTTGGGTACGGTGAAGGTGGTAAATTGACTGAACAAGTTAGACGTAGACCTTATTCTGTTGTACTCTTAGATGAAATAGAAAAAGCCCACTCGGATATATTCAACATCTTATTGCAAATATTAGATGAAGGTTACGTAACTGATAGTAACGATAGAAAAATTGACTTTAAAAATACCGTAATTATAATGACATCAAATATTGGTGTTAAAGAATTAAGTGCTTTTGGTAAAGGTATTGGGTATGAGACTAAAAACTCAATAGTTAATGAAGATAATCGTGCTAAATCAATTATTAAAAAAGCCTTAAAGGATAAATTTAGACCTGAATTCTTAAATAGAGTTGATGAAACTATAATCTTTAATTCTTTAGCTCAAGAAGATATTAATATCATTATTAAAAATGAGATTAAGAAGGTTGAAAGTAGGGTGAGTGAACTTAAATTCAAACTTCAAGTGAATAAAACGGCAATGGAATATGTTGCTAAACAAGGTTATGATAAGGAGTATGGTGCTAGACCACTTAAACGGGCTATTCAAAAATATGTTGAAGACCCAATAACCGATGAGGTGATGAATGGAAACTTAAAAGAGGGTGGTACAATAAAACTTTCTTATACACCCAAGGATGGGATTAAGACAAAAGTAGTCAATCCAAAATAAAAAATATTATAAAGCACCTAATTTTAGGTGCTTTTTTTATATTTATAATATAGATAATAAGATATAACAAGTCTAAAAATCAAAACAACGTATATTAATATGAGTAGTATTTGGTATCATGGCACACCAGATGTCAGAGATTTAGAAAAAGAAGGTGGGTTTATTCATAAGACCATTAGTACTAGGTATATAAAAGATTTAGACACTTATTATCAACTCCAAAGTAAAATGAAGGAGGCTAGGGAAGAAGGTAATGAAGATGCATATCATAATTATTTAGATTTGGTAGGTAAAACATACGGTGAGTTTAAAATGAGGAAGCCAATTTTCTTATCCAATGATTCAAGCGTTGCCAGAACATATACTGACCCTCAAAGAGCTTTTGATTATCAAAACTCCAAAGAAAAATTATTGAAAGTAAATGTTGTAGATGGTAGTGTGGTTACAATTGTTGCAACTGGTGATAGATTTAGATTTATTGACCTAAATAAAGTTAAACGTGGTTTTTTAAATGCTGGGATTTCTGAAGAAGATTTTGATAAGGTAATTAAGATGTTCGTATATTACCAAAATACTACTAAAGGAATTAAAACTGATGTAATTGCAGTTATTGGTGAATGGTTTAATTTTGATTATATCGATGTGTTAGGTGTATTAGATTCTTATCAAGGTGGGTCTATAAAATCTACAGTTAGAATGGTATTTGAACCTAAAAATATAAAAATATTAAATATGAATGAGAGTGATAAAATAAAAGGTGGGTTGGCTGATAATAAATCAGTTGAAGACATTGCTAAGAAACATGAAGTTTCAGTTGATGTAATCAATAAAGCAATAGCAAAAGGTGTTAAGGTTGAATTGGAGCATACATCTGATGAGGATGTGGCACATGAAATAGCTAAAGACCATGTATTTGAAAATCCTAAATACTATGAAGGGTTAGCAAAGATGGAAAAAAATTTAGATGAAACAAAATCAATTATTAAAAAACTCATTAAAGAAAAGGTAGATTTAATCGTAACTGATGAAACACCTGAAACAATTTCTATATTAGTTGAATATAACGATAGAAATGCTGGTATTATTATAGTGACAACTTCACCTGAAGATGATAAAGTTTTAGAACTCGTAGACATGAAGTTTAAAGAAGGGTACGAAGAACTACACATAATGAAAGAAGCACTAAATGGTCTATGGCAATTATTCAATGAAATAAACTCAATCATTGTGGCTCCTAAACCAGAATCAATTGCATTCTGGAATAAAATGGGTTTCCAAAGAATCTCCCCTAATTATTTAATTTCAAATAGAGGTCATTAAAACTTGTTTTTTAATATTAATTTCTGTATGTTTGTTCTAAATAGAAGTAAATTGGACAGAGATAAGATATTTTTAGAAATACTGAACGGTGTATTAGCTAATACTAACATTGTTAAGGATAAGTATGCACTAAGTTATGATACCAAAAGGCAAGAGATTGTTGATATGGTAAAAAATATGACTAACTTAGTGATGAGAGAACTTTCAGATGAAGATAAGAATGAGTTATAAGAAACTTACCTAAAGATATGATTCTCAAACCAAAAATAAAGTAAATTTTACTCATATGAAAATTAAAGAAGAAATACAAATTGAGTTAACTCCAGAAGAAGCTCAAAAAATTATTATTGAACATTTTAGTAATAAGTATGACATTGAAAGTGTTTATTTTAAAGTAGGTAGTGTTTATAACGACGATGGGTTAGGTGGTCATCCTAATTATGAGGTAACATTAGTTAAATGTGTGGGTAAAAATAAATAAAATGACAACAATAGAAATTAAAAAAGCTTTATATAAGCAAAAGCCAATGGCAAACCTAACTATGATTAGAATTGGGGTTGCTTATTATACAACCATGTTAGATGGTGGTGCAATAGTTTCATTTGAAATTCCAATATCTGATATGGGTTCAACTGACTTCTTTCCAACTATGGAAGGTAAGCTATTAAATAGATGGATTGTAAATGAAGATTAAAACTCTACTTTGGCTCGACGATTATCGTAACCCAAAAGACTCTGGGTTCTTAGCAAAATTTTGTCCTGAGTTTGAAACTCGTAGAAAAGACGTTATCTGGGTTAAAAATTTTTATGAATTTGAACAATGGATAACACATAATGACTTACCAGATAAAATTTCATTTGACCATGATTTGGCTGATGAGCATTATGCACCAGAAAATAGATATGGTGATTATGATGATTGGGCAACTGAAGCGAATTTTAAAGAGAAGACTGGGATGGATGCAGCTAAATGGTTAGTTGATTATTGCCTAGATAATAAAAGGGAATTGCCAGAATGGTCGGTACATAGTGCTAACCCATCTGGTGCCGAAAATATAACCAAATTGTTGTTGAATTTTATGAAACATCAAGATAAATTTTTAGAAGAATGATATTTTATTTAAGAAATAAAGAAAACAAAACGTTATTTGAAGCTGAAGTTTGGGTAAAAACAGAATATGAACCCAATAATTTAGAGTATAGTTTCGTAGAATTATCACCCACAATCAATATTACTAACTATTCAAACCTTTTGTTAAGTAATCCTAAAAAACAAAATAAGATTATTAGTGATTTTGATAATTTAAGTGAACTTAGAGGTTGGTTATGGGAAAGGTTTTTCATGACAGAAAAAAACACTCCAATACAAATCGATAATGTAATTAATAAATTACAGGTTATTCTATCAAAAGTTGCTAGAGATTACGAGTTAAATTTAATTACTGATTAATATGGAAGTAACGATAGGACAAAATGGGTTAATAGAACTAAATAGAGTTTATAACCCAATAGAATTAAGAAATAATTCAAACGAATGTATTACAATTTGCATGAGAGATAGTGGATTTGAATTCACTTATGAGGGTGAGGTTTATCACGCAAAAGAAGGTCTTTTAAAAAAAAGAGATAAACCTAGCACTGTCGCTTGTGATACATCTAACCCTGATTTACCGAAATCGCAAAATTAAATAAAATGTTACCAAAAGAAACACTCAAAGAACTAGAATTAATCAATTACGATATCAACGATAAATATGATGGTCTATATGGATTTAAATATGAAACCAATGGGTGGTATGAATGTATAACATTCAATGAAGTAGTTTTATGGGATTCTGAAGATAACCAAGGTTGGTTATCCGAAAGACCAGATTTCGATGGAGATACCATGGAAGATGACCATGATGATGACATAATTGGTTGTATAAAAAGACGCTTCAATAAGCATATTAATATATTAAAGAGTTGTAGATATGATGTACCAAGTATAGAGAGTTTAAATTCAGAAGATATTGTTCATGAAATTCTTGAAGATATTAGTGATAGAAGCGGTTTAGCTAATGCTTGGGAATCAATTGATGATGAAATCCAAAATGAAATCATTCAAAAGTGGGTTCACATTATAGAAAAACATAGTTAATGACTTTGACTAATTTAATTAAGAAATCAGTCAAAGCTCCTAATTGGCTATATGAAATAGCAGTGTTAAGTAAAAGCTTCTCATATTGCTGCCCTAAATGCGATGAAGAATCACCTGATACTGGTGATGATGCAAACTGGCCGCATCAGTATGAGCTGGATGGTCATAAATGGCCGATGATATATAATCACCACTATAATACGATAGATGGTTATGGTTATAACTGGTATGAGTATTATAAATGCTTAAAATGTAAAACAATATATTATTATAATAATGGAACGTAGTAAAAAAATTATAGAACAAATACCCAAGGATACACTTTATTGTTATACTCCAACATCTAAGCCAGGTATGATGGATGATGGGAGGTGGGGTTATACAATAGATTCATGTCCATTTTATGAACATGTTGACGGATTAGTGGGTCATTGTAAGCTTCTCAAATGTGAGGTTATGGACCAAGTTAAAGAATGTGGTGAAAACTACGGTGATTAACTTCTTTTCGGATAAGGTTTAATCATATGTTCAATCTGCTTCTTCAAAAATTTCTTATTATTCTTACTACCTAAAAAGTAAAAGTACCTATGCTTATTATATTGTGGTATAAATTCAGCATCGGGGAAGTGTTTTAAGATTTCTTCTTTTCTTTGACTACCAATTTTAGTTCTCATGGCCCTAGGGCCATAAATTTTACCATTTATTCTAACACCAAACCTATCTCTAGGGTTTTTATTCTTTATATTTGGATTATTCTCACGCATACTACCAATGTATGTAAAATTACAAGCTTGGTATATAGTACCAATCTCTCCAGCAGCTTGGTCTATAGTAGCTGTTATTACATCATATTCTTTTGGGAGTTGTTTAATACTTTCCATAATTAATTTACTACCAGAATGAGGATGTGCCCAATGAACACAAACACCTCTACTTAGTAAAAGCATACGTCCAGTATAGTGATATTTATCCCAATGTCCCAAATTTTCAATGTAATCTGTACCAAATACTGTGACACCAGCACAAACATCGTCATAGAAGATACCAAAGTGGTATTTACTGAACGCTGGCATACATCCTAACCATTCATACTCTTCAACGATTTTCTTCGCTAAGGAACGCTCTATTGGCTTTACTACCGCATTTGAAATATCCCTATTTATCCCTTCCCAAATTTGTACCTTTCCAGATTCCTTATCTTCTAATTCTTTTTGTTCTCTTATAACCCTTTGATGTGCTTTCCCTACGGGTAGAATAATTTTATCTTTCATGATAAAAATATAAAGGAATAATAAAATAAGTAAATAAAGAAACCCTAATATTTCTATTAGGGTTTTTATTTTATATCAATATATTTATTTTAATATAACTTATGCCAATTATTCGTATCGAATGGGTCAATACCTTTACTGGTTAAACCTTTTTTAGTAAGTATTTTAAACTCACCCAATTTAGAATCTGGGAAATTATCAATTAAATCATACTTTGAAAATTCTTTGATATCCTCATTATCAACACCCTTATAATCCCAACCATCAGCTATCTTTCCAGAACTTTTAAATACTGCAAAATGAGTGTAACTTTGGTCAATGCCACTATTTTCATCTACTTTAGATTTTAATGGAATTTTCTTTTTGGTTGCATCACCTTCTTTACCACCAACACCAGTTAATGGAATTTTCTTTTTGGTTGCATCACCTTCTTTACCACCAACACCAGTTAATGGAATACCTTCTTTAATTACCCTTTTTTTTTAACAATACTATTAATTTTAGCACCTTTGGCTTGTAAAGCTCTTAATTGAGATTCGGTTACTGTCATCTTCTTTGACTTAGAGATGTTTTTAGTTTGTGCTGGAATTAAATTCCTTTCAAGTATAGTTGCTTCAACTATATCATTAATCATATCAACAAGCTTTGACTCGTTAATCTTAACTATTTTTTTATTTTTATTCATCATGAGATTAGTATTTTATTATAAATATGTGTAAATAATTTAAAATACTAATTTTAATTTTATATTTTATCCATTACCATTTATGTCACCTCTACCATCACCATCACCATAACTAGCACCATAACTAGCACGGTTACCATAACCTCTACCATGACCATTACCACAGCCATAACCATCACCATGACCAGAAGCATGACCATAACCAGTACCATAACGACCATAACCATAACCATCACCGTGACCAGAACCATCACCTTTACCATTAGAAAATATATTAGCCCAACCATGACCATCACCACTACCTCTTGAATTCTTTATATTCATAACATTTTATCCTTTACCATTTCCATAACCACTACCAGAGCCTTGACGATGAGTAAAACCAGAACCATCGCCACCACCATAGCCACCACCACGACCAGTTCCATCACCATCACCACGACCCCAACCATAACCATTACCATCACCAGAGCCACGGCCATTACCATAACCGTAACCATGACCAGAGCCATCACCATGACCGTAACCATCAGCATTTCCACTTGAATCTTTTATATTCATAATACTTTACCCATTACCGCTACCATCAGCAAAACGACCATTACCACGACCATTACCATTACCATCACCATAACCAGAACCATTACCATAGTCATAACTACCTGAACCCCAACCATTGCCATAACCAGAACCATCACCATAATCATTACTTTTACCACCACCCCAAATATAACCACTACCATCACCAGTTCCATCACCATTACCAGAGCCATCACCATAACCCCAACCATCAGCATAACCACTTGAATCTTTTATATTCATAATATTCTTTTATCCATTACCATTTACGTCACCATTACCACCACCTGAACCAAAACCACCGCCAAAACCATCTCCATAGCCACGACCAATACCAGTGCCATAATTATAACCATGACCATCACCATTACCAGAACCATCACCATCTCCATCACCAGAACCATCACCCATACCATAACCAAATCCAGAGCCATGACCATTACCATCAATAGAACCAAAACCATCACCATGGCCAGAACCATGACCATAACCA
>TARA_R110000851_G_scaffold103515_1_pt1 | contig 26445 bp, 18 predicted proteins | sample TARA_R110000851 | Tara Oceans TARA_R110000851 (sample SAMEA4397627) | marine metagenome | biome: Polar Biome; feature: [DCM] deep chlorophyll maximum layer (ENVO:01000326); material: water (ENVO:00002006), including particulate matter (ENVO:01000060) such as... | depth 17 m
CCTGTGACCTTCTTTGTGTTCGATACCCGTTGTTTCAGTATCCAGCACTACGTCCCTGTTACCTGAATTTTGTAATCTTATAGCCATGCAAAAACCTCGTAACCAACTAATTTACAAAAGATAATCTATAAAAATAACTCTAAATTGACGCATAAGAAATGTAACCTAGACTTCTACTAAAACCACACTAGACTAAAATGTAAACATGAATTACAAGGTTAAACATTTCGTTACCTACGATGGTGAGGGGTTCTACCCCGTTTCCACGGACGGTTATAAAATGGCTGTGAGCTTCCGATCCTGAGCAGCAACTCTACGTCGCATCCTGGGATTGTGGAACCGCTCGATGCATTCAAACAGTACAGCTCTCGCCTCGTCCTGCGTACGGTAACGCCGATGGTGTACTCGCTCTCGTTTCAGCATTCCCAAAAAACCTTCACAGACGGCGTTGTCTCCGCAATGGCCAACCGCGCTCATACTGCTGATCAAATCGTTACTGCCTAGGTATCGCTGGTAATCACCGCTGGTGAACTGGCTGCCTTGATCTGAATGCAATATCACCGGGTTTTTGCCTTGACGTTGCCCGACAGCCATTTGAACGGCTCTGATTACCCTCTGCCAATCCTGCCGGTAGCGCACAGACCAGCCGATGATCAGCTTGCTGAATAAATCCAGGACCACGCAAAGAAACAGGTTTTCCTTCCTGCGTGGGGATCTCCGTTATGTCAATGACCCACTCGGTATCAGCTCCCAGTGCGGAGAAATACCGTTCAAGATGATTCTGAATACCTTGTGGCCGATTTGATGCGCGCCCGAGGCGTCCTCGCTTCTTGCGGGACCACCCCTGAATGCCGTGCTTGGTCACCAGCCTTGCAGCCCGATTCGGGCTGACTGCAACGCCACCGACAGCTAAGTCTTCGTGCATACGGGGTGACCCAAGCATTCCGCCGCTACCATCATGAACTTCCCTGATCCGTGAGGACAGAAGTTCGTTCGCTGTTGTCCTGCTCGATTGCGCACGAGATGCCCAAGCGTAATAGCCGCTGGCCGATACCTTCAGGCAGCGTCACATAAGACGTATCGGGAAAAGATTGCGACAGTTTTGAATCGCCTGATACCTCAAGACGACTCCTTTGCAAAGAACACTGCCGCTTCGCTCAAAAAGTCACGTTCCTTTATACCCGTGCCAGTTTGCGCTTCAAGTGGGCCCCTCTTCGTGGCGCGGCGTTCCCGAGCCCTTGAAGGCCTTGCTTGGCACCTCTGCGGCTTCAAGCGCCAGCAGGTTAGGGTTAATGCCAATCTCTAAGGCAACCTGGCGGCGATTGACACTTGGCTGGCGAGACAGCGCGATGGCTTCGCGCTTGAATTCCGGGCTGTATCTTCTGCGTTCAGACATGAACACTCCTTTGGCACAAAGTGCCTATTCTCAAAAGTGTCAACAGGAACGGAGTAGAACCCCTAAAGGTCCTCTGAAGCCTACGGAAAGCCAACGTCAACCTGTATACTAATTTGATCCTTCTCAGATGCATGGCGTTGCGCAGCTAGTAGAGAGAACAGAGTCTCAGCACTGTTAACTCTCGCTAATCCAGCCGGCGCCACTCCAATACAAGAAACGCTATGAACGCAGTAGAAATCGAAGCCGCAATATCCGATCTGGCAAAACAGCCCTTTGACCCAGCTGAGTTCCCCTATGCCTTTCTGGAAGCCTTCGGCAACAAGGCCACCACCCTCAAGCGGCTGCGTACCGGTGCATCCAATAAATCGGATTGCGGTGGCGTATTACAGACCAACCATATCCACATCGCTGTAGCGGATAGCGGCGCTGTCACCGAGGCATTGACACGCCTGAAGTCAAGCCCAGCGACCAGCCGCGCCAAGGCACGCTACATCCTCGCTACTGATGGCGTGGACTTTGAGGCAGAAGATCTGGATACCGGCGAAACCGTCGCATGTGCGTACGAGGCCTTCCCGGACCATTTCGGCTTTTTCCTGCCGTTGGCAGGCATTACCACCGTCAAGCAGCTGAGAGATAGCTCATTTGATATTCGCGCAACCAGCCGTCTAAATAGACTCTATGTAGAGCTACTGAAAGACAATCCGGACTGGAGCACCGAAGAGCAGCGCCATGAGATGAACCACTTCATGGCTCGCTTGATTTTCTGCTTTTTTGCGGAGGACACAGACATCTTTGCAGGCAGCGGTCTGTTTACAGATACCGTCGGGCAAATGAGTGCTAGAGACTCTGCCAACACCCATGAGGTGATCAGCGAAATCTTCCGGGCCATGAATACCAGGCAGACCGAACGCGCTTCTGCGGACATCCCTCGGTGGGCTGATGGTTTCCCCTACGTCAACGGCGGGTTGTTTTCCGGAAGTATTGCGGCGCCGAGCTTCAGCAAAATCGCACGCTCTTATTTGCTGCACATTGGTAGCCTGGACTGGACCCAAATCAACCCTGATATTTTCGGCTCCATGATCCAGGCAGTCGCCGACGAAGATGAGCGCGGCGCCTTGGGCATGCACTACACCAGCGTGCCCAATATCCTCAAGGTACTGAACCCTCTGTTCCTGGATGACCTACGTGAAAAGCTGAGGGACGCGGGAGGCAACCCTCGTAAGTTACTGAACTTACGCAATCGCATGTCGAAGATACGTGTATTCGATCCAGCATGCGGGTCGGGAAACTTCCTGGTCATCGCCTATAAGCAGATGCGAGCTATTGAAGCGGAAATCAATCTGCGCCGTGGAGAGCCAAACCGGCCCACCGATATTCCGCTGACCAATTTCAGAGGTATAGAACTGAAGGACTTTTCTGCAGAGGTAGCTCGGCTCGCGTTGATCATTGCAGACTACCAGTGCGACTTACTGTATCGGGGGAAAAAGCTGGCACTAGCTGAGTTTCTGCCACTCGATTCGCAGAATTGGATTACATGCGGCAACGCCCTGCGCCTTGACTGGCTAGGCATCTGCCCACCAACCGGGACCGGCACGAAGCTTTATGCAGACGATCTGTTTGATTCGTCACTAGATCAGGTTCAGATCGATTTTGAAAATGAAGGGGGTGAGATATATCTATGCGCGAATCCGCCCTACTATGGTGGAAAACTACAATCGGACAGCCAGAAACTTGATTTAGAGATAGCTTTCAGAGGCACCAGCGTAAACTGGAAGTCTTTAGACTATGTGGCAGGTTGGTTTTTTAAGGCTGCTCAGTTCACTTCTCTTTCCGGAGCCAGATGCGCTCTAGTCAGTACGAATTCCATATGCCAAGGGCAACAAGTATCTATTTTGTGGCCTGCTTTATACTCCGAAGGCATTTCAATTAACTTTGCCCATACATCTTTTCGGTGGGCGAATTTGGCCACAAGCAATGCTGTTGTAACAGTGGTTATCGTTGGACTCTCACTATCAGCAGCTGTTAATAACAGGAAACTCTATTCCATCACACCAGACGGCAACACAGTATCGCGAGATGTTTCTAACATAAACCCATATCTCGTTGCGGCACCTAACGTTATCGTCGAGCCGACCAGCACTCCAATCAACAATTATCCTACGATGGTGTTCGGAAACATGCCGAGAGACGCTGGACACCTTTTACTCTCTTCCAAGGAACGCGAAGAGCTAATACTAAAAGACCCACGTACACAGCGCTTTATCTATTCGTTTAGTGGCTCAGAAGATTTCATCCATAACAAAAAAAGATACTGCTTATGGATTTCTGAGAAAGAAAAAAATGATGCGTTTGCTATACAAGGAATAGCTGACAGATTAGAAAAGGTGGCCAGTGCACGCAGCGCGATGAAAGCTTCATCAACTCAAAAATTCGCTGCTCGGCCTCATCGATTTGTCCAAATACAGGGTGTGGCCGAACATCAGTCTATCATTATCCCCCGGCATACCTCAGAGCACAGGCAATTCTTGCCTGTTGGTCTACTAGATGCAAAAACAATCGTAGCGGACAGCGCTCTTGCAATTTATGACGCACCACTCTGGTGCATAGCCATCATTGCTTCCCGGCTTCACTGGATTTGGATCGCGGCAGTATGTGGAAAGATAAAGACTGATTTTCGTTACTCGAACACGATCGGATGGAACACATTTCCGACCCCTATTCTTACCGAGAAAAATATACAAGATCTCACATTAAGCGCCAAAGGGATATTGCTCGCTAGAGAATCTCACTTCCCCGCAACAATTGGAGATCTCTACAGCCCGGAAGATATGCCAGCTAACCTTTTGGACGCCCATGAGAAAAACGACGAATTGTTAGAGCGAATATACATCGGTCGCAGGTTCCGTAATGACACAGAACGATTGGAAAAGTTGTTCGAGCTGTACTCCAAATCTTGCAAGCAGATTATGTTCTGCGAGGACGCAAAAGAATATCGCAAGGAGCTGTAGCTATGATAATCATCGATAGCGTTCGACAACCAAAACCTCATACGACGGCGCAAGCACTGGCCAAGATTTTGCGCAGCGCTCCACCTAAGGAGATAGATATTGCTGCTGCTTACATCACAGCTAGCGGCCTGAAGGTTTTACTTCAGGTCTTCAAGGAGAACCTGGACGAAAAGGGCCATAAAGCAAAAATACGTTGGCTCACATCTTTTGATTACTGCCGTACAGAACCTATCGCCCTCGAAAAAATCATGTCTCTTCCTAGCTCAAGTGTGCGTATTCATGATTCTAAGTTTTGCTTGTCTAGAAGCTGCACACCTAGAATCCCTTTTCACCCGAAAACTTTTTTTCTTCGAAACGCACAGTATGATTATATGCTTTCAGGCTCCGGCAACATCTCACGATCAGGTCTTACATGCGGTTACGAAGCTGGCCTTTCCTTGGGAATCGACCGAAAAGCTAATAATCTCGAGCTATCCGCTGCCCAGGCAATTAAACAATCCCGTCGTTGGTTTTCTTCTGCGTGGAAAAACGCCGACACGCTAACGCTAATGGCACTCACTCATTATTCAGGCTTTTTTGAAAGCGTCGAGAAGTTAAAAAGCCCATCTCCAACAGAAGACGACATTGCATCCGACCACTTAGACAATGGCGCTCTAAGCAACGACGATTTACAAAGGCTTCGCGTTTGTAGGAACTTTTGGATAGAGGCTGGAAATGTAACAAAAAACCGTGGGCCCAACCTACCGGGAAATCAACTTATGATGAAGCGTCTTTCACGCGTCTTTTTTGGCTTCTCCCCTACCTCTGTTCCTGAGAATTCTTCGATTGGTTCGATTAACCTATCATTCGGTCACTCTCTATTTGAATTGTACTCAATCACATACAGCGATAACAAAATGGACAAACTCGTCTTACCTATTCCAGGTCAAGAAGGACCCATTGAGTATGATAACAAATACCTTTTATTTACAAAAACCTCACTGGGGAATTTTACACTCACGCTAGGCTCCGAGATAGATAGAAACAACTGGATAAGGTCTAGTAAAAAAATAGAGGGAGCCTACACTATGAAGAGCGGTAGGCAGTGGGGTGTATTCTGACGATTTATGTAGAGGTTCCATTCGTATCTAACTCCCGATGGACTAACCCTATATTCAGAGAAGCCCGTCAATGAGCGATATAACTCTATACACCACAGAAGATGGCAAAACCCAATTACACCTTAGACTCGAACTCGATAGCATCTGGCTCAGCCAACTGGAAATTGCCGAGCTGTTCCAGACCACCAAGCAGAACGTTTCCCTGCACGCCAAAAACATCTTTGAAGACGGAGAATTACTCCAAGATTCAGTTGTCAAGGAATCCTTGACAACTGCCGCTGACGGCAAGAATTACCGGACCAAGCTGTACAACCTCGACCTAATCCTGGCCATCGGCTATCGCGTCCGCTCTGCTCGCGGCGTGCAGTTCCGCCAGTGGGCCAGCACCCACCTCAAAGAGTTTCTGCTCAAGGGTTTCGTGATGGATGACGAGCGCTTGAAAAACCCTGGTGGCTGGGACTATTTTGACGAGCTGCTGGAACGTATCCGAGAGATACGGGCCTCGGAGAAGCGCTTCTATCAAAAAGTCCGGGATCTGTTTGCCCTCAGCTCAGACTATCTGACCCGAGAGCGCGAGACCGGCCAGTTCTTTGCCGAGGTGCAGAACAAGCTGTTGTATGCCACCACCGGCCATACAGCTGCAGAACTGATCCTGAAGCGTTCGGACTCCAGCCAGCCCAACATGGCGTTAACCAGTTGGAGCGGCTCGCGAGTACGCAAGCAGGATGTCATCGTGGCCAAGAACTACCTGACGGCTGATGAAATCGACACACTCAACCGTTTGGTAGTAATTTTCCTTGAACAAGCAGAACTTCGGTTAAAGCAACAGAAAGAGCTTACCCTGGACTTCTGGCGTAATAACGTCGACAAGATGCTGGCCTTTAATGATCAACGCATCCTTGCGGGCGCGGGCTCTGTCAGCCGCGAGAACATGGAACGAGTCGCCAGTGAGCGTTATGAGGTTTTCGACCAACAGCGGCGTATTGCGGAGGCCCGAGCAGCCGATGCCTCTGACCTGAAAGAAATAGAACAACTGGAACAAGACCTCAAACGAAAGGGCAAGAAGCCCTAACAGGTATCGCGTAATGACCAAGATAGTACCTTCAGTTTCCGTTACGTATGCCAGCAATGGCAGCTCAGCAAAATCGAATGCCCTGGGTATGCGCCCCATGCAGGAACGCGCCTACGAGCGTCGAGGCGAACAATACCTGCTAATCAAATCACCGCCGGCATCGGGCAAGAGTCGCGCGTTGATGTTTATCGCGCTGGATAAGCTACAGAACCAGGGGCTCAAACAGGCCATCATCGTGGTGCCGGAGAAGTCCATCGGCTCCAGCTTCAATGACGAGCCACTGAGCGACTATGGATTTTGGACTGACTGGCACGTAGAGCCCAAATGGAATCTGTGCAATGCGCCAGGCTCCGACAATGGTGGCAAGGTCAAATCCCTAGGTGCCTTCCTAGCAAGCGAAGATAGGGTGTTGGTCTGTACCCATGCCACTTTCCGCTTTGCGGTCGACCAATTTGGCATTGCTGCTTTCGATGACAGCCTCATCGCTGTGGACGAATTCCACCACGTCTCAGCCAACCCGGACAACAAGCTGGGCGCCCACCTGGGCGACTTGATTGCCCGCGATAGGGTGCATGTTGTAGCCATGACCGGTTCATACTTCCGGGGTGATGCCGAGGCTGTGCTGAATCCGCAGGATGAGTCACGCTTTGATACCGTCACTTACACCTATTACGAGCAGCTCAACGGGTACGAGCATCTTAAGCAGCTCGACATCGGCTATTACTTCTATTCTGGCTCCTATGCCGATGACATCCTAAAAGTGCTCGACCCTGGCGAGAAAACCATTATCCACATTCCCAACGTCAACTCCCGTGAGAGCACCAAGGACAAGATTCGGGAGGTAGAGCACATCATAGAGGAGTTGGGTGAATGGCATGGTTCTGACCCAGTTACCGGCTTCCAGCTTGTTAAAACAGCCGATGGCAGGCTGCTGAAGATTGCCGACCTGGTGGACGATGACCAGAGCAAGCGTGACCGGGTTTCCAGCGCGCTGAAAGATCCGACACAGAAGAACAACCGTGACCATGTGGACATCATCATTGCCCTGGGCATGGCCAAGGAAGGATTTGACTGGATTTGGTGTGAACATGCACTGACAGTGGGCTATCGCTCCAGCTTGACCGAAATCGTGCAGATCATTGGTCGCGCCACGCGGGATGCGCCCGGCAAGACTAGGGCCCGTTTCACCAACCTCATTGCCGAACCGGATGCCGCTGAGCAGGCTGTGACGGAGGCCATTAATGACACACTGAAAGCCATTGCAGCTAGCTTGCTGATGGAGCAAGTACTAGCCCCACGCTTTGAGTTCAAGCCAAAGAACCCCACCAGCGGCCCGCAGGAGGGCTTCGACTATGGCGAAGGGGGGTATGATCCAGACAAGTGCAACGTGGGTCTGAACGAAGACACAGGGAAGTTCCAGATAGAGATCAAGGGGCTGGCAGAACCCAAGAGTGAGGAAGCCACCCGAATTTGTCAGGAAGACATCAACGAAGTAATCGCCGGGTTTGTCCAAGACAAGACTACTATCGAGCGCGGCTTGTTCGACGAGGAGCTAGTACCTGAAGAGCTGACCCAGGTACGCATGGGCAAGATCATCAAGGATCGTTACCCCAATCTGAACGAGCAAGATCAGGAAGCCGTGCGTCAACACGCTATTGCCGCCCTGAACCTCACCCAGCAGGCCAAGCAGTTGCTGGTCGGTGGCGAGGCTATAGATATCGGCAACAACGAGCCCAGACCTAACACTGCTTTGATCGCAGGCGTGCGAAAATTTGCCATGGATGTGCGAGAGCTCGATATTGATCTAATTGATCGCATCAACCCCTTCAGCGAGGCCTATGCGATTCTGGCAAAGACCATGAGCGAAGAGAGCCTGAAGCAAGTGGCTGCGGCTATCTCCGGCAAACGGACCAACCTGACGCCAGAGGAGGCGAAAGAGCTTGCACTGCGGGCGGTTAAGTTCAAGAAAGAACGAGGCCGACTGCCAGCCGTAAGCTCACAGGACGCATGGGAAAAGCGTATGGCCGAGGGTGCCGCCGCGTTCGTGCGCTACAAAGATGAGGGCCGTTATGATTGATCTGGACGACTTACGCGCCGAGCTGGATGACTTTGCTCAGCCAGAGAAAAAGAAAGGGCTGTCCGCCAAGGAGGAGCGCATAATTGCCGGGTTTGAAGAGATCCAGCGTTTTGTGGAAGAACACAGCCGCGCACCCAAGCATGGCGAAGACAATGACATTTTCGAACGACTCTACGCCGTACGGCTGGACCGCATTCGAGCCCTTGAAGAGTGCCGCCTCCTGGTGTCACCACTTGATCACCAGGGCCTGCTCAATGGCGCTTGCACCAACGAAGCAGAGTCAATGGACGATGATGCCCTGCTCGCCGAGCTAGCAGGTGCTGCAGGAGCCCCGGAGCTTACCCAGCTCAAACACGTCCGCTCCAGCATCGAGAAGCGTGCGGCTGAAGAGATCGCCAATAGAGAGAAGTGCGAGGATTTTGAAGACTTCCAGCCAATATTTGAGCAGGTGGCCGGCGAACTAAAGGCTGGTATACGCACGACTCGCCCCTTCGGCAAGAACTCCACTATCGAAGTTGGCCAGTGGTTTGTCCTGGATGGACAAACTGCCTACGTGGCCGACGAGGGTGAAGAGTTTGATTCCCCCCAAGGCAAGAAGGATGCACGCCTGCGCGTGATTTTCTCCAACGGGACGGAAAGCAATTTGCTGCGTCTATCTTTGGTCAGGGCGCTCTACAAAGATGAAGCCAGCCGCCGTATCACCGAGCCTGACGCAGGACCGTTATTTACTCAAAACCAGCCTAGTGAAAACCGCTTCAGCGAAGTCTGGGACGATGACGATATAGAGAGCGGGACCATCTATGTGCTGCGCAGCCTGTCAGAACATCCGTTCGTTGCCGAGCATCGGCAGCTGATTCACAAGATTGGCGTGACAGGTGGCAAGGTAGAGACGCGCATCGCCAACGCGGAGCACGACTCCACCTATCTTTTGGCAAAGGTGGAAGTGGTAGCGACCTACAAGCTCGCCGGAATCAACCGCACCCGGCTTGAGAACCTGTTCCACAGACTGTTCGCACCCGCGCGGCTGAGCATCACTATCAATGACCGCTTCGGTCATCCAGTGCAGCCTGAGGAGTGGTTTCTCGTTCCGCTCCATTTGATCAACGAGGCGGTTCAACGTATTCGAGATGGATCGATTACTGAGGTTATCTATGATCCGAAGACCGCTCGACTGGTGCGTTACGCCGGGACGCACTATACGGAGAAACCATAATGGATAGTCTGCAAATAAAGCAATCATCGGCTCGATCAATCGCTTTCTCGGAAGGCGCGCAGTGGGTTCGAGCTGACTTTCATCTGCACACCCGCGCGGACCGTGAGTTCAAGTTCACAGGCGATGACAACTTCTTCAACAGCAACTATGTGGACGCACTGGAAAACGCGGGCATCCGACTGGGCGCCATCACCAATCATAACAAGTTTGACTTCGACGAATTCAAAGCGCTGCGCAAAACAGCACAGAAGAAGGGTATTGCGCTACTGCCAGGCGTCGAGCTGTCGGTCAATGACGGGGCCAATGGCATCCATACCCTGGTAGTCTTTTCCGACGACTGGCTGGCAGATGGTCATGACCATATCAACCCCTTCCTGGGCGTTGCATTTGAAGGAAAAGTCCCTGCCCAGTACGAACAAGAAAACGGACGTTCCTCTCTTTCGCTGCTGGAAACCATCAAGAAACTCGAAAGCTACCACCGGGATTTTTTCCTTGTCTTTGCACATGTTGAAGCACCGAGTGGGCTTTGGGCCGAGCTGGATGGAGGGCGTCTTGCCGAACTGGGCCAGAACGAATTTTTCCGCCGCCGTACGCTGGGTTTTCAGAAGGTACGCACGTACAACAAGCTGCAAGAGAAAAACAAACCGTGCCGGACTAAAACTCAGCAGCATCTAGGCGACTGGTATCCCGCTGAACTCGAAGGCTGCGACGCCAAACGCATAGAGGATATCGGACAGGGCAAAGCCTGTTACCTCAAATTGGGCGAGCTATCCTTTGAAGCAGCCAAGTTTGCCTTGAGTGATCCCGCTGCGAGGGTCTCAATGGAGCCACTCAAGCACCAGGCATCGCACATCCGCAGTATTCACTTCGACGGTGGCATCCTCGACAGGCAGACGCTGCATTTCTCTCCTGAGCTGAACACGCTGATTGGCATTCGGGGCAGCGGCAAGTCATCCATTCTGGAAGCGGTGCGTTACGCTCTCGAGATTCCTCGGGGTGAGAAGGCGCAGGACACCAAGTACAAGGATGAACTGATTCGTCACACCTTGGGCAGCGGCGGCAAGGTGACGCTGACAGCCTGCGACGTATATGGACAAGAGTTCACCATCTCTCGAATCTTCCGCGAAGCGCCAAACGTTTACTTGGACGGCAAGTTGCAGCCTGGCGTGTCGATCCGGGAGACTGTGCTGCGTCGCCCGATCTACTTCGGGCAGAAAGACCTTTCCAGCACTGGCGAAGGTTTCGAAACCGATCTGGTAGAAAAACTGGTGGGCGAAAAACTGCGTGTGCTGCGGGACGGAATCGAAACTCAACGCCAGCATGTGCGCGATGCGGCAAGCCGCTGGCTCAAGCTCAGCGACAACGCAGAGCTCAGGCGCGATTACGAGTCCCAGCTCATCGATGCCAATTTCCGGCTGAAGAAGTTCGAGGAGTACGGCGTCGCCGACAAGCTCCAGAAGCGCCTTGGCTTCCAGCAGGATGCCACTGCGCTGATGCGCATGCAGGAGCGGGCAGACAGCTTCGTGCTCTCCCTCGGGCAATTGATCGCCGAGCACGAGGACGATCTGCGTAACGCAACGAGCTACGCGTCCAAGCAGAACCCCGACTTCTTTACGGCTTATTACGCCGAATTTGCCAACCTCGTTGCCAAGGTCGATCAACTCAAGCACATCGAGCAGGAAGCCAGAGCCATTACCGTCCGGCTCCAAGCCAAGCGAGGCGGGTTCGACGGCTCGCGCCTGAGCCTTCAGGAAGAATTCGCCCAGGTCGAACGCCAACTGGCTCAAGAACTCAAACAGACCGGCATGACGGCCATCCAGCCGGATGACTTCTTGACCCAGCAGCAGCGCAAAACCAAGGCGGAACAAATGCTGGAGGCGCTGGCCAAACAGGAAAGCCAGCAAAGCGGCATTCGTGACGCGCTGTTTTCCGAGATCGACAAGCTCAACGAGCTTTGGCTGCTCGAGTTCAACACCATTAAGGTCGAGCTGGATCGCGTGAATGCAGGCCATGCCGCGTTGCAGATCGAAGCCGACTTCAAGGGCAACAAGGAAGCCGCCATAAGCTTTATGCAGCAGCTCTTCAAAGGCAGCAACATCCGCGAAACAACCCTGCGCGCGATGATGGAGGATTACACCGACTTCGGTGGTCTGCTGCGAGCCTTACCGGCTGCGCTTGCAAAGGCCGGCAGCACGCCGGAGGTCTTCGAGAAGACCTTCATGCAGAACCTGGTAGAGTTCGTCACCTGGCAGGTGCCCAACCGCTTCGTCATCCGCTATCGCGGCAAGGAGCTGAAGCATCACTCGCTCGGGCAGCGCGCTTCGGCCCTACTGCTTTACGTGCTCAGCCAGCGGCAGAACGACGTTATCATCATTGATCAGCCGGAAGACGATCTGGACAACCAGACCATCTACGATGACGTGATCAAGCTGCTGCGCGAAATGAAGCCGGACGCCCAATTCATCTTCGCCACCCACAACGCCAATTTCCCGGTGCTAGGTGATGCGGAGCAAGTACACGCCTGCCGCTTTCAGGACGAAAAAGTCGTCGTACAAAGCGGCAGCATCGACGCCCGCCCGGTACAGGACGCCATCATCAACATCATGGAAGGAGGCCAAGAGGCCTTCAATCGACGTAAAGAGGTCTACAACCTATGGAAACCACAGAGCTGATCGACCTCCTCAGCCTGGGAGAGGACAGCCGCCAGCAATTCAAGGAAAACGTCACCAATGCCGATGCCCTTGCGGCCGAGATAGTTGCCTTCAGCAACACCGCAGGCGGGAAGATTTTCATTGGTGTGCGGAACGATGGCTCGGTGCTTGGCTTGTCCGGCACGGACATCGACCGGCTGAATCAACTCGTCTCGAACAGCGCATCACAAAACGTGCGTCCTGCCGTGAACCCGCTCACCGAAAATGTGCCGCACCCGAATGGCACCGTGATGATGCTCACGATTGCCGAAGGCGTCAGTAAGCCCTATATGGACAAGAACGGTGCCATCTGGGTGAAGAACGGCTCGGACAAGCGCCGCGCCACCTCGCGTGAGGAAATTCAGCGTCTATTCCAGCAAGCGGGTCTGGTTCACGCCGACGAAACGCCTGTGGCGGGTTTGAGCGTGGGTGATGTGGACATCCCCTATTTCGAGGCCTTCTTTGAACAGCAGTTCGGCGAGCGGCTGGCACAGCACAGCCAGCCGCTACCACAGTTGCTGACCAACATGAACCTGATGAGCCAGGAGCAGTTGAATGTCGCGGGCAGTCTGCTGTTTGCCAAAGCGCCGCAGTACTCACTGCCTGCCTTCATCGTCAAGGCGGTGGCTTTTGTCAGCAATGAGATCGAAGACCAACGCTACGTCGACAGCCGTGACATCACCGGCAAGCTGGCCGATGTGTTTCAGCAAACGCTGGGCTTCGTTGTCGCCAACACCCGCGCAGTGCAGGGGGATCAGGGGTTCAATTCCCAGGGCCAATCGGAGATTCCGCGTATCGTCTGGGAAGAGCTGGTCGCCAACGCACTCATTCACCGCGACTACTTCGTTAGCGCTCCGGTGCGTGTGTTGGTCTTTGCCGATCGAGTCGAGATCATCAGCCCCGGCCATTTGCCCAACAACCTGACCATCGAAAACATTAAGGCGGGCAACTCCAATATGCGCAACCCCATCCTGGCATCGTTTGCAGCTAAGCTCCTGCCGTATCGCGGTCTGGGAAGCGGCTTGCTGCGCGCGTTACGTGAGTGGCCTGAGATTGAGTTAATTGATGATCGGGGCGGAAACCTTTTCAAGGCAATCGTAGCGCGCCCTCTTTTGCTGGAGGAAGCCAGATAAAATTGACCGATTGATTATGTAAACGGGGTAAACCTTCAGCAATAGGTTCTACATTTAATTTCGTTCGTCAGGGGCAAAGTGTAAACAAAATAGCCGAAAAACCGCCCATGGATTACATTTTAACGGTGAAATCAAGCCCCAGCTTTCGACACCTGCGATATCACTGCAATCCTAGCCGTTTACACTTCAGTCTTGTGTATAGAAGGAGACTACTTCACGCATGCCCTACCCCTTACGCTCATTCAATACGTGCTGTACGCCAAGATTAGCCAGTTCGTCGGCAATCTCGTTTTCGCGGTGACCGGTATGGCCACGCACCCAACGCCACTCAACCTGATGCTGACTGACCAGTTCATCCAGCTGCTGCCAAAGATCAGCATTCTTTACCGGCTGCTTGCTGGCTGTCTTCCAGCCGCGTTTTTTCCAGTTGGGCATCCACTCACAGATCCCCTTCATTACATACTGCGAGTCGGTAGTAATCACCACCTCTGCGGAACGCTTGAGCGCCTCCAGACCGCGAATAGCTGCGAGCAACTCCATGCGGTTATTGGTCGTATTCAACTCTCCGCCATAAAGGCTTTTTTCGTTCTCACCAAGGCGCAGTAGCGCACCCCAGCCGCCTGGCCCCGGATTGCCCTTGCAGGCCCCGTCAGTAAAAATCTCAATGGGTTGAGTCATTGCCTATCTCGTTTATGCGTGCGCCGAGTACCCGCTGCCATAGGTGGTAGCGTCAGCGTTGGAAAAGCCCTGCTGCGCTGACGTTGCGGCAGCGCCCCGAACATCTGCCGGCGCGCCAGCAGACAGTAAAAACCGCCGCCGGGCAGGAGCCGCTGCTGTCCCAACTGTTCGAAAAAGGTGAGACGCTGCAGCCAGGCCGGCGACATGAGCGGCGGACGATAGCACCCATCAAGACGTTTCTCCACCGCAAACCCCAGCAGTTCAAGCCAATCAATCAGCCGACCCGGGCGCACAAACCCGGCCTGCCCTAGCCAGCTCTGGCCCAGGTAGTGCGGTGCCGCCCAAGTGCTCAGCGGATTAAAGCCAAAAACAACCAGATGACCTCCAGCCCGAACCGCCTGACTGGCCTCACGCAACAACAGTCGCGGAGACAGGCTGAAGTCCAAGCCATGGTGCAACACCACTGCATCCAACGATTGCGGAGAAAACGGCCAGCGCGTCTCTTCAACGGCCAGGGTGCCCTCACGGGCCTCCATATCCAGATGCCAATGATGCCGCATCACTGCCTCTTCAGGATCCAGCATCCCAGGCGCCAGTCCGTACTGAACCAGATGCTGGCCAAAGCATTGAGGCAGCAACTCCTGCTGCGCTGCCCTCTCCGCGGCAAGCAGCATTTGGCCCGGAGCGGAAGCCAGCCACTCACGCGCCTCGTGCAACAGGCGGAGTAAATCGGCCTGTCCGTTGGAGTGCGAGGATTGCTGACGAGCCATGAAATCTCCAGATAGGGGTTGGCGCAGGCGCAGAGTTGGTTAAGATAAATCTACAGATTAAAGAATAGGCTTTCCATGTCCACTTTTATCGCGCTACCTGCATTCAATGATAACTACATCTGGTTAATACTGGCTGACGACGGCGAGCGTGTTGCCGTGGTTGATCCCGGTGACGCCAAGCCTGTCATCAACTGGTTAGGCAAGCATCCCGAGTACAGCCTCAGCGATATTCTCATTACCCATCACCACCCCGATCATGTCGGCGGCGTTGCCGCGCTCAAGGCCGGGACAGGTTGCAAGGTGTGGGGCCCCGCCGCCGAAAACATTCCGGCACGCGACCGTGCGCTTGAGCAGGGTGACACGCTGAAGCTGTTTGGCCTTGAGCTACAGGTTATTGCCGTACCCGGCCATACCCTTGGGCATATCGCCTATTATTGCGAAAACCACGGCGAGCCTTGGCTACTCAGTGGCGACACCCTGTTCGCTGGCGGCTGCGGCCGACTGTTTGAGGGCACGCCCGCACAAATGCATGCGTCACTCAGCACTCTCGCTGCGCTACCAGCAGCGACTCGCATCTATTGCGCTCACGAGTACACCCAAGCCAATCTGCAGTTCGCGCACGCGGTCGAGCCGGACAACAAGGACATCAAAGTGCGGCTGGAGGTGGTGCAGGATTTGCGCGCGGCAGGACGCATGACACTGCCCAGCGAGATGGCTCTTGAGCTCCTTACCAACCCCTTTTTACGGGCTGACAACCCATCGGTAGTGAGCGCTGCCAGCAATCATACAGGCAAGCCTCTGGCGCCCGGCGTAGAGACCTTCGCGGCAGTTCGCGCCTGGAAGGACAGCTTTTAAATCGAGCACGTCTTGACCGTAACCGGATGACTCAATAAAATCTCCACCATTTTGTGGGGTCTAAAATGAGCTATCCGGTAGTTGCCATCTTGCCCAAAGCACTGGTATTCGGAACTTTAGCGGGTGTCTTAGCACTCTCAGGTTGTCAGACTACGGAACGCTCCGATTATCGATTCTTGGGGCAGTCTGAACAGCAGAAGGCGCAAGAAGCGCAAAAACGCCAACAGCTGATTCGCCCCACCAGCCCCGTGGTCAGTGTAGAGCCGCAGACGCCTGCCACGCTCTGGGGCCGAATCCGTTCTGGATTCATGTTAGACCCCGCCCTGATCGACAACCCGCGCATAGACCAGCAACGCCTCGTATTCGCCAGCCAAAGCCGCTACTTCGAACTCGCCACCCCCCGCGCTCAACGCTACATCTATTACGTTGTGCAGCAGCTTGAAGCGCGTGACATGCCACAGGAACTAGCCCTACTACCCTTCATCGAGAGCGCCTACAACCCCAAGGCGCTATCCAGCGCACAAGCTGCGGGCCTCTGGCAATTCATCCCGTCTACCGGCCGCAACTTCTCTCTCAGACAGGACTGGTGGTATGACGGGCGCCGTGATGTTACCGCTTCAACCCAAGCTGCACTCGATTACCTCAGTCTCCTGCATAACTACTTCGACGGCGACTGGCTGTTGGCCCTAGCCGCCTACAACTGCGGCGAAGGTTGCGTGGGACGCGCGGTCAAACGCAATGAATCATTAGGCCTGCCGACCGATTACTGGAATCTGCAGCTACCGCGCGAAACCATGAACTACGTCCCCAAGCTGCTGGCTCTGGCACAAATCATTGACAGTCCCACCAGCTACGGAACCCATTTGCCAGAGCTGGCAAATGAGCCTTACTTTGCCGAGGTAACTGTCGATCAGCAGATTGACCTGTATAAAGTTGCCGAACTGGCGGACATACAGACTGAAGAACTACTCAAACTCAACCCCGCATTCAACCAACGTGTGACCGCACCGCAGGGCGAATACCAGCTACTAATCCCCATTGACCAGGCCGAGCAGTTCACCGAGGCGCTAGCCCAGCTGCCTAACGACGAACGACTCAATTATCAAGCTTATAAGGTGCGCAGTGGCGACACCCTGTCCCAGATCGCACACCGTTATCAATTGACCGTCGGCGTTATTCGCGAAACCAATGACATAAACGGCACCCTGCTGCATATCGGCCAAGTGCTGATGCTACCGCAGCTCAGCGACGGCCCGGTCGAATTACCCACGCCGGCCCAGGCATTAGCCAGCAATTCGGCCCTCAGTTACCGTATCAAGCCTGGTGACAGCCTGTGGAGCATTGCTCGGGCGCACGGCACGACGGTTAACTACATCAAGCGCTACAACGAGCTGAGCGACAATGTCCTTAGCGTCGGTTCAACACTGATGCTGCCGGGTGGCAGCAACAGCAGCAATTCAGATAACCGCAGCGTCACCTATACAGTGCAGTCAGGTGACTCGCTTTCCACTATTGCTGCTCGCTTCAATGTAAAGATCGAAAAGATCCGCAGCTGGAACAAACTGGATCGCTATCTGCAACCGGGGCAGCAACTCACCCTGTTCGTGCCCTGATTGCGACGCAGCCCCTTCCGTCTAACCTGCGGGAATGTTAGCTTTGGCAGCAATTGGCGACGTGCGGCCGGTCGGGTCACCTTAAAAGGTCAGATCCACTGCGCCGCGCGGACGTTCTCTGGCTATATTCCGCGTAGGTATTCATGTCGCTGCTGTTCCGTCCTTACACCATCACCGTATTCCTGCTCTGCTGGCTGATTTCGCTGACTGCAGGCGCGGCGGTGCACACGCAGCATGGCTACGCCCTCTATGGCTTGCCCAAGTACCCGGAAAATTTTCAACACCTCGATTACGTCAACCCCGACGCGCCCAAGGGCGGCACCTTAAGGGTTATGGGCTCTGGTACCTTTGATACCCTCAACCCCTACACCCTCAAAGGCACCAGTCCGATCAATACCGGGGATTTTGCCCAGTTTGGTATAAGCGAACTGAACGAGCCGCTCATGGCCGGCAGCGGCATTTACGACCCCTCCGGAGATGAGCCCTACTCCGCTTACGGACTGATTGCCGAAACCCTGGAATTTGCCGATAACCGCAGCTGGGTCGTGTTTAACCTGCGCCCGCAAGCGCGCTTTCACGACGGCACACCCATTACTGCCGAGGACGTCGCGTTCTCCTATCGATTACTCAAGGAAAACGGACACCCCAACTACCGCTCCATGCTGCAGGATGTAGAGCGGGTCGACATTCTGGGTGAGCGGCGTATTCGTTTCGTTTTCTCACGCCCCAATAACCGTCTGCTGATCCTGCGATTAGGCGAACTACCCGTATTGCCTGAGCATTACTGGAAAGATCGAGAGTTTACTGAGACCACCTTCCAGCCCGGACTCAACAGCGGGCCATACCGCATCACCCGGGTCGATCCGGGACGCAGCGTGGTGTACGAGCGCGTAAAGGACTATTGGGGCGCAGACCTGCCGATCAACCGCGGCAAATACAACGTCGACCGCATGGAAGTCGAGTTCTATCGCGATAACAGCGTAGCCTTCGAAGCTTTCAAGGCCGGCGAATTCGACTTGTATATTGACCACAAGGCCAGCAACTGGGCCAACGCTTACGACTTTCCGGCAATCGCTGACGGCGACGTAGTAAAGCGCGCCATTTCACATGAAATCCCCAGCTCTACCCAGGCGCTGTTCTTTAATACTCGCCGACGCCCCTTCGATAGCCTCGCGCTGCGCAAGGCCATGGGCATGCTGTTTGATTTCGAATGGTCTAACCGAGTGCTCTTTTATGGGGCATATGAGCGGTCGTTGAGCTACTACCCGAACAGTCCGTTCAGCGCTACCGGCCTCCCGGCGGGCCAGGAGTTTCTGTACCTGTCACCGCACCGCGAAGAACTACCGCCGGAACTCTTTCTACAGCCCTTCAGTCTACCCGTGACAGATGGGCGCGGTATTCCGCGTGAAACCCTGCGTGAAGCCGTTGACCTCTTTGATCAGGCTGGCTGGACACTGCGTAACGGCCGCCTGGAAAATGAAGACGGCAAGCCACTGGTGTTCGAGGTACTGCTGGTTAACTCGAGTCTGGAACGCATCCTGCAGCCCTATCGAGCCAACTTGGCGCGACTGGGTATAGACATGCACATTCGGACCGTGGATCGCGCCCAGTACAAGGCGCGCCTGGACCAGTTTGACTACGACATGATTCTTGCCACCTTGCCGCAGGGGTTATCACCGGGACTTGAGCAATTCGGTTATTTTCACTCCAGCCAACGCAACGTCAAAGGCAGTCGCAATTACGCCGGGGTGAATAATCAGGTAGTCGATGACCTAATTGATAAATTAAGCGGCGCGACCAGCCGCAGCCAGCAGGTGGCTGCAACGCGCGCTTTGGACAGGGTACTGCTGTGGAATCACTATACAATTCCGAACTGGTATATAAACTACCATCGCATCGCCTATCGCACCTGGCTGCAGACCCCGAATATACCGCCCTACTCGCTGGTCATCCGCAGCTGGTGGGAAGAGCCTGCAACACACTAGAACAATAAGGTCTCTGAATGCATCTTTTGCTGAAATCTGCCTGTCTGGCTCTGCTCACCTGCTGCACCGCCGTCGCTACCGCCAATCAGCCACTGCCACAGCACGCCTTGACCCTCTACGATGAAGCGCCCAAGTACGCGGTCGACTTTCAACACTTTGACTACGCCAACCCGGACGCCCCCAAGGGCGGAACCTTGCGGCTGGCTGGCTTCGGTGGTTTTGACTCACTCAACCCCTACATCAGCCGCGGCACCTCAGCCGACAACCTTAACCTGATTTACGACACTCTTACCTTCCATGCCCTTGACGAGCCCTTCACCGAGTACGGGCTTATCGCCGGGAGTATGGAGAAGGCACAAGACGGCACTTGGGTGCGCTTTCACCTGCGCCCCGAAGCCCGTTTCCATGACGGGGAAGCCATCACCGCCGAGGACGTCGTATTTACCTTCAATACCTTGGTAGAACAGGGTGCGCCCTTTTACCGCGCCTACTATGGTGATGTTCAGGAAGTGGTTGCCGACGATCCGCAAACCGTGACCTTTCACTTTCATCACGGTAATAACCGCGAGCTGCCGCTGGTGCTTGGACAACTACCGGTGCTTCCCAAGCATTACTGGGAAGGACGTGATTTCACCAAAGGCTCACTGGATATACCCTTGGGTAGCGGCCCCTACGAGATTGACGATGTCCGCCCCGGTCGCAGCATCAGCTTCAAGCGCGATCCTGACTACTGGGCCGCGGATCTTCCGGTTCAGCGCGGCTTCAACAACTTTGACCGTGTGGTGGTCGATTACTACCGCGACGGCGGTGTGACGCTGGAAGCCTTCAAGGCCGGACAGTTCGATTTCAACCAGGAAATGGCAGCAAAAAACTGGGCCATAGGCTACGACAGCCCGGCATTGCGCGAAGGTCGCATCATTAAAGAAGAGCTCCCCAACAACAACACCCAAGGCATGCAGGGCTTTGTCTTCAACCTGCGCAAACCTTACTTCCAGGATGTACGCGTACGTGAGGCGATCAGCCTGCTGTTCGACTTTGAATGGGCCAATGCCAAACTATTTCACGGTGCCTACACCCGAACGGCCAGTTATTTCGACAATTCGGAGCTGGCTGCTCAAGGTGAGCCCGATGCCGCTGAACTTGAGCTACTAACGCCGTTGCGCGACCAACTTCCAGCTGCGGCCTTTGGGCCTGCGTATATCCCGCCAACAACTGACGGCAGTGGCAACCTGCGCGAGCAAAGACGAAAAGCCTATGCGCTGCTGCAGGAGGCCGGCTGGCAGATTGTTGATGATCAACTGGTCAATCCTGAAGGCGAGCCGCTGAGCTTCGAGTTTTTGCTGGTTCAAGCCGAATTTGAACGCGTCTTGCTGCCCTTCAAACGCAACCTCGCGTCGCTGGGTATCGAAATGACACTGCGCCGGGTTGACGTCTCGCAGTACATCAACCGTTTGCGCTCGCGCGACTTCGACATGGTGGTTAGCGGCTTTGGCCAATCCAACTCACCAGGTAATGAACAGCGTGAATACTGGCACTCCAGCAGCGCAGATAATCCCGGCAGCCGCAATTTAATGGGGCTGAAAGATCCAGCCGTCGACGCGCTGGTTGATGGTCTGGTGCAAGCCGACACGCGCGAGTCACTGGTTACCCATACGCGCGCACTGGACCGCGCATTACGCGCGCAACACCTGCTCGTACCCAACTGGTACACCAAGGTCTATCGCGTCGCTTACTGGGACAAATTTGCCCACCCGCAAACGTCGCCAAAATACGGTATCGGGCTGTTCACCTGGTGGGTCGATCCAGATAAAGCAGACACGCCCATGCAAAGCGATGACGTGCCCGCCGTCACCACGCCTGTCAGCGAGGCAGACTAAGCATGCTGGCTTATATCGTTCGCCGCCTGCTACTGATCATCCCTACGCTGTTCGGTATTCTGCTGATCAACTTTCTGATCATTCAAGCCGCACCGGGCGGCCCGGTTGAGCAAATGATTGCCAATCTGGAAGGCTTTGAAGGTAGCGCCACCAGCCGCGTATCCGGAGGCGGTGGCGAAGTCGCCAGCGGCGGCAACTATCGCGGGGCCCAGGGGCTGGACCCAGACATCATCAAAGAAATCGAGAAGATGTACGGTTTCGACAAACCGGCCCACGAGCGCTTCTGGCTGATGATCAAGGGCTACCTGCAGTTTGACTTTGGCGATAGCTTCTTCCGTGACGCCAAAGTGACTGACCTCATACTCGAGAAGATGCCGGTCTCCATCTCCCTCGGGCTATGGACTACGCTGATCACCTACCTCATTTCCATTCCTCTGGGTATCCGCAAGGCCATCAGGCATGGCTCGGCCTTTGATATCTGGACCAGCTCGCTGATCATTGTGGGCTACGCCATCCCGGGCTTTCTGCTCGCCATACTGCTGATCGTGGTATTTGCCGGCGGCAGTTATCTCGACTGGTTTCCACTGCGTGGCCTGACCTCCAACAACTTCGATCAGATGAGTACCTGGGAGCAGATTGGTGACTACTTCTGGCATTTGGTACTCCCCATCTTCGCCATGGTGGTTGGCAGCTTCGCGACCCTGACCATGCTGACCAAAAACTGCTTCCTGGATGAGATCGGCAAACAATATGTGACTACCGCGCGAGCCAAGGGGCTATCCGAAAGCCGCGTGCTCTACGGCCATGTGTTTCGTAACGCCATGCTGCTGATTATCGCCGGCTTTCCATCAGCGTTGATCAGCATCTTTTTTACCGGCTCGCTGCTGATCGAGGTTATTTTCTCTCTGGACGGGCTCGGCTTGCTGGGCTTCGAAGCCGCGATCAATCGAGACTATCCGGTGATGTTCGGCACCCTCTTTATCTTTACGCTGCTGGGTCTGGTGGTAAAGCTGATCGGCGACATTACCTACACCCTGGTTGATCCACGGATCGACTTCGACAGCCGGGAGGGTTGAACATGAGCCTGATCAAGCTGTCACCGCTTAATCAACGCCGCTTTGCCCGTTTTCGCGCCAACAAGCGCGGCTGGTGGTCGCTGCACCTGTTCATGCTGTTATTTGTACTCAGCCTGGGCGCAGAACTGATCGCCAACGACAAACCACTGGCCGTTGGTTTTCAGGGCGAGCTGTTCTTCCCGGTATTTAAACGCTACCCAGAGACGGACTTCGGTGGTGAGTTCCCCATCGAGGCCGACTACCGCAGCCCCTACATTCAGCAACTGATTGAAGGCGATGGCGACGGCTGGATGCTCTGGCCACCCATCCCCTATCACTATGGCACCATCAATTACGATCTGGATGTACCGGCACCCGCGCCACCTTCGGCGGACAATTGGCTGGGAACCGATGATCAGGCCCGCGATGTCATGTCACGGGTGATCTACGGTTTCCGCATCTCAGTACTGTTTGCTCTTACGCTCACCATCTTCAGTTCCATAATTGGCGTGATCGCGGGGGCGATTCAGGGCTTTTACGGCGGACGCGTGGATCTGATCGGGCAACGCTTTATCGAGGTCTGGTCCGGCCTCCCGGTCCTTTACCTACTGATCATTCTGGCCAGCTTCGTGCAACCGAACTTCTGGTGGCTGCTGGGCATCATGCTACTGTTTTCCTGGATGTCGCTGGTCGACGTAGTACGCGCCGAGTTCTTGCGCGGTCGCAACCTCGAGTATGTCAGGGCAGCCCGTGCGCTGGGGGCAAGCAACGGGGTGATCATGTTCCGACATATTCTGCCCAACGCCATGGTCGCCACCCTGACCTTCTTCCCGTTTATCCTTACCGGCGGCGTCATCACCCTGACCTCTCTGGACTTTCTTGGCTTCGGTCTGCCGCCGGGCTCACCTTCGCTGGGCGAACTGATTGCCCAGGGCAAGGACAACCTCCAGGCTCCCTGGCTAGGCATTACGGCTTTCGTTGTGTTGTCTCTCATGCTGAGCTTGCTGGTGTTTATCGGCGAGGCGCTGCGCGATGCCTTCGACCCAAGGAAATGAGATGACCAATACGCCCCTGATCAGCATCCGCAACCTGAGCGTGGCCTTTAATCAAGGCGACAGTCAGGTGACGGCAGTCCACGACGTCAGCTTTGATATTCAGCCGGGCCAGACCCTGGCATTAGTCGGCGAGAGCGGCTCCGGCAAGTCTGTCACGGCGCACTCGATCCTGCGCCTGCTGCCCTACCCTGTCGCCCATCATCCTTGCGGTGAGATCTATTACGACGGCGAGGACCTGCTAAAGGCAAGCGAGAAAAAGCTGCGAAAGGTGCGTGGTAATCGCATCTCCATGATTTTTCAGGAGCCCATGAGTTCGCTTAATCCGCTACACACGGTCGAGCGACAAATCAACGAGGTGTTGGCCCTGCACAAGGGGCTGAACAAGAAGGATGCCCGCGCTCGCACGTTGGAGCTGCTGACGCTGGTCGGCATTCCCGATCCCGAAAAGCGTCTTGCCTCCTACCCCCACGAGCTATCGGGCGGACAACGCCAGCGAGTGATGATTGCCATGGCGCTGGCCAACGAGCCAGAGCTGTTGATCGCCGATGAGCCCACTACCGCACTGGATGTAACAGTGCAGCTGAAGATCCTGGATTTACTCAAAGAGCTGCAGCAAAAGCTTGGTATGGCGCTACTGCTGATCAGCCATGATCTCAACCTGGTACGCAAGATTGCCCATCGCGTATGTGTCATGTATCAGGGTCGCGTCGTCGAAGAGAATGATTGCACCACTCTTTTTAGTGACCCGCGCCATGAGTATACCCAGCAATTGCTGGCGGCGGACCCCAGCGGCGAGCCGGTGCCGGTGGACGCAGGCGCTAAAGAAATCTTGCGCGTCGAGCATCTCAAGGTCTGGTTTCCTATTAAAAAGGGAGTACTCAAGCGTACCGTTGATCACGTCAAGGCGGTGACCGACATCAGCTTCAGCCTGCCGCAGGGCCAGACCCTCGGCATCGTTGGTGAGAGCGGTTCGGGCAAGACAACGCTGGGCATGGCACTACTGCGGTTGATCGATAGCGAAGGCCTTATTGAATGTAATGGCAATCGGCTGGACAATCTCAGTCAGAATGATGTGCGGCCACTAAGACGCGAGTTTCAGGTGGTTTTTCAAGACCCCTTTGGCAGTCTGAGCCCGCGTATGTCGATTAGCCAGATCATTAGCGAAGGACTGGAGATTCATCGTATAGGCACGGCTGCCGAGCGTGAGCAGATGGTGATTCAGACGTTGCAGGAAGTCGGTCTAAACCCCGATACCCGGCACCGCTACCCGCACGAGTTTTCCGGTGGCCAACGCCAGCGGGTATCCATCGCGCGGGCACTGGTACTCAAACCCAAGCTGATTCTGCTCGATGAGCCGACATCCGCATTGGACCGTACCGTGCAGGGACAAGTAGTAGAACTGCTGCGCGATCTGCAGCAGAAGTATAATTTGAGTTATTTGTTTATCAGCCACGATCTGGCGGTAGTAAAGGTCCTCAGTCATCAGCTGATGGTCATTCGTCAGGGACAGGTAGTCGAACAGGGACCGGCAGGCGATATCTTTGCTTCACCGCAGCATGACTATACTCGTCAGTTGCTGGATGCGGCTTTTGCCATACCCAACACCCTTAACAAGGCCACGACGGCCCAGTAACAAAACAGGAAAGCACTATGGGATTTCTCAGCGGAAAGCGCGTACTCATCGTTGGCGTTGCCAGCAAACTCTCCATTGCCTCAGGGATTGCCGCGGCGATGCACCGCGAGGGCGCCGAACTGGCGTTCACCTATCAGAACGAAAAACTGAAGGCACGGGTTGAAGAATTCGCCGCCGGCTGGGGCTCAGGTCCTGAGCTGTGCTTCCCGTGCGATGTTGCCGATGATGCCGAGATCGATCAGGTATTCGTCGAACTGGGCAAGAAGTGGGATGGACTGGACTGCATCGTCCACTCGGTCGGCTTTGCTCCCGGTGATCAGTTGGACGGCAACTTTGCGGAAGTCACCACCCGTGAAGGCTTCCGCATCGCCCACGATATCAGTGCCTACAGCTTTGTCGCACTGGCCAAGGCCGGTCGCGAAATGATGAAAGGCCGCAACGGCAGCCTCTTGACCCTGTCGTATCTTGGCGCCGAGCGCACCATGCCCAACTACAACGTCATGGGTATGGCCAAGGCGAGCCTGGAAGCTGGCGTACGTTATCTGGCCACCAGCCTGGGTCCGGAAGGCACCCGCGTCAACGCAATCTCGGCTGGCCCGATTCGCACTCTGGCGGCCTCTGGCATCAAGAGTTTCCGCAAGATGCTGTCGCACAACGCGGCACAAACCCCGCTGCGCCGCAACGTCACCATCAACGAAGTCGGCAACGTCGGCGCCTTCCTTTGCTCCGACCTGGCATCCGGTATGTCCGGTGAGATCACCTACGTCGACGGTGGCTTCAACATCACCGCGATGGGTAATCTGGAAGAGTAAATCTGCCATAAAAAAACCGGGCTTCTGCCCGGTTTTTTTATGCTCGAAAATCAATCTTCCGAGATGGCTCCAATCTTGTGAATGGCGAGGTCGGCGCCCTGAAACTCGTCCTCCTCGCTTAGACGTATGCCAACCATGGCTTTAATCACGCCATACACCAGCAAACCACCCAACAGCGCCACTACCACGCCAGCCAGGCTACCGAGCAGCTGTGAGATAAAGCTGACGCCGCCTAAACCACCCAGACTCTGCAGGCCAAAAATACCGGCAGCCAACCCACCCCAAACACCGCACAAACCGTGCAGCGGCCAGACGCCGAGTACATCATCGATCTTCAAACGGTTCTGCGTGAGGATGAAGGTCCAGACGAACAAACCGCCAGCAACTACGCCAGTCGCCAGCGCGCCTAGCGGGTGCATCAGG
>TARA_R110000851_G_scaffold110976_1_pt1 | contig 26219 bp, 14 predicted proteins | sample TARA_R110000851 | Tara Oceans TARA_R110000851 (sample SAMEA4397627) | marine metagenome | biome: Polar Biome; feature: [DCM] deep chlorophyll maximum layer (ENVO:01000326); material: water (ENVO:00002006), including particulate matter (ENVO:01000060) such as... | depth 17 m
GGACATTAAAGGAATGCTAGTTAAAATAGCTGAAGAACAAGCAGAAAAAATGCAAGACGAGGCTATGAAGCATTTAGCTTCTGATGATTTCTCCGATATGTTAGCTACTAAAATGAATGAGAAGATTAATATTCCATTTGTTAAAGAAGAAAAAGAGCAGAAGTTCTTTGAAGAAATGATGGATATAGTAACTGATTTATTGGAAGGCGTATTCAAGGGGAAAAACTGATGCCAGCAGGTAAAGGAACATATGGCTCTAAGGTTGGAAGACCTTCTAAGGTTACTAAAAAAAATGTTAGAAAAAAAGCCATGCCTAAAAGGAAAAATAAAAAGAAAAAATAATGCCTAAAACTTACCAAGTGTATAGGGATTTTTCAGGTGGAGTTAATTCTAAATCTAATGCAAAATTCATAAAGAATAACGAACTTGTAGAAGCAAGCGGTGTTCTTTGTGATGAAAGAGGTGTTTTAAGAACTAGTTCCCCATCATCCTCTACTGGCAAAATAGGTGGTTTGTCAGATATGCCGGGCAATATGGTTATTCCAGGCCGAGGTCTTTTTACTTTTAAATCAGATTATTCATATTCAGACACTGTTAATACTATTACTGCAAGAGAAAGTGAGTATTTATGTATATCGGATAAATATCACAGCCAAGTCGATATATATGGATATAATGATGCTGATGACCAAGATGACTATATGAGGCAAGCTAATATTATAGATTTGGGCAGTGGGACGGCTTTACGTGCTGAATTTTATTATGCTGATGGAGCTTTAAGAGTTACTGATGGTTTTTTTAATAGTAATAATACTACTAAATGGTTTGGAAGAGTTGGAGACACAACTAAGAAAAAACTATTAGGAGTTGAATTAGATACAGAATGGGTTTCTTTAAATAATGCTTTTAACTCCCCAACTGTTGGATTTGTCACCACTTCTTTGAGTGGAACTGCTGCTGGTGGTGATGATGCATCATTAATATATGCCAGCGTTACTTCATTAAATGGCCCAGTTTCCAGTATGGCAACTACTGGAGATGATTTAACTAGGGTAACATCTTCAAGTCACGGATTAGTAGTTGGGGATGTTATAGTAATAACAGGCACTGGTACATATTATAATGGGACTTATACAGTAGTGAATAAAGCTAGTGGCACTTTTGATATAGATATAGTTTTTACTAGTGACTTATCTAGGCCTGGTTCGATTTGGACAAAAGGTCAATCAATAGACAATTTTCAAGGATGGACTGCTGGGGTTGCGGCAGCTGCTTCGGATAATAGGTGGTTAGTGGCTTATGATGTTGCGGCAAATGATGTCTGGAAAATTTTAGCTGTTAATGATGAAGGTACTCAAGACTTAACTACAACTACAAATGCAGTTGCTAGTTGGAATACTAGGTCATTTGCTATATATCCTTTTCCCGGTGATGGAGTATTATTAGAAGCATCTCAAAGTGTAGGCTCGACAGAAGGGGCTTGGGAAGAAGGAGAATATGAATTTGCGCAAAGTTTTATATATGAAGGTAATCAAGAATCAAAATTAGAAAAATTGTTAGGAGATAATGTACAGATAGACTTAAATGAGATTCTTTATATTAGAGTACATACTTCAGGATTAAGTAATGATGGAGAAAATAATACATATATTAATCAAAGACTTATTGGTGGACGTGTTTATATAAGAAAAGTTGGTAGTAATAATTTTTGGTCTTTATTAATTGATATGGATTATAGAGTGAATAACATATTGCAAACCAGCGAACATTTAGCTAATACTGGGGATTTTAGTTCTTTGTGGGGTGGTGGTAATGGATGGACTTTAGACAGTACAGATGCTACTTATGCTCATCATGCTAGTCCTGCTGACTTGATTCAAACTGCTGCTAATAGAGCTGAGGTTGGTTTAAATAGTAAGGAATATATTTTTACATATACAATTAGCGGTTTTTCTGAGACTATTACTCTTTTTGAGATTTTAGGTGGGGCAGGTCAATTTGCAAATGCAACTACAGCTTTGGAACAATCTGATGGAACTCATGCTGTTACTTTTACTTCACGTTCTGATGCTGTTGATAACCCATTCACAATAAATGTTACGTCTTCTACTTCTGGAGCATTTAATATTGATAATGTTTCACTTCTATTGACTACACCAGTTGGTGATGGTGGGACTAGAATAACTACTATTGATGATTATGATGATTGGGCCTCTAATGTAGATGCTGATACTGGTGGCGAAAATATGGGATGGACAAACCAGTATTTTGAAGGGTTTAAAAGCTCTCAATATACAATTAAAAAAATGAATATAGAGAGTTATGAAAATCTTAATGGTTTTTCCCCAAGTGAATACGCTCTTAGTTTTGGAGAAGCAGCTGGATATGGATATAAAACATCTGTAGTGGCAGGTCAAAGAGTATTTGTAGCTAATGTAAATTATATAGACCCCGACAGTGGCGTTGTTAAAGTAATGGGAGATGCTATATTTTATACACCTGTTGGAAAGTATGACACTTTTCCTTCTTCTTATAAATTAAAAATAGCTGGCAATGATGGGGATGAATTCACTGCTCTTCAATATTCTAATGGTGTATTATTTGCTTTTAAAAAGAATTCATTATACTTGATAGATATATCTCACCCTAATGAAGCTGCTTGGAGATTATTGGGGAAACATGAAGGAATGGGAATAGGAGGAGACTGGGGCGTAGTAAAAACGAATTTAGGAGTAGCTTGGGCTAGTAAAAGTGGATTATATCTATTTACTCAAAATCAACCAGTTAATTTAATTTCAGAAAAAGTTAGTTTTAGTGATTGGGTTAGTTTTTACCCTACAGATGGATATGGGCCTGCTGTTGGTTGGGATAACACTTCTAATAAATTAGTAATTGTAGATACAGTTCTTGATGCATCATCTGTAAGAATGTTTGATTTAGATACAAGAAGTTGGACTTCTGGTTATCCATTAGCAACTTCACCGGGGTGGACATTACCGGGTGGTGCAAATACTCGAATAACAAATATGGTTACATTTGCTGGTACTGAAATACAAGATTCTAGTAACGCAACTATTAATCCAAATGGGGGAATAATATTAGTAGGAGATGACAATGATACTAGTAATCATACAAACACAACAACTGATTTATATACTTTAGACTTTTCTTCGACTACAAACTCTGCTTTTATCGTTACAACAAAAGATGATGATTTTGGATTACCTAATATATTTAAGAAAGTCTATGAAATAGACATAGAATATATCACTGATGAGACTAATGATGTTATTGATGTTAAATACGAAATAGATGGTAATGATGTTCCAAATAGCAGTTCTAATGCATTGGTATCAAATCAAGCATTATCTGGGGTAGCTAACAAAGACAATGTTAATATATTAAAAATAACGCCTTCATCCCCTATTAAATGCAGAAGCTTTTCATTAAGAATATCAAGTTACGGAACAGCGACTTGTTATTTAGAAATAGTAAGTATTGCTATAAGATACAGACCTATACAATTTGGTAATGTTATTACAGAAACAAGTAGCGCATAATGGCTGAATTAGAAAATATACTTATTAAAAATCCTGCTAATTTTTCTTCAATGAGTAATGGTGAAATAGTTACTCAAGTGCATGGGAATAATGTAATTAGTTTTTTAAAGTCAAATAACAATATATATTCTTTAAAGTGGCAAAAACATTCAGAATCAAATAAAGTAGTAAGTAAATCACATATAGGAAGCAGTAATTATACTTCTGGGTCTACGGGTTGGAATATAAATGATAATGGTCAAGCAGAATTTGAAAATATAGAAAGCAGGGAATCGGTTAGTTCTCTTAGTTGGGGTTTTTTCACTGGTACAAGCGCAGCTAAAGACGAAATGGTAACTATTGCTCATGGAGTTTTAAATGGTAAGAAAAGGATAGTTTGCGTTAGTGTAAATATGATTTCTGACACTTCTCCAAGTTCGGGCAGTTCAGGGATACCAACAGGCTCTTTTATATCGGGAGCTGGCAATATTCAAGATGAATTTGATGAAGATAGGGAGTTTAGAACCTTTTATGATGATGATAATCTATATGTTGTTACTGATAGTACGGGAGATGATGTGACTGGTAACCAATTCACTTGTGTTGTTTTTTATGTAGATTATGACCTTTATTAATTGAAAATATTAATATTTATTGTTAAATTAGATTAGAGCTGGAGTTATTATGTCTGAAAAGAAAAAGAAAAAACAATCGGTTGTTAAACCTTCCATTGATAAAAAACGTATATCAAAAGGGCAAAAAAGATATATGCTTGCTTCTGATATACAGGAGTCAGCTGATTCTTATGAATCACAAGCTCAAGAAGAAGCAGAAAAAGCCGAAAAACGGAGTCTCTGGAGTACAGTCGGAGGAGTCCTTGGGGCAGGAATAGGGATAATGGCAGCTCCTCTTCTTATACCTGTTGGTGCAACTCTTGCTACAACTGGCATTATTACGGGAATAGCGGCAGGAGGTGCTAGTTATGCTGGTGGTAAAGCGGGGAAAGCCTCTCAAGAGAAACGTAAAGATATTAAAGTAGATAAGTTTTATACAAAAGCAGCTGAAGCTGCTACAGATACTTTTAAAGAATATGATAAAAATATAGATAAAAGTATAAGACAGCAAGCTATTGTTAGTGGTGCTTTGGCTGGTTTACAAGCTGGTGGAGCATTTAAAAAAGCAGGTGAATGGGCTAAAAAAGGATTAGGTGTAGGAGATAAAGCAGGTGCTATGTTTGATTCAAGTCTTGTTACGTCAAAAGAAATAGGTGGGACTGGAGGAAAATCAGCTTATTTAACTACTGAAGGTGCGGGTGCTCAAGCTGATTTAGTGGGAATTCAGGGGCCATCTGTTGATGTAACTTCTACAGCTGTAAGGGGTGCCCCGACTACTAGCAGAATGATTGCACCAAGCAGTGGGTATTCTCCATCAACTTTATATGACACTACTTCTGCATTTGGGCCAGCATCTAATGAGAATTTGTATTCATTATTAAAAAGGAACATAGGTCAAAATCTTATTTCTAGTGGGATAGGTATAGGAAAAAGTGTTGTCAAACCTCGTTCTCTAGATATTGAAAAACAAGATGAAATTAATTTACCTAGATATACATAATATATGTTTATAACAACTAAATCAGTATTCATATGGAATGGAGAGAAGTATGTGGAAACACATACCGAAGGATATGAATATGAAGGTGAATTATCACTTGCTTATGGTCAAGATGACTTATACAGCCGTGAAGACCAGTCTGGGCAATCTCCTTTTCCTTCCACAAACTCTGCTCCATCCTTACAGGATTTGACTAGTAAAGATATAGCTAGTATAATGGCAGATATGGGGTACGATCCTAAAGATATTAAAGATTATGCGGGGTATATTCCAGAATTTGATCCTTGGAAATCTGAATACGCTTCTGAAGAAAAAGGCATTGGTCTATCTAAAATAAATATTGAAAAACAAGAAATAGGGGATCAACGTAAATTAACTGAAGATTTATTTGGATTAGGCCAAGAGTCTTTACAAAAACAAATGTTTGGGACTGCTCAAGCAGGTGAACAAAGCTTATATCAATCTTATCAGCAAGGGTCAGATATAGAATCCGCAGGATTGGGCAAGAGGTCTGGGATTACAGATAGAAGTAAAAGCTCCGCCATGTCCCAATATGGGGGCCAAATGGAGTCACTTGCATTACAAGGTCTAGAGCAAGAAACTAAATATAAAGCATCGTTAGACCAGCTAAGCCACCAATTAAGCTCATTAGGATTAGAAGAGCAGATGATTGATGTTGATTATAGAAAAGAAGTAGAGTCTGAAAAGAGGCAATATGAAGATGAATTCTGGGAGTTTATGACGTTTTTAAAATCAGAATTTGACGTAGGATTTGGTTAATGGCTAATAATATAAATATACAAGGGGCTCAGCCTATTGTTCTTAATGAACCTGGGAAAGATTTATTAAAAGGGGTTGGTTCGACTGTTTTAAGAGGAGTCATTAGTGATATTTTTTCAGATGTAAGAGCCGAAAGAACTAAACAAGTAGCTACTCTTTGGGAAGGACAGAAGTTGAATTTTCAGGCTGCTTTAGCATTGTCTAATCCTGTAGAAGTTGAAGAAGCTTTAATAGAAATGCGGGTTGAATATGATGACCCAAAGACTCCTTCTGGTGTAAAGCCTGGCCTCGGACAGCTTATAGGTAGAGTTGAAAATCACCATGCCAAAATGCTAAAAAATCAACCCGCTCTCGAAGGTATTAGCATGGAACAAGGGTATGATACAGTAATGTCCGAAATAAAAGAAAAGGATTCATATTTAAGTAAAGATATTCCATTTTTAAATAAAACTTTAAATTCACTAATAAGTGATCGGGATTATATTGTAACTCAATCTATTCCATCTTTTGATAAAAAAGCGAGAATGTCCCGCATTAAGACTCTGACTAAAGGTTATAATAAATTAACAGAAGAAATATACCCAGAATTTGCTAGCAAATATTTATCTACTACTGGGACTCCAAGAGACGACTTAACTGAAGATCAATTAATTGATATGCAATCTGACAGAGCATATATTAATGCTTATATGGCTGAGTCGAATAAGATGCTAAAAGAAGACTTATATGCAGTTGAAGAATTTAATCCATCAGATTATTTAAGAACAGTAAAAAAAGATTATGCGGTAGCTGGGGTTCTTGATGACATGGAACAGAATATTTCTATAGTTAAAAATACTATTAAAGCATCAAGTGCTCAAAAAGAATTTCAAATAAGCATTAATGAATTTGACAATAAAATGGAAAATGCAAAAACTGAAATGTCTACAGAGGAGTTTGCAAAACAATTTTCTGGTTCATCGGATTTATTTAAAGAATTAAATAAAAAGTTTTCAGATAATATTCTTTTTCTTGATAACACTAATAAATCCCAACTTAGAAATCAGGAAAAAAAGGCTAAAACTATTCATGGGTCTTTAAGCGTTCTTGATGCTATTGAAAAAATAAATAAACAAGCAGCTTTTGATTCACCATCAGCTCAAATAGAGTTAGACAATGCATTGCAATTTGCATCAGACGCAATAGTTAGTAATAATACGACTACAGCTTCAAGAGCGTTTACATCTCTCAATAAAGCATTGACTGAAGAAAAGAAATGGGATTCAAACGTTTCTAAACAAATGTTTACTGAAAAATCAAAATTAGAAGAATCTACTAGGGGTCGAATAAACCCAGTCGTTAAATCTATTTCTCAAAAATTAGCAACAGTTGAAAAAAGAGGTAAAAATCTAGATAGTAGTTATTCTCCTGGTGGAGCTTATGAATTAAATAGCAAGCCAGAACAATATTTTCAAAACTTTACACTAGAGAGAGATGTTAATATAAAAGCATATAAAGAAGGAGTTGGTATAGAACTAGCGACTCTTGTTAAATCAAGCAACCTTGATGGAATGGATAAAAAACAAAAATTAATAGTAAATGAATTGGCAAATAAAGCTAGAAAAGGTAATTTTGAAGCATCTGACGAATTGTATTCAATTTTACAATCTGAAAGTAAAAACTTAAATTTTGAAGGGACTAGAAGTAAAGATTCAAATGCTCAAGAAATTTACGAACAATATTTAAAATTATATGGAATATTATTTGAAACAGATATTGAAGCCAGCGCTAAATTTGGAACGGATTATGGTTACGGGCAAATTAAACAAGCTGGAAATTTAGAATCTGCTACAAATGAACCAGTAGACTGGTTCTAATCAATGCTCTCCTTACTAATAAGCCGTAACCGAAAACTTAAACTAAACAGGAATTATGGCTATAAATCTATACAAACCTTGGTGGATACCAACCTCTGACCCTTTTTCTTTAGATGAACAAGAGCCTGCTATTCCAGAAGGGATGCAGAGTTTAACAGAATTAGGGATTGAAATCGAAAAATATATGCCTGACCTTTGGGATAAGGCAAGTGAGTACGATGTAACCAGATTTGAAAAAGTAAGAAATCCAAATACAGGAGAAATTGAAACTCAATTCCCTTTTAAATGGAACGATGAACAAAAAGAATTATTTCAAGTCCCAGCTGAGAGAGCAGCTTATTTATTAGATCAATACGAACCACTTTCTGGATTAAGAGAGAAATCAGCATTACATAATTTAAATATAAGTTTCCCAGAAAAATGGGGATATAGTGTTGATGAAGCATTTGAAACTGGAGTATCTACTGGATTGCCTGCTACGATAGCTTCTGTAGGGAAATTAGCAGAAAAGTCTATTGAATACTTTTTTGGGAATGTAGACGAAGGGTTTGAAAGAGAATTTGGGTCAGATGATGAAATGGTAGATACTGATCAAGGTAAAGTTCCAAAAGCTTGGATGGAAGAAGCTGGTGATGAAAAACCACTTGTATTTGGTAAGTCTCAATATAGTGATTTTTATACTGAAGAACAAAGAGAGTTATATAAAAAACAATATTCAGAAAAAATAGCAGATTTAAATAAAGAGAAAGAAAAAGATGTCCCAGATGAAAAAACCTTAAGCGTACTTGATAAAATAAATACATGGGCTGAAAAAACAGCTATAAAGAATATTAAAAAATTAGATGAGAGACATAAAAAAGATTTAAGATACCAAGCTTGGCAAGAATATTCATCTAATAAACCAGCTGGGTGGTGGGCTACTGTTTCAACTCCAGAATACGTTGTTGACCTAGCTTTGGGAATGGTGCCTTCTATGGGATTATTAGGAGCAGCAGCTGCGACAGCTCAAGTATCAATACCTGCGGCACTTGCTGCTGGGTCTTTAGGGCATCTTCCATTAGAGGCTACTGGTCATTATACAGAGGCTTACAAATGGACTTTAGAAAATACAGAAGATGAAGAACTAGCAAAAGATAATGCTGCTTTCGCTACGGCTGAGTATCTTAGTATTGTAGCCGCTACTGAAGGATTTGGGGTACTCAGACTCTTAAAAAGGATGGTTCCAAGGCAAGTTAGAAATAGTGCGTCAGCTGGTACATTTAGAAAATTATATAGAAATAATATAGCGACTCCCGAAAGAATAAGCCAATTAAAGGCATTAAAAAAGACTGTACCGGGAAAGACTGTTGATTATATGTATAGAGGTCTAAGAGACCCTTTCTCAGAAGCATTTCAAGAGTATATACAATATTCAGGTAGTATTTTATCAGAAGCTGGGTATAAAGGAGAAAGTCAAGACCTTATGGGTATCCTATCTGGTAATCATCCGTTAGTCGATGAAAAAGAACTTCAGCAAAGTGTGATTGGTGGAGGTCTCTTTGGAGCTGGTTATTCAGGTGGTGCTTATATTAATAAAACAATGAAGTGGAATAAGTGGACTAATAAAGCTAATTCCATATTGAATACTGAATATGGAGTAGACACAGGAGTTCCAGATGTAGATTTAATTACGAGTGGTGAATATAATTTACCAGTTATTTTAGATGAAGGAGAGCCAACATTAGAAAATTATTTTAAAGAATTATTATATCCCGGTTCAGAAGAAAGAGTTATTGTAAGTAGAGAAAAAGCAGCGGGCTCTAGATTAGGTAATGTAATAAAAAATCAAAAAGATTATACTAATTCTGCAGTTGCTGAAAAACTAGCTGAATCTATCGTTGCTTTGGGTAAGTCCGAATGGGATAAAGTAAGCTCTAACACTAAATCGTCTGTCAATTCTCATTTAAGAGGGGCTATACAAAACATACAAGGAAACTCTTCAGGTGGTGAAGATATAATTAACTCTAAAATATTAGAGAATAATGACAATATTGCAAAAGATATTTTAAATGGTAAAATAATATTCCAAAGTACAAGATTAGGGACAAGAATATCTGAGACAAGTAGACGGAAGTTAAAAATCAAAGATAAAGGTTATGCTGACAGTATTATTAAAATGTATGAATCAGAGATAGCTGAAAACTTTGAAGGGAAAGAAGTCACTCCATCTAATATAAGAAGTTATTTGTCTAGGGAGTATGGAATTGACTTAGATAAAGGATTAAAGAAAGAGATAACGTCTTCAATACAAAAACATATTGAAAAAGAGGTCTCTACTTCATTACAAAAAGAAGCTGAAAAACAAGCTGAGAGACAAATTGAACAACAAATGGAGAGTGAAGCTCTTAAAGTAATACAGAAGAAAGTAGGAATTAAAGAATATAAATCTGGAAAGAAAGATGAAGGTGTCTCACCTAGCGTAATTGGTCAGGTGGCTGTCGTATTAGAAGGAGACAATAAAGGCAAGAGTGGGAAAATAACAGTACATGATGCAAAGAAAGGTTTAGTTGCAATAAGACTTGAAGATGGTACAAGAATAGGCCCGATTAAAGAAAGTGATGTTGCTCTTACTGAGATACCAACTGCTCCTGCTAAGTCTGATGCTCCATCCCCCAGTTTAAATATATCAGAAGCTGATGAATTATATGAATTAGGACAACTTGATGAAGGTCAGAAAGAATTGGTTGATTCTTATGAAGACCCTGAAAAAAGAGCAAGGGCTATAAAAGCCTTTTTTACTAGCACTTCAACACCAGAAGGAAATCAAATAATAAATAAGTATGATGCTCGTAAGATGCTAGATAAACCAGATGCTACTCTTGAGGAAAAAATAGTTGGGACTATGGCATTGGAAAAGGGAACCCCTGCTAATGATGCTCAAGTTAGTGATGTAAGAAAAATTTTAGCTATGGAAAGTGTATCATCGAGGCAGAAGCATCCAGATATTTTTGAAGCATATGATAAGTTTAAAGTAGATGAAAAACAAGAAGCTGATGAGAATTTGGCTGTCAGCGTCAATAAACTTCTTGATGTTGTGAGGAAAAATAAAAAAGCCCATACTAAAAAGAAAAAGCCCACTGTTAAACAAGAATTAAAACAGAAAGTTAATAAAGTTTTAGATATTAAGAGCGAATATGATATTCTCGCAAAATCTATTGAGCTGCAGAAAGCTGCAGGTGAAATATCCCCAGAAGATTCAAAGAAACTTGCTTCTTTAAGGTCTAAATTAGGAGTGTCTTATGTTTTTATTGAGATTAAAGAAGAATTAAGTAAGCTTGGTGTGCTTAAAGCAATAGAAAGAATAATCATTACAGATGAGACACCTCAACAAAAGAAGTTCCATAAGATTGGCGATACTTATGAAAGAGGTCAAAAGAAAGCTACTAAAGCATTTATAGCTAAAGCCCTTGATGAAATCATGGGAGGGCATGCACCTGATATACAGAAAACATTAAAAAATGAAATAAAAGAAGACCCTAATGCTGTAGGTGCATATTCAGAGGGTATGGTTGAATTTATATTAGGTAGGTCTACGCAACATACAGCTTATCACGAACCTATCCATTGGTTTATGAACAGAATACTCAATGATGGTGACTATGAATCCGTTATAGACCATTTTGGTGATGAAGAAGCTGCTACAAGTGCCGCTGCTGATTGGTACATGGGACAGAAAGATAGGACATTAACTGAAAAGATAAGAGATATATTTAGAAGATTTTGGATAAGTGTTCAGAAGTTTTTCAATAGACAAGTAAATAGTGAAGATACGATATTTGATATATTTAGTAGGATTGGTAGGGATTTTACAATACGCAACTTTAAAGACAGAATGGATGAGTATGATATAGGGGTCGATGTTGAGTTTGATGGAGTAGACCAATTAATGATACTTCCAGCAATGTCTGAAACGTCATTTGATGAAATGTTAGAAAGGCTATATAAAATTCCTGTTTCAGAATATAATCCACGACAACGAACATTAATGAATGAAACTTTTATATTGCACAATCCTAGTAAATCTGGAAAGTATATTTCTTTATCAACATCTCAAATACCAGCATCTGACCATAGCAGAATATCTCTTCCGTATGAATATAGTTTTTCAAATAATCTTGCTCAAAATAAATCAGAAACAATATCTTTAGGTTCTCCGTTTTCAACTAAGGGATTATCTAAATACGAAGCCGCAGTAGTGAAGAGTTTTTATAAAAATGCCATTGACGCAGAATGGACTGAGGGTAAGAAATCTGTTGATAAACAAACATTGATTGCAGAGTATGAATCATATATAGAAAAAGAATTCCCTTTAAATGCTTATTCTATTAGGCTTTTATCTGAAAATATAAACAAGCATGGAGTTGTCGCACCCACTCTTTTTGATAATCTATTACCAAATGCAACAACAAAATACATAGCAAATGATTTCTTCTCATCTCGGATAATGATGACAGATCAAGATTTTTATACGGGATTTGGTCACAATTTTCAACTTGACCCATCATCGTCTATGAAAAAATTAGATTTAGATGGAAAAGCTTTGTCGGAGATTGGTGATCATTCGCCCACATTTAATGGATTGGGGTGGTATGTATATGTTGAACCAAGAATAAAAAATATCAAACAATTAGAAGGCCTTGCATTAGTATATGAATTCCAACAAGATATTAATGATGTTATAGATAAAATGGACAATACTGGAGATGAAGATATAAAATATGGATTATTATCAAAATTTTCTCAACAAATAACTTCAGGTCAATCTACTCCAGAAGAAGCTGCTAGAAATCAATTAATATATAAAGCAACATTATTTGCCCATGAACGTATGAAAATAGAAGCCAGTCATAGAGGTGATGATGAAATAGTTCGCTATCATGTTAATTTGGATGAAAATACTGGATTTAAATTAACTCAAGTTGCTAAGTCTCTTAGACATTATAGAGACATAAGAAATAATATAAAAGACCGTATATCTGAGCTAGATAGAGATATAAATAAAGGGATAAGAAGAGGCATTATTAATAGATTGATGCAGAAGGTTGAATACAACGAAACAGTTAATTGGAATAAATTACTTAAATCTGCAAGCAAAAAACCAGAAAAAGAGAAATATGCTCATATAGAAAAATATATAGAAAAAAGATTTACTTCTATAATATTAGCATTAATGCCTCCACAAACGGATGCTCCTTCATTAACAGTGTTTGAACACAGAGGCTCGTACACTAGTGTAAGATACAGAATAAATAAAAACACAGGTAATGTAGAAGGAGTTAAATCTATTTCATCTATTTTAAATACGATAGGAGTAAGTGAAGAAGGCAAAAAATCTATTTTAAGAACTTTGAAGAGTCAGGCAAAATTTGACAATGTTTTACAAACTGTTGAATCTCCATTTAATGATCTTTCATCCCAGCCGAGGATAGAAAAGATTCTTGACTTAGAAGGGATAGACCTAATGTTAAGAGATGCTATGTATGATTTCTTTACGCAATTAGGTAGTATTTTTAGGACATCTTTACAATTAGGAAAAGGGAAAGATTTATTACCCGCGTTGGATGGATACGCATTTGAAGCTGAAATAAATAAAGCATTTGGAAAGATTATAAGTTTTAGAAAAAAGAACAAAATAAAAACAGAAGTAGGTAATATAAAAAGAAATCAATTTAAAAAACGATTACAATACAAGATTACTAATGCTCTAATCCCTGATGATGTAGTTCTTGGCAAAAGAATTAAAAAAATTGCTAAAAGATATGTAGATACATATAATAGACAAGTAAAAGGATTAGTTAATAAGTTAGAAAATAAAGTCGATACTTATGCTGAAAACTTAGAAAATTTAAAAAGTTTAAGCCCTGAAGATTTAGATAAAACTCAGAAATTAAGACATGAGCAAAATAGGTTTAAAGAAATTTCAATACATCATTCTATTCTTATGGCTCATGAAAGGGGTAATAGAGTATGGGCATTAGCAGGAGCAGAGGCTCATTTAAAATTAGAAGGTTCATCACAAATAGATACTGCAAAATTATATCTTAATGAATTTGAATTATATGATTCTAAGAGAGTAAAAACATATGAAGAATGGAAGATTAAGAGCTTAGCTCAAACACAACCTGCGCATATGTCTTTTGTTGATGCTTATTTTGGATTAGGAAGAGGCAATCATTTAAAAAGTGATGAGCAAATAACAGAAGAATTAGAAAAGTTTAAAAATAGTCTTTTTGGGCCAGAAGGGCAAAGCGCAGTTTTTGTAACTTCGCATGATATACGTGTCACATTGATGGATAATAAATGGTATTCTTATAAAGGAATTAGCGAAAAAAATAAAATTGAAATAACATATGAAGAAGTAAAGAAATATTATATAGATGCTCCAAAACTAGGCCCAGTGTGGACAGCTGCTAGGAAAGTATTAAAGAGACTTGGATTAAAAGCAGAATATAAAAATTACTCAGCTCTTAAAGCTCCTGTTGCTATTGTAAGACTACCAGATAATGAGATTGAAATGGCTCCAGTTAAGAGGTTTCATAGGATAGAAGAAGAGTCGGAATTTGAAAAGAAAGAATCTAAGTCTCAAGAATTAGCAAGAAAGACTGGTACTAAAGACCAATCAACAATTATAAAAGACACCATCACAGAAGATGCAGTTAACTTATCTAGAGCTGTACAAAAATTCAATATGCCTGAAAAAATAAAAGACTTGTTTAGTGTTTCATTTAATAAAGCAAAAGATAAGTATGGAATTGAAGTTGCTGATTATGTTCCCATAATGGGAAAAGCTTTAAAAGCAATCCCTGACAGAGAAAGCAGGGACATGGTGAAAAACTTATTATCAGAGTGGGCAGTTAGTGTTGACCCTGATGTTGGTATAAAGATGCGTAGTGATAATAAGTCTATTAAACTTATTGAATTAATGGGATTTGCGGGTAGAAAGCAAAAGAGGATTAAGAGACAGATAGCTGACTTAGATGTAGTGGGAAATATAGAATCAGCTCTTGATGACCAAGGTTCAGAAGATAGTCATGATTTAATTCGTGAAGGTCTCCAAATATCTGATACTACTGATATGGAAGAAATAGAAAATAATAATGAAATTGAAGTTTATAACTTTTCTGATAATAGATTTTTTAAGTTTTTAGAAGCTACTAAATCGAAAGGTTATTTATCCATAGAAGACACTGCTGAATTGATGTCCCAAGTTTCATTACTTGATTTTGGAGATTTTTCTTCTTTTCTTTCAAAAGAACATGGTTGGGAACCAATTACAACTGCAGATAATAATACATTAAGAAATTTCTGGTTAAGTAATCAGCCAATTAATAGACAATCTGCTTATGACAAACCGGGATGGTGGTACGCAAATATGACATACGGTGGCACTGTTATATCAAATAAAGACGACAAGAGACTTGTTCCGAAAGTTGGTGGCCACCCCAAATATGGAAAAGACATTAGAAACAATAAAGACCTCTCAAGAACTGCTAATGTTTCATTCTTAGATTGGGATAATAAATCATATAATTGGAGTACTGGAGCAGACCTCAAGTATTCGAGATTATATCTTAAAGACATGGTTGATGTGCATAAAGGTGAAGAGAAAGGTGGATTTTATTCTACTCAATCTTATGTCACTTTAAATGGTGCTTTAATAAGGAATTTAGATACAAAGTTTTCTCAATACGCAAACGACACAATCGGTGATGGTTTAGTCAGAACAATAGTTGCTGTTAAGGCAAGTGGTAATCAGCCTTCGTTTATTATAGCAAGAGCCAGTAAAGATATAATGGACATAGCTTCTGAGGTTGATTCTATTATAGAATATCTTGACTATGAAGTTGGTGTGGGAAATATGACAGAAAGCAATAAAAAAGAATTTCTTATTTCTATGTCTCACGAAACAAAGAAGTCTCCATTAAATAAACATGTTGAGGCTCAGCACATATTACAACATGAAGTAATGAAAAGAGCAAGAGGTAGGGATTATTTAATAAGGACACCTAGTGCATCTCACCATAGTAGAAGATTGGGTATAGATGATGGAAATGGAGTTGTAGCTTTGGGTACTGGTGATTATACTATCAAGATAATTGACCAATCTAAAACATTTGTTTCAAGGGGCATGCCGAATGCTACTGGTTCATCTAAGAAGATACCTATGGTAGATTATATTGCGGGCCTTCCAGATAAGTATCATGGTGATGGAGCATTATGGGTAGAATCGGAGTATCTTGATAGAACTGCCTATTATGTAGGAAGAGTCCCAACAGCACCTTCTTCTTCAAAATTGAGAGAAATTAAAACAAGAATAAGATATATCAGTAAAAATGATGAGTTTGGTAATAAGCATTACAGGCAACAAGAAAAAGAGCAAGGTCTTGGTGGTTCAGAAATAATAGAAGGGACTCATTACTTAGCTTTAAAACACAATGAATTTGTCGTAGAAGAAGATATTTACATAACAGATGAATCTGATAATATCGTAGCATACACAGCTAATGTTGATGGCAATATACAAATATATGATGGTGAAGATAATAGAATAACAATGTTTGGGACTTTAGATGAAGCTAAAGAACCAGATGGGGGAAGTGGAGTATTTAAACTTAATGGTAGAATCTCTACTGATATTCTTACATTGCCTGAAGAATCAAGACGTATAGTTAAAGTTCCCAAACAACAAGGTCATAATAGTGCGGCTTTTCCGTGGATGTGGATGTCTCATTTATATGATTCTTCTTTTGACGGATTGAGAGATGCTTTATTAACAAGAATGTTAAATGTTGCTAGAGGCAATATGAACGCTTTATTCTCTGCAAGAAGTGAACCTCAAGTTATGAGAGCTCTTATGGGTCAATTCAAATCTGATGGATTAACTATCATGGATGAAGTTGACAGATTAATAGAGCCTACACCGGGTCAAATGATTCAAGATGGATTTATGTTTCCACATATTATCACTGGTATAATAGACCCCGTAAAGAATAAGATTATAAAAGAGAATTCTTATGGTGGAAGAAGAAGGGGATTTGGAACATTCCCTGCAATAAAAGCAGACTTAACAAGAACTATTGTTAAAAATAAAGATGGCGTTGTGGTAAGTGCCGATGACGTTACAATGCTTAGGTTCTTAAAAGACTTTCTTAACGTAGAAGGATTTGGAAATGAACTTGTAAATAATATAAACGAAGCTTTGAGGTCTAGAAAAGAATATCTCATGGCTGGCAGGTGGCCTGTATATACAATAGGTTCTATGTTCCTTGCAAGAATTGAGAAGATTATGCCTAAGGGCCATGGAGCAGTCGTATGGTTTCATCCAGAATCAGCTACTGGGAAGTTGCAGGCTGATTATGATGGAGATACTGGGTTTTTATTAGCTCCTTATTTTGGACAAAACTATACAGACAGGACAATAGTAAACAAGTTTAATGACAAAAACACAAAGAGTTCTTTAGAAAATCTTGAGAGTTTTGTGAGGTTAGAGTACTTTAAAAAACCTAGTGTAGAATATAAAATGACATCAAAGAAAGACATGTATATTGTCACTGGTAAACTTGGAAGAGGGATGAACGCACAGGGAATGTTAATGAACGCTGTGACATTCTTAGAAGATATGTATTATAAAGATTTGAAAATGGATATTGGAGGTCAAAAGATAGTTGTAAGAAACCCAAATGAAGAAAGCATAATTATGTCGTATGCTCCATTAAATGATGATGTCACTCAAGAAATGTTAGATAATGCTAAAATGGGGACATTGGTGAATAAAGATGGTTCAGAATGGGAATCTGGTGATAAATACCTAAGAACAACTCCATTAAAACAGTTGCATACATTACTCCAAGCCGCTGTCGATAATTCAAAAGAGTATTTATTAGCTGACTGGTCTTTTGGTGGATGGAAGTGGATTGCTCCTCGAATATTTATACAAGACAATGGCTCTCCTATTGGATCAAACCAAGCTGGTTCTATTGCTTCTTTAGTAAGAAAGGAATTAATGCATAACGTATCTAAGCGTGGTGTTGATATGTCCGATAATAAACGTCAAGATATTGATGGGATGTTTAAAACAAGTAAAGAAATGTATGAATTAAATTCTATGAGTGGTGTGCAGAGAGGTCAAAAAATAAAAGAAAAAGCAAACATAAGAAGAATTAGATATGGTAAAGATAGTAGATTAGCAAAAAGAACTTCTGAAGTTGAAAAGATTGTATTTAATAATAAGTTATTACCATTAGAACGATTAATTGCAATACCGCATGAGTCTTTACTTCAGTATGAAGAAAGTAATCCAGATGATAAAGTTCATGGGAATCCATTTGGCTATCATCCCAATAGAATACAAAGAGCAATAATGCATACTCAACAAGATATGTACACATTGCAAAAAGAAACTCAAAGATGGTATCCAGAAACAAAAGCATTTGAAAAAGATAAAGAAATTGGAAGAAGACTTGTCAATGAAATGACTCGTGAGTTCTATAATATTGCTATGCAACAAAGACTGTACAAAGACTCCACTAAGAGTAGAATCACATCTGCCGGTTATCCGTATCAAGAAAAGATAATAGAGTTTATTGAAAAGTGGTTGACAAAAGGCGACTCTAAGAAGGGGTTGCCATCTTGGAATGATTTATCAGATGAGCAACAAGCCTATGCTACTCTTAGGTTTCTTAGGGGAGCCTTAACATTCTCAACAAAGACTCATAAAAAAGTTGGTGAAAAAGAAAAAAGACTACACAATCAAATAATAGATTTAAAAGCTAAAGCAGTTGAAGAAATTGACTTAGGAATAGTTGAAGAGATTGAGAATAAAATAGAAAAAATTGAAAAGCAATTAAGTAATATTTATACTCCTTCAACCTATCAAAGTGTATCTAGACCTCGTGATATTGAAAAAATGTTACCAATGCCTTTAATGCACCCAGATGTTTGGACTGCATATGCTAATTTATTTGGCCCTAATTTAAGAAGAGCTTCTAGTGAAAAAATTAGTCTTAAATCTGATGCAAGATATGAAGACAGGAAGAGAAGAATTACTGAAGAAATATTAAAGGAATGTGGATAATGAGTTATTGTGATGATAAAAAGCTGGCTTTAAGAATATCTGAAGAAGCAAGGCAAGAGTTAGAAATAAATCTCCAGAGAGGAATTGAAGGAATAATTGAAGCTCCATACAACAATACAAAAGCATTAAAAAGTAAACACAAAGAAGCAACAAGAATAGGAGAAAAGAAAAGCTTATTAGAAGATATAAAAATAGAGCAAGAAAGATTTAAAGCTCATGATTTATTGTTTAAGCACTTAATGGACACGAGCCTTGAGTATTTATATGATACAAATGCTTTTATTATTCCAAGTGATTATGTAAACAATAGAATTGATTGGATACAAGGAGTATTTCAAGAGGCATATGCGATTTCTTCTTTTGCAAATAGGGATAAAGGGATTACTAAATCTGGATTAAATAATCCTGAACAATGGGATGCTGGTAAAATACGATGGATACTTAGAAAAATTAAAGGATGGGAAGATAAAGCTAAGTCAAATAAAGAACTAACTCCTTATGAAAATACAATGAAGATGCCGTGGCTTGTAGCAGCTTCTATTGATTCAACTGGACAAGTTAGTAAGTTAGTAAAAATGACCACAGGATTGCTTGATTCTTATTTACAAATAGGATACCCGTGGAAAGTAAGTATAATTGACCCTATTACTAAACAAAGAAACCCCATTTCACTTGAATCTATTGATAGAAAAATAAGCGGTATAGGAGCGAGAGGCGATGTTTCTGGTCTGACAGATTATCAAAAGTCTATTGCCGCTTCAGACCTTTCAGAAGAATTAGCCCATAGTGAAGTAAGAAGCATTGTTCCAAGAGATATTCCAACAAATCCAAAAAACTTTGTTAAATGGAGAAATTCTTGGGCTGGAAAACAATTCTTTGAAATGATAAAGTTTGAATCAGAAAGACATGAAATAGGTGATGTAGACTCAAGATATGTGATGATACCTTTGCATAGTAATGAAAAAGGAGCATCTCTTTTGGGGAAGCATAGAAAAGCACAATTAAAAGACAATCAAATAGATACAGACCCCGGTGAAAATGAAAATGCATTTCTTGTCTACAGGATTCCAAATGATATATCTGGTTTCTTTTCTGATATAAAAAGCAACAAATTAATTACTGAAGAATTATTGCAAAAACATCTTCAACCAACTGAATTAGAAGAAGGGTTTTTTACTGGTCAGGAACATAGAGTATATAAGCATGAGAAAATACCCGGTACAATGAATCCTAAACGTAAATATGCAAATTGGTCAAGGGGTGTTCAGTTTCAAAACAATGTATATGAACCACCAGATTCTTGGATGCCTGAAATGTGGGAAGCTGTTAATATGCAACGTGAATGGAATGAACTGTTTTATGAGAAAATATTAAAAAAAGACCACATAGAAGTAATGCGAGAATTACAGAGTTATATTAATCAAGTTAAACCAGAATTGCTTAATATGGGTTGGGATATAAATGACATACAAGAAGTTATAAATAAAATAAGCGACATTGGTGGTATTGATTTTAATATAACCACAGATAAACAAGGTAACTTTATATCATCTAATTCTTTTGTAAGAAAAGCATCAAAATGGAGTTATGGCCCTGTAAAGTTTCAGAGAACTGTTTATTTACAAATGTCCGAAGAGGCTCTCAACGTAGTCCAAAAATCTTATTTACCTGAGATTGAAGCTCAATTAGCAACTGATTATAGTATCTTAAACAGTCCTGAATCGAATTTATCTGAGAGAACAGAATCCTTAGAAAGAATATCTGAATATGAAGATAGAAAAAAATACTATGAAGAATTTGTGGTAAACCAAGAAAAAAGAATGTATGGGGATACAGACACAGATGTAGATAGAAGAAATATGGTTATGGTCAATAAAATATTAGCCACTAAGGGAAGAACTTTATTTACAGACCACAAGAGAAGAAGAAAAGATAGAAATGTTTATTCAGAAGGTGTTGATCAAGCAAACAGAGCTAACGAATTAACAAGGTTAAAAATACAATTATTTAAAACTGTTCTTGCATTTAAAAAGAACCCTTCTTTAGTAAATTATTTAGTAGACCAAGTAAAAGCGGCTTCTGGGGATGCCGATATAGAAGCTGGGTTTATGAATTTAAATTATAGTGATCAAAATACAGCAGAAATGTTTGGAGAAAACGCAACAGCTGAAACAATTAGAGACAGAGGAATATTTTGGAGGTCAATAAAAACTGCTTTTAATTTAGGAGCTGGTACATCATTAACTAATAATTTTCAAAGAAAAAATGGCGTTATTAATTATGGATTTAAATCTGTTCTTGAGTCTATGAGAGTCATGAATCCAATTGCTGGACAGGGAGGAACTAGAGAACATACATATGAAGACTTAATACAACAAGTTGAAGAAACTGGAGTATTGCATCCGGGCAATGCTTTTATTGATATGCTTACAATGAGCATGGATTTAGGACAAGGCAATAGCAGTGATTTGAAAGAAGCTTTATTACCATTAGTCGATTTGGGAAGATTAATGAAAGCTACTAGCTTAGATAAATGGTTAAATCAAAGCAAAACATGGGATAATCTTATATTATCAGCTCAGTCTCGTGGAGATGTTGCGGGCAAAATAGACATCGAAGAATTGAGAAGAGTGAAAGAAGAATTATATGACATAGTTCATGGTGATTACAAAAACAAAGATAAAAAATATCTTGAGAAAAAATTACAAGATTTAAAACTAGATATAAAGCAATCAATGATAAATAGGATTGTTAAATGGAAATTAGAATATTTTCCATCTGGTATCGCTAAATCAGTTCTAACTATGGCTGGAAGTGAAAGACAAATGAGGTCTGAGTTTGCTTTTATTGGTTTTAATATATCAAGAGAGCAAGGGAGAGTCGTTATCCCAGAGTCAGGAGAATGGAAATATACTGATTCAAAAGATGCGGTTGATATGGCAAGGCTTTCTGTATATATGAATTTATTTGGATTAACTAAAGTAATGTCTGCTAAAATGTTTAGAGGAGCTGTTGGTGGAATGGGATTACAATTTAGACAATATGATTACCATCAAACAATAGTTGAAATGGAATGGTTAAGGTCTGCCGCTATGTCCCCAGAATGGGTTAGCAATAGGGCTGCTGGTTACGGAACTTTGCCATTTAGAATTACATTACAAATAATGAAAAAAGCCATGAGAGGTGGTATGCACTCTGCTAGACTAGCTGGGGTGTCTAAAGACCAAGTAAGATATTGGCAAAAAATGATTAAACTCAATCCAGAACATGATGATAAAAATCTTGAAAGAGCTACTAATTTCTTTTTAATTAGTGGCGTACCAACTATAATGTTAAAATATTTATATTTTAATTTTGCACCATATCACGTTCTTAGAAATGCCCAGAATTTTGCAAGAAGGTTTCTAAGCGATGATATTAACATGAGAGCGTCTAGGGGTCTTGAAAGTATGGTTGTTAATAAAATGATTACAATATCAATGCTATTAATGTATGCTTTAGGACAATTAGAACCAGATGATGAAGAAGATAGTATAGAAGACGCATTGCGAGAACTTCCGTTTTCAATGGAAATTATTACGTTATATCTTTGGATTATAGATTTTAGTGGAAATTTCCTTAGGGGATTGAGACCTTATCTTCCAACTCCAATTAAGCAAATATCTCAAGATAAATCAATTCGTGAATTTTCAGAAGATATACTTGATTAGCAAAAAAAAAAGGCAGATGACAGTCCGTCCCTGAACTGGCACCCACCTTTCCGTTAACCATGAAATAGATTTAATTTAGTAATTTACTTAGTTTATGTATTTCTTCATTTAGTTTCTTTAATAATTCTGATATTTTATATAGTTTTTCTTTTAAGTATGTGTTTTCTTGTTTAGCCATTTGATCCGCCTCCTATTATAAAATACATATCGACTATCCCAATTTTAAAACTTGTTAAATAATTTGAAAAATGGATTTCAAACCATAACGCATCTGAAAATAAACTAAGAGTAAATATATGTTGATTAGTGAATGCTGTTACTATACAATAGTCTATTAATAGTATTGGGGAATAATCTTTTTTCCATTTATATTTAGCTTTTATTTCCTTTACTGTCATTTTGTTCCCTTTTCTCCTTTCTTGTCGTACATTCCATACATTGCAATTAATATAGCATCCGCATTATACAATGTAATCTTTTTATCTGTGTAATGTGAAGCTATCTCTTTTAATTTCCTTTTTCTACTTGGTTTTTCTTTAGGCAATTTAATCTCTAATTTGTCTTTCCAATACTTCATCCACTTTTGGGGAGAAACGAGCGTGGTGGGTACTTTAAACGTTCCCAAGATGCCTAGCCACTTACCATAATTAGTCCCAAATTTGAATAAAGAACTTCTTCCGTCATGTGGCATAGCATGTACTAATTCCATGTATGCATAAACCTCTCGTATGTTTTTTGTTTTGTTAATATAAAGAGATTCTTTTACTATATCTGCCATTTCTTCTGTGTCTGCTGGGCATTTATATATTTTGGATATTTTCTTGTCCCATACTGCCATTGCTCCACCAGCACCTGGGTCTATTCCTATTATAATCATTGTGCATCTCTCCTGTATGTGTATTTATGCGGGCTTTTTACCCATTTCTTTTTATATGTTGGTCTTTCGTATTTATCACTAAGGATTTCTCCGTCAAATAATTCGATTATATGGCGATGTTGTTCCAATCCCGACATTTCCGTATTCTTGTATTTACTACAACCCTTATTCATTGTATCTATAGGGATTGCTTTGGGTGCTAAATCTTGGTTAACTCTAAACCAATTGCATTTTGCGTTTACTTCAAAATAACACCCATAACAACTTTTATGCAATATTATCCTTTTCTGCCATGTCTGAATTCATATAGAATTTACATCTACCTCCATTGAACCCAATCATGTGAGTGCCTATTTTACCATATCTACTTTTTGATACAATAATTTCACTCTTATAGGGAGAATATCTCTCGCTGTCAAAGTTATGTCCATAGAATACAAACATAGCTGATTCAGCAGTTTGTTCAATTACACCTGACTCTGCATAGTCGCTCATGCGAGGCCTTGGGTCTAATCTTTTTTCTATTTCTCTGTTTAATTGAGATACTAATATGGAAGAACAATTTTCCTGTTTACATATCCATTTATATTCTTGCATTATTTTCTCTATCTCAAACCTTCTTCCTTCTTTTACTCCTTGAACATCTATTAACTGGATATAATCATCAATGACTACATCAGGTTTATGCTTAGCTATTTCACGAAGACAGTCAGATAATGTTCTTACGTTATCATACATTATAAGATTTTGGTAATCTGATTTCATCTTCTCTGCTATTGAATCAAACTCTATTTTATCACTCTCTGATAAATCGTTTCTTCTTATGTCTCCGTACTTTAGAGAATTTGATTCCATTACTGCCATTTTCTTTAACATTTCTGTATTGCTCATTTCTCGGTTAAATAACATTACTTTATAACCTTGGCTAATTAATCCCTTTACCATGTTAATTATTAATGTTGTTTTCCCGTGACCTGGTCTTCCTCCCAAAACAGTAATCTCTTTTCTTGTCATCCCACCCGCAAACATATCTAAGTGAGCAAGATTAAAAGGTATAAGATTAGAGTCTTCTTTTACAACACATTTCATTTCTTCAACTAATACTTCTATGTCTCTTTGTTTAGATGGTTGTATTTCTCTTAATTCGTTTATTAGTTTACTGTGTTTTTCTAGTATAGCTCCTACTTCTTTATAATCATCATAGCTTGCGTTTAGTAGTGATTGAGCTGACTTAGCAGTCTCTCTTTGTATATATTTTTCCCATACTATTCTTGCATAGTTTTCAATATTAGCCACAGAAGCCTTAGCTTCAGATAATCCCGTAATATAGTAGGCCATTCCTTCGCCTTTATGTTCTTTCACTTTGTCGTTTAATGTAATAAAGTCTATTTCTATATTGTTTTTATGTAGAGTTTTTATTGCTTTCCATATCATTCTATTATCAGAATAATAAAACGCTTCATCTTCACGAATCCACGACATGCCTATTTCATGCTCCCTGCTCTCTCCGTCAATCATGCATCCTAATAAAGCTTGCTCAGCTTCTTCTGATCTTGGCAGCAATTTTATTTCATCGTTTTTATTATTTTTCCCGCTCATACGTTTCTCCTTAAAAAATCTCAACTTGAGATTCTGGTTGATAGTTCAAGATTAAGTATTCTTTTCTTTTCTTTTCTCTTGCCTCCTTTGTAGTGCCTGAGTATTTTAGATTTATTGTATGAATGTCATAGTTGCTGTACAACTCTTTAACTTCTTCTCTGTAGTCATAGCTAATCATAAACTTAGCTCCATTTTTATCTATAGTATCTACAGCTTCTTTGAATCTCAAGTGATCTTCCGAACAGAAGTTGTTCATATAGTAATCTCCCTTATCTGTTGCTACAAAATAAGGTGGGTCTAAGTACCAGAAATCATCTCTGTTGGGAGTGTATTTTTCTACAAGTTCTGCAAAGTCAAGATTTTCTACTGTAGAACCTCCTATATGCTTTCTTGAAAATCGCAATTCGTTTTCCCAGTCTTTATTCATGTCTTTATTTTTTGAAAACGGTGTATGAATAAGTTTGTTAAAGCTATACCTTATACAATAAAAATATTTGGCAGCTTGTAATGGGTCTGGAATCTCAATCTTATTTTTTTCCTTTATCTCAGCTCGAAAATCTAAGAATAATTTCCGTGATTTGGGAAGCCAATTTAAATGTTCAACCAATTCATTAAGATTGTTTATTACGCACATATAGAGGTTCACTATATTGTTGTCTTTATCGTTTAATATATTCCATTCTGCTTTAGTTTTTCTAAAAAACATAGATAATCCACCAGCAAACATTTCAATATATCTACTATGAGGGGGGATGAGCGGAACAAGAACTTTGCTCAAGGAATACTTCCCCCCATAATAAGGTATTACAATAGGACAATCATACCAGTCATGCGACGGCAACGCCATTCTCCTTTAAAGCCCATTTCTTAATCGAAGGATAAAGTTTTCCTTCAACTCCATGCGTAGCCTGAGAGTTCCTATTCATGTGATGACTAAGTACGTTAGTTCCCACATTAAATAAATCCCAAAATGACTTAGGCCTATTGGCTATTAGTGCCTGTGTTACCATCTCATTTGCTTGTAATGGGAACATCTTTAAGAAGTCAATAATATGTCTATCTTTAAACTCTGTTCCTTGTAAGATAGGAAATTCATCTGTAAAGATTAACTTTGTTTTATCCATTGTTTCA